>Ga0105047_10000558_pt1 | contig 63591 bp, 60 predicted proteins | sample MAT04_FD_78384 | JGI IMG/M metagenome (GOLD analysis project Ga0105047, IMG submission 78384) | Freshwater microbial communities from Lake Fryxell liftoff mats and glacier meltwater in Antarctica - MAT-04 (megahit assembly) | ecosystem: Environmental > Aquatic > Freshwater > Ice > Liftoff... | reverse complement strand
CCGGCCTGGGCAACAATACGCCCAAGTTCTCTGTAATGTTTATCACTGTGGGTCCGGAGCAGCAGTTTATGCTTGGTATGAAAGATCACCAGATTGTCGGCAGTGAATTTGCTCACGGTATCACGCCAGCGCCGATAGACAAAGACCGATTCGATGAAATTCTCACGGAGAACCATATCATGCAGGCGACCTTCCTCTTCTACAGGCAGGAATGGAAAACGGTTTTTAAATGCTCTGGCAAAAAGACCGACGCCGATTGTATGGGGAATATTGTTGCCATCGTATACCTTGACTCTTTCCATGCCGGAGGAAGGCGATTTACTTTTAAAAATAAAACCGCAGAGATCCTCTTGCGCTAGTTGGTTCACCCGCTGCTCTGCCCAATGGTTCATTTGCTCGGTACAATCGATTCCTGTCTTATTGGTCACCAGTCGGGGCGATTCCGGATCACCAACCAGGCGCATTGCTTCACGGGGTATCGGCAGGCCGCATTCCACCTCAGGGCAAACCGGCATAAATTCAAAATAATTCCCGAGCGTTTCGGTGATATACCGATCATGCTTGTGGCCCCCATCATAGCGGACCTTATTGCCGAGCAGGCAGGAGCTGACACCGATGCGGATCTTCTTGCTTTCACTCACATCCATATACCTTTCTCCGGTTGATTATAGCTTGTAAACGTGCATTTGTTTTAACACCCTTTTTACCGCATCATTTGTTTTTAAACTGTGGGCAGCGTATGGCAAAAATCCGAGAAGATCTGCTGCCGGGTGCCGCCCACAATGCTATCTTGTCATCATCAGCTCAAAATCTTCGAGCAGGGATTGCAGATCCTCTTCATGCTCGACTTCCTGACTAATGATGGTCAGCACCATGTTGTAGGTCACCGGATCGGCGTCCCTGGTGATATCGAGCAGTTTTTTGTAAGTGCTGATGGCGCACTGTTCACCCTTGATGTTCTGCTCGAGCAGGGTCTTTACAAAGGGATCGTCCGGGGCATCATAACCACAGTTGGTCATTGTGTACCACTCTTCCGGTTTGGTGACAGGCGTGCCGCCGAGCTGAATTATGCGAATGGCGATCATATCGGCATGCAGGAGCTCTTCCGTGGAATGGAGCAGCAACTCGGCACCGACCGCGTCTTTCATCGGTCCCTTGACCAGTTTCGCCCCCAGCCAGTACTGATAATATGCCAGCCATTCGTCGCAATACGCTCGACGCAGCAGGTCGACCAGCACATCGACATCCATTCCGATAATTTCACGTCCTTTGGAGCCCATACATTTCCTCCTTTTTGATTGGTATACAGAGAGTAAATATCCAGTGCAATCACATCGTTTTCGGCATCTTCGGCAATACTTGCGGACATCGTCCTCAGTTTCCTGCCGGGTTTAAGCGGTTCAGGTATCGTTCGGCATCCAGGGCTGCCTTGCAACCTGCACCGGCGGCAGTTATCGCCTGGCGGTACACTTTGTCGGCAACATCTCCGCAGGCGAAGACGCCTGCAACGCCGGTATGCGACGAATCCGGGGAAATACTGATATACCCTTGATCATCCATTTTTAGGTAATCCCGAAAAAGCTCGGTGGTTGGTTGATGACCAATGGCCATGAACAGGCCCTCGAGTGCAATCTCCGATTCTTCCTTGGTCAAAGTGTTGCGCAAACGGACGCCGATGACCTTGTCCACGCCAAGCACCTCCTGCACCACGGTATTCCAGTAGATTAGAATATTCGCCTTCTTGAAAACTCGCTCCTGCATTATTTTCGATGCTCGGAGCTCATTTCTTCGCACAAACAGATGGACCTTGGGGCAGAGATTAGCCAGATAGATCGATTCTTCACAGGCTGTATCTCCGCCACCAACGACACCGACGACGGTGCCGCGGAAGAAAAATCCATCACAAACCGCGCAGGCGCTGACACCCTTGTTTAAAAGCCGTTTTTCTGATTCGAGACCCAGATAATTGGCGGCTGCACCCGTCGCAATGATCACGGCGAGGGCGTCGTATTGCTGACCGCCTTCGGTCCAAACGCTGTGATACCCATGACCAGTATTGAAATCTACGTTACTGATGGAGTCCTGGATAACTTCGGTCCCAAAGCGTTCGGCCTGGGCCCGAAAATCGTCCATCATCGCCGGCCCATCCGTGCCTTTTGAATATCCGGGAAAATTTTCAACCTCTGTGGTTGTAATGAGTTGTCCACCCGGTTGTTTGCCGGTAAAAAGCAACGGCCGAAGGTTTGCCCGCCCAGCGTAGATTGCAGCGGTATAGCCCGCTGGTCCTGAGCCGATGATCAGTATCGTATGTATTGTGTTCATCATAGTCTTGCTGTTTCGTTAATAGCTGTGATGGCAAAGACAAAAATCCAAAGGAGAGGACGATTCTTTGCCAGGCGATTGTTGCGGTTACTGACTATCCCGAGAAAACAGAGTCCAATCATCAAACACCATGAAACTTCAGATCGATATTTTCCCCTATGTAAATTGTTTGGTTTCATCTTGTCCAAATTTCAGGTAGATAGGATCCTGGCGTACAGTACTCAATGCGGTATGGTTCAATAATAATGACCGCATATTTAGGATCGTCCGGACCGGTAAAAACTGGCGCCAGCATATCATTCCAAAAATTGTGACGCTCTTCCTTGTCCGTGGTAACACGTGCCTTAGCCTGAATTTGCAAATAGGGCCGCATTTCCGAAAATGAACTGACCCCGCAAGTCAGATGAACATTGGGATTATTCTGGATCTGCCCCACCTTGCGGGATTCTGCCAAGGTAGCACAGCGAAGAATAAAATTACCATCCCCGACTGTCACCACGTAACGAACCCATGGATTATTCATTTCAGTTACTGTTGCCAGAGAGGCTAGCTGAGGCTTATGAATGATGTCGAGTATCCTTTCATTTAGTTCTGACATTTGTGTATTCTCCGTTTTGAATGAATTGTGAGTCCTTAACCTCAATAAGTTAACAACGGTGTCTTGCCGAAACAGGTAGGTGTTGCCAGCTGCTTCAAAATAAAATCGGCAACATCACAGCGAGAAATCCTCCCCGCGGTAATTCCCGTCAGATTTGTAAGAGCCCTGTAGGTGCCGGTCCGGGGTCCATGAGTCAGGGCTCCCGGCCGAACAATCAGCCACTGCGTACTACTTGCTTTGATGAGCGCTTCCTGGCGGTCTTTATCGGCGTAAATTGTTGCCAGAAAGAGCGGATTAAAGATCCGATCGTATAAAAATCCACCATGACCTTTGGAATCGCCTGCACCAATGCCGGTAACAGCGATGAGTTTTTGTTGCGGATGCTGCGTCATTGCGGCAAGCACATTTTCAGTACCGCGGGAGAACACATTGACTGGTTTTCGCGTCGGACCGATACCAACACAGATACAGACAGCCTCCTGATCGGCAACTATTCGGTGAGTGGCGCTAGGGTCGAGTATATCGCCTTGGAGGACCCTCAATCGAGGATCGCTGATTTTCAATTTGGCAGGGTTTCGCAACATAGCAGTAACTTCGAGGCCTTCCTGAAGGGCCAGCTTAAGCAGTTCATTGCCAATTCCCCTAGATGCTCCAATTATTGCAAGCTTCATCTTTCCTCCTTTCTATGCCTTAACAACAGGATTTTACCAAGCGTACGATGGCAACGCAGTTGCAAAAAACGGTAAATAAGCACGCGACACCATGCAAAACTGTGGCTGCAAGGGAATTCTCTACCCTTGCCTGACGGCTGATTTGTTAACCGCAGGTCTTGAATTCCCGTTCATATCCCACGCTGTATTCGTGGGTAGGAGTGTCACGGATGCTGAGAAAATGGGCATTATTTTTATCAAAGGGGCAGACAGGCTGGGCACAACGCTGAAACCCAAATTTCTGATAAAATTTTGGCTCCCCAAAAACAAAGATTGCACTTTCTTTGATGCCCTCCTGGCGTAAGGAAAAGCGCAGCAACTCGGAACCAATCCCCTGATTTTGCATCTGCGGCTGCACCGCTAACGGCGCCAGATGCAGGCCGCAGACCTTTATTCCATCAAAGGCCTTGGAAAAAGCAATATAGGCGATGACCGAATGCCGATGAATACACACCCAATCATGGACGATCTTCTTGTTCTCCTGCAGCTTTTCGACTAATTGAGCTTCATATCTGCTGCGCGGAAAGGCCTGCCGCAACAAGGCTGCGGCCTTGACATAATCATCGGCAGTGAGTTGGCGTATTTTCATAGATGCAACCTGCTTCAGACAATGCCTCAAAGCCGCGCGCGAAAGAATGCGCTTTGGTTAAAGTATCTTCCTGGGCGAGAATATCCTCTTTGCCCCGTGTTCCTGAAGACCTTGGTGTTGCCGCTTACCTGCCAGGCATAGATCGGCGAGCCCAAAACAACGACGTCACTTTGCTGGATCGCTTGCAACGACCCGATCCATATCATCCTGCATAACACATTCTCCGGTCACCCTGCAAGTGCCACAGCCACGGCAGTAATCGATGGTGAGATCGGCGATACATAGGGGGGCTATCATAAAGAATGCCGTTTGTCGGGTTGAGGGCTATCCAGTTCCAACATTTTGTCAAAAACTTCCGGATACAAGTTTTTGGCACAGTGCGGACAAAGCCCATGGGAGAATCTGGCATTGGAATGTTCCTGAATGTAGAGTTCCATCTGCACCCAATTTCCTTCGGCATTGCGTATATTTTTACAGGAAGAACAGGTAGGGAGCAATCCGGTCAAGTTTTTGATCCGGTCAAACGCATCTTGGAGTTGAGTGATCACTGCATTTCGTTCGCTGCCGTATCGTTTCCGCTCGGCTACTTCGTTTGATAACTCCGCGGTACGTTCGACAATCCGTTTTTCCAAATGTTCGTTTGATTTTTTTAATTCTTCACTGATCCGTAGAAACGTCTTGAAAATATAATACAAAACTACAGTATAGGCGAGACAGCGCTGAACATGCCAGAACCACCAGTCATAACTCCAAATTGCTGAAATTTGAGATTCAAGTGCCGATAAACCCAACAAAAGAAACATACAGGTAAAGAGATACGACTCTTTTTTACTGGTATGTAGAAATTCAATGAGAAAATAGAGGGCCGCAGCAATAAAGAAAATGCCGGAGAGGACGTTGATGCCTATGACGAAAGGGGTAAAATGTCCGTCTACTATCATCAACGGGAAAAAATTTCGATATTTGAGAATCACCGCCCCTAGCAGAATAGAAACAGTCACTATTGCCCAATGTGTTGTTTTTACCTTAGTAATCTGCCGATAATGACTTGGTAGCCATACCAGCGCAAACCATAGGCTGCCGCACAAACTCGCCAGGCTGCGAAGCAAAATAAACCCATAACCGAAGATCGAAACAGCATGGCAGGTATCGAGAATGCCCATCATCATAAAGCCCATGGACAATAAAAAATATTCCCCGTTTTCTCTTTTCCGGTCTTGATGCAGTTGCAGAAGAAGCGTCGCCATGGCAATGGCCGCCATCCCGCCAAAGGCTTCAAGCGCTGCATGTAACGGATCGTTGACAAGTTGTAAGCTCTGCCAAACAACATTGAAGGCGATGCTGGCAACAAAAGATCCTAACAATATCACGAAGAGCAGAAAGAGCAAAAATGGTCTTCTGATTTTTTCGATGATCATTGTATCTCTTCAGCCATTGCAATCGAATTTAACATATCGGTAAAAATGCATCTCCCAAAGGCACAATACAGGAGATATTGTGACTTTGCCTCTAGTCTTTTCAGAGGGTCAAAAGACCATGCCTTTTATGCAAGTCTCCACACCCACATGTGCCCCGGCCTCAACCCGCACTCAATACCCGCCGCCGTAAACAAAGGGGTTATAACCATCCGCCACCATAATGATCCAGGCGGTTGCGCAAGTACTGGGAAGCGGATTGGCATACCAGCCGAAGGGAATCAGGTAGCGTTTGCCGGCGTAGAGGTAGGGACGGGTTTGATAGGCGGGCAGCAATTGGCGGAAATCCTCGGGCTGGCCGGGGTATTCGACCCTTGCATAGGTATCGATGCGCATTTTTTGTACGGCCGCGAGCATCGATTGTTCCTCCGCCGTGAGGGTCGCCAAAAAGCCCTGCGCCTTCCCGTACTGCGTGGACTCATTCGGAATTATCTGATAATGGGCAATCATCCGGCGCAGCATGGTGATTGCCCCTGCGGTCCATTCCGTGGAGAGGATACCTTGCCGGTAATTGCCGGCGACATCGATGCCGTTGCCATCCTGATCGGAAAATCCCACGCCCCACAGCGTCTTGCCGATGCCATAGCCGCCCCACACCTTTATCTGTTGCCAGTTTTGATAGGCGGCACCAAAACCAAACCATGCATCGATGAGCGCAGGCCCGAGGGCAGCGATGCCCCAGGTGTTCACGTCGACCGCTTTTACCCCCAGATTCGGCAGCCATTTGTCGGCACTGCTCGGATCGTCGGCACGGCCGCCCTGGACAAACTCGCCACCATGCCAAGCCGAGTTTCTGAAGAAGGAGAGAAGGCCTGCGCTGGTGCGGTTTTTAGGGAGCACGCCGCCGTTGAGCATGGCGTTGACCAGATGCAAGGCGTCGGTTATCGTCTCCTGATCCTTGGTACTTAAATTTTTCCCATGCGCTGCTATCGCCTGGAGGGTAGCATCAAGTATTTTCAGACCCGCATACAGAGAAAAGTTGTTTTCAACCGCCACCTCGTAGGGATCGACCAGCTGTTCACCCTGGTTGACGACCGTACCGGCCGGGGCATAATACACAGCACCCGATGGCGATTGCATCGCCGCAAAGGCCGGAAGTATATACAGGGCATTTTGCACGGCCGGATCGTACAACGGTATAAAGGTCGATTTCTGCTCGATGACGTAATGGATGTAGGCGGCTTGCAGCGGTCCCACTAAAAACGCCCAACCATTTTCGCCGGTGATCGGCTTCCAGTCAGTCCAGGTGGCCTTGCCGGCTTGATAGTCGGGGTTCTCAGTCGGCAAGGCACCCGTGGCAATCAGGTCGGCATACCGGGTTCCCATAAAGGGATCAGAAGACAGCCACTGCCTCGGCAGCATGCGAAAGGTATAGGCCCGCCGGGGGTCGGTGATGACCTGTTGGTTGTAGACAAAGAGCTTGTCGGCTGTTACGGCGCGGTTTTCGCCGGCAACGACACGGCTGGAATTGCCGTTGTAGCCCTCCGCCAGCAGGGAATTCTGATTGCTGACCAGGGCATAGGCATCCTCATTGTTCGGCAGGGGCAATCGATTGACGGCATGGCCGAGCATTACGGCAATTTGCCAGGTAGCGGCATCGTAGATGTTGCTGCCGTTGTGCGTATTGATGCGTTCGGTCTGCAGATCGCCTGCAGGTGACTTTTGTGGTGTCAGTGTAAAGGTTTGCGGATTGTAGATATCGGTAACATTGCAGGTATTGCCGGGCAGTCGGCACACATAGGCACCCCAGTATTCTGCGCTGTCGGCGAAACTGAGCGGCAGTTGCCGGCCTTGGAGTCTTCCGGCCGTGGCGGTGTAGAGGATGCCGTCTGCCGTGTCCCGGTCGCTGACAAGAAATCGATAGCTGGACTCGACATCGAAATCGGGGGTTTGCGCCCGCACCAAGGATGTCGCCAGGATCTGCAGGAGAACGATGATGGCAGTCGAGAATGTTCTTTTGCCGAAGTTACGGGTAGCCATTCCGCTTTAATTATTATTGCCTAAATCTGTTACTGCTCTCGATTGCCTGATACAAGCGTTCCACCAAGGCCTGATTGTAACCATGGGAGGTCATATTGGCGGTAATCCGTCCTCTGATGGGGAAACCGAGCAGATAGAGGTCGCCGATCAGGTCCAATATCTTGTGGCGCACAAATTCATCGGGAAAACGGAGCTCCGTATTAATGACTTTGCCTTCGTACATGATGATATGGGAATTAAGGTACCCACTGCCGACCTTGCCCAGCCTTTGGGCTATTTCAATATTTTCAAAGGTATTGAAGGATCGAGCGGGGGCTATCTCTTTGGCAAAAGATTCCTTTTCAGGATTGAAAGTGAAAATCTGTTCACCAATGGGCTGCGGATAATCAACCCGCATTACTATTTCGAAGCCGTCAAAAGGCTCGGCATAGAGATGCTTCTCATTCCTCTCATCGCTGCCCACTCCGATCTTTCGGCGGATGACGGCAACCCTGGTGCAGGCTGGCTGTTCCTCTATTCCTGCCTGCTCAATGAGGTCACAGAAGTCCTTGGCCGAACCATCGATGTTCGGTACCTCGTCGTCGACCTTTATGAGCACGTTGGTTATGCCGTATATGGAAAAGATTGCCATCAGGTGTTCAACCGTGCGTACTTGTTGCCTGCCGTTATTCAGCGTGGTGGAGTTGGCGGAGAAGGTCTTCGATGTGACTGTTTGCGCAAAATTTTCTAAGGAGGTGATATGGCCACGGATGGTTTGCCCATCAAGGGTTTGAAAGACGATACCTTCATCTACCCCCAGAGGGCTGAGGATGATACCTGTTTTTCGGCCGCTCAGCAGGCCGACACCGTTTAAGACAACATTCTCTCTGAGGGTACGCTGAGGTTCGGAGGAATCTACTACCTCCACCATGCCGGGGGGCATCAAAAGGTCGGCGATGACGACCTCAAGTTCGGTATCCGAAGGAAGGGTTGAAATGCTCCTTGAAGGTCGATGCTTAATAGCGGATTTTACCTTGTCGAGTAGTACCTCAAGATGCAGCGGTTTTTCCATAAAATCATAGGCCCCGGCCTTTATGGCGGCAACCGCCGTCTCGATGCCGGCATGTCCGCTCATCATGATGATGGGGAGTGCGGGGAATCGGCCTTGTAAACGTTTCAGAAGTTCCAAACCGTCTAAGCCGGGGAGCCAGATATCCAGCATAACCAGGGCGGGCTCCAGAGTATCGAGACTCTGCCAGAAGCTTTCCGCATCAGGAAACACAATGGTCTTGTACCCCTCGTCCGTAAGAATGTTGGAAACTGTGGAACAGATGTGAGGGTGATCGTCGACTATACAAATAGGATTCATGGCACTTTTGTCCAAAATACGTTTTAAGCCGTTGTAAAAAATAACATGGCCAAAGGAATGCCCGGAACGGCATAAGGAGCCGTAACAAAATAGGTTGAATTGGCCCATATTTTGGAACGGCTCCTAAAGATGCGATACAGAAAAGTGCTTATGATAAACGATTACTCGAAAGTGAGCCATGATGATCTTCATCAGGGTCAATATCTTTCGATATGGCACAACAACTTTTCCCATCTGGAATTAAACGGCGCGATAAAATGGTTGCTGCAAATTGTTCTTCGTGAAAATCGCAGTATCGTGTACTTGATTACTTTGTAAGCCTCAATTTTCTTGGGCTTGGTGGCCGATTTTTACTTTTCATGCGACGTAACTTAAACGGAATTAACAATGAAGATAAGTGGGCCCCATCTCCTGATGATTGCGTTGGCAAATGCTGCATGGGGTTTTAATTTTATTGCGGGGAAAATTGGTGCCGAAGTATTTCAACCTCTGTTGTTTACCGCTTTACGTTTTCTGTTTCTGCTGCTGTTCATGCTCCCCTGGCTGAAACCTGCGCCGGGTCATATGAAGCCGCTCCTCAGGGTGGCTTTTCTTTTGGGTGTACTGCATTTCGGGATGATTTTTATCGGACTTAATGCAGGGGGAAATATTGCCTCCATTGCCATCACTACTCAACTCTATGTTCCATTTTCAGCAATTTTTGCCTCAGTATTCTTACGGGAAAAAATATCTCTCGTGTCACTTCTCTCGATAGCCTTGGCCTTTGGTGGGGTGATGGTTATAGGCTTTGATCCCATTGTCTTTAATCATCTGGATGCAATTTTGTGGGTGGCTGGAGCTGCATTGGTAATGGCGATTGCGACAATCCTCATGCGGCAATGCCCGAATCTCGGGGTGTTCAGGCTTCAGGCTTGGATCGCGTTGGTTGCCTTGCCGTCATTACTGCTATTATCATCGATTTTTGAAACCGGCCACGTCAAAATTCTTTCAGAGGTTGGGATTATTGACTTTTGGACCCCTCTTTATTCTGCTGTCGGCGCCTCCATCGTTGGCCACGGGATTGTCTATTATCTCCTTGGAAGATATCCGGTTTCCATCGTAACTCCTCTGCTTTTACCGACTCCTCTTATTGCCACATTTTTTGGTATATTAGTTTTTGGAGATATCCTGGGGTGGAAAATAATCGTCGGAGGCGCAATGACCTTCCTGGGGGTATTGATGCTATTGAAACCACCAAAAAAACTCATCCTATTAGAATGATGAAATAGCAAGGGAGCTTTTTGCTCTTGCCTGCCCCCAAGTGCACTGAAGCACCATCGAAGAACATTGCTCCCGGCCGTCCGGTTAACACGTTATTTACGAAACGTTATACTAGCTAAAGCCAATTTTTCTTTTCATCTTCTTTACTTTCCTGCTTCGTACCTCATAGCAACCAGAACGGTTGCTCAGTTTCTGATTTTAATCGCCATTGGGCTCGGTGTCTGCTTCACAGCTGCCTTCCTGGATGCAAAACGAACAGTTCCATCGCTTTTCAGGCTATTGCAATTCATCGCTCTGGTTTACTTCGTCTCAGTGCTGGATGATGGTGTTGGCTTTGATTACTCGGTTGAGCAAAGTCCAGAGATTGTTGGTTTTGGACTCTTCAGCATCCATGAGAGGCTTCGGCATATAGGAGGCTCTCTTCATGTGGAAAGGCTTACATCCGGTGGCTCCAAGATAACCATCTTAGCTCCCGAGGCCGGTAGGTAAAGAAAAGTCGATTTCCACTATTATCCATTTACTCGAACTTCATGCAAGCGATTAAACGGCTACCACAATGTGCCACATATAATTCACCGAACCAACAAATGAAACAAACCCAACAGCATTGCCTTACCATTTCAATTACTTTGTGGTCTTTTCTGCTGGAATTCTGTAAATCACAGCCATGAGAAATATAGCATTCGGATACTCAACCACCTGCAATATCAGATGCGCCCATTGTGTGGCCGCCGAGGCAACTCCTGGCATTAAAAAAATGGGGCTTGCCAAGGCCAAAGAAATCATCCGGGAGATGGCTCTGGCCGGGGTTACCGGTGTAAGCTTTACTGCCGGGGAGCCGTTTATCTATTGTGACGATCTCCTGGAATTGGTCGGCCTCTGCCGGGAAAAAAACATGTATACGAGGATCGTTACCAATAGCTTTTGGGCAAAGACAGCGGAAGTGACGGAACAACTGCTCGGCAGGCTCAAAGAGTGCGGACTTTCGCAACTGCGCCTGAGCTACAGCCACTGGCATCAGCAACATGTCCCGCGGCACAATGTACTGCATGCGGCGCAGGGCTGCATGAAATCCGGAATTGACTACTTCGTCTCCTTTGTCACCGATTTTTCAGAAGAAGACGATGCATACGAAGACTATCTTCGGGAGCATACACTGAAATTTTTCCCGGAACCGGTCATCTATGCCGGACGGGCGGATACATTTGCACGAAAAACAATCTTCACCGATTACCAGGAAAATCGCTGTGCGATGAATCCCTATCTGGCGCCGGATTTGTCGATGTATGCCTGTTGCGATGCGGGTAGCCACTTCAACGCCACCAACTTCTTCCTCCTCGGCAACCTGCAAGACCATTCCATCGAAGAGCTCTTCAGCAAAAGCGAAACCCACCCTCTCTACAATTGCATCCGTTCCCTGGGGGTTACGGCTATCGCCTCTTTTGCCGGAATGAAGGCCCGGGACATCGTCACCTACCGCAAATGTGAACTGTGCAAAAGGCTTTTCGATGCACCGGAAACCTTGAAAACCCTCCAGGATGCCGGCGGCTCGGAACTGGGGAAGTGGCTGCGATAGGGAATCGATGCATCTGCATATCGCCGGCAGCGGGAAAAGCGAGCTGGCTTTTGTAAAATCAATGACCATTCTTTGAGCATCCAGGACAACCACATCGAAGAGGTTTTACGCTGCAATACGAATCGGCGCTTTACCTTAGAAACAATCGTGCAAAGAGGGAAAAATGGTACAGATAGGCAAAATGAACAAGCTGTCGATCAAAGGCTTGCAGGCCTATGGCATGCATCTTGACGGAGGAGTGTCCGGGGATATTCTCCTCAGGGGTACCACTACTCTGACAAAGTACCAAGCAGGTGCGACAATTGACGTCTTCGTGTATGTCGACCGGGAACAGCGCCTCCTGGCGACCACCCAAAAACCCTACGCATGTGTCGGTGAATTTGCCGCCCTGAGGGTGGTGACCAGCAGTGCAGCCGGTGCCTTTATGGCCTGGGGCCTGGAAAGCGACCTGTTTGTACCGAAAAGTGAGCAGCAGGACAACATGCGGGAAGGCAAACACTATGTTGTCTTTATCTTTGTAAATGAAAAAACCAACCGCATTACCGCCTCGTCAAAATTGGATAAATTCCTTAACCTGCAGCCTCCCTGCTATCAGGAGGGCGAAGAGGTTGATCTCCTGGTCTATGCCAAGACCGATCTGGGATACAGTGCGGTTGTCAACAGTTGCCATGCCGGGATGATCTATGAAAACGAGGTCTTCCAAAAACTCGCCCTAGGGCAGCGACTCCAGGGCTACGTCAAGAAAATCCGCGACGACCGCAAAATTGACTTACGCTTGCAGCGCACCGGTTTTCAAGGGGTTGACGACATCTCCCAAACCATTCTCAACACCTTGAGGGATCGTGGCGGCATGGTTGCCGTTACCGACAAAAGCCCGCCTGAAGATATCTATGCCATGTTCGGGGTCAGCAAAAAGGTCTTCAAAAAGGCCATTGGCGCCCTCTATAGGGAAAGGCTTCTCGTCATTGGCAGTGATGGCATCAGGCTTGCCGGTTGACGGAAGAAGGCCTTGGTTCTACAAAATATCACATCCAACAGGGGGACATCTTATCAATTGTTGGAAAACTATCAGTAAGGTGTCCCCCCTTTCGAGGAGGTGTCCCCCCTTTCGAGGAGGTGTCCCCCCTTTCGAGGTGTCCCCCCTTTCAAATGGTTTATGTCAGATCGCTTGACAAGTGATTCCTTATTATTACTGTGCAATAAAGGAAATCGGTTTCTCGATTGCTTCTCGCGATCAATAGTGTTCACCGATTTCAAAGGAGGCTCATCATGGCTCGACTAGATGTTGGAAGTACCCAGATTGACATGGATGAAGAAGGATTTTTAACTCAGCCTGAACAATGGAATACAGAGGTTGCCAAGGCGCTTGCCAAACGTGAAGGCATTGACGAACTTGACCAGTCGAAACTGGATATTGTATTATTTTTAAGAGAATACTATCAAAAGCATTCCTCTTTTCCGATCCTCGGTTATGTCTGCAAAAACATTCACGCCGAATCCCGTGCCTGTGTAACCGAAGAATTTATTGACCCAATGAAAGCCTGGAAGATTGCCGGTTTACCCAAACCGCCCCAAGTCTTTTTCACCAGCTTTGACGGCAAGCACTACGCCGCTAATCCTTTTTATTGATAGAAAATACCCAGCCCCATCCGGACTTGCGGTTGAGGCTGGTTCCCTCCTTTAAATCTGTGTAAACCTGGACGTAAACAGGGGGACATCTTATCAATTGTTGGAAAACTATCAGTAAGGTGTCCCCCCTTTCATGAAAAAACCTTCTACCGGAACCTAACGGTCCCGGTACGATGCATCTGCCCAATTATCCAATGTATTCGTCTTTTAATGTAGGCATCCGGCGGGTTGGCGTTGTACTTCAGTGGATTTGGCAAGACCGCAGCAATGGCTGCCGCCTGGGTTCTTGCGAGGTTATGGGCATTGGTTTTGAAATAGTGGCGGGATGCTGCTTCAGCTCCATACACCCCGTCGCCCATTTCGATGCTGTTCAGATACACCTCTAAGATGCGTTCCTTGCTCCAAAGGGCTTCGATGAGCAGGGTAAAGTATACCTCAAAACCTTTGCGCAGCCAGCTCCGGTAGGGCAGAAGAAAGACATTTTTGGCGGTTTGCTGCGAAATGGTGCTGGCCCCGCGCAGCTTCTTGGTACCCTGCCGAAAGGCTTCGAACGAACGTTCTATCGCCGGCAGATCAAAGCCGAAATGATTCTTGAAATTCTGGTCCTCACTGCACACTACCGCCAAAATCAGATGGGGAGAAATCGTATCAATTGCCACCCAGGTGTGCTGCATCTGCAGCTTTTTCCCTTCGAGAAGCTGCTCGACGCAACGAATCACCATTAAAGGGGTAACATACACCGGCACGAAACGATAGAGAGCCACGGTAAAGATCGACAAGCCGATAAAAGCGGCAGCAGCTTTCCACAAAAAGCGAAAAATCGTCCGGCCCGGCCTCCTTCTCATGATTTTTCCAACAATGCCCTTTTTCTGAGCACACGCCGGCGGTATATCCGGGTGAGTTCATTGGCGACCAGCGCCGCAAGCACCAAGGTGCCGCCGCTGAGGGTATTGGCCGAGGGCTGTTCGCCGGCCCATAACCACGCCCATGTTACTCCGAAGATCACCTCAAGTTGCGCCAGCAGCGAGATCTCCGGCGCCGGCAGTTCTCTGCTCAAACGCACCACCAGAAGACAGGGGATGGCAAGCTGAAAGATGCCAAGAAACGACAGCAAACAAAGATCATGGGCCGATGCCTGGAAAGGCCAGGACAGCGGCAGGGTCGCAAGCGCCGAAAGTGTTGCCCCGATCAGTACGGCCGGCAGCATATCCTGAACGGGCTTGCAGCCGGCAGCCGTAAACTTGCCCCTGTCGAGGCCGACATATTGGAGAATCGTAAAGTTGGCGGCACTTGACAGGGGTACGGCCAGAGCCACCAGGGTGCCGAGCAGGGAAAACTGAATATCGCCGCTATTCTGCCGAAACATCCAGGCGATGCCAAGGCTTGCCACACCGATTGCCAACCAGGTAGCCGCCGGCAATCGGTGTTTAAGGAAGATACGGGCGAAAAATGCGGTGATCAGCGGCCCGATCGCCAGGGTGATGAGGACATTGGCCACCGTGGTCAGGGTGATCGCCACCATGAAGGAGGTAAACATGATGGCCCAGCATAGCCCCGAGATCCACATAACGCCGGGCGCATGCAGCAGGCCGCGCCACAGGCCGGGACCGCGCAGCAGGGTCAAGGCAACGGCCAGGGCCAGGGCGTTAAACCCGCTACGCCAGAAGTTCACCTCAAAGCTCGGGGCCGAGTCGAGATGGCGCGTTACCACCCCGGCCATACTCCACAGCAGGGCTACCAGGATCATAAGAAAAACCGCACGAAGGTGTGACATAGTGTTCCGAATAAAAAAGAATATCAGCAGAAGTCCCCGCCCAGCACTTCTTTGATTTTAGTGGCAAGGTCGGTTAGGGAGAATGGTTTCTGAATGAAGTGCACGCCCGGATCGAGCACCCCGTGATGGGCAATGACATTGGCGGTATAGCCGGACATAAACAGGCGTTTGATGTTGGGGTAGAGAGATAACAGGTTTCCGGCGAGATCCCTGCCGTTCATCTCCGGCATGACCACGTCGGTCATGAGCAGATGGATTTCCCCGGCATGCTCCCGGGCAAGGCGGATGGCCTCGCCCGGCGACCCGGCGGGCAGAACCTTGTATCCCTGCAGTTCGAGCATCGTCTTGGTCATGGAGAGAATCATCGGCTCATCTTCGACCAGCAGGATGGTTTCGTTGCCGCGGGCCGCCGAACATGCGCCATCGCCCTTCGGCAGCTGAGCCTTGCCTGCATACCGGGGCAGGTAAATCTTGCAGCTGGTGCCTTGTCCCAGCTCACTGTAAACATTTATAAATCCGCTGTTCTGTTTGACAATCCCGTAAATTGTTGCCAAACCTAGACCGGTTCCTTTACCTATCTCTTTGGTGGTAAAAAATGGCTCGAACAGGTGGGCTTTAGCCTCCGAGTCCATGCCGCAGCCATTGTCACTGACGACCAGCAGGACGTATTCGCCGGGCACGAAGCCGACATGCACTCTGCAGTAAGCCTCGTCAAAGGCGACTGTGTCGGTCTCGATGGTGACCTTGCCGGTATCGCTGATGGCATCCCTGGCGTTGACACAGAGATTGGCGAGAATCTGGTCGAGCTGCGAAGGATCCATGTTGACTGACCCCGGATTCTTGCCCGGCAGCCAGACCAGCTCGATGTCCTCGCCGATGAGCCGCCGCAGCATAGTCAGCATGCCACCCACGGTGTCGTTCAGATCAAGCACCTTGGGGGCAACCGTCTGTTTCCGGGCAAAAGCCAGAAGTTGCCGGGTCAGGTCGGCGGAGCGCCTGGCGGCTTTGTTGATTTCCTGGAGACTGGCAAAAAGTGGTTGACTCGGGTCCAATCGGTTCAAAGCCATCTCGGTATGGCCGAGAATGACCCCGAGCATGTTGTTGAAATCATGGGCCACGCCGCCCGCCAGACGGCCCACCGAGTCCATCTTTTGGGCCTGGGTCAACTGCTGCTGCAGCTTGGCTTTTTCTTCTTCCGACCGTTTGCGACCGGTGATGTCATTGAACAATACCGCAGCCTTGTCCTGCGACATCTGGAAGACATACACCTCAAAGGCCCCGGCAATTTCGCCGTGCCGGTAGTCGACTTGCTCGGTCTGCCAGCTTTCGCCAAGGCGAGCCGCCCGGCGGTAGCGGGATGGGATCTCGGTATCGACTAGCGGCGGGAAGGCCTCCTCAATGGTCATACCGATGAACCTTGTATTATCAACCCCCAGCAACCTATCGGCGGCGGGATTGGTGCCGATAAAGACCAGTCGGTCATCATTTTGCATCTGGTATATGTGGATGCCCATGGGGGAGGCCTGCACGATGTTGCGAAAGGTTTCTTCGCTCTGTCGCAACACCTCATCTGCCTGCTTTCTTTCGGTGATGTCTCTGGCAGCCGCATAGATGCGATTGTCTTTTGGCCTAGAGTGCCATTCGATCCACCGGTAGGTGCCATCCTTGTGACGATAGCGGTTTTCAAAATTCTTCACATCCTGTTGCGCATCGAGCCTGGTAAGCGCCCCGATCGTTGCATCGACATCGTCCAGGTGCACCAGCTCAAGAAAACTGCGGCCCGTAAGCTCATCCTCGGAATATCCCAAAACCCTTTGCCATTCTGGGTTCAGTTTCAGAAAATGGCCGCTGGTGTCGGCAATGCACAGCAGATCAAGACTGAGGTCAAAATAGCGTTCCAGCTCCTCGCTCTTTTCCTGCAGTTTATCGAGAAAGCGTTTCCTGTCGATGGCCACAGCGATCTGATGCGATATCGCAGTCAGAAGCTGCAGATCGGCCTGGTCATACATGGCGGCATCAGTATAACTTTGCACGGCAACAACACCTATCACTTCATCGCGCACAAGGAGCGGACTTCCCATCCAGATCAGGGGCAGAGCCCCTCGTATGGCATTGGCTGCAGCCCGTTTTTGCAGTGCCTCAGTTTCCAGAAAAATAGGCCTGCGTTCTTCAACAACCATGCCCGTCAGAGACGAACCGGTATGAAAATCAGTGATTGACGGGTAATTATTATCAACCGTATCCACATGATAGGGGAAGTACAGGGTTCGTTGCTTGCGGTCGACAATGGCGATAAAGAAATTGGTAACATCGATGATGCTGCCGAGAATGCGGTGCAAAGTTCTGTAAAGTTCGTCCAGGTCCTCGGTTGTATTGACTGCATCGGCAATGGCAAAAAGTACCTGGTTGATCTGCTCGGCGTGGCTCGGAGCAAGTGACTTGACGCCCTGGGTGTCGTTTTCAACAGGACGCGTCCCTATCGACGCTCGCAAATCATCTCCCTTGTTATCAACCATGTGCACTCTCTATCGATGGTGGTTGTTGTTGCGTGTCACCCTTCTTCTACCGAAGAGTAGCCAATCGCTCATCTAAAAATCAACATATTCCGAAGATCATAAGAATTTATCTCATTCTCAAGATTATACCTTGAATTGGTTGTCTTAAAAAGATAGGATTTTAACAAGAGTGGTTCTTCCGATGACAGTATCAGTTTTCCTTACATTGTCGACACGGTAGATGCATGGTATCCACCGGTTATTGCGGTCAGCAAGGTCGCCGACCAGGTGGCCATGGCTATTGACCGCAAGCGGACCGAGGAAACGCTCTTGAAGAGTGAAGGGAAACTGGCTGGCTATGCAAACCAGATGGAGCAGTTCAGCCTCTCGGCCGCATCAATGATCTCTCTCAAAGACGAGAAGGTCATCTTTACCAAGATAAGCCGGGCAATTGTCGATTTTTCCGATTTCCGGCGGGTAATAATCTCACTCTTCAAGGACGAACACCCTTTCCGGGAGGTCATTGGTTATGGCGGTGTCTCGGAAGAGCTTGCCGAGAAAATTCGCAGAATCCCCTTGCCGAAGAGTTGGTATGACCATGTATTTTCACAGGGCCACCATCTCGGGCAATGCAGTTACTACATTCCCCATACCATGAAGCACATCCTCAATCAGGAGGCGAATATCTATGGCGAGGGACCGCCTCCCGAGGATAGCTCCTCCGCCTGGCATCCTGAGGATAATCTCTTTGTCCGCATGAATGATGAAAACGGCCAATTCATCGGGGTTCTCGGTGCTGGCGGCAAATACTCCGGGGGAGGCCATCCACCTGGCCGCTACGTTCGAAGGCAGGATCCAGCTGCTCCTGACCAATGTCATCATGCCCCAGATGAATGGCCGGGATTTGGCACAACAACTTATGGCAAACCAACCAGAACTGAAATGCCTGTTCATGTCAGGGTATACCGCCGACGTTATCTCGCAGCATGGGGTCCTCGATGCCGGGGTGTTTTTCATCCAGAAGCCCTTTTCAAAAACCGAACTGGCCGCCACAATCCGTAAAGTTCTGCAGTAATTCCATTGGTAAACGATACCGGCAAGGGCTGTGTCACTCTGCAAATAGAACCTTCAGTCGCTCCCGACCGGCGACAAGCTTGCCGCGATCTTTATCAAATACCTCGAGAGTCAGAGTGTCATCATAGCCTAAGGCTTTTAAGCTCCGTACCAATTCCGGAAAATGAACGTTGCCTTCGCCAATTGCCAGATGATCATCTCGTTTTCCCCTATTGTCACTGAAATGAAGATGGCCTAGCTGCTTGCCGAATCGCTCCACCAGCTGCAGCAAACGCCTTCCCTGCGGATCGCCGATATTGGCGTGCCCGGTATCAAGTGTGAGTTTCAGGCTGGGGAAGGCCCGGAAGATCTCTTCAAAATCATCCGGCTCGACACCCAACAGGTTGCGGGGAAACATATTTTCCAGACAGATGGTGAGACCAAGCTGCCCTGCAACAGCAACCATCTCCGACAGAAAATCAAAGGCATATCCCTTAACCGTCGCCACCACAAGGGCCCCCATTCCGGAAGCCATACTGGGGTGCAGAACCACCTTCTTGGCCCCAAATTCGGCTGCCACATTTAAAGAGAGGAGCATCTCCGTAACCGACGCCCGCCGCAAACTCTCGGTGAGATCGGCGGTACTCAGGAAGGTGGGCAGATGGCAGACCAGCCCGAGACCATTATCCTGCAAGGCAGTGACGATATCGTTCTTTCTCAAAAAAAGACTGCTGTGATGCGCCATGGGTGGATCCATGGCCAGTTCCAGATAATCAAAGCCCATCCGGGCAAAACTGTCGATCTCATCGAGCACCGGCATTACCGGAAAATTCATAGCACCAAACCGCATAATGACCTCTAAGCTTGTTTCTCAATGATTACAATGAATTCTTCCGGTTCGTTGTTAACAAATTCGAGAATTTTTAAGGGACTCTTCTGCGAAACGAAATCAATCATCGGCAAAAGCGTTTCTTCAGAAAACACATGGAAATGAATGCTATAGTTCATGCGCATGAGCTCAGAGGTTTTGCTGTTGATAAACGCTTCGTTTGCCGACTCACTCAAGTTTGTACTTCGAACAAAATCTAAAAAATGATTATGACGCTTCTTTGCATATGCTTCTCTATTTCTTGCCATGAGGCCGTAGTCTTCAATAATATGAGAAAGAGGTGTGGGCCGGCGATTTTGATCAACAATATTGTACGGGAGGGGTATTGAAAGGAATAATAACCCCTTGGTCTTGAGTATTCGCATCCAGTTACTGAGAGCTTTGATTGGATCTTCCAAGTGTTCAAGCACATGATTGGAGATACAAAAATCGTAAGCATTGTCTGGTATTGTCGCTAGCTCGTCACCATTGTCGATTATATCTGCAGCGACGATATCATATTTTTTGAATTCCGGATACTGCGCATACAGATCTTGTTGGGCAAGCCTATCAACATACAGAACATTGGCTTTCTTCCTATCAACCGACAAGGGTGCATGCAAGGCACCAATTTCTATGCCGGTCCCGGCAATATATTTCAGAGACAATAATTCGCCGACATACTGGGAATAATCGAGAATTTCGTTCGATGTTAATTGTACCTCCCTGGTATTTTCTGCACTGATGGCAAAACTGATAGATGTCTTGAGGGTTTTATATGTATCTTTCGGGGTTTTTATACGAAGATTGATTGCATATACCTTCCCAGACTGAAATTCCCGTTTTGGGATTACGCAACGAAAACCGCAGTTTCTAAATCTTTTTTCCTTGTATTCAAATGACACATCGGTACGCATTAAACCGTACAGCGCATGATGGTTTTTTCCATCAATCTCAACAAAAAAATCAACGATAGTGTTGTCTTCTTTTGCATCAAACAACCATCCCGAGATAATGACATTGTTCTGCACCTCAGGTATATATGTGACTCTATTTTTCTTAAGAGTGTCAACGCCATTAATTGCATCTACCGTCCATAAATATCTCACAAATATCTTTTTAATATTTTTCGAGATTATTTGTTTAATATTTTTTAAAAACATCAATTCCCCTCTCTCCCTCCAAGCGAACAACAGATTCCTCAACGAAGGAACTTGAAATAAGGCTGAGAAACTACCCCGTTACTCGCGATTTTGCAATTTCTTTGTACTGAAGCCCATCCACTTGCCGAAAATCATGATGTGTCGCCGATTTCATCAGGGCTTCCCCACTCCCCTAGCTGACAACCCAAGTTTTCCCGACAATGAATCTTAGGCACATAAACCAAAAAACTCAATGACGAACTTGAGCAGCGCATCCAGGAACGGATCCGCGCCCTCGGCCGGGCGAATACCGATCTGCTGTATGATTTGCATAAGAAAATGCTGTCCCTGGATGATCTCGTCCACGAACCGAATATGCAGCCGGGAAGTCATTACCGATCAGACCATACCGGGTATAACCGGCGTCGAGCTTTCCCGACGCATCTTGCAGTTGCGGCCCAACATGCCGATCATTCTCTGCACAGGTTACAGCAGCCTTATCTCCGAAGAGCAGGCGCAGACCTTGGGAATCCAGGGGTTCGCCATGAAACCTCCGGCCAGGAAGAATGTGGCTGACCTTATCAGAAAGATCCTGGTTGTATTTCCGGTCTCCCTGATTGTCTGTGTGGCCGACCAGGAGAATTTTAAGATCAGGAGAGACGTTCGCCGCAAATCGACATATATCCGACTTGCAGCGATGAGTAAATTTACTTTAATTTCATTGTAGAGTAAGTTATTGCCATGCTAGCGGATCTCAACCGACTGAAAGTCTTCTCTCTGTTCTTCAACAGGCACGGCCTTTCAACCTCCAAAGGATTTTTACCCGGCATTCTTAACCTATGCTCGTTGACAAAGCGCTAATACAAAGCTTGCATACATCTATCCTTTTCAAAGACATCGGTTGCGATGCGATTGAGCACATTATCTCTGCCGGCGGGTGGCGAATAAGTGAACCCGGCCAATATGTCTACCTCCAGGGTGAAAATCATCGTCATTTTTATATCGTCGTAAGCGGCGAGGTGGAACTGACCTTAAATGTCGAGGGTGGCGGTCAACACCTGGTCAGCCATATCGGCCCGGGCGGTCATTTCGGCGAAACATCTCTGTTGACCAACAGCCGCAACAGCCTCAATGCCCGAGCCCTGACGAGGGTATCTCTTCTTTGTTTCGATGCCGATGCCTTCAATTCTGTTTTGCTTGCCGACAAGGTCATTCAGCAGCAACTCAGCGTCGCCCTAGCCAAGCGTTTGCTGGTTTCCTTTCGTGATCATGCCGACTCCCTCACCAAAATAAGCAAGACAAACAAGCACTCCACCCATAACCTCGATCCGACATTTTTTTCCGAACCTCAGTCTTTGCTCAGCGCTGAAAAACTGTCTGTCGATTCTGATCGAGAAATACGTTTTGCTGAATCGACCATTGCCCGGCAGATCAATAAAGCTGTGCAGCGATTCAGTAACAACCTGGAACCGGTGCTCCTCTCCGGGGAATCCGGAACCGGACGGCGGATGATCGCCGCCGAGATCCATCGTGCCGGTGATTATAAAAACGGCCCCTATACGGAAATCGATATTCGTAACATTGATCCCGTTCAATTAGAGGTTGAACTTTTCGGCTACGAACGGGATTCTCCGGCGTTCTCGCAAATAACCCACCTCGGAATTTTCGAGAGGCTACAGGGAGGGACCGTAGCCCTCTACAATGCTGAATATATGGAGCCGGATTGCCAGCGACAAATGGCCAGGCTCCTGAAAAGGACCGCCGCAACCAAGGTAACCGACGACGCCGAAGGATCGCTGCGTTCCCGGATCATCCTTATTTGTAACGATGCCCCGGGGCAACAGGACGGCCACAACCGCTTGCTGCCTACCCTCTATGCCCTCTTCGCCGCTCAGCATTTCCGGGCGGCACCGCTACGCGAACACCGCCGCGATATCCCCCGCCTGGTCCAATATTATCTCAAGCGCTACTGCCTGCAGTATGGCAAAACCATAACTCAGGTGGACGACCAGACCCTCGGCCGCTTTATGAATTACGACTGGCCGGGCAATTTGACGGAAATGGCCGGCGTCCTGCAACGCGCCGTTCTCCTCGGCAAAAGTCACGAACCCCTCACTCATCAGATTATTCTAGGGGTGCCGAAGTCCGAAGGCAAATGGGAATTCAATCTATTGCGCCTGCCCGGCGTTCGAGCCTTTTTTGCCAGTCGGCTCTTTCCGGTGTTGCCGAAGGCTGCAGTCGGCATTTTTTTCATCCTTGTCCTCATCGTTTTGTTCTTTGGGCCAATTACCGCTGAAGAGAACATCGGCCTGACCCTCAGTTGGGTGGTAGGTTGGCCCCTGCTGATCTTCTCATTCTTTTTTCTTGCTCGTACCTGGTGCAGTATCTGTGGCTTATCAGTACCGGGATGGCTGGCGCAACTGGTCCTTAAGCCTGAACGACCGACACCGCAATTCATTAAGCGCTATTCCGGCTGGATCATGGCCTTTCTCTGTATCCTCCTGTTTTGGATCGAAACCGCCTGGAATGCTTACCAATCGCCGCGACTCACTGCCTGGATCATCTTCACCATCACCCTCGGCTCACTTTTCTTCAGCATGTTTTTTAAAAGGAGGGTCTGGTGCCGGTATCTTTGTCCGCTAGGAGCCATCAACTCCCTGTTCTCTATGCCGGCTATCCTCGAACTACGCTCCAACACCCATATGTGTATGAACCGCTGTATCGACCATTTATGTTACAACGGCGACGACACCGCCGACGGCTGTCCGATGTTCCGCCACCCTTTTCTGGTGGATAATAACCGGGATTGTATTCTTTGTGGGCAATGCGTCAAAAACTGCAAGTTGAACTCAATCCACATCAATCTGCGCCTGGCACCGCAGGAGCTGTGGAATCAGCAGTCACCACGCTTGGAAGACAGCTTTCTGGTGGTGAGCCTGGCGGCTATTTTCTATCCGTTTGCGATCAATCAAAAGGATCCAGGTTTTATTAAAATTTTCGCCCAAAACCTGGCCGGCATCGGCCTTCCGGAGAGTTTTCCCCTGGCTGCGGCAATACTCTTCTGTGGCTGCATTGTCTTTTACCTGACCGGCTATGCCATTATGTCACAGATCATGGCGCGGATCACCGGCAACAGTTGGAAAGCAACCGCAGCACTTCTTGGTTACGGCATGATTCCCCTGGTTCTTGGCGCCTTCATGGCGGCACACCTGGAAATTTTGGTGGCTGGTCTCTGGCTTCTGCAAGCCAACCTGCTGGATATGGTCGGCAGAGAGGTCATCTCCGGTCCGAGCCGAGTCATGAGCCGCGACACCACCTTTGTCCTTCAGGTCATCACGGTTTTTGGCGGATTAGTTGCATCGCTGTATGCCACCAAACGGATCATCAATCGGCTGCTGGCAGGGCGTCGTTACTCGCTCAAGATGTTCATGCCTTCCGTTCTGCTGCTCTGTCTTTCAGCTCTTGCCTATCTGTACTTTTTATGACCAAGAGGTGACACAGCCGTTGGCATAGCCTTAACCATTTATCAGGTAGCCAAACACTACAGCCAGCCGGCGGCTGACCACAACAAGGCGCACGGTGCAATCATCCCCAGCAAATGGCAACTCGATTATCTGCCGCTGGGTTCCGAAAACGGACAACGTTATTTGAGGGAGATGAACTATTGTGTGCAATTCGCTGCGGCCAACAGGCGGGCGATGCTCGGACGGGTCAGGGAAATCCTTTTGGAGAAGGGAGCTTCACGTTCAGGGCGCCAGCCGGTTAATGGTCCAGCTGTCGACATCTGCATCCTTGGTATACAGAAAACGGTCATGCAGGCGGTTTTGCCCTCCCTGCCAAAACTCGATTTCCAAGGGTTCGACGCGGTAGCCACCCCAAAAGGAAGGCAGCGGCACCTTGCCCGCGCCGATTTTCGTCTTCATTTCCTGAAACTTCTGCATCAGGATCTGTTTCGAGGTCAGAGGATGGCTCTGGCTCGATACCCAGGCGGCCATCTGGCTTTCCTTCGGTCGGGACATAAAATATTTGGCCGACTCGGCCACCGAGATTTTACTGGCCGGGCCGTTGATCATCACCTGCCGTTCCAGCTCAAGCCAGACAAAGAGCAGACTGACCTGCGCATTGCCTTTTATCTCCAGAGCCTTGCGGCTTTCAAAATTGGTGAAAAACACAAAGCCCTGTTGATCAAAATATTTCAACAACACAGTCCGTTGGCTAGGCCTGCCGCCACTGCCGACTGTTGCCAAAACCACCGCCGTGGGATCGGCGATTTCCGTCTTCCTTGCCTGTTCAAACCATGCTGAAAACTGCAATACCGGGTCATTATTGAGATCGGCGCGTGACAGCCCACCCTTCAAATATTCCCGCCGAAATTGACTTAAATCCACACATTCCTCTTGTTCATCAGGGTTAGCCTTCTTTGATGCCTTCAAGCTTCCAGCTCTGGCTACCGGTAGGTCTCGCCCAGGTCCACTCCTCACGGAACTTGACCGGGTCGGTCATGCTGCCGGAAACCAAGGCGCCGCTCTTGTCATCCACCGTGAAATCAAGAAGATTGGCGGTAAACAGCACGGTGACGAAATCCTCACGACCATCGCTGCCGGCCTGGATAATCTCCACTTCGCGAACGGCAATGGACTCCAGTTTATTGATATGACCTTTACTGCGCATTTCCGCGAAATGGCCGGCATACTCCCCTGCCAATTGTTCACCAAGGAGGTGGCGATAGGAATCGAGATCGCGACGCATCCATCCGGCCTGCACCTTGAAAAAGACATCGGAGGCCACTTCCTTGAAATAGGCCGGATCAAAATTCCGATCGGTCTCTTTGATCTGGCTCACTCCGTCATCCACCAAATTCTCGCCGATAACCGGTGGTGGCGGTGGTTGGGTGGCATCGGTACCTCCGCCAAAGATACTGGATGGTGAAAATCCCTGCCGGGCAGATTGATGGGGTGCCTGATAGTTATCACCTCGCCGACCCTTGGCAAACTTCTTGTAGAGAAAGAAGGCGATTCCTCCGAGAATCAACAACGGCAGAATCCCCATACCGGAACCGCCGCCGCCGAACATCGAGCCGAACAGCATGCCGCCGAGAGCACCGCCAAGGAGCCCGCCCATCAAGCCACGGCCGAAACCGCCGCCGGCCGGGGCAGCTCCCGGAGAAGATGCAGGATTGCTGGCCGGAGCCTTGCTGGGGCTTGGGCTTGAACTAAAGGATTTTCCGCCGGATTTGGAACGGGCATCGGCATAGTCGGCCATCAGCCCGCCTTCAATGAGGGTGAATGCGATAAGCATCAAAAAAATCGGTGCCAATCTTTTCCATAACGTTGCCATAGTCTTTTTCCATTTCCTTTTTTATTTTTGTTGATCATTCTCAAACCGCGACTACATTCATAAGCTTCAATAATATAGTACACCTCACCCAAGATGCCAGAGGCAAAAACCACTTTCCCGGACAAATAGGCATGCTGATCCTTCACGCCCCCCTTACCAAACCCTGCGAACCACCGGCCGCCCTTGCTTACCTGGCGGCGGCACTGGCGGCGCACCATCATGCATGCACCATTTGCGATATGAATATCGAGGGCTTGCAATACATCCTCGACAGCACTACAGGCCCATCCGACACCTGGTCGACCCGTGCCTTCAAACACCTCGACACCAATGTCGCCACCCTGCAAAAGCTTGACAGCTACCATAACTTTGACCGCTATGGACGGGCCGTCGCCGATATCAACCGGGTGCTGGAAATTGCCGGCAGGAGCTTCAACCTGCAGCTGTCGCTCGCCAATTACCAGGACAACGGCAGATCACCCCTGAACAGCGCCGACCTGCAGCAAGCCGCCGCAGAGTACCGGGAAAATATCTTTTTTGCCTTTTTCAGCCACAGACTCGACGAGCTCCTGCAAAAGGAGGAGCACACCCACATCGGCTTCTCCCTCAGCTATCTCAGTCAGGCGCTCTGCACCTTCGCAATGATCGGCTATCTTCGGGCGCATCATCCTGAGAAAACCATCATCCTCGGCGGAGGCCTGGTCACCACCTGGCTGAGCAACCCCGGGTGGCGAAATCCGTTTGCCGCCCTCGTTCATCATTTTATTGCCGGACAAGGGGAAGGACCGCTGCTCCGGCTGCTCGGCACGACGCAAAAACCGGACCACGTCCCGCCGTGCTATACGGCGCTGCGCGACAACCCCTATCTTGCCCCCGGCTTCATTCTGCCCTACGCCACTTCCTCCGGCTGTTTCTGGAAGAAATGCAATTTCTGCCCGGAAACCAGCGAAAACAACCCGTATCACCAGGTATCGCCGACAACCACAACTTCCGACCTTTTGCGTTTGACAAAGGCAACATCGCCGGTTCTTATCCATCTCCTTGATAACGCCATAAGCCCGAGTACCCTTCACGCCCTCAGCGAACAACCACCGGGCGCACCCTGGTATGGCTTCGTCCGCATCGATACCTTGCTTTCCGACCTGGATTTCTGCAGACGTTTACGCGCATCCGGCTGTGTTATGTTGAAACTTGGGCTTGAATCCGGCGACCAGAACGTACTTGATAGCATGAATAAAGGGACCGATCTGCAGCAGGCCGCAAAGGTCCTTGCAAATTTGCATGCGGTCGGCATCGCCAGCTATGTCTACCTGCTTTTCGGCACCCCTTCGGAAAGTCGCAGGGAAGCTGAGCGCACCCGGAGTTTTGTTGAAGATCATCACCAGGCTATAAGCTTTCTTAACCTGGCGATTTTTAATCTGCCCATCTGCAGTAATGAAAACACCTCGCTGCAAGCAAGCGATTTCAACAGCAGCGATCTGTCCATTTACCGCAGCTTTAGCCACCCCCTCGGCTGGAACAGGGCTGAGATACGCCGCTATCTCGATACGGTCTTTAAAAGATCGCCGAAGATCGCCGAAATTCTCAGGAAAGACCCACCGATTTTCACCTCGAACCATGCACCGTTCATGCAATCACTAGGATAAACAAATGAATTTCACAGGCATTCTGTCCGCCATTTTAGCGGCCTTATTTATGGGAACAATCGGGGTTTTCTCGCGCAAAACCGGGCTTCCCCCCGAGGTAATCACCTTTTTCCGGCTATTTTTCGGTGCCGGCTTTCTGATTATCCTCTTGCTTTTTAGCCGCAGGTTTCGCGTGCTTCTCACCTGGCCAACCTGGCCGGTCATCGTCAACGGCCTGATGCTCGCCGGCTTTATTATTTTTTATATCCAGGCCATGAATCTCACCACCATGGCCAACGCCATCATGGTCCTTTACCTGGCACCCCTCATTGCCGCGGTTTTAGCCCATTTTTTTCTGGGAGAAAGACTCAATACACCGAGTGTCATTCTCATCTGCACCGCCCTGTTCGGGTTTGCGATGATGATGGAATTCAAAATCGATTTCTCATCCGGCACAAATCACCTCCTCGGTCTCGGCTTTGCCGGTCTTTCTCTGGCCTGCTATACGTCATTTATCCTCATTAACCGGACGATCCGCAGCACTATCCATTGCTATACCCGCACCTTTTACCAACTCCTGACCGGGGCTCTCTGTATGCTGCCTCTGCTGGTCGCCGATTTCCCCGAAATATCGGCAACGAATTGGCTGTGGCTGGCTGGCACCGGATTTTTCCCGGGCTTTCTCGGCATCCTCCTGGCCGTCATCGCCCTGGAAAAACTGCCGGCGGCGACCTTCGGCACCCTCGCCTATTTCGAGCCGATTTTCGTGGTCTTCCTCGGCTGGGTGCTCTTTGAGGAACACCTCAACATCTTGCAACTCGGCGGTTGCCTGCTGATACTGGCAAGCGGCGCGGTTAAGGGCTATCTGACTACCAGGAGCAACATAGTCAACGGCCAGGCCCAAGCCCAGGCAGCTCCGCTGGTTCACGAGGCCTGAATAGTGCTCCCGATATAGGATAGACTCAGGGCAAGGCACACTCAACCAGCTCGATGGTAAAAGTAAGCTCTTTCCCCGCCAGCGGCGGATTGGCGTCGAGGGTTATATGGGTGGTGGTAATGTCGGTCACCACGACCCGCATGATTTCCCCGTTTACACCACCCATCTCCAGGCGCAGGCCGATTTGCGGATTCATATCCGGAGGAACCTGCTCGATAGGTACCTGCATCACCATATCCTCGTTACGCACCCCATACGCCTTCTCAACAGGGATATGAACAACCTTTGACTCACCGACCTCCATCCCCACAACCGCCTCATCAAAGCCGACGATAACCTGACCGCTACCCACCGCAAAACTGAGCGGCTCGCTGCCGACGGAACTGTCAAAGACGGTACCGTCATTGAGCTTCCCGGTATAATGCACCTTGACGTTATAGCCTCTCATTACCTGTGTCATAATTCTCCTTCAAGCCGGATGGCTCTTGTTTTTTGTATTTCATCATGTGGATTTCTTACTCTTGCAAGGAGCTAAAAACCCTGTTGTTGACAAATCATCGATGATCCAATCGTTTGAAATATCTTCTGAATAACCAATACGGAATATAATTGATTTCGACTTTGCGACAAAGGCTGAGAGCATAATTGAAGGCAACTTGGTCCCGTCTCGACCATTGATGCAGTTGATGATACCAAGCGTCCATCAAGCGTACAACTTCCGGATCACCTGTCCGCCGAATCAACAGGCGTGCGTTGATATGCGGAAAGGGGTCGGAGAACCCCATCTCTTCGGTGTAATGACGATACTGGGCCCGCAACAACTCCTCCGAGTCTTTGCCCAGAACAATGCATTGCTCTACCTCTTGGCGCAGCGAGAACAGGAAAGGATGAAAGGGGATTGCCAAGGGACTTCCCGGGGCCAGAGCCTGGGCGAGAAAGGCATCGAGATCGCCACGGATGGCGAGATTGGCATCGGCATAGACACTGATGCTCCATCCTTGGTCGACCAGATGATGCTTTATTTTGTAAAGGCGAGACAGGCGTCCCGGATCGAGGCCATCGGGGTTGGCTATTTGCCGTATCTCCCAGCCGTCGCAGTGCAGTCCGGGATTATCAGTAAAGCAGACGTAACGCCAATTGGGCAGCTGACGGCGAATCGGGTGGAGCCGGTCGTAGTTGCCGGTCAGTACCGTATAAAAGAGCTTGTTTTCGTGGCGGTATCTGCCGGCCAGCGCCAATCGAGCCAGCGTAGGGCGCATAATACCGTAGCGTAAAGCATGGACAGTAAGCATTTGCAGCAGATGCAGCTTTGCTCCACGATTGTGCAGGTTGTTCAGTTTTGCCAGGTGATGGTGTGCGATGATTGTCATCGCTTTTTCCTCCACAGTCCGAGGCGATTTGCTCTCGTGTCGATCATAATACCCCCTGCCGATTATTCTCGGACAGCATCCTTACATCTCGATCAGCTGCAAACATTCGACCAATGCCTTTCTGATTCCAACCTCGGAAAACCACGTTTCATAACTGGCCCTGGCCTGTTGCCCCCGCCCTGGTAAAAGATCAGGTTTGTCGAGAAGTTCCCGCACAGCCGCCGCAAGGGCGATGGGATCGCCTGCAGGGACGAAGGAAATTCCACACGCCGGGTCGATGCGCAGGGCAGTCGGGAAGGCTTCGGAATCCCGGGTGACCAGCGGTCGTCCGCAGGCGAGAGCCTGGAACACCTTGTTGGCAATGACCCGACCGGCTTTTTTTGAGGAACCGAAGATACCCAGTAAAATTGAGGCCCGTCCTATTCGCTGGGGAAGATCTTCGTACGGCAGCCAATCCTCGAACCGGATATGTGCCATGCCTCCACTCCGCTCCAGGCATTGCCGACGAAGCGGGCCATCGCCAAGCAAGGTCCAGCGGACCTCGGGCATGGTGAGGGCCGCCTCGACGATCACCTCAGGCCCCTGAAGGTTAAGAAAGCTGCCATAGAACAGGACTTCCGGCATGGGCCCCGGAATTTGCGATTCCTGAAATCGAAAGAGCGTCTCGTCCGCCCCGACCTGAACCACCCTTGTGCACTCAGGGCGCGCTGCAAGTTCCTCAATATAGAACGCGGCATGGGCGACGGTATCGGCGAGAACAAGGTCAGCCTTTGAGAACATCTCCCGTTCTTGGCGATGCAGTCGTCGTGCCGCAGGACTGGAAGGGGAAAATTTACGCCGCTCGAATACCTCCTTATCCCAGGCACTGATAAGTGGATCGAAGATCAGCGGCAGCCTGTGTCGAACGGCAAAACGGCGAGCCGCCTGGAAATCACGTTGCCGGAAAGCCGGCACCCAGACCGCGTCGATCCCTGTAAGACCTGCAAATTTTGCTTCGATCCCGCCTAAAAAGGAGATCTTTGGCCGAAAATCAACCAGTCGATAGCCGACTTCGGCAAGCAAACGGCGCAGAAGTCTGTTTCTCGAGTAGTCGGGATCGAATCGGCCCCACCAGAGAATTGTCTTTTGTTGCTTTGCCATAAGCTTCTAATATACCCATTCAGACCATAGAACTCTTGTGTTTTTTTCTTCATCATTTGTACCCCTTAGACAGCCCAGACCGGCCTACGGCTTTCTTTGGCTTTTTTCTTTCCTCGACGCTATAGTAGTTTTGCAACGCATTTCCCAAAGAGCAGCTTGCTGGTAAAATTCATGCGAATGACTCCGCATCATCAAAATATCGGTTAATACCAAACCCTTTCGATAAGGAAGTGAATCACCATGAAGATCGGTAGAACCATCGTCATCGGCGGCGGCGCAGCAGGCCTGATGGCGGCCGGCCGAGCCGCCGAAAGGGGCGCGAAAGTCATACTCCTGGAAAAAATGGAGAAAACCGGCCGGAAAATCGGTATCAGCGGTAAGGGTCGCTGTAACCTTGGCAACAGCGATGAACTTGCCGATTTCCTCGGTCATTTCGGTAAAAACGGCAATTTTCTCCGCCAATGTTTTCAGCAGTTTTTTACCGCCGAACTCACCGCCTTTTTCGAGGATCGAAATTTGCCGCTGGTGGTCGAACGTGGTGGCCGTATCTTTCCCGCCGGCGGCCGAGCCCTTGATGTCGTCAGAATTTGCAATAATTGGCTGAAAGCCTTGCCGGTGACCCTCCGCCATTCTACGGCGGCGAGCAGCATCCTGGTCCAGGACGGCAGAGTGTGCGGGGTACGCTGCGCGGGCGAGGAATTGCCGTGCGACAACGTCATCCTCGCAACAGGCGGCAAATCCTATCCGCGCACCGGCTCGACCGGCGACGGTTACCGGCTGGCGGCAGATCTCGGCCACAGCATCGTCCCCGTTCGACCGGCCCTGGTGCCTTTAGTTTGTGGCGATTCGCAGGTGCACCGGATGGCCGGACTCGAGTTGCGCAATATCGAGGTGCGACTCTTCCTCGACGGCAAACGCAAAGGCCGGGACTTCGGCGAGCTGGCCTTTACCGGCTTTGGCCTGAGTGGGCCGGTTATTCTCAGCCTTAGCGGCTTGGCCGTCGACGCCCTCGACCGGGGCCAGAAAGTAACCCTCGCCCTCGACCTGAAACCGGCACTTTCGAGTGACAAACTGGATGCCCGGCTGCTCCGCGATCTCGCCGGCCGCAGCGGGGAACCCATTGCCGCAATACTCCGCGGCCTCCTGCCCCGCGAGATGATTCCTCTCTGCATGGCAGCTTGCCAGCTTCCTGAAAATCAGGATACCGCACACTTCCCGGCGAAAATGCGCAATCGCCTGGTGCAGTGGTTGAAAGACTTCCGCATTGAGATAAGCGGCTACCGCTCCTTCAACGAAGCGATCATTACCGCAGGCGGAGTAAGCCTGAAGGAGATTGAGCCCCGCAGCATGGAGTCAAAACTGGTGCAGGGACTTTTTATCGTAGGGGAGCTACTCGATCTCCAGGCCGATACCGGCGGCTACAACCTCCAGGCTGCCTTCTCAACAGGCTGGGTTGCCGGATCATCGGTCTATTGAGGCAAGCAAAAAGACGCGCCGATTAATGCAGTATCGAATGGAACTCCTCGAAAACCTTCTCAATGGGAATGGCAAAACCTAGCCCTTCTGCATTCTGCATACCGAGGGTCGCCACCCCACGCACATAGCCTTTCTCATCAATGATCGGTCCGCCGCTATTGCCCGGATTCATGGCCGCATCGGTCTGCAGATATACCGGTCCATCTTTCTCCAAGGTACGTAAGCCGGAAAAAATCCCGGCGGTCACGGTATGCCGCAGCCCCTTCGGGCTCCCTATGGCATAGATCTTGTCTCCTTGTTGGAGACCTACCCCCGCCGGGGGTTTCTCAAGAAAGGTCCGTTCGGCTGTGTATAATGACAGGAGAGCCAAGTCTAAGGTGGGACTCACTATAAAGCGATTTACGTTAAGTTCCTTGCCGTCGGCAAAAAATATTTTAATTTCAGCGGACTGGGTTCGCCTATCCATCTTGGCCAATTTCCGTTCTTCTTCCTGAAGCACGGGCCAAACCTTTCTTTGTTCGTCCTCGTGCTGATCAATAACCATAGCCAATTGGCTACGGTAAGGGCCATTCGACACTTGTTGGTATTTCTGTTTCCATTCATTTATCTTCTGCTCCTCGAGATTAAAAAACTGCCGCTGTTTTTCAACTCTGCTCCGCAGCTCGGCAAACTTTTTTTCGTCGAACTGAACCACATGGCGATTGGTAACAATATTTTGAGTATTAACAAAAAACCCCGATCCGGTCCCTAATGGCGTTTCGATGGACACCGTCGCGTTCCTCGCCCGCTCGATGATATTGTCCTTCGCCACTGCCGACGGTGGAACCGCCTGTTGCGGTTCGGGAATCTTTGTGAGCCGGACTTGAACAGGGGCGGGCGGAGGTTCGGCTACGGAGGTGCTTTGAACCTTGGTGGCAACTGGAGTCGCCTCCTTCGCTGACTGGACGGGGGAAGAGATCGATTTGTAGCCGGTGAAATAGTAGGTGGTCGCTGCAACCACTACTACCAGGAGAAGCACCTGCAGCAATTTTAATCCGCGGCCTGATGTTTCCTCTCCGGGTCCTGCTTTTTCCTCTGGCATTGCTTTTTGCGCCTCTTCCTCTTTTTTCCGATCGAGGATTTTCTGGTATTTCGCGAAAATCACCCCACAAATATCGCATTCAACAGTATTGTTCTGTTGATGATTACACTTCGGACAATGCATATCTCTTACCGACAGGTTGATTTTTCTCTGTGATTACTCGACAGGACGGCCTTATGCGGGTATCATAGCAAGATCCGTAACATTATTCAATTAACCTCATCCCGACAAACGGAATTTTTATTCACATCCGTTTTTTTAACGACCCCTTGGAGCTGTAACGCCGTGGCACTCATAATTAACCGCAAGGTTTCCCTTCCCGACCACGAAATAACCCTCATTGCCATTCGCGCCCAGGGGTCCGGGGGACAAAACGTCAACAAGGTCGCCAGCGCCATTCACCTGCGTTTTGACATCCGTGCCTCATCTTTGCCGGACATATATAAAGAGCGTCTCTTGGCCATGAGCGACCAACGTTTAAGCGGCGAGGGGATTCTCGTCATCAAGGCGCAACAGTATCGGACCCAGGAAAAAAACCGCGCGGATGCCCTGGAACGTTTGGCCAGAATCATCCGTCGCGCCACCGTCACGGAAAAAAAGCGCACCCCGACCCGGCCCTCCGTGGCCGCCCGGATGAAACGCGTAGAAAGCAAGACCAGGCGCGGCAGGATCAAATCGACGCGGAAAAAAGTCAGTGATTCCTGATCGACCCGCCATTCAACCCACCATTTGGCACCGATCATTGATATCCCCGGCAACCACTACGAATGCCTGATCGTCTATAAAGCGGCAATGGACTGCACCTTGCTGAACCCCGACCTGGAAAAGCTCTATCCAAAAAAAGATTACCATACCCTCTACTTCGGTGAGATTCTTGCCTGTTATGCAACCCCGTAATCTCATTATTGGCTGTTGCCTGCAGTTTTCATACATGGTCCGGTTTTCTTCGCGACGAAAACCGACCACCCTTCCTCCTTCGCCGAACATATCGCCGAATAACGTAAAATCGCCTGCATAAATACATTGCAAATTCTTGCCGGTCCTGGTATTAAGGCTGCTCTTCATCGTGAGTGTCAGACCAGTACATGGACCGGGTACCTTCAAACCAGGGTTTTGCCCAGTGGCAGAATCGTTTTTCATGAAGGTACCGATCCTGATTTACGGAATTGGGTTAATTGCGCAAAACTGGACGGACACGGCTCATCAGCCCCCCTGAGAGTCATCTATGATTCTCTTTTGTTTATGGCTGATTTTTTTTTCCCGGGCAGGCTTTGCACAATAAGTTCTTCTTTGGAATCAACCCTTTCTGTAAAGGTATTACTATGTCTTCTCTGTATGAAACCCCATCGCTTTCTTTTTCCGACATGGGCCTTGCCGCCCCCCTTCTCCTTGCTGTCAGCGACGCTGGATACGAAATCCCCACCCCCATCCAGCAGGAGATGATTCCCCATATGCTGGCGGGCAAAAATGTGGTTGGCCAAGCCCAGACCGGGACCGGCAAAACCGCCGCCTTCGCTCTGCCGCTGCTCAACAGACTGCAACAGGATAAAACCAAGAGTCCGCAGATACTCGTTCTTGCACCCACGCGGGAACTGGCCATTCAGGTGGCAGAGGCCTTCGAAGCCTACGGCAAACACTTAAAAGACTTCCGGGTTTTACCGATTTTCGGTGGCCAGGATTACACCATCCAGCTCAAACAGTTACATCGAGGCGTCCAAGTGGTGGTCGGTACTCCCGGTCGGGTCATGGATCATATCCGCCGCGGTACGCTGAAAACCGAGACCATTCACAGCCTGGTCCTGGATGAAGCCGACGAGATGCTGAAGATGGGCTTTCTCGAAGATGTCAAATGGATCCTTGAGCAGCTGCCCGGCCGAAAACAGACTGCTCTGTTTTCCGCTACCATGCCCAAGACCATTCGCGACATCGCCCAGAAGTACTTGCAGGACCCGGTCGAAATCACTATCAGGAGCAAGACCGTTACCGCCCAGACCGTCAATCAACGCTGCCTCATCACCAATGGTCTGGCGGCAAAACTCTCTGCTCTCAGCAGGATTCTCGAGGCCGAAACCTTCGATGGCATCCTGGTTTTCGTCCGTACCAAAATACAAACCGTAGAGCTCGCCGAGCAACTTGTAGCTCTAGGATATGCGGCTGCCCCACTGAATGGTGATATCCAGCAGAGCCAGCGGCTGCGTACCGTCGATCAACTGAAGGCAAAAAAAATCGACATTCTCGTCGCAACCGATGTCGCCGCCCGCGGCCTTGACGTCGAGCGCATCAGCCATGTCATCAATTACGATATTCCTTTTGATACCGAAGCCTATATTCACCGCATCGGCAGAACCGGCAGAGCCGGGCGGAGCGGCGAGGCCATTCTCTTCATCAACGGTCGGGAACGCTCCATGCTCAAATCGATCGAACAGGCAACCAGACAGAAAATCCAAATGGTCGACCTGCCCTCGACCGCGGCCATCAATAAGAAGCGGATTGACAGCTTCAAGGAAAAAATCACCACCGCTCTGCAGGGCGAAACCTCTTTTTACCGAACTTTAGTAAACGAATACCTGAACGAAAATCAGGTGTTGCCTGAACAACTGGCGGCAGCACTGGCCCTCCTCGCCCAGGGCGGTCGACAGCTGCTCCTGGAAGAGCAGAAGCTCCCTTCGATGGCCGTGCCGGAACAGCGCTATTCCTCCACCAGTCCCAGAGTGAAGGCCAGGCCCGCCGGCCGAGCCTCGAACGTGCAGTTACCACCTGAAGAGGGTATGGAGAGGTTTCGCATTGAACTCGGCAGCGAACATGGGCTCAAGCCGGCGAATATTGTCGGCGCCATTGCCAACGAGGCCGACATCAACAGCCGCCATATCGGGCGAATCGCCATTTACGATTCCTACAGCACCGTCGATCTCCCCTGCGGCATGCCGGACGATATTCTGCAAGTATTACACAGAAGCCGGGTCGGCAGCAAAACCCTCCGGATCCAGAGGCTTGGCGCCGACATAGAAACTCCCCAGGCTCCTGCCGGACGCCGGAAGCCCGAGAGATTCAATGCCGCTTCCGCAGGAAAAAGCCGGAAAAAAGCGGTTCACAGCGGTCCGGCACTTTAAACTTCAGCTGGGGACAAAATGTAATTCTGTCCCTCAGAATGCGGAAATGCTGCAGCACACCTTCTGTCATATTCCCGGCATCGGCCGAAAAATTGAAACAAAACTCTGGGAGACGGGTATCACCACTTGGGACAAGTGGCGGGATCCGTCGCCCATCCGTCTCTCCGCCATCATCCGTGCCGATGCCGACCACACTCTGAAAAGCTCGGTTGCGGCCCTCAGCAATGATCCAAGCTTTTTCACCAAGCGTCTCGACAGCTCCGAGGTGTGGCGCATTTTCCCCCACTACCGGGCACGTACCGCCTATCTGGATATCGAAACCACCGGGCTTGACGACTTTGCCGAAGTAACCACCATTGCCCTCTATGACGGCAAGGAGGTATTTACCTTCATTAACGGAATCAACTTGGATGATTTTGTCGACGCCATCGGCAAATTTCAGGTAATTGTCAGCTACAACGGCAAGAGCTTTGATATCCCGATCATTGAGAGATTTTTTCAGATCAAACTCAACCAGGCACAAATCGATTTGCGCTATGTCCTGGCGCGTCTCGGCTTCAAGGGTGGGCTTAAAGGTTGTGAAAAAATGCTGGGCATGAACCGTGGCTATCTTGATGGGGTCGATGGCTATTTCGCCGTCCTGCTCTGGCAACGCTACCGGGATTATAGCGACCAACAGGCACTGCACACACTTTTGGCCTACAACACCCTCGACACGGTCAACCTCGAACGTTTAGCAGTTGAGGCCTACAACCGTAATGTTGCCGGCAGCCCCTTTGGTAAAGAACTCGCCCTGCCGTTTCCCGCAGCACCGACAATCCCCTTTCACGCCGATCCCGAGTGTGTCGAACGGATAAAACGATCCCTTCCTTCCTGGTGAGGGCGAGCTACACCTCTATTTCCATTCCCTCTTTGGCAAAAAACACCTCGGTGTCGCCGAATTTCCCCGGTTCACCATAGATAGCCGACAACTCGTCCAGGGTCGCATCAGCCCTGTCCGGATCGTGGTGATATAAAGCCAGTTTTTTTACCCCGGCCCGATTGGCGGCGGCGATGGCATATTCGATCGAGGTATGGCCCCAATTGATTCGTGCTCCATATTCAGCGGCGGTATATTGAGCGTCGTGAATGAGCAAATCGGCTCCGGCGAAAAAGTGTTCGACGGCAAGATTTTGCTCAACGGCCACCTCTTCCCCTTCATAGGCCATAGCCTCATCGTAGTCCGGATGTTTTTTATCGGTGATAAACAAATTGCGAAACGGCTCGGTGTCATAGCAGGTACAAACCGCTTTGCCATTGTAGGTAAAACGGTACCCCAAAGCGGTTATCGGATGGTTGAGCAGTTTAGTCGAAAGGTGCAAACCATTGCCAAGGTCAATGGAGGGGGCCTCCTTTAACCTGATATATTCAATCTTCGAGGCAAGTTCGCCGAGATTGACGGGAAAATAGCGGTATTTCATCTGGCCACCGACCACTTCCTCCAAAGGATCCTCCTCAAAAGACACCGGCCCGTGCACCTTTAATGTCGTCCCGGGAATGTAAATCGGGGTGAAGAACGGATAGCCCATGATATGATCCCAATGGGTATGCGAAAGGAAAATATCCGCCTTGATCGGTCCTTTGGGCAGGTCATTTCCCATCATAAAATTACCGAGGGAACGTATCCCGGAGCCGGCATCAACAATAATAAGCCGGTCGTCGTCGCCCACTCGCAGTTCAATGCAGGCGGTGTTGCCGCCATACTTCTGGGTTTTCGGTCCGGGGCTGGGAATTGATCCCCGCACACCCCAAAAGCGAACTTTCATAGAAACTCCTGTTTTTTGTGACCCGTTACCAATCTGTTTTCCAAGATATAGACACCAAAATTCTGTTAGGGTCTGTTTAATAAAGTTATTATCCCGTCGATTACTCTATCAATCGATGATGGGTTTTTCAAGCTGTTATGGTAGCGAGTGGATTTTCTAGCCCCCTACCCTCTTTCGCCTTGAGTCGTGGATCGGAAATTGATATCCTGTCAATGATAGGATATCCGCAAAATTTTTTCAGTGGGTGCAAGATGCGATCAGGATCATACTTTAACAGAGATTTTCAATACAGTTTAAACGTGTTGTTGCCGTTCATACGGTGGAGGATCGCGCTACTCTGCACTACCCTGCTGCTTCTCGGAGTTTTTTCCCCCACCTCGACCCCAGCACAGCAAGCAACCGACAGCCAATTTCCAGCAAAAGTGCGTTTGCAGCTCAAATGGCGGCATCAGTTTCAATTCGCCGGCTATTATGCGGCGATCGAAAAGGGTTATTTCCGCGCCGAGGGGCTGGAGGTCGAACTGGTTGAGGGCAAACCGGGTCTCGACCCGATTGCCGAATTGCTTGCCGGCAAGGTCGACTTTGCCATTGAATCTCCGGCGGTCCTTGTCAAACGCCAGCAGGGCCATCCTCTGGTGGTTATAGCGGCCATCTTCCAACATTCACCGAACATGATCCTCACCCGCCGCGACAGCGGCTTATTTACCCCTCAAAGTCTGAAAGGAAAACGCATCATGCTCACCCCGGAGACCGATCCGGAAAGCATGGCCATGCTGGTCGAAGAAGGAACTCCCCTTGATTCGCTAACCATCCTGCCCCATACTTGGGGCCTGGACGATCTCGTTGCCGGTCGGGTGGACGGTCAAACGGCCTATTCTACCAATGAACCGTATCTTCTGCAAAAGGCAGGCGTCGAGGTCGCAACCATCCAGCCTCTCAGTTACGGCATTGATTTTTATGGAGATTGTATTGTCACCACGGAACATGAGGTGCGTACTCAACTTGAGAAGATTGAAGCCTTCCGTCGCGCAGTCAGACAGGGTTGGCTGTATGCCATGGCCAACCCTCAAGAAATTGCCGAGTTGATCCATTCCCGCTATTCACAGGAAAAAAGCTTAGATCATTTGCTGTATGAGGCTAAGACGATGCGGGATCTCATCCAGCCGGAGTTTGTGGAAATCGGCCATATGAACCCAGAACGCTGGCGGCACATGGCCGCCACCTTTGTGAAACTTGGGATGATGAAAGCCGACCACAATCTGCAAGGATTTCTCTATTCAGAGCTCCGTGAGCAAATCGCCACCGAGAAACAGCATACAATCAACGTGGTGCTCACCATACTCGGCATTTTGGCTTGCTTGAGTATTTTTTTAGGCCTGGCTTTAATGCTTTTCAATCGAAAACTTGCCGATCAGGTTCGTAAAAAAACCGCCTCCCTGGCCGCAAGCGAACAGCATTTTCGCACTTTTTTCGAAATGGCCAGTGTCGGAGTTGCCCAGGTTGACGCACACACCGGACGATACCAGAAAGTCAACAAGAAATACTGTGATATAGTTGGGTACAGTTTCGAAGAGTTGCAAGAGTTGGCTTTTGTCGATATTACCCACCCCGAGGATCTCCAGGGCGATCTTGACCATGTTAGCCTGCTCACTTCCGGCGAGTCTTCCGAATTCACCATTGAAAAACGCTACATTCGCAAAGATGGCGGAATTGTCTGGGTATACCTTACGGTTTCTCCCCTCTGGGCAGCTGGAGAAAAACCCGACTATACCCTTGCGGTTATTCGCGATATCACCGTGCGAAAACTGGCCGAAGAGAATCTGTCCTTTGCCGCAAGGGTGTTTGCAAACTCCATTGAAGGCATAGTCATCACCGATGCCCAGGGAACCATCCTCCAGGTCAATCCTGCATTCACGTCTATTACCGGCTATTCGCCGGAAGAGGCGATCGGCCAGAATCCAAGGATACTTAAATCCGACAAACACACTCCGGTTTTTTATACGGATATGTGGCAGAAACTTGGAAGTGCCGGGCAATGGGCCGGACAGATCTGGAACCGGCGCAAAAACGGCGAGGCCTATCCGGAATGGCTGACCATCAGTGCCGTTAAAGACCAGCAGGGCAATACTACCAATTATGTATCGATTTTTCACGATATCTCCGAACTGAAACGGCAACAGGAGGCTTTGGAGCACCAAGCTCAACATGATGCCCTGACCGGCTTGCCTAACCGGGGGCTCATCAATGACCGACTGGAAATGGCTCTGGTCCGCATGCAGAGACATGGCAACAATGTGGCCCTGTTGTTCCTCGATCTGGACAATTTCAAACACATCAATGATGCCTTTGGCCATACCGTTGGTGACAATCTGCTGATTGAGACTGCCGGCCGGCTTACTGCTCTACTGAGAACCGGCGACACCATGGCACGATTAGGCGGCGACGAATTTCTTGTTCTCCTCGGCGAGGTTGAGCATATCGATATCGTCAGCCTTATTGCTGTGCGGCTCATAGAAAGTTTGAATCAACCCTTTTATCATGGAGAAACAGAATACTTCGTCACAGCCAGCATCGGTATTGCCGTTGCCCCGGAAGACGGCAGCGATGCCGTGACGCTTGTTAAAAACGCCGATATTGCCATGTATCGCGCCAAATCCCTTGGCCGCAATAACTACCAGTTTTTTGCCCCTGAGCTGGATATACATGCGCATAACCGAGTTTCTCGCGAAGCGAAACTGCGCAAGGCCCTGGAACACCATGAATTTGAGTTGTTTTATCAACCTTTGGTGCACATCACCAGCGGTGAAATTATCGCTGCCGAAGCGCTGATCAGATGGCGGCATGAAGGACAATTGATTCCTCCAAGCGAATTTATCCCCTTGGCCGAAGATTCCGGCCTCATTTTGCCTTTGGGCGAATGGGTACTGAACGAAGCTGCCCGGCAGGCCAAGAAATTCCAGGAAGCGGGCTACTGCCTCGGCATTTCGATCAATATCTCTTTCCGTCAGTTTATAGGTCAAGATCTGGTGGCATTACTAGAAAAGGCACTTGCCGCCACAAACCTTGCGCCGGGGCGACTCTATTTTGAGATCACTGAATCCATGGTTATGGGGGATTTGGCCAATGCTCAACGGATCATGGGAGCCTTGCAGCAGCTGGGTATAAAATTTTACCTTGATGATTTCGGGACCGGGTACTCCTCACTCTCGCACCTCAAACGACTGCCCATCGACGGCCTGAAAATCGACGGTTCTTTCATCCGGGATATTGTTGAGAACGCAGAAAGCAGAGCAATCACCAAAGCCATCGTTTCTCTGGCACAGGCTCTCGACCTCACCATCGTTGCAGAAGGAGTGGAAAGTGACGAGCAGTGGAGGGAGCTCTGCCATATAAACGGATTGAAGAGTATGTTGATTCAGGGCTATCTCGTCAGCAGGCCGATTCCAGCCGAACAGTTAGAGTTGCTGTTGCAGCAGGGAAAGTTCGCTTGGAACGGAACAACTGGTTGAGGTTCTAATTGCATTTCTAAATCAAGATGGAAACGAAAAGGCAAACAAGCAGCGACGAGACAGTACCAAGAAGTACGGCGAGGAGCCGCACAGCGCAGCCCGCTGAAGTTAACGCTTGATTTTTAAAAACTTAGTTGACCATGTTCCGGGGTGCATTACCTTGTCATCAAGGTGTTAGGAGTGCCCCTTGCATTACACAGTGAATCCATTCAATGAGAAATTTTCTGCGGTAGATGTGTGTATTACCGAACGTCCAGCTCATGGAGAGCTGGTGCCGATCGAACTCAAAATACAACCTGAAGGAAGATACTATGAAAAAGACGTTGTTTGTTTTTTCCGTTTTTTTAGCAGCGATGACAGCCGGAGCCGCTGGGGCGGCTGAGACGGTAATCGACATGCATCATGTCACCCATGAAGGCACAGAGACTAAAATCGGTGCCATCAAGGTTGAAGAAACGGCCTATGGAACTCTTTTTACCCCCAACCTTTCTGGGTTGACTCCCGGTCTGCACGGCTTTCACGTTCATGCGACCGGCAACTGCGGACCAATGGAGAAAGATGGCCATATGGTGGCCGGTTTGGCCGCCGGGGGACACTTTGATCCGGACAAGACCAATGCCCACAAAGGACCGTATGGCGATGGCCATTTAGGTGATTTGCCGGCCCTCTTTGTCGATGCCTCGGGTATGGCCGTGCATCCGGTACTGGCTCCCAGACTGAAGGTAGCCGACCTGGCCGGCCACTCCCTGATGCTCCATGAAGGCGGTGACAACTATTCCGATGCTCCCAAGGTTCTGGGTGGCGGTGGAGCGCGGGTTGCCTGCGGGGTAATAGGAAAGTAACTGTTTGTCGACTGGGGGCGCTATGTGCACACCGAGCCGACATGAGCCGACATGGAACCTGCCTCCTTCGAAGGTCAGAGGTTTAAAAAAACCTCGGCCTTGCGTATTTCCTCAATCACTCTCTCGCCAATCCCACAAAATTGGTCTGGGGTAAGATTGACTGATTGGCGAAGCTTCTCGACATCCTCTTCTCTGGGGAACGGGTTTCCGGCGTATCCATGGTCAAAAATATTGGTATATATATTACCGAGGGCGACCAAGGCCACCTTCTGACCGATATCGCCCGTTAATTTCGCTACTTCATGGTGACTGCCGATGCAGGTGCTAACAACCTCGTTGAGCTTCCATTTGTCAGCGATCATCAGCCCGACCTCCTGATGACCTATGCCCATGACATCCAGCTCCACCTCATGGAGCGGCACTTGTTCAAATTTTGCTATATTCAGGGCCTCAATATAATCATCGCCAAAGGGTACCTTGCCGAGATCATGGAGTAACCCGGCTATAAACAATTCCTCCCGTTCCATAACCGGGATGCCTTTAACTTCACCAAGAAGTTTGGCACTTACCCCTGCACCTATGGAATGGGCCCAAAACTTGGTGGTCGGAAGTGCCCTGGATTTCTTTGCTCCAGCAACGGTTCGAATAATGGCCGTACTGAGAGCCATGTTTTTTACGGTATTCATCCCCAGCATGGTAATCGCCCTGGTCAATGAGGTGACTTTATTGATCAGGGAATAGTACGCAGAATTAATGAGTTTCAGAACCTGGCCGGCCAAGACCGGATCGAGGGACACAACCTTGTTCAGTTCATTGGGCGACGCATCGGTGCGACTGCAAATTTCCATAACCTTGCCAACGGTTGTTGACAGGCTGGGCATTTTTTCAATGAATCTTTCAATCTCCCGTCGCTGTTTTTCCTTGTGTGAAGCCATGTATTCCAAGAATATTCAGATGGTTAATGAGCAATAGGAAAAGAGAGTGCTGGTGCGATATTGTATAGGAAGATGGGCACAAGGTCAAGGCTCGAAGAGCCTCCTAGGGCTCTTCGGTGCCACGACAAAATCGTACAGCGTCTTTGTAGGTAAGGGTTTTGCCGCCAAAGATATCAAGAGCACTGCCGACGGTGCAATCCAATCGGCCTTTTCCAGCCTCCCGGATCAGCTGGAGATCACCGATATCCCTGACACCACCAGCATAGGTTGTTGGAATAGGAGCCCAGAGCGCCAGCATTTCAACGAGCGTTATTTCAATGCCGGAACACTTTCCTTCTACGTCGGCAGCATGAATAAGAAATTCACCGCAGCACGTAGCCAGCGTATCGAGCACCTCGGGGCCAATGGCCACACTGGTGAATTTTTGCCAGCGATCGGTCACTATATAATAGTTGTCCCCTTTCTTGCGACAGCTGAGATCAAGGACCAGTTTTTTTCTGCCAACAGCCGCCACAAGCCTGTTCAACCGCTCCGTATCAACCACACCATCCCGAAAAACATAGGAGGTGACGATCACCTCGGATGCGCCTTTATCAAGCCATTGCCCGGCATTCTCAGCGGTTATGCCGCCGCCCAGCTGCATGCCACCGGGCCAGGCATTAAGTGCTTCCTCGGCCGCCGTATCGTTTCCCGGCCCGAGCTTGATGATATGGCCGCCGATAAGATTATCGGCCCGATACAATTCGGCGAACCAAGAAGGCGGTTTCGAGGAGATGAAATTGGTCTCGACCGCACCCGGATCGCCATCGTTAAGGGTTGACCCGACGATCTGCGTAACCACTCCACCATGGAGATCAATACATGGCCTGAACTGCATTTTCTCACCTTATTCCATTTCTAAATCAAGCGTTAACTTCAGCGGCTGCGCTATGCGGCTCCTCGCCGTACTTCTTTGTACTGTCTCGTCGCTGCTCGCTTGCCTTTTCGTTTCCATCTTGATTTAGAAATGAAATTACACTATAAAAAAAGCGGGATGCCAATCAGGCATCCCGCTTTTTTAAATCCAAGAAATTGCCTGTACCGCGGCAAAACCTTCCTATCAGACCTTTTTGATAAGCATGGTCGAAGGATCAAGCATCAAAGTAGTCCCGGGATCAAGCTTACAGGAATCGCATTTCAGGATATCGAGCTTCATGGCATCGCCCACCGGCTTGATCAACAGCACGGTTTCGAAGAGGCTGTCGACCTCATGGCAGGGAGCAGGAACCCCGTCGAGACTCACCCGCTTGTCCTCACGATGGCTGACCGCCGAAAACCAAATCATCTTCAAACCCCGGTCGTTCATGAAATTCCGCAAACCCTCAAGAGATGCCTTGTCATTATTGGCGAAATCATATCCGTCAATAATCAGGCATTCGGGTTTGTAGATATTTTGTTTGACCAGATCATCCAACCGCTCTTCGAGAAGGGCTTTACTGAAGGAACTTTCCTTAAAGGTCATGATCATCCGGTTCTTCATGATTTCCGGAATTGATCCAATTTTCTCCCCATCGGTCAGTAAAGAAAGAATATCATCATACCAGGTACGGGTTTTATCCACCCCTTCCCCGATAGCTACATGCAGCACTTTATTGCCCAGCAGCATGCAATCGAGGGCAAATTGCACCAAAATTGCGGTCTTGCCGAGCCCGGCCCTGGCCATAACCAATCCCATCATGGCCTGGACACCGCCCGACTTGTCCTCCAGCCCGAGTGCCCGGAGAGGATTATTTACTACTAACTCGTTGTTTCCCATGGCAGTTCACCTATTTCGATTCTTTATTCCCCCGCATGGCGCATGCAGGTATCAAGCCGGACACACAGTATCCGGACTGCTTTTCTCTTGTTGTAGTCAATAACGCAGCCAATTTCAAGCGTTCTTTCGTTCGTCCTGATAAGCCTTGATCAGCTGATCACTGACACCTTTCGGCACCGGCTTAAAACTCGCGAACTCCATGGTGAATTCGGCCTTTCCCTGGGTAAGAGACCGCAGAGCTGTGGAATAACCGAACATCTCGGAGAGCGGCACCTCAGCTTCAACCGCCGAATAGGAACCTTCCTCGGTGGTACCGATGATCATACCACGACGCTGATTGATGGAACCCATAACCGATCCTTGGAACTCGGTCGGTCCTTCTACCGCTACCTTCATAATGGGCTCTAGGATTATCGGTTTGGCCTTGAGATATCCCTCCTTAAAGGCGCCGATGGCTGCCAGTTGAAAGGCGATATCCGAGGAGTCGACGGCATGGTAGGCCCCGTCGTTGATAACACAGCGCACCCCGGTAATGGCTGCGCCACAGAGCGAGCCCTTCTCAAGACTCTTTTTAAAGCCTTTGTCGCAGGAGCCGATAAATTCACGGGGGATGACACCGCCGACAATACTGTCGACAAATTCGTAATCCCCTTCCTCCAACGGCTCCAAGTATCCGCCAACTCGGCCAAATTGTCCTGAACCACCGGTCTGTTTCTTATGCGTATAACTAAAAGCCGCCTTCTGGGAAATAGTCTCACGATAGGCCACCTGCGGCGCTCCTACGTCAACCAGAGCGTCATATTCCCGCTTCATCCGTTCAACATAGACCTCAAGATGCAACTCGCCCATGCCGGAGATGATGGTTTCGCCGGTTTCATGATCAACATAGGTTTTAAACGTTGGATCTTCCTTGGTAAAACGATTCAATGCCTTGGACATATTCATCTGCGACTTGTTGTCCTTCGGGATTACCGCCAAAGAAATAACCGGTTCAGGGATATGCATGGAGGTCATGGAACAGCTGATTCCCTCGGAGGTAAAGGTATCGCCGGAAGCACAATCGACACCGAAGAGCGCGACGATATCGCCGGAACCGCAGGCTTCGATTTCTTCCATCTCATTGGAATGCATACGACAAAGCCGACCGATTTTCGTCTTCTTGCCGGTTCTGCTATTGAAAATGGTATCCCCTTTCGCCAATTTTCCCTGATAGGTACGAGTGTAGGTTAATTGCCCGTAACGCCCGTCCTCAAGTTTGAATGCCAGCATGATGAGCGGATCATCGGGATCATTGGTGACGGCGAATTCCGTCTCTTCGTTTTTCAGATCGAGCGCCATGTTAACGACGTCGGTGGGACACGGGAGAAACCTCTCGACTGCATCAAGAAGCAATTGCACGCCTTTATTTTTATAGGCCGAACCCATGAGTACCGGGGTAAATTCAAGGGCTAGAGTGCCTTTGCGAACGGCGTCGTAGATGAGTTGGGTATCAATTTCTCCACCCTCCAGCAATGCCTCCATGAGTTCTTCAGAAAACATGGAAACCTCTTCGAGCAGGGCATCTCTCTTTGCTTGTGCCTCGGCCTGGTACTCAGCGGGGATTTCCCTTTCTACGATGGTTTCCCCATTGGGCTCCTCAAAGTATACCGCCTTCATGATGACCAGATCGATCATTCCTTGAAGATCGCTTTCCAAGCCTATCGGAATCTGCATCATGTGGGCATTCAAGTCCAGCTTTTCGCGGAGTTGGCGGGTCACTTTCTCGGGGTTGGCACCGGTCCGGTCACACTTATTAATGAAGGCGATACGGGGAACAGTGTATCTGGTCATCTGCCTGTTTACCGTGATCGACTGGGACTGAACCCCGCCTACCGAGCAAAGCACGAGAATGGCTCCGTCCAATACGCGAAGAGCTCGCTCGACCTCAACAGTGAAGTCAACGTGCCCCGGAGTATCGATGATGTTGATATCAACATTTTTCCAGGAACAATAGGTGGCTGCAGATTGAATGGTAATGCCACGCTCTTTCTCCAGTTCCATGGAGTCCATTTTCGCGCCGACTCCGTCCTTGCCACGAACTTCATGGATTGCATGAATTCTTTTGGTATAAAACAGAATACGTTCGGTCAAGGTAGTCTTTCCCGAATCGATATGGGCACTGATACCTATATTTCTTACTTTCGATAGATCTTTATTCATGGCTGCTGTCCTCTACAACGGTGCCAACCGGTTTAACTTCCGGCCTCGCTTCTAGAAAAGCTGTGGGATGAAAAAAGTAAGGAGCCACAGCAGGCTGCAACTCCTTACACAACTGATTCAGTCGATGATACCAAAGGTATCTATTCGATCCTGATCAATAACAATGGGATTGATACACCACCGTCGGGGGCAGAAAAAAATGAAGTCGTAACTTTGAATTGATAAGCACGTTCGATAACCGCTAAAAATACACCAAGCAACAAATAAAAACCACAAAAAAAGCGGGGCTACATTTTTTTTGCTCAAACGATTCATTTTTCGAAACTATTTTTGATCTCTTGAGCAAGATACTGCTGGCATTCTTTGTTGGCAAGCGTTACTGAATATATTGCGTTTTGCGTTTCATCGGACCCTATTTCCCAGGAGGATGACATGAGTAAAACCATCGAAAACTTGAAGGCTGCTTTTGCCGGAGAATCCATGGCCCGGAACAAATACACCTTTTTCGCGAAGGTTGCCCGCAAGGAAGGCTACCATTATATAGCCAAGATTTTTGAGGAAACCGCTACCAATGAGATGCGGCATGCCAATGATCACTTCAAGCTTCTCAATGGAATCGGTGACACCGCAGCAAATCTGAAAGAGGCCTTTGAAGGTGAGGATTATGAAACCGTCACCATGTACCCCACCTTCGCCAAAGAGGCTGAAGCGGAGGGCAATATGGAGGCTGCCATGCTCTTCACCCAGATCGGCAAGGTTGAAGCGGAGCATCGCCTACGATACAAGAAATTGCTCGACATGGTTGTAAATGGTACGGTTTTCAAACGGGACAAACCGGTTAAATGGAAATGCTCCCTCTGCGGCTATTCCTACACCGGCAATGAGCCTCCCCCCAAGTGTCCCGCCTGTAAACACCCGAAAGAATACTATGAACCGGCCGACATAGAGTTTTAATAGGTACCAACGGTCATGCCCGGTTTTCTCCATTGCCGGGCAATGGCTCTTCCCCAAGTGCCTTGGCACCAACCGTTATGGATGCACAAGAGTCTGAGGATAAAAAGCCATGCTCGGTGAAAATCTTTGCAGTCTGCGGCGCTTGCCAAATCGCCCAACAACCTTGTTCGTTACTGTCTGGGTACTCTTTCTAACCGGTTGCACCCACTCGGCACTCAGTCCATTTGACCGGGCATCTCTGTATCTTTCGCCTGCACCAGCGTCTATAGCGGCCACTAATACACCGACGTTTCTTGTCAGGGATATAGTCCGGCCATTTAATAAAATAGGGACCCCCAGCGTCGGCGAGGGGAGCTGCAACGATCCGGCAATCTATGTCGATTCTGAAAAACCCGCGGTCTATTTCGAAGCCCGGAATTTCACCACCGCAAAAGGTCTGTATACCAATCTCATCTATCGCATACATTTTAAAGAAGTTCCGCTCGGATGGACCTCCCTGAACCTCACTGCCGGCCGCAACCCCGGCCTTCTTTTTATCTATACCCTCAACGAAACCGGAACGCTCCTCCTCGTTACAACAGTGCATACCTGCGGCTGCTACCTTGCCTTCTTTCCCACCGAGGCAATGCCCCGCCAATTCCTGCCGAAGGCTTGGTCGGCAGCCCCCCAGTCGGTTTATGGCTACACCCTGCCGAGCAGCCTGAATATCCCCAAAGAAACCGCTGACAACCGAATCGCCTTCACCTTGGAGAGTGAAACCCACAGGATAAGTGGTGTCACCGTAACTGACAGCGCTACCCGACAAGCCGTTCCGCAGCAGGTAAAAATGCAACTAAAACCCATGGTTGATCTCTACTCCCTCCCGTACCGGGACAAAACCGTGTCTTTTTTCGAAGTTGATGGTTCGCGCAAGGGTTACGTGAAGGACAATACGAAAATGTTAGAGAGGCTCTTGATCAGCTGGTGGGCTTATGACCTCCACGTCGGTGAAGACAAGGCATACAGCACACACGACAAGAGTGACACAGTTTTCTATACCAGCCTCAAATTCTGGGCAAGAAAGGCCTCAGATCTTAAAAATTTCCCGCAATTCCTTGATTATTGGGGCTGGCAGCTGTAGGTATTGCTATTTGAGTTCTACTTTTTAACGTGTCAGAAGCAAAAGCCTGACTTCTCTATGTTCCATGGCTTCATGTTATTCCATCCCGATAGATTTCACGGCCACCACAGGTATTCCTCCAAGTCAATCCGCCTTCGCTCGTCGAATTTTACCCCTTCCTCTTCAAGAAGCTGCCGCTGCAATGGATAATGCAAGGAAGGCCGAGGGGAGATTTCTCCGTTCCGATTAACAACCCGGTGCCACGGCAGGTCATATTTGGCCGAACAGGAATGCAAAATCCAAACGACTTGCCTGGCCCCACCTGGATTCCCTGCGCGAGCGGCAACCATTCCATAGGTTATCACCTTTCCTCGGGGAATATTCCTGATGATCGTGACGACAATGTCAGTGAAAATTGCGGTCATTTTACGTTCCTCAACTCATTGTGGTTGAGATGTTCATGGATTTTGACAATTAAGGCCGTTGACAACACGTGAAGCTGCTGCAACTCATCCTCATCCCGACATAAGGGATTCTTTATGATGAACCGGCCACAGCAGACGGCAAAAACAAGCAACACCCTGCGGATTTGCCCTTGATGCCGATCGCGCGGTAAAAAGGAAATATCTTGCAGAGTCTCCTTCAGGCTTGGTAAGGTCGTTGACGCAGAAGGCACCAAGTAATCGATTTCCGGCAATCGTCCCATCACCACCCCCCAAATATCATGCAACCAATCCTTGAAGTCCACCATCTCCGCAAACGTTTTTCTAAGCTGGAAGCGGTTCGCGATGTCTCATTTCAGGTGCAACCGGGCATCTGCTTTGGTCTCCTCGGCCCGAATGGTGCCGGCAAGACCACCACCATGGAGATTGTCGAAGACATTATCGAAGCGACAAGCGGCGAGATCCTCTACAATGGCCGCCCCCGAACAGCTTCCTTCCGTGAGGAAATCGGCATCCAGTTTCAGCACACCTCGCTGCTCAATTTCCTCACGGTAAAAGAGACCCTGACGACTTTTGCCCGACTGTTCAGCAAGCCTGCCGACACCAAAGAAATCGCCCGCCGCTGCCAATTGACCGACCTTGGAAAACAGCGGAACGACAGACTGTCCGGCGGCCAAACCCAGCGGCTGATGCTGGCTTTGGCCTTGATCAACGAGCCTCGCCTGATTTTTCTCGATGAGCCGTCAACCGGGCTCGACCCCCAAGCCCGCCGCAATCTCTGGGATATCATCAGGCACCTGAAAGAAGAAGGCCGGACCCTGATCCTCACCACCCACTCGATGGAAGAAGCCGAGTATCTCTGCGACGAAATTGCCATTATGGATCAGGGCACAATCATCGCCGGCGGCAGCCCCGAGGAGCTGATCCGCCAATATGGCGGCAGGAGTTCCATAAGCCTGCCGGCCACTATCGATATACAGGATCTACAGGGAGCTGCTATTCACTCAGCCAATCTCGAAGATGTTTTTCTCAATCTCACCGGGAAAAAACTGCGGGAATGATCGCCCCAACAACCAATTTGTCTACCATCAACACACTATGAATCTGCTGAGAATGTGGGCCATCTTAAAGGCCAGAAATGCTGAATTTTTTCGCGATCGTGCCGCTTTTGGCTGGAATTTTGCCTTTCCTTTCCTCATTATCCTCGGTTTCGGTCTCATTTTCGAGGGCAAGGAATTCAAGCAATTCCAGGTCGGCATCTTCCCGCCGGCCGCTGCTGTCGATCTTAGCAATACCACCCTGCCGCAGACTTTTCAGCATGATCGGCATATCATTTTTGTGCCGGTGGCAAACCTCACGGAAGGAGCAGCAAAGCTGAGCCACCACAAGATTGATCTCCTGGTTGATGCCCATTCGCCGACCAATGCCTATTGGATCAACGATTCCTCACCAAACGGCTCGCTCGCCGAGAGGGTCTTCCTCGCCTCCTTCATGGCCGGAAAAACTCCCCCGGAAAAAGGAGTTACCAGCGGTCCACAGATTCGCTATATCGACTGGTTGATGCCGGGCATCCTGGCGATGAACATGATGTTCTCGGCACTGTGGGGGGTCGGCTATGTAATTGTCCGTTACCGCAAAAACGGCACACTCAAACGGCTGAAAGCCACGCCGCTGACTGCCCTGGAGTATCTCAGCGCCCAGATGCTGTCACGCATCTTCCTCCTCATGTTCACCCTTTGTGTGGTGTGGGTTGGCGCCGATATTATCTTTCACTTCCAGGTCCAGGGCTCGAGAATCCTCCTCTTCGTGGTCTTTTTTCTCGGTGGCCTTAATCTCTGCGCCATCGGTCTCGCCCTTGCGGCTCGGGGGACGAGTGAAGAATTCACCAGCGGTATTCTCAACTTTATTTCCTGGCCGATGATGTTTCTTTCGGAGGTCTGGTTTTCCCTGGAAGGTTCATCGCCGCTGGTACAGGGTTTCGCCCAGTTCTTTCCCCTAACACACCTGCTGCGAGCCGCCCGCCGGGTAATGAACGAGGCCGCTACCCTTGCAGATATTCAGGTTGAGTGCGGTATCCTTTTGCTCTCGACCATCATTTTCCTGGGCATTGCCGCTCTCTTCTTTTCCTGGAATGAATGAAGGCAAATGGGGTCAGAGTCAAATTAAAACCTCATGTATCAAAATCTAAATTGACTCTGACCCCATTTATTTCCTGCCTCCTATGTTTTCCTTTAAGCGCGCGAAAGCTCTTCGCGTATCACCCTGCGCAATGCGGTTTCGAGCTGCTCGGAGTGCATGACCTGATGCAGTGCCTGGTTGATCATGGTCTGGTAGCCACGTTCTCCGGCCTTGGCCTTGAAAAATTCGATTACCGCGCTGTCCAGCATGATTGACACCCGCTGTTTGCCGAGTTGTCCGGTCACTGCGTTGGCGAAGGTCTCGCGGTCAACATCCTTGAGTCCGACGCGCAGCCGGGCCTTACGTTCAGAGGTAGGAGAAGAACTCTTTGATTTCATGTTTTTCAGCCTCCCGCATGGAGATAATTCTGATTTCGTTTGCTGATTCGGGAAAAGCAAATGGGGTCAGAGTCAAATTAAAATCTCATGTATCAAAAATCTAAATTGACTCTGACCCCATTTATTGACCCCATTTATTGGAGATTGCATTCACGTCAGTGTAACGGAGAATGTCGTCCACCCGTCGCGATTTTGTACTTCAATGGAACCGCCATGCAATTCTACGATTCTTTTGGCGATCGTCAGGCCCAGTCCTGAGCCACCGAAGGATTGGGAACGGGATTTTTCCACTCGAAAAAATTGTTCAAACAGTCGTGGTAAATCAGCAGGAGGAATGTCTTGACTGGTGTTGGCTATGGTCAAGTTCAATTTTCCTTTATTTGTGCGGGCTGTGATCCTGATTCTGCCGTTTGTTTCGGTGTTGTATTTTGTCGCATTGTCGATGAGGTTAATGAGGAGCTGGAGGATTTTTTCTAAATCGCCGGAGAATCGACATTCCTCTATACCAGTCTCCACAACAATATTTTGTGCTTGCAGAATCTCACGATAATCTTCGAGAACCCGGTCAATGAGCACATCCACTCTGACAGGCTCACGGCTGCAGTTTTCATCTTGTTCAAGCCGCGAAATATCGAGAAGATTGCGTATCAACCAGCTCAGACGCCGCATGGTGCTAAGCTGTTTTTCCAGCTCGCGGTGAATGGATTTCGATGGATTATTGGCCAACATTTCTTCCTGTCCCAACATCAGGATGGTCAGGGGGCTTTTGAGTTCATGGGCGGCATTACTTACAAATTCTTTCTGCCTGGAAAAGGAGTGCTGCAAGCGATCAACCATCGAATTGAGAGAGAGGGATAGGGCATATAACTCATCTTTACTGGAGCCAAGCGGGATCCGCAGGTCCAAGGAATTTTCGCGGATTTCTTTAATTTTATAATTGATGGTTGCCAGTGGTTGCAGTATCCTGCCGGCCAAAAAGTAACTCAACATAAAGATAAAGATACTTGTTGTGAAAATTCCAACAATAAGACGAGTGAGCAACTCATGGAGTTCCAAATCCAGGAACAGCAGGGGTTTGGCAATCAGAACAGTGTACTTTTGTTGTGAAAAGTTTCTAGGCAGCACCAGCACTCTGAATCTTACCGAGTCACTCCTTACATCTTCGAGTTTCTTTGCATCTTGGGGATCAATCCACAGGGAGGTTAAGGGAATTTCTTTTTTAATGAAATACGCTTGCCTGCCTTCTATCAAAGGAATAGCAAATTCTTGAGTTAGGGGTGAGGCAAAGATGACTTTTCCGTTGCTGTCGATGATTTTCAGCCAGTATCGCTGCACGTGCCGATCTTCATGATGGAGATGGGCGTCTTCCCCGAACTCGGAAAACTCAAGGTTATTAAATACAGTTCCGGCAATTTCCGTGAGTTCTCTGTCTATCAGTCTATAGGGTTCCTCAACGAGTTCGACGTACACAAAAAGAGAAAAGATTGTGGCCGTTGTCAGGGCTGCCAGGGAGATCCACAGAGTAAATTTAGTCTTGACCTTCATCTTTCTTCTTTTTCAATAAGATAGCCAAATCCTCTGATGCTCTTTATTGCCGATTCCTGTTCGGGAAAATTGAGTTTTTTTCGAAGATTTTTCATGTGAACATCAATGAAGTTCGACATTCTAAAAGGGTCGAAGTTATCTCCCCAGACATGCTCGGCCAGGGTAAACCGCGAGACTGCCCGACCGCGATTATGGAGAAGAAACTCAAGGAGAGCGAATTCCTTGGTGGTGAGTGTCAATAGTTCACCATCTTTTGTTACCTCGCGGCTGACGGTATTGAGGCGAACGCCGCCGACCTCCAAAACCGGACTCCCGGTATTGCCGCGCCTGAGCAGGGCCCTGATCCTCGCCAGCAGTTCGCCCAAGGAAAAAGGTTTCGCCAGATAGTCGTCAGCCCCGAGGTTAAGGCCGGCAATCTTGTCTTTTATATCGCCTTTAGCGGTGAGCATGAGGACTGGTGTCAGAATGCCGGCCGCCCGGATCTCGGAGAGAACCTCAAGGCCATTCATTCCCGGTAACATAATATCCAAGAGTATCAGATCGTAGGTGTCGTTCCATACCTTTTCCAAGCCTTCCCTGCCGTCGCCGGCAGTCTCGACGGTGTAGTGCTCACTCATCAGTACAGAATTAAGTTTCTCAAGGAGTTCACGCTCGTCATCAATGATAAGGATATTCATCGTTGAACCACCCGGCTATCGGTCCTTGACAGAGTTATTGGCAAATACCGGCGACTGAAAGGAAAGATGCTTGAAACGGAGCGCATGGACGGCTACCTCTCTTAACTGAATTGTGGCAAACTTATCTGCAACAGACCGCAGGATAACCTGCAAAAATGAAGAAATGATGAACATTAGCCCTCTGGAAGATAAATTCTGCCACGTTCGGTGTTGAATTCTTCATCAATTCTTCATAATCGACCAAGTATATTCCAAATATGATCAAACAAAGACTTATAAAAAAGTCCAACAAAAGATTGAAGTGGAAGATAACAGGGAAAAAAGACAAGAAAGGAGATTTGCGTGAGTCAAGTAGATTTATCTGAAACATTGAGAAGGGTTATGGCAAATGACCAGCTGAAGAAAAAACTCAAAGTGTTCCTCGGTATTGGTTGCCTTGGAATCCTGCTGCTGGGTGGTCTCATTATTTGGGCTGGTGTGGCGACCGTTAAACAAGTTGCAAGCATCGGAGCAAACGTTAACATGCAGGAACAGGTTCAGAATCTCAAGACTGGGGCTCGCACTTTGCCGGCCATGGCAAAGGTCGGCTGCTGGGAAAAAGTGCAGAGCTTACTGGCTGTTCAAGTTTGGCTTGAAAAGCCTGTTGGCGAAACCATCCAGGGCCTACAAGAGGCCTGCTTAGGCTCAGAGGGAAAACCCGCCAAGTGAGAGCATTCACAATTTGAAAAAGTTAAGGATCTGTGGATGAGCGGCTGGCAAAAAATATGGGCATAGAAGGGGCATTGATTCTCAGGGTGGAAAGTGACAGCCCTGCTGCAGCAGCAGGATTGCGATCCACTCGCAGTATCGGGGAGAAGTGGTGCTGGGTGACATTATACTCGCCGTTGGCGGCGTCAAAGTGCAATCATATGAAGATTTGCTGACGGAAATCGAAAAGTTCAGCGTAGGCTCGGAAATTATCCTGACCATCCTGAGAGAGAGTAAACTCTTTGACGACCCCTCAGGCTCACAGCTATCAATTAAGTTTTTGGCTAAAGGCTCATGCATGCGACAACATACTCATTCTGCCCTAAACTCATGTTCAAATTTCCCGATATTATAGGCTTTTATTCCGTCGTTGAGGCAATCCGCCGGGCGAGTGATGCGTTCCTCTCATCTCCCTCTGCCTTGTTTTCCCGCGCCCTTCTTGCCAATCCCCGAGCCATGGGTGCTGCCTGCCCCAGTTCCTTGAAATTGGCTCGGACGATTGCCGACTTGGTCATTCCACCGGACAACGACAACCTTATTCTGGAGCTGGGCGGTGGCACGGGCATAGTGACAAAGGCCTTGTTGCAACTTTACTCTGCCGACAAACTGCTAGCCGCAGCCAATTTTGATTTTTCCGCTACACCACGAAAGAGTATCGGCGCAAAGACACGCCGGCACAAGAGCAAAAAAAGCGTTGTGCCGGCGATGGCTATCAGCTTTCCTTTATGCCTTCGAGTTTCCAGTTCTGGGAACCGGTAGGTCTCGCCCAGGTCCATTCCTCTCGGAACTTAATCGGGTCGGTCATGCTGCCGGAAACCAGTGCGCCGCTCTTGTCATCGACCGTATAATCAAGAAGATTGGCGGTAAACAACACGGTGACGAAGTCTTCACGACCATTGCTGCCGGCCTGAATGATCTCCACTCCACGAACGGCTATGGATTCCAGTTTATTGATATGCCCTTTGCTGCACATTTCGACAAAATGTGCAGCATATTCCCCTGCCAGTTGCTCGCCGAGGAGATGGCGATAGGAGTCGAGTTCCCGCCGCATCCATCCTGCCTGAACCTTAAAAAAGACGTCGGAAGCCACTTCCGTAAAATAGTTCGAGTCAAAATTCTTGTCTGTTTCCTTGATCTGGCTTATGCCGTCATCCAGCAGATTTTCGCCGATAATCAGCGGAGGCGGAGGCTGGGAGGTAGTGTCACTACCGCCACCAAAGATGCCGGATGGCAGGATACTGGATGGCTGAACTCCCTGCCGGGCATATTGGTTAGGTGCCGCATTGCCGGCACCCTGTCGGGATTTGGCAAATTTCCTGTAGAGAAAAAAAGCCAGTCCGCCGAGAATCAACAGGGGGAGAATCCCCATGCCGGAGCCACCGCCCCCGAACATCGAGCCGAACAGCATCCCGCCGATGGCGCCGCCGAGAAGGCCGCCCATCAGACCACGGCCGAAACCACCGCCGGTTGCAGGGGCACCTGCTGGAGCACTCGCCGGAGCTTTGCCGGGGCTTGGGTTTGAGCTGAAAGATTTTCCACCCGACTTGGAACGGGCATCGGCATACTCGGCCGCCAGTCCTCCTTCAATGAGGGTGAACGCGATAAATACCAGAAACATCGGTGCGAATCTCTTGCATAACATTGTCATAGTTTTTTATATCTCCTTTTTCTTTTTAAGTTTTTCCTCAATTGGCGGTTTTCTATTTTTTTGAAACCGCTTAAATTTTAAAAACCGCCTGTGAAGCTGTTATGGTGGGTTGTAGGCTCCGGTTTTCGGCTACGCCTGAAGGGCCTTGATCCGATCCTCAAGGGGTGGATGACTTCTGAACAGCAGAGTCATGCCGCCGCTCTTTGGTCTGATGCCAAAGGCCGCTACCTGATCGGGCAGATGCGAAGGTTCATGATGGACCTGGAGCCGTCGCAGGGCGCTTACCATTTTTTCCTTGCTGGTTAGATAGGCAGCACCCCGGTCGGCAGTATATTCTCTCTTGCGTGAGAACCACATGACGATAATCGAGGCAAAAAACCCAAGAACGATTTCCAGCACAATGGTTACCGCCATGTAACCAAAAAATCCGAGCCCGCCGCTTTCTTTGTTGCTGCTTAGAAAATTATTGATGACACCCGCCGCAAGCCGCGACAGCAAGATGACAAAGGTGTTCAATACCCCTTGGATCAAAGCCAGGGTGACCATATCCCCGCAGGCAACATGGCTGATCTCGTGGGCCAGAACCGCCTCGACCTCATCTTTCGACATGTTCTGCAGGAGCCCGGTGGACACGGCCACCAGGGCGGCATTCTTCTTCATCCCCGTGGCAAAGGCATTCAAATCCGGGGACTCATAGATTGCCACCTCCGGCATGCCGATTTCCGCCTGTTCGGCCAATCGTCGGACGGTAACATAAAGCCACTGTTCCGTCGGATTGCCGGGGCTTACAATTACCCTGGCACCGGTCGATTTTTTGGCGATCCATTTTGACATGGCCAGGGAAATAAACGAGCCCCCCATACCAAATATTGTCGCCATCACCAACAGCCCCGAGGTACTCCGGGAATCTACCCCGAGAATACTCATCACGACACCAAGCAACACGATGATGGCCAAGTTGGTTGCCAAAAACAACACAATTCGAAACACGCTGATCCTCCATTTTTTAAGATTTTCCGGTTCCATAGCCCAAATACATCGGAACCTTCGCTTACTGCTGTTAAATTCCACCCCCCACAAGACAAGGGATACGTACCTTGAGTCCGATCAGTTTTTGATTTTCTTCTTCAATATTAACGGGGTACTGTTTTTTCGGCGGTGCACCCTGATATTCAGCAATTCGACCATAACGGAAAAGCCCATCGCAAAGTAGATGTAACCTTTCGGCACATGCACATCAAACCCTTCGGCAACCAAGGCAAACCCGATCAAAATGAGAAATGACAAAGCCAGCATCTTGATTGTAGGGTGGGAATCAATAAATATTCCAATGGGTTTGGCCGCGAACAGCATGACCACAACAGCACCGATAATAGCAATCACCATTACCGAAATATGTTGCACCAAACCGACGGCGGTGATAACCGAGTCAAGGGAGAAAACGACATCCAGGATGGTAATCTGCACAATGGTGGCATAGAAACCGCTATAACCTTTTCGTCCTTTGTCGCAGGCCTCGACTTCTTCCAAACTGCCGTGAATTTCATGGGTAGCCTTTGCCAAAAGAAACAATCCACCGAGGACAAGCACCAAATCCCTCCCGGAAATTTCTTGCTTGAACAGACTGAACCAGGGATCAACCATGCCGATAATCCACGCCAAGCTAAAGAGCAGGGCGAGCCTGGAAACCATGGCAAAACCGATGCCTAAGGTTCTGGCCAGATCCCGTTGTTCTTCCGGCAACCTACCGACCAGAATGGTTATGAAGATAATATTATCTATGCCGAGAACGATTTCCAAAGCGAGAAGAGTCGCCAGAGCTACTAGGGCTTCGGGCATGAAAATCCATTCAAACATGTTGCTGCTTCCTCATTGTTGAGCTCACACTATTGCCTGATACCTGGGGGTCAAGCACATTTCTATGTATATATTTTCATTCATCAATATATCAAATTCAGCAAATCAGGATCACACAAATCAAAAATGGTAGAGAGAACACATCCTCTACGATAATCGACCTATCATGAAGAATTGATGAAGACTTCATGCCATACGCATGAAAAAGTCATACCATCTAGATTTTAAACTCATTTTTCTTGAGTAAATTCATTTTCAACAGCCACTTGACTTCCTGCTTCGAATAATTTCACCAATGTTTCTGCGTAGACATCGGCATTTTTGCATAGCATGGCGGAGAGGACCCACCCTCGCAAAAAGTTATTGTATTTCCAACCTAAAGAAATACAATCATGTCATCCTCAGGTTGCGTACAATCAGTCCGCTGAATTGAAAAAAGACGCCGCTATTCGGCAATATCAATCAGTTATGCAACATATTGCATACATACCTGCCAGGTGATGGCTTTTTTCCAACAAGGGCTCTGAAAATAAGGAAAACTCATGCAGGTAAAGAAGAAATCAACCTTTGATCGTTTATCGCTGACTCGTTTTGCCTGGCTTTCGATTGCGGCAGCTTGTGTGACAATTGTCATGAAGATGAGTGCCTACCTCCTGACGGATTCTGTTGGGTTGCTCTCGGATGCAATAGAATCGTTTGTCAATTTAGCTGGGGCATTGATGGCACTACGCATGTTGATTCTTGCCGCCCAACCGGCTGATGAAAAACATCAGTTCGGCCACAGCAAAGCTGAATATTTTTCCAGTGTTGTCGAGGGGATTCTTATCCTGGTTGCCGCCGCCGGGATTGCTTATGCCGCCATCGACAGAATAATCCATCCACGCCTTCTCGAACAAGTCGGTATAGGTGTTATTGTATGCGCCGCTGCTTCGGTAATTAATTTTGCGGTAGCTCGAATTCTTATGAAAGCCGCTAAAGCTAACAACTCCATTACCCTGGAGGCTGATTCCCATCATCTCATGACCGATGTATGGACTTCGGCTGGAGTCATTGCCGGAGTTGGTCTGGTTGCACTCACCAAATGGAGCTTAATAGACCCTCTTGTTGCACTACTGGTAGCTGCAAATATCGTTTGGACCGGAGTGGCATTGGTACGCCGTTCCGTAGATGGATTAATGGATGTTGTTTTGCCGGAGGGCGAACAAACCTTGATTGAAAAAGTGATGGCGAAATACCGGGAAAAAGGCATCGAATTTCACGAGTTGCGCACACGTCAGGCAGCATCGTATAGATATATATCCGTGCATATGCTGGTTCCCGGTTCCTGGTCCGTGCATGATGCGCATCATATGGCTGAAGATTTCGAAAGTGATATTCTTGCAATTCTCGGTGATGCGCTTATCACCACACATGTGGAACCAATTGATGATGACAATTCATTCCATTACACGGATTAATTTAACTCTTTATTTTCTGTTTAATTATAGATTGGTACCGTGTGTTATCTTTTATACAGCCTCACTTTATCCCACACTGTTAAACATCATTTTTGTGGGATAGATGTGGGATAGAATTCTAAAGCACCTCTAAGGAGAGAAAATGGCCGCCACGCGACACACGACAAAAACAGCAGGCGTGAGATGCAAGTTACATCCGACCAGGCGTCATGGAGTAAACTTCGACAAATACTTTTCAATTCGATATCGCAATAGCGAATGCGCTAAAGACGAAGGGCTCGGATGGTCAAGCGAGGGATGGACTGAAAAAAAGGCAGCGGCTGTGCTGGCGGAATTGAAGGCCAATTGAGGAAGCACAGGCTTATGCCGAACAAGGTGTTGTCTTGCTGTCGCACAACCACTTCTTGCTTGATACTAATAAATGGTATATATAATGAATTGGACAGTAGAGTTTACCAGCAAGTCAAAGAAGCAAGCAACCAAGCTCCCGGCCAGAGTTCGAGAAATATTGTTCCAATTGGCTCTCGATATAGCGGCTGCCGGGCAGGTAAGAGGTGATTGGCCCAATTATTCCAAGCTATCCGATGATCGGCACCATTGCCACTTGAAAAAGGGGAATCCCTGCTATGTGGCTATATGGCGGGTGAATAAGGGAAAGATTCGATTTATTGAGGTGATATATGCAGAAACCCACGAAAAAGCACCATACTGATAACGACATGATTACCCTACGCCTGAAGGTCCACCGGGACAATGCAGCGAAGGTTAAAGAGTTTGCCCGAAAAATAGAGGGTGAAGAGCAACGCACTTATTCAATTGCAGAAATTTTCCCGGATTTTGTCGGCAAGGAGAAGACTTTAGCCCTCCGTGCTTATCGGACCCGTGAAGATTTGACACAGCGTGAGCTTGCACAGAAAGTTGGTGTTCCTCAGAGACATATTTCCGAGATGGAGAACGGCAAGCGGCCTATCGGTAAAGAGATGGCAAAGCGCTTTGCCAAGGTACTTGGTATTGATTATCGAGTATTGCTGTAAATACACCTTTCATCGGTCTAGGGTCGCTCCTGAAAAGCCGTAAACCCTGACGGCCTGTGGCCGGTGAAGTTTTTCAGGGATCTTGGATGGGTGAAGAAATTGGTAATCGAAAATGAATTTTTTACTATGCCAGAAATCAAAAGTCATGTTGTCAGGTTTGAAGCACAACTCGCCAGAACTAAAGTTCTCCCCAAAGACAACCATATTTTGATTCGCGGCCCAAGAGGAGCAGGCAAAAGTCATTTTATTGAGATTTTCAAAAAAAGATTTCCCTTGCTGAAGGCTCCGGCAGAATTAACTTTGCGGCCATACATGCCGAGCTTGCAGACAGTGAGTTGTTTGGGTATGTGCAAGACGCGTTTACAGGCGCAAAAGAAAAACAGATTGCTGATTATATCGCCTCAAGATGCGCAAAGGTTGATATTCTCTGCAATGCCTACACCCGCCAACTCACCCTCCCAGCCGAATACCGCGCCGCCCTGATCCACGAATGCGTAACCGGCCAACTGGAAGTGCCGAGCATATATCCAACAACCGGGGAGGACGCCTATGTCCTTTGATCCGCAGAAACCCTATAACAACCTGCCTCTGCTGCCGCCACCCGTAGAGCTGGAAACCAAGGCCATCCTGAAAAAAGCCATCAGCGCCAACAAGGCCCTGGCCGAGCTGAAGGGAGCGGGGCAAATGATACCCGATCTTTTCCCTGCTCGTTCAGACCATCGGCCTGCAGGAAGCCAAGCTTTCTTCGGAAATCGAAAACTTCATGACAGGGGTGTGATTTGGACATATGGCCATAATGTGGCCTTAAAATTAATATTTTTACCCATATTTTCATAACGTGGGTAAACAGGGTACATATCACCGGAGGTGATTACCAATGCCGTCATATCTTGAGACCAGCCGAGTATCAGAGAAGGCCGCAGAGGAAGGATTATCTCAGATAATAAAACAAAAAGTGCCTCCCCCGACATCGTTTTTTCCATATCCATCAGTATGACTGTAACTGAGTTGTTCACCTATCGTAGGCGCATCGTCACTTCTGAGGACGTAGACTTTCTTACCCGAATCATCCTTGATTTCCCAAATGAAAGCCGCAGAGCCTTATCTATAAGAGTATGTCGTGACTGGAATTGGATGCAGCCCAATGGTGTTTTAAAAGATGGGGTCTGTCGAGGACTTATGCTCAAGCTCCACCGAGAAGGACATATCAAACTTCCACCAAGAAAGCGCCCCTATACGGGTGGGCGTCAATTAAAACAAACAATCCCTAAACCCGATATAGACAGAGCACCAATCGTCTCTACGGTTAAAAAACTGCAACCCATTGAGATAAAACAGGTACGTAAAACCAGTCTGGAGAAATTATTTAATAGGCTGATTGAACATTACCACTATCTTGGATACACTCAGCCGGTTGGTGAACATCTAAAATATATAGTTTTTGCCGCAGAACGCACCATTGCCTGCTTTGCCTTTTCATCTGCTCCTTACAGAATGCTACATCGCGATCGTTTTATTGGTTGGTCTCTCGCGATGTTGGAGAGAAATCGACACCTCCTGGCTTACAATTCCCGTTTTCTCATCTTGCCGTGGATTCACGTGCCACACCTGGCGTCTCATCTGCTTGGCAAGTG
>Ga0105047_10000557_pt1 | contig 63625 bp, 74 predicted proteins | sample MAT04_FD_78384 | JGI IMG/M metagenome (GOLD analysis project Ga0105047, IMG submission 78384) | Freshwater microbial communities from Lake Fryxell liftoff mats and glacier meltwater in Antarctica - MAT-04 (megahit assembly) | ecosystem: Environmental > Aquatic > Freshwater > Ice > Liftoff... | reverse complement strand
GGCATTGCCGCAGTGCCCTGTTTTTTATGAATACTGACACCTTCTTCGAAAAATTACGTCAAAATCCACGCCCGGTGGTGGTTGATCTATGGGCGCCCTGGTGCGGGCCATGCAAAATGGTCAAACCCATCCTGGAGAAATTGGCTAAAGAATATGCCGGGAAAGTTGACTTATGGCAAATCAATGCCGATGAGAGCCAGGATTTGCTGCGCGAGCTCAAGGTGTATGGCATTCCAACACTAATCGTTTACCGCAATGGCAAAGAAACCCTGCGCCAGGTAGGCGCAAAACCTGCCGGCACGTTGAAAGTAATGTTTGAGACGCTCTCAACGGGCGGCGATCCTGCCCCGGCCGGGGTATCCAGTGTAGATCGTTTTATCCGCATGGGAGCCGGAATCGCTGTGGCTGGCATTGGATGGGTCAACCATTACAACTGGATCCTTTTTGTGATTGGTGGTGTGCTCATGTTCAGCGCCATCTACGACCGCTGTCCCATCTGGCGAGCATTGACTAATCAATTCAAGAAAATGACTGGCCAGGCCTAAGTTTCTATTCCGAAAACCCCGCCGGTGGAATGCCCAGCGCCTGGATCAACCGCGCCCAGTAATTGACCTGGGCTGCGGTGGATGCCAGAATCACCATCTCGCGCTCATCAAAACTGGCCTTGATTTGTGCGATGAAATCCGGATGGAACTTGAGCGGCGTTTGCGAAATTAACCAGGTATATTGAATGGCGAGACGCTCTCGCGCTGAAAAGCTGGCGCAGTTTTCCAGATCAAGTTGCCCCCGCAAGGCCAACACTTCATCCACGCGAATGCCGAGAGTCTGCTGCTCGTAGGAATTCATGTCAACGCAAAACGGGCAGGCTGCAGCAAAGGAAGCCGCCATGCGAACCAGCTTGAGCATCTGTTCATCCAGCTTGCCATCGTGATGGGCAACGAGCGACTCCAGCAGCCCGGACCCGAGTGCTGCTTTGGGATACAAGGCCAGGATACGTGCAGTGAGAATGGCCCGCCCGGTTATTTTCTCCGAGATCCAGATGCCCGGACGCAGCAAGGGCGAAATATTTCTTGGTGGTTCGATAAAAGCATTCATATTTTGACTCCTTTGATGAGTATTGTATCCGTAACAAGTGGAATAAATAAATTGATAACTGATGTCACTGAAACCTGGTAAGGTGATGGAATTTATTAGCTCCCGGCAAGGGACTGAAAAAGTTATTTTGGAGAAAACAATGAAAATCGCACTCGTTACCGATGATCACCAGACCATCTCAGCACATTTTGGACGCGCACAGTTCTATGAAGTCTTTACCATCGAAGCAGGCAAAGTGATTGCACGAGAAACCATTGTAAGATCCTTTCCGCAGGTTGTTGTCGTTGGTGGAGAGCATGCGCCGGATGAAGCGCATCACCACCATCACGATCACAACGCCATGATTGAGCCGATTGCTGACTGCCAGGCATTAATAACACGCGGCATGGGAAGAGGCGCACACACAGGCCTGCAAGAAAACGATATCCAGCCCATCATTACTGATATTCAAGATATTCAGGCAGCTGTGGATGCATATATTGCCGGAACGCTGGTGGACCATCCGGAACGGCTGCATTGATCGATAAATAAAGAATGAGGAAAATAATCTATGCCATTTTATGAATATCGCTGCACTGAATGTGGCGCTGAATTCGAAATGATGCTGCGCTTTTCCGAATCAGACCGCCGCCCTGCCTGTCCAAAATGCGAGAGCCCGCAAACTCAGAAAAAGCTTTCTACGGTTGCATCGTTTGGGGCAGCCTCTTCTGGTTCATCTGGCAGTTCCAGCGCCAGCTGCGGCCCTGCACGCGGCGGGTTTTCCTGAGCAGGGTAACCTTTTGCGGCCGTGTGCCGCTTTCACAACCGTTCAGTGTTGATCAACGCGATTTACTACGAAAAAACGTCGCAGGAAATATCTGAAGGAGCTTTTATGGGAACTGCAACTGTCAAATGGATCGATGGAAAGCAATTTATTGGGATCGATTCGACCAGGCACTCGGTCGTTCTATCAACGCCTGATGAAGGTGTCGGGATCAAGCCCTCCGAACTGCTGCTTCTTGCGGTGGCTTCCTGTTCTGCCGTGGACGTGGTGGAGATTTTAGCCAAAAAACGCACACCGATTTCATCCCTGGAGATCAGCTCCAGTGGTGAGCAGGACCAGGATCCGCCCTGGACCTTTCGGAAAATCCGCCTGCACTATAAAATCGGCGGCAAGAATCTGACCGAAAAGTCCGTTGCCCAGGCCATCCAGCTCTCGGAAGAAAAATATTGCTCGGTGGCGGCTACAGTGCGGGCGACCGCTGAGATCATCACCACTTTCGAAATCCTTGGGCAAACAGACGGATCTTCGGATGCGCAGGAAAATATCACCAGCGATGCCCAGGTTGCCGTGGCTTAGGTCACTTGCCTGGATACAACACGCCCGAGGCGCTGGTATTCTAGAAGCTGAAGCAATGGCTCGAGAAGTCCGCATCCAGATCCATTATAAAGATTGCCGCGCATGCCGGCGATGTCTTGCAGGCCGGTCCTGCAAGGTACGTGCCATCCTGCGCATAGATCTCGATGAACCGCCATACATTGATGTTGAACGCTGTCTCGGCTGCCGGTTGTGCATCCCGGCCTGTCCCTTTCAGGCCATTACTGTGAGAAATAAGCCAGTCCAAATCTGATAGGTCCAAACGCTCATATGGATGATCGTGAAGTGATTTATGAAAAAAGTGGAGCCAGGGTTTTTGCCGGCTCCACTTTTTTAGTGTATCTTTCTGTTTGCAGGCTTTGTTACATCCATGCTGTGGGTTATCGTTAATTTCCAGTTATTAAAGGTGTAACGTATTTTTCCAGGGTTTCGCGGTTGATCTCACCGGTCCACATCAGGCGCACTGTGCCTGTGCGGTCGATCACATACGAGTTGGGTAAACTGCCATTCTTGAAAGCGTCCAACGCTTTTCCCTGCGGATCTAGCCAGACAGAAAATGGCATCTGGTACTCATCGGCGAACTTCTGCACCTGATCTTTGGGCTCCCCGGCTTCAATTGCCACGATTATCAGCCCATCTTTGGCATGCGCGTTATAAAAGGCCACCAGGGTGGGCATCTCGGCTTTGCAGGGCGGGCACCAGGTTGCCCAGTTATTGACCAGCACAACCTGGTTATGGAAATCCGCAAGAGATTCTGTGCTGCCCTTGATATTCTCCAGCGCCAGCGCAGGCGCCTGGTAATTGACTTCGATCGGGATGGTGGACAGGCCGGTCCCACCCCCGGCGCTGCCCACACTTGAACTTGATAATGCCATGAAGGCAACCACTGCCAGGAAAATGAAACCAAAACCGGCTAACACAGCCACGGTGGTGTTTCGTTTTTGCTTCTCTCGCTTCTGATGTAATACTGTCCGTTTTCCCATTGGGTTCAACCAGGTTAGTGCCGTTCCGTGCAGTAACTGTCATAAGCTGCCGCATCCAGCAATCCAATCTCTGCGCCGCTTTCGATTTGAATAAACCAGGAGCCGTACGGGTCGCTGTTAATGGCATCCGAACTGTTGGTCAAGGCTTCGTTGACCGCGACAATCTTGCCATTGACAGGGGCCAGCACATCGGATGTCGCCTTGACTGATTCCACCGACGCGATGGGGCTGCCAATTTCAATCGTATCGCCGACGCTTACCCTGATTTCCAGGAAAACGATGTCTGAGAGCTGGTTTTGGGCATAGTCGCTAATTCCGACCTTGCCGCTGGTTTCGTCAAACCACTCATCAGTTCTGGCATATTTGAGATTTGAAGGGGTATTGGACATGAATTTTCTCCACCTGCGATGCGCAGGTTATCAGTTCGCCATTGCGCGCATCAGTTCGGCCAGCAGGTTCTGTTCCGGAACTGCACCGATCACGGTGCCGGCTCCGGCATTGATGGTGGTTTGCGGCACGCCGCTGACGCCGAATTGGTTGGCCAACGCAGGGAATTCGGTAGCCTCCACGCCCTCGGCGCGGATCATCGCCGGGTTTTCCATCGCCATTCTATGGGCAAGGATGACCGCTTGCGGGCAATATGGGCAAGTTGGGGTAACAAAGACCTGGAAATGCACCGGCTTATCCAACTTTTGCAAAAATTCACGCGCCTGCTGGCTCAACCCGGAATCACGTCCGGAGACCAGCAAAATGTCATTGATCAGGGTGCTGAATTCATGCCCGGAGGGAATGCCGGAATACTGAATGCCGAAATCCATGATCTGGCCGCCATTTTGGGCGGCGATGACAATGCCGGGCGCGCGATCGACATTGAACTTCCGGGCCACATCGGCGTCGTCTTGAAGATCATAGATGCTTATTCCGAGCCGGGTATCGAGTGCCACCACTTCATCGAGAAGCAGGCGGGTGTCATTGCAGAGATCGCACTGATCCTTTGATGCGAAAAAAAGGATTTGAACAGGCTCTTTAATTTGTCCAAAAATTTGCTTGATCTGAGCGGTGATTTCTTCGTTGAGAAGCTTTTCCATGATTTACTCCTAAAGTTGATTTTGTCGAATCAATGCAAATACAGCTACTGCGAAATTGGTTCGACCACCTTGGTGGTCACATCAAACGTGGGCGGGTTTTCGAGATGTTTCTTGACCGCGCACAACTCGGCCGAGCGGATGAGCGAATCGCGGTATTTTTCGGGGAAGGTCGACGGAACCTGGATCTCCAGGTCAATCTTCTGGATCATGCCGCCAAAACCGCTGTGGATGCGCTGCACAATGCGGATGCCATCAGTGGACAGACCACGCTGCTGGCAGAAGCCAAGCACATAGATGCCCGCGCAGGTGCCAATGGATGACAGGAATACTGCAAAGGGCGTCGGGGCGCTGGCGGCCGGGGGCTGGTCGGTGGCAACGGTGAATTGTCCAAAATGGGCGTCTACGCGTGAGCCGCCGGGGAAGTCGATGATCATTTCCATGTTTATGCTCCTGAATGTTTCGCCTGGTTTATATATTCTTTGATGCGTATGTCCTAAAAAAGTTACATAGTTTCTTTGATCGCTCAATAAAAATAAAAAGAGTGCGACCAGACAGGGTCGCACTCTTTGAAAATCCTGTCACCGTAAAATCTATTCTATGGTTGTGCTGCCTGGCGTGCCTGCAGCCAGGTTCGCAAAGCGGTAATGTCGAAAGTGTCGCTTTCCAGGTCCTTCATGGCAGTTGAAGCAGGGGTATCTGCCGGCAGGTTGAAGGCGGTCAGGATTTCGTCGACCGGCACGTTGAAAGTGGTGGAAACCTGCTCTAGCGTCATCCAGCCTTTGATCGTGTTCACATCTGCGGCAGATGGCTGAATGGCCTTTCCAGAAACATCCACTTTGCCGGATGTAGACCAGACCCCCGCAGCCTGGGAGCCCAGGATCACACCCATAAAAACTACCAACACAAGCACACCGTAGAATATCGGATTGATTTTCATCATAACCTCCTTATTTCGCCATCAGTGGAAAACCGATTTTGACTTCCAGCGCGCCTTCGCGCGGGCACTCGCCAACACATTCCAGGCAGGTAATGCAGTCCACGCTGGTGATAACATTCGCGCTGTGGACATCCAATCCCATCGGGCAGGCTTTTGTGCAGATCTTGCAGGAAGTACAGGCGTCCGCCTCGCGCTTGAGATACACCGGGCTGAGTTTGCCAAGCAGGCCGCTGGCGGCGCCCAGCGGGCAGGCATAGCGACACCACGGGCGTTCAACGAACAGCGAACCAACCAGCGTCAGGCCGAGCACAACCAGTCCAGGGGTGAAAGTCCATTCAGCAAAATTGATCAGCGCCGACCAGGGATCGTAATCCTTGAAAACCATCACGCCGTAGATCGCCGCGCCGGTTACGGACCAAACCAGTACGCCGTATTTCACAACGCGTAGGTATTTATCCAGAAACTTCCAAACCGGCTGCCCGCGCTGCGCAATGGCGCGGAAGAACTTACGCACAGGTACAAACCGCTTTTGAAGCCAGGCACTGAAACCGTGGATCATGTCCTGGATGGAACCCAGCGGGCAAATCCAGCCGCAGAAGGCTGAGCGCAGCAGCAGGGCAGTGACCAGCACAGCGGCGGCCACGATCAGGTTGGATAAGTGGGTATGCGGCACATACGTCCCGGCGCTGGTGATGTACTTGTAAAATGTCTCCAGCCCGCCGAAGGGGCAAAAGGCTTCGGGCGAAGCGGTCAGGTTGGCTGCGCTTTCACCCGCGGCAACATGCACGACCGTCACGTACAGAATAAATGCGGCGAAGGCAAGTTGTACGGCCCAGCGAAAACCCTGATGGGTGAGCAGGGCTTTGAACCCTTTGATGCGAGGCTTTATTTTGGTGGGGGTGGATTGGGCTGTCATTAACATTCTCCTTGAGTTTGATATCCTTATCATAGCCCGCGATTGTCAATGGCAGACAAAGAATGTGTAAAGATTTCGTGAAGATGTAATTATTGTTTGTACAATTCATGCCCAATCAAAAACACGGTCTGGAATAGAACGATTACGAAAGGTTAACTTTCGGTCGATTGAAAGCACTCATGGATGGTAGTATGATTATTCTCAAGGCACCCTTATGACCATCACCTTTATCATCCTTGTGATCGCTATCCTGCTATTTCTCAGTGACCGTCTGCGCCCCGATTTGATTGCGCTGCTGGTCATGCTGGCGCTTGGCCTAAGTGGTATCCTGACATCCCAGGAAACTTTTTCCGGCTTCAGCCGCTCGGCTGTGATAGCCATCATCGCCATTTTCATCCTGGCCGAGGGGTTGCGCCGCACCGGGCTGACCGAAAAACTGGGCGAAGCGCTGATTCGCCTGGGTGGAAAAAGTGAAAGCCGGCTTGTTTTTACGGTGACGTTTGCTGGGGCGGTGCTCTCATTGTTCATGAATAACATTGCTGCGGCCTCAGTCTTGATGCCTGCCATTTCGGGCGCAGCCCGAAAAACCGGCATTTCAGCCTCGCGTCTGCTCATGCCGCTGGCTTTCGGCACGATTTTAGGCGGCATGGCCACCCTGCTAACGACCACCAATATCCTGGTCAGTGGAATATTGCGTCAGGATGGCCTGGCAGGCTTTGGCTTGCTGGATTTTGCCCCCGTTGGCATTCCCATCGTCATCCTTGGCACGTTGTACATGGCCCTGATTGGCTGGCGCCTGCTGCCGGCACAGTCCCATCCGGGACTGGCTCCGATCCCGACAGATGAAAGCGATCTTGAGGGTGTCTACCATCTTGGTGAGCGCCTGATTCGCGGGCGGGTTTTTCCTGGTTCCCCGCTGGTCGGGCAGACAGTCAGGAAGAGTGGGCTGCGGGAGACCTACATACTTAACCTGGTAGCCCTCCAGCGCGGTGGGCGGCTGAATGAGTTAATCGTGCCAGATATGGAGCTCAAAACCGGGGATATCCTGCACCTGATCGGGCGCCTTGACCTGATCTCCATTCCTGAACTTGAAAAGCTGCTCGAACTCATTTCCCTGCCGGTCAGCAATCTCCCGCCGCTGGCACTTGTTGAGGTAGTCCTGACGCCGCGTTCGCCGCTTTTGGGACAGACTTTGCGCGATACCCATTTTCGCGAGAAATACGGTCTGAATGCTCTGGCCATCTGGCGCGCTGGAAGACCCTACCGCACTGGCCACGGTGAAATGCCGCTCCAGTTTGGCGATGCGCTGCTGCTCCAGGGTCCACAAGAAAAAATTCCACTCCTGCAAACAGAGCCGGACCTGTTGATCCTGGCAAAACGAACAATCCCGGTCAATAAAGTGAAGGCGCTGCTGTCCACGCTGATTATGTTGGCGACTCTGGTGGTTGCAGCAATCAGCCCGTATCCGACCGGGGAAGTCATGCTGGCAGGCGCGCTGGTGATGGTATTGTTGCGCGTGTTGGATATGGATCAGGCCTATCGCGCGGTGGAGTGGAAAAGTGTTTTCCTGGTAGCGGGTATGCTGCCGTTGGGCACTGCGCTAGCCAAAACCGGCGCTGCCAGCTTGTTTAGCGACACCTTGATGAGCATGCTTGGTCACAGCGGGGTTATGGTTTTGCTGGCCGGGTTGGTGGGCTTGACCATCTTGTTCACCCAGGTGATGAATGGCGCGGCAGTCGCGGCAATCATGGCGCCGATTGCCATCCAGGTTGCGCAATCTTCTGGGATCGACCCGCGCGCGCTGGCAATGGCCGTGGCATTGGCAACTTCGGTGGCCTTCATCACTCCGCTTGGGCATCCTGTAAATGTGCTGGTGATGGGGCCGGGCGGCTACAAGTTCCGCGATTATGCCAAGGTTGGGCTTCTGCTTACCTTGATCATCTCTGCAGTAATCTTACTTTTTTTGCCAAAATTCTGGCCGCTGATGTAGTAAATGAAGCTCACCCAGTAATGTGTTTATTTCAATTTGTGTAATACAGAATTTGCTGATAAAAAACGGCGCACCCACTAGAGGTGCGCCGTTCGGTTTGGTATTATTCCCAGTTTTACGGTTTTCCAGCACCTTTACCATTCCCGGTTCCATTGCCGGCCCAGGTCGGGCGCCCGCTTCCGTTGCCAGTTCCTCCGCTGAGGATGGTCTGGTAACCATCTGCTGTGAGATACTGAGGAGCGTAGGTTTCATCCGTCTGAGTGCTCAGCACGCGGGAAAAAGCATTCAGGTGGTTGTACGAGCCGTTCATCAGACTGGTATAGACTTGCTGAATATCAGCGTTATCGGTCTGGGCCAAACGAGTTTGCAGGTCGAGGATATCGATCTCCTCAATCGCGCCGCCGACCTTGAGCGCATCGCCAATTGACAGATTGCCCTGCACCACAAGCTGGTTGTAAAGAGCCTGCAATTTGGCATCCGTGAATACACCGGGTGTCTGCACCGGATCAGTCAGGTTGTAGCGGGTTAGGAGCAGGGCGATTTCATCCATGTGGGTTTGTTCACTGCTGGCAATGTTCTGGAAAGTTTGGATATTCCAGGTGGTGTAAAGGGCATTATAAACGTCGCGGGCCAGTTTCTCCTCCTCGCGCATGAAGAGCAACGCGGCGGATTCATTAGCGCTCAGATCGGATGCGGGGATGGCTAACACGCTGGTACCTGTGCCGTTTCCATTTCCATTGCCGGTCACGCCAACTCCGGTCTGACTATTGCCACCATTCGCGATAGCAGTACCGGTCACACCAACCCCAGACTGACCATTACCGCCGTTTCCTGGGCCGCCATTTCTCTGACCATTCCCAATAGCCGGTGCTGCCACACCAGGCGCTGCGTTTACTCCAATGACATTATAAGCAGCGGTTCCAAGTGCCACGACCAGAATGGCCGCGAAAATCCCGATCAAAATGTTCTTGAACATATTTCTCTCCTTCCCGGACCAGGCCGGGGTTGTTGTGATATTTGTTGCTTTTTTGAAGTCGCTTGTTCGCAACCTTGAGCTTATTCTAGCAAGCCAATATAAAGAGAGATTAAACTTATGAACAAGGTTGTGTAATTTTTTGGCACGCTATATACCAATTCTTCGAATACACAATGCTGGAATATCCAAGCCAAAAACAAGATCCACATCATCGTTTAAGTACTGTCTACACCACTGGCGGTCTTGCCAGGAAATACTCATGGAACAGATTGGCTCGTTTGTAATTCTCACCAATGCATAAAGGCCGAAATACACAAACTCACGACATCCAAAATCTTCCAGACCTGCCACATTTTATTGAAATTTTCACGACAAAAGTCGTACACAGAAAAACGGTCAACCTGTAAACTAAAACAGGCTGACCGTTTTTCTGTGACTTGCATGGCCTGACAAATGCACCCACCTTAGACGAAATTCTGCGACAAACAATTCTGGCTTGTTACACTGCCGATAGCCGGGTTGAATTCTCAAATTTACGCATGGGGGTATCCACCGGGTTTGTCCATTTGGCGGGTGTTGTGACTTCTGAGAATTTTGGTTGGATGCGATTGGTATTGCCAAAAATGTTCCCGGAGTACGCGGGGTGACCAACCGCATCAAAATACCTGGCGCACCCAGCCCGGCGAGGATAATCAATCTAGATTTGCAAGATAATAGAGGAAACGCTCATGAATAAAATTCTCAATAAATGGTTTTGCCTGATTTATCGCTGGATTGCGGTGCCAACAGCGCTACTAATTCCAATCGCAGTCATTATCATATTGGTCGGGAACCCGGCGGCAGTTGCGTTTTGGGAAAAATGGGACAATTTGCCATCCTTTTTTTTGCTTTTCATGGCAAGCTCGGGCTCCTATTTATTTCTACTTCCCTATATTGTCAAACAACAACGCAAACAGAAAAGCGTTGCAGTCCAAAATATTATTCACAACAAGTAATCACCACCCAACGGCGGCAGTGCTGGGGAACACCCGTGGACTATACGCGCCCCCGCTCGAGTAATTTCTGTGGATCAAAGATAATGATTTGGGTGCGTTCGATGTGCAGAATACCCTCTGTTTCTAGGGCATTCAGGGTGCGGCTTAGTACATCGCGAACTGTCCCAAGGCGGGTGGCCATTTCATTAAGGGTGGTCCAGGCCCGGCGCGGTACTATCAGTTGACCATCCTTTAACTCGGCATGCGCCAAGAGGCTATGCGCGACCCGCGCCTGCACATTGCGCAGACCCAGGTCTTCCACGAGTTGGACGTAATACAGCACCCGCTCACCCAGGTGGCGAATGACAGCCATTGACAGCGCAGGATAGCGTTGAACAAATTCTATCAATGACGAGCCTTCAATTGCCCATGCATGAGTGCTTTCGAGCGCTATCACTGTTACCGGATAGGCGCTGCCAGTAAAAACGGCCTCATCCCCAAATAATTCGCCGCCACGCAGCAGCATCGCCGCCTGCTCACGCCCGTCTGCCGCAGTACGCACAGCTTTCACCCAACCTTTTTCCAAAATATATACTTTCTCGCCAGGTTCGCCTTCGAGGCAAATCACCTGCCCTGCATCAAAATGGCACGGGACCATACGCCGCATCAAAGAGTCAAGGACATCCTCCGGCAGGTCCGCAAAGTGTCGTACGGAAGCCAGGGTGTGTCGAACGCGGATCGCATCAGAAACAGGGGTGGGTTGGTGGGAATGAGTGGGCATCGTCTATTTGTCGCGCAAAGCTTTCCTGCTCGCAGGGTAGGGCGGGAAACGGAAGAATAGAAAGGAATCTCTTTTCGGTAGTGACACCAGTATTCTACCCCAAATCGCCCTGCAAGCTCTTTTGTCTCATGACAGTAAATATAAGTGAGCAATTTGTAGGTCGAAAATCCGGGCTAATACGACAAAAGTCGCACCAAAGAGATAAGCGTGGTCGTATGCTTGCAACCAATGGAGCGTTGGCGGCAAAAGCCGTGACAGTGGAGTGGGCAGCGCACATTCATGGCGTGCCGTTGATGAATTTCTTGAAATCCTGCGCCGGGCAAACCATCCCTACGGTGCGCAGGCCAGACAGCCCAGGCATTATTAGTACTCAGTAACTAGCGGAGAAGAAAATGTTAAAAATAAAAACAAAAGTTTGGTCGTGGACAGGCAGCGTGATTCCCCTTTCGCTTCTACTGTTCTTCTTTACAGTTCCGCACACCCTGGAAGATTTTTCACTGGGTGAACCCGCCAGGAACAGAGTGCCGGCGCCAGTACTTGCATATGTGGTGGCCGGGTTATTTGCCCTGCAGTCCCTGGCAATGTACTGGGCGGGTCAAAAAGACCGGCGTAATTATTTTATTCATGCCGGGTTAGGTATTTTTTGGCCACTGGCAGCAGGTACGGCTCAATTACCGACCATTCTTGCTTCAAATGGGTTCCGCGCGGGTTTCATTTCGATATTCTACGTAGTTGGGATGATCACGGTGGGGCTTTTACTTTTTCTGGCTTCTCTTCAGGCCTTGAAAAGCAGCAGGGCTCAACCGCAGGGAAACAAATAACCCATGCCTGCGATCAATGGGGATATGCAGATGCTCAAGGGTGCGCATTCACGTTGCTCAATCATGGATGCTGCGCATGCATTATTCATCAACCAGGGTTACGCGGCCACATCCATGCGACAGATCGCGAAATGTGCCGGGTTGGCACTTGGCAGCATCTACAACTATTTTTCATCGAAGGAAGCCGTTTTTCAGGCGCTGATCATGGAGCGCCACCCCTTTCAGGCTTATAGGCAACTACTCAACACTGGCGACTTTGATCAAAAGACGGCTCGAATCCTACTGGACCAGCTTGGTCAGCGTTCTGAATCTTTGAACCTGCTGTTGATCGAATTCGTGGAGTTTCAAGGAAAGCACCTGCCTGAACTATGCGAAGCAGGAATCACTTCGCAAAATATCCCGCCCCTAAAGCCGTGGCGCGCCTTTCTAGGCATGTTTGTTTCCTATCAGATAACACGTCTCCTGCTTGCCAGTACGATGCCAACCAGTGCACAGCAGATTTCCCCGGATGCGTTTATCGATATTTTCCTGCACGGCATCTTAAAACCGGAGTGAGTTATGAATTCTCGTCTGCTCTCGATCATACGCAAAGAGTTTATCCAAATCTGGCGTGACCCGCGCACTCTCACCATTGTCCTGATTATCCCGATCTTGCAGTTGTTTCTGCTTGGATATTCGGCCACCAATGATGTACGCAATGTTCCGCTGGCCGTTTACGACCAGTCACACAGCACCGAATCCGGCGCGCTGCTCGATGCTTATCGCGCTGCCGATTATTTTAAAGTAGCGTTTGTCGTTAGTTCAGAAACAGAAATGCGCCAGATTGTGGAAAGTGGTCAGGCCAAGGCCGGGGTAATCATTCCACCCGATTATGCCCGGCAACTGAAAGAAGGTACCGCGCAAGTGGCGTTTGTTCTTGATGGGTCAGACCCTACCGTGGCATCCACCTCATTATCGGCGGCGCAGCTGATCGGGCAAAAACACGCCACCGATATTCTTTCCGAAAAATTAGCGCGCTCCGGGCAGGGACTTACCATCCACCTGCCTGTGGAAATTCGCACCACGGTCTGGTTCAATCCCGACCTGGCCAGCGCCTACTTCATGATCCCCGGCGTGATTGGCATGGTTCTCTCGGCGCTGACGGCTATGCTCACCGCCACGGCGGTTGTGCGCGAACGCGAGCGTGGCACAATTGAACAACTCATCGTGACACCTATACGTTCCTGGGAGTTAATCGTTGGCAAACTGGTACCTTATACCATTCTGTCCTTGTTCAATATGTTCGAAGTACTCGCCCTGGGTCACTGGTGGTTTGGTGTTCCCGTGAATGGCAGTCTGGTGCTGGTGCTGGTGATTTCAGCGTTATTCCTGATATCTGGCCTGGGCATAGGTCTGTTCGCCTCCACCATAGCGAATACCCAGCAAGAAGCCATGCTGACGGTCTGGATGACGCTCCTGCCTAGTATCTTCCTTTCGGGTTTTTTCTTTCCGATTAGCGCCATGCCCGCCGCTTTGCAGGCAATTTCTTATGCTATCCCCCTGCGCTATTACCTTGTACTTATCCGTGCATTGATGATCAAGGGTGTCGGACCCGATGTTTTGTGGGGCGAGGCTGTCTCGCTGGTCATTTTCGCGGTCGTGATTATGTCCGCCGCCACCCTCAGATTTAAAAAACGCCTCGATTAAATCAAGGTTTACAAAACTACTCAACTACGACGCAATTCTTAAGGAGCATTCCATGCAAACCAAACGTCCCATATTTGTTGTCACAGTGTTAATCGCGGCCATTCTACTGGCTGGCGCATACTACGCTTACACCCTTACCCGTCCAGTGAATACCGCATTGACCGCTTCGGGTACGGTTGAAACCATCGAGATCCTGATTTCTCCGGAAATTTCTGGCAGGGTGAGTGAAGTTTTGGTTAATGAAGGTGATATTGTGAAGAGCGGAGAAGTTTTATTCCGTCTCAACGATACCTTGCCACAGGCTCAGCGCAGCGTTGCCAGTGCAGCGCTGACAACCGCCAAAGCTGCCGCTCAGACAGCCGATGCAGCAGTCGCCTCCGCGCAGGCCCAGTACGACTTGACCCTGAATGCCGCTCAGGTCGAACAAAAGACCACCCGCAATGCCGACTGGACTGTAACCCAACCTGCCGAGTTTAACCAACCGGCCTGGTACTTCGACAAGACCGAAGAGTTCATTGCTGCCCAGGTGGAAGTAGAAAGTGATAAAGCCGCCTTGGATACCGCCCGGGGGAAATTAGCGACAGTGATCGAAAAAGCCGCCAGTGGTGACTTTCTGGCAGCCGAAAAACGGTTAGCCAGCGCTCGGACTGCCTTTGAAGTGGCCCAAAATGTGCTCAATCTCACCACCAGCACAGACCAGAATCTGAAAGATTCGGCACTACAAACTTACGACGATATCTTCTCTGAATTGACCAGCGCCCAAAAAGCTTACACCGACGCTGCAACGACCAGCGGCGCCAGCGATGTGCTTACCGCCCGGGCTGATTTGCGTGTCGCGCAGGAACGTTACGACACTGCTCAGGACAGATTGCGCACGCTACAAACAGGGGCAAAGTCTCTTAAGGTTGTGGCCGCTCAAAAAAGTCTCGATCAAGCCCAGGCAGCATCCGAACAAGCCCTGGCTGCTGTTCAACAAGCTGAAGCTAACCTGGTGCTGATTGGCACCCAGATAAGCAAATTAACAGTCATCGCTCCGGCTGATGGCATGGTCCTGACGCGTGCGGTGGAACCAGGCGAAGTTGTCATGCCTGGTTCCGGTTTATTGAACCTGGCCCGCCTGAGCGATTTAACCATCACTGTCTATATCCCTGAAGATCGCTACGGTGAAATCTCTCTGGGGCAAACTGCTGAGGTAACTGCGGATTCATTCCCTGGCGTGCGCTTTGTTGCAACAGTGGTGCATATCTCTGGCAAGGCTGAATTTACACCGCGAAATGTTCAAACCGTGGCGGGCCGCAAAACCACAGTCTTTGCCATCAAACTTACCCTTGCAGACGGCAGCGGTAAGCTCAAACCTGGCATGCCTGCGGATGTTCTATTCAAATAAAGTGTTGATCGGAGTCGGGTAAGGAGCAATCCATCAGGAAGATAGTCTTCTTACCCGGCTCTACATTTGGCGGTAAATATGAATGCTAAAGATGTTCTAATTTCAGCAAGTGGTTTACGAAAATCCTTCGGTAAGGTCAACGCTGTCAATGGCGTCGATTTGAACATTCCCGCTGGAGAAATTTACGGGTTGGTTGGCGCAGATGGCGCAGGGAAAACTACACTTCTACGCCTTCTTGTGGGCGCGCTATTACCTTCATCGGGTGAAGCCAGTATATGCGGCTATAGTATCAAATCTCAGGCTGAGCAAGCCCGCGCCTATATCGGCTATCTCTCGCAACGTTTCTCCCTCTACGAAGATTTGACCGTGCTGGAAAATATCCGCTTCTTTGCCGAAGTGCGTGGGCTAAAGGCGAACGAGTGGTATCCGCGCTGCATGGAAATTCTCGATTTCGTTGGTCTGGGCCAATTCAAGGATCGCCGGGCCGGACAATTATCAGGTGGAATGAAGCAAAAGCTGGGGCTGGCCTCGGCGCTGGTGACACGTCCCAAGGTGCTGCTACTGGACGAACCTACCACCGGTGTTGATCCGGTCACCCGCCAGGATTTCTGGCAGCTGCTCATTCAACTGGTATCTGTCAAGAGTGATGGCGTTTCAGTCATCATCTCCACCCCTTACATGGACGAAGCGGCTCGCTGTCATCGCGTTGGTTTCATGAAAAGAGGCCGGATCATTGCCGAAGGAACTCCTGGTCAACTGCGCAACATGCTCACCGAGCGGATTCTTGAACTTCGTGGAAGCCCGTTGCCGCTGCTCAAACAAATCAGCGCGCAAGATTCCGGAGTGGAAGATGTGCGTGCCTTTGGCGACCGGCTGCACATACGCGTTATGCCAGAACAGGCCGAACCAGTGATCAAAAAACTGGAAAAATCCATCCAGGCTGGTGGCGGCATGTTTGTCAGTGCACGCCCGATCCCGCCTATGCTAGAAGATGTGTTTATCTATTTATCGGAGCAAGAAAATGCCTGAACCAGTGATTGTTGTGGATCATCTGACCCGCCGCTTTGGCGAATTTGTGGCTGTAAACGATGTCTCGTTTGAAGTTCAACCCGGCGAAGTTGTCGGCTACCTGGGGCCGAACGGCTCCGGGAAAACCACTACCTTTCGGATGTTGCTCGGATTACTCGCCCCAACCCAAGGCCGCGCGTCAGTGCTTGGTTTCGATGTCTTCTGCGAGTCGGAGCAAGTTCGCGCTCGTGTTGGCTATATGTCACAAAAATTTGCCATCTACGATGACCTGACCGTCTGGGAAAATCTCCAGTTTTATGGCGGCGTGTATGGGATTAACGAGAAGGCCAAGATCGATGAAACCATCGCTCTCGTTGGTCTGAGCGAGCATAAGAAAACGATCACCCGCGAGCTTTCTGGCGGCTGGCGGCAAAGACTTGCGCTCGGAATTTCACTTGTTCATAGCCCGCGGCTCTTGTTTTTGGATGAACCCACCAGCGGCGTTGACCCGACTGCCCGCCGCGCTTTCTGGGATTTAATCTACGAATTGGCCGCCGGGGGTGTGACCATTCTGGTGACAACGCACTATATGGATGAGGCCGAATACTGCAATCGGGTAGGCATGATGCGCGATGGCAATCTGCTGGCACTGGATACGCCGATGGCATTGAAAGAACGTTATGTTCCGGGTGATATCTGGGAGTTGTACGCTGAGCCGCTGCTGGATGGATTAAATCTTTTATCCAGCGCTCAAGGCGTACTGAGAACCAGTCTGGCAGGTGATCACTTAAGGGTGATTGTCGAACCTGGTTTAAATGAGAGGGAACTTAAAGGAATGCTGGAGAACTCTGGTGTACAGGTGGCTTCCATTCAAAAAGGCGAGGCAACACTTGAAGATGTATTTTTAAATCTGGCAAAAGGGTAATAAGGTATATCCACAGACGCGGTAATCCCAACTGCACCAAAAGTCAAAAACAAGTAATCAAGTTAAGCAGATTTTTCCCCGTGTTGAGGTTATTTGAATGGAGTTTATTACCCGCCAATGCCCTTCAACAGGACCCCGACCACATAGGCTACTCCTGCCGCCAAACTACCTACAATCAGCATTTCTAGCCCGCTGCGAAATGGGTTGAGTTTAGTGACCAGTACTTTTGCCGCACCCAAACCAAAGAGTGCCAACCCTGACAGGAACATTGAAATTGGGAAGGCGGCTCCTGTCGGAATAGAGACTGCCAATCCGATGAGATAAATAAGCATTGGAACTGAACCTGCCACGACAAAGGCACCAAAAGTCACCAGCGCATTGACGAGCGGGTTACTCTCGTCTTTCATCATACCCAATTCATCAATCATCATCGCCTGCACCCAGAGAGTCGGCTCACGGCTCTGAATCTCTACCAACTGCAGCGCGTCGTCGTCGTTGTAGCCACGTTGTCGATAGACTTCCAATAATTCAGCACGCTCGCCATCCGGGAAATGTTCCACCTCCCATGCTTCACGCTGCCATTCCTTACGATAATATTCCTGCTCGCTTTTCACTGAAAGGTATGCTCCGGTCGCCATTGAAAAACCATCCGCGAACAGATTTGCCAGCCCAAGGATTAGAATGATTGGCGTTCCCAACTGTGCACCTGCCACACCGCTGACCACCGCAAAGGTGGTGATGATGCCATCCAACCCTCCATAAACCATTTCGCCCAGGTACTGACTGCCCACGCCGCCGTGCTGTTCATTGGCCTGAACAATGGCTTTATGAGAGTGCGCATGCGCAGCTTTCTGTGTATCTCCTTGCGCAAAAGCCTTGCGAGCTTCTTCAAGACGTTTTGAAATACCCATATTTTTCACCATCTCCTGTTCCACATGCGAGCAATAAGATCATCCTTGAGTAAAAACTGGCGATAAAATACCGCGCCCACATTCGATAGTACCAGACTTAGCAGGGTCGGGCAGGAAATTCATGCAACTGGCGCTCTCTGAGAGCATAAATCTATTGGCAGAGAAAGTATATACGAGCAGAATGAGCAAGTTTTCAAGCAAAACAAAAAACAAGTTACCAAAAATCGCGAACAGCCATTGCTGGCTGACTTGCAATGGCTGTCGCGGATAGAAAAGTGTATTGAATATCATTTCTTGCGATGATCGAAAAACAAAATCCCAAGGATAATGACCCAGGCAGCCAGGCGAAACAACATAGCAAGGATACTTTCCAGCGCTACTATGCCGCGAAAAGATAATATCAAAAGAAGCAACACAATCGCGTGGACAACAAGGGTTCCAATGGCTGCTGGCATGGCATAGCGGCTGTTTCTCCAAATAAGAATAGTCGGGATAAAAACAGTCAGCACACCCATGCAAAAGTTGTAGACTGGCAGCCAACTAAGAACGTAGTAACCGGGTTGCCAGCCCCGCAGTGCCATTCCACCTGCGACGATGGACATTGCCCCAATAATGAAGGCCAATGCAGCAGCAATTTTATTCAGGGCTCTGTTCAATAACTCCTGCCTTGGATCCCAAAAAGATTACCCGCGTTCTTGCGCTCATGCCACGCGACACACCGGCAGGAGCAATAATCGTCACTCCAGGCTGGATAGCAAATGATTCGTCTCCAACAGTCATCAAGCCTTCGCCTTGAAGGAAGTGATACATAGCGGCTTCTCCTGGATGCACGGGGAGTTGCTGCCCTGGCTCCAGGCCAACAACCAGCGCCTTAAATTGGGGCGTGTCAATCAGGAATTGCGGTTTGGGGCTATCAGCAGCAAAAACTGCCCTAGCTTTGGTGTCGATAAAATAGATTTTGGAAATTGTGTCAGGCATATCTTTCTCCTTGGAATATATTCAACTATATCGCTTCTCCCCACTTTTCAATACGACTTTTGTCGTATTTCTCTGAAAAACTTATTGGTCTGGCAGCTTTGTCTGCTTCGCCAGCCCGGTAGCAGAACAAAATGAGGAGTTTATATTTTCTATTTCAATCAACTTCAATGCCGCGAATTTGCGAATAGCACGACTCAACGCAATCGATGCTTTGGCAAAAATGCTTTTCCAGAGTGTCCATGCACGGAAAGCAGACAGCGCATCCGCATACATATGGACGCGCTGTCTGCTTTTCTTTACCTGGCTATCATTTTACCAAGGCAGTCAGATATTCGATAGTCTTCTCAAACAACAGGGTCTTGGCAGCCATACCGCTGCCTGTGATCTGACCGGCAGTTGCAGCAGTTGCACGAGATGCGACTTTTTCTGCATCTGTTTTCGTGCTGCCAGAACCAGGCACTTTCGTTACACCAGGAACAGGCGTTGGCAGAACAACACCGAACTGGGCGTAGTAGGTGTTCAGTTCTGTGTTAGTGATTTTCATGGCGACCACAGCTTGGATCTGGGCGGGTGTAAGTGCCTGGGTGATCTGATCCTGGACTGCGGTCAGTTCCTCTGCAGCCGTGGTATCGTCACCGCTTAGGGCAAGCATGGCCTGCCAGAGCGGGATCAGTGTCTTGGCCTGGTCTGGGGTGATGGCATTGGCATCGCCATCCAGCATGAGTGTGCCATATGCTAGTTGACTGCGCAGATTGGCGGCATCCTGGAAGGTAATATCAAAGGTAACTGCTGTGGCAGATGTGGAAGCAGATGCAGCCGCGCTTGGGGTCAGGGCTGCCGGGGCGCAAGCGGATAGGGTCAGGATGAGCAGGGTAGTAGCGAGAAAAATGGACGTGGTTTTCATGGTTGCCTTGGTTTGATTCTGATGGTTTCAAGATGCTTCAGTGCAGCATTGGAAAAGGCGGCGAGTGTGAAAAGAATAAGCAGCATGGGGCTGATCATTGAGAACTCTGGCTTATTTTAGCGTTTCAAGATATTTAATCGTAGCGCCGGTGATTGCAGCTGAGCCACCGCTGCCAGGACCGCCGGAACCTGTTTTGCCGTTTTCAGCCTGGCGAGTGGCGCGCGCTTCGGTGGACATGCCCTGACCCTGCCCGGGCTGCCCGGAACCGCTACCAAGAGTCACGCCGTTTGCACTGGCCCAGGATGTCATATCGGTGAAAGTGAGTTTCATGTCTTTGATCGCTGTCAGCTGCTCAGTAGTGAAAATGGCTTCGATCTGTTCAAGCAGCGCGTTGACCTCGGCGCTGGCGCTGTTGCCCGAGCTGGTCATGCTTTGCGATGTCTGCCAGAGTGGCAGAAACTTTGCAGCTTGTTCTGGAGTCACGGGAGTTGTTGTGTCAGCCAGCTTGAGTGTACCCAATGAGAACTGCATACGGGCTGGAAGGGCATTGGCATAAGATACATCCAGGTTGGCGCTGGTATACACATCGGCAGAAGAGGCAGTTGAAGCCGGCGCAGCGGGTGCGCAGGCTGAGATGGCTACAGCCAGAACAAGGAACAGAGTCAACAAAGAGAAACGGGGCATAAGATTATCCTTTTTTTTACGATTTGAGTGAATTATTCGTGGCGTAGAGCAACGATGGGGTCGAGTTTGGCTGCCTGCGTGGCAGGGTAATAGCCAAAGAAAATTCCAATTGCGGCGGCGGCGCCAAAGGCAAGCGGCACCGAGAGCGGCACGATCTGGGTGCGCATATCACCTATTGCGCCAAACAAGAGTGATCCGCCCACACCGATCAATACGCCGACAAGCCCACCTGCCAGGCTGAGAATGATGGCCTCTAGCAGGAATTGAGTCTGCACATCTACCGGGTGCGCGCCGAGCGCCATGCGCAGGCCGATTTCACGAGTACGTTCGGTGACCGAAACCAACATGATGTTCATAATTCCGATCCCACCCACCAGGAGCGAAACACCTGCCACCCAGGCCAGCAGGTTTCGAAAGGCAGCAGTTGTGGCCTGCTGCGTGGCGATAATATCCTGCTGAGTTTGGATGCTGAAATCCGGTTTTGTGGCATCGACATCGTGACGCTTGGCCAGGATGCTGGTGATCTGGGTAGTGACGCTCTCAATCTTGCTCTGGCTGGCGACTTTGACATAGATGGTGCGCACTGCATCCGAACCCATCAGCAGATTGGTCATGTACTTCTGAAAGACGACATTGATCGGTAGGTAAACACGCCCATCGTAATCAATATCGGCCACCACACCTTTGGAGCTCATTACGCCAATGACAGTCAGTTTGGTTGAACCAACTGTGATTGTCTGTCCAAGCGGGCTGTCTTTACCGAATAGATCACTGGCCAATCCTGAACCCAGAACAGCCACTTTTAGCTTACGTTCATCCTCGGCAGCTGTAAAATACGAACCTGCGGCCAACGGGTAATCACGCACAGCCGGGAATTCAGAGCTGGTGCCAACAACAGCGATTGAATCGAGCGTAACACCATTAGCTTTGACAGTCTGCGGTGCGGGTGATTGCTCAGCAGAAATGCCTGTAATGCCGACCACCTGCTCACCAATTTCCAGGGCATCTTCATACAATAACGTCCGTCCGGCACCCGGCACACCGCGCATCGGCGAGACGATCAGCAGATTAGCGCCCAGGGCGTTAATCTGTTCGGCAATTGCAGCCTCAGCGCCGGCGCTGACAGCCATCATCACGATCACTGATGCTACGCCGATGATCACGCCCAAAGTAGTGAGAAATGATCGCACCTTGTTAAGCATCAGGCCTTCCCAAGCCACACGGAAAATTTTGCTGAGTTTCATAAGGTTTTGTCCGAGCAGTGCCCATCGGCAACGGTTTTTCCATCGCGTACGCAGATAATCCGACCGGCATGGCTGGCGATATCTTGTTCGTGTGTGACCATGACAATCGTCACCCCCTGCAGATGAAGTTGGTGGAGTAAATCCATGATTTCGACACTGGCTTTTGAGTCGAGATTGCCCGTGGGTTCGTCGGCCAGGATGAGTGGCGGTCGATTGATTAGCGCGCGCGCAATTGCCACACGCTGCTGCTGCCCACCGGAGAGCTGATTGGGATGATGGTGGACACGATTTTCCAGGCCAACCGAGGCGAGCGCTTCAGTAGCGCGCGTGCGCTGCTGCTCCACACTCAAATCATTCGTTGTATCGTACAGCATCGGCATCATCACATTATCAAGCGCGGAAAGTCGCGGCAACAGGTTGAAAGACTGGAAAACAAAACCGATTTTCTGGTTGCGCACATCTGCCAATTCGTTTTTGTTCAGCCCACTTACGTCCCGCCCATCCAGGAAATATGCTCCTGAAGTAGGTCGGTCCAGACATCCCAGGATATTCATTAGTGTTGACTTACCCGAGCCGGAGGGTCCCATGATGGCGACAAACTCGCCGCGTTGCACGTTGGCGCTCAGGTCGTTCAGCGCATACACCATCGCATCCTGCTCTTCACCGTATACCTTGCTCAGGTTTTGGACGTCAATCAAATACTCATTCATGGCATCTACCTTTATTTGGTCTCGACCACACCGGTGCTGACTACATCGCCAACCTTCAAGCCGCTCAGGATCTGCACATTGGCCACATCCCGCAGTCCGGTTGTAACCGGGGTAAGTTTCAAGCTGCCATTCTGCTGAACCACAAAGACTGCATACGATCCGGCGGATAATTCGCGTAACGCCTGGGCCGGAACCAACACAGTATTCTTTGCTTCCCCAGCAACAACTTCCAGTTCGGCTGTCATACCGCTCAAGAACAATTCTCCGCCTTTGGTGGTGGTGTCCAGCGTAGCCCAAGCGCTGACCGCCGGGGAACCATCCACGATGGCTAATTCAGGGTCAATCCGTTCGATAATGCCTTCAAAGACCTGGGCAGGATAGGCATCAAAGGTCACGCGTACTGGCAAGCCGGTTTTCATCTGCGCCAGATCGGTTTCTTCAACATAAAAGTGCAGGTACTTTTGATCTGTGGAGATGGCCACGACCGGCGTGGTACCCACCGACTGGCCGACAGCCACATTCACTTCCGTTACCATCCCGGCATTAGGCGCCATCAGGTTTGCCCCGTCCAGAGTAAGCTGCGCAGATTGCACATCCAGACAGGCCTGGGTTAACCTGGAGGTCAGAGCGCCCACCGCAGTCAAGTTAGAACAAGTATCCTTGCTGCTTAAGCGTTCGAAATAAACATTTGCATCTTGCAGGGCCAGTTCGGCGGTGCGAACTTTGGCGCGCGCCAGGCTGATATCATCTTGAGTGGGCGGATTGACTGTTTCCAGGGTTTCGTTTGTAACCAAATCTTTATAGGTATACAGAAAGATTACGGGGGCATAATCGGCGCGATACGTGTATTGGGCAGCATCCAGAACGATTTTGGCACGTTTTAGCTCAGCCTCTGCCACGGTAATTTCTGCCACTGGAGCATTGGCGGCTTTCTTTTCGTCTAGTACTGTCTGGGCTTTGGCAAGAGCCAGTTCACTGGTATAAACGGTTGGACTAATCAGATATTGCAGATTGGTAATGGCAGTATTCAAGACATCTTGCGCGGTTAGCCTGGCAATTTCGGTTTCATTCAAAGCATCGGACGAGATTAGCGACTGCATCGCCAGCTCTTTGGTGGCAAGCTGCAAACGGGCTGCACTATCATCCAAGCGCACAAGGACTTGGCCTTTGGTCACTAGTTGGCCGACTTGGGCGTCGACCGCCTGGACGGTTCCGCCGGTACGAAACCCAAGATTCACCCGCGAGGCCGAGACCAGGTTTCCCGCGCCACTGATCACGATGGACAGGTCACCCGTACGGGCTTTGGCGGTTTGTAAAGGGGCTGCTTCTGCTTTTGCCGTGGGAATTCCCCAAATGTAATAAGCGCCTGTTGATGCCAGTAAAAGCACTGCGACAATACCGGTAATTGCCCAACGATTAATCTTCTTTTTCAACATGGTTTTCTCCATCAAATCGATTTTATTGAAGGATATCAACCTTGTATGAAGGGAGTGTAAAGATTAGCGCAAGATGCTGTCAAGAATAAATAAAAATCTATAGGATTTTTTACATGTAACAGAAAGCAGCTCCGACATAATATCGGAACTGCTTTTATAAGATTCGATTGATTTTTTAATGCATACTCAATGTCACCGAAAAACATAACATTTCTCAAATAAAATTAGGTGAAATAGGTATCCAACCATACGCCAATGCGCTGATATAGATGATGGAAATTAGGACTTTGTAAAACATCACGCAAGGTGAATACTGTACTTAATTCTCAAGCATCTCCTGAAAGTGTATACTTCTCCGGCAGTGGCGGCAAAGGCAGGTTAAGCTTCCCATACCGGTAGGCCAGCATCAAAAGCCCGACCAGCATCATCACAATCGTCGCCACCTGAGTGGTGGTTATCCAGGTACCACCCACTTGCGGCTGGTCTGGTCGATAGAATTCAAGCAGGAACCGGCCAAGTCCAGCCAACACCAGCCAGCAAAAAAACACCGCGCCTGGTTTCGCCTTATCTGCGAACCGGTGCGATACATACAGGATCAATCCAACCGCCAGGAAGTTCCAGATCATTTCATACGCAAAATCAGGGTGGAAGCGCGTGCTAAGCGGATACTGCGCCAGGTCCGCATAGGCCGCCAGGCGATGCGCTGCATCGATGGGGATCCCCCAGGGCAGGTTGGTAGGCGGACCGTACAATTCCTGGTTAATGAAATTAGCCGGGCGCGCGATTGCCTGGCCTAATAAGGCCATCGGGGCAATCGCGTCCAGAAACAACCAGATATCCATTTTATGCTGGCGCAGATAGTAGAACATGACCACCACCCCAAGCACAAAACCACCATAAATATGCAGCCCACCTTCCCAAACGTAAAGGATCTTGATTGGGTTCTGCAAATAATATGGATTGCCACCGAAAGTGGCATTGATAACATACCACAGGCGCGCACCGAGAATACCAGCCGGGAGAATCCAGATCAATAAATCCCAGATGGCATCACTCTTTTCACCCCGCCGGGCCACCTCGCGTCCAGCGAACCAGGCGGCCGCCGATACCCCCGTCATGACCAGCACGCCATACCAGCGCAGGGCAAATACGAAACTACCTATATTGAACGAAAATATTACCGGATCGATGAATGTTTCTCCAGAAAATTCTATACAAGTATCATTATCATCCAAGACAATTGGGTTACCACCGATTGCGGCAAAAGAAACTACTGCCATGCAAATAACCACGCAAATAATAATATCACTTGTGGTCAGTCTCAGTCATAATTGAATAGCCAGTATATTATCGTGCACAGATAAATGCGAGGCTATCCAAAATTGGACCGTCAGTTTTTTCCAAGATCACTTTCAAGCATTTTCATTGAAAATGTCAACGCTCACGAGACGGTCATTTTGCATCCGCTGAGAGCGATTGAATGTTGGTGTAGAGATGAATTGGAGATAATATGGGTTGATAATAACTTTCACCAGCACAAGTCAGGCAAAGAGTAAGGCCACTGCGCGTCACTTCGCGTTCATTGATGATTTCCTCACCACATGTAGCGCAGGACACACGTACACCTGGTCGCGAGATAATTTTCTCAATGGGTAGAGACAACCTGACTTCCTGCACTGTGAGCAATTCATCATCCGGCATAACCTGATAAGCTTGCAATTGCGCAAAATATTGGCGCGGTTCACCAGGAATGCAGTAATAGGCACGTTCGCGGACATTTGAATGTGGAGCAATGCGAATGGACCGTCTTGTATAAGTATCTACAAACACTGCTCCAATTTTGCCATAATCCGTCAATCGTAGTGTGCGATGCCCTAGAGTACAACCTGTGGCAACCTCGACACCATCTGAAAAACAGCCATCGCTTTCAACAATCGTCAACAAACGTTTTTTAGGATTTTCACCCGGTGGCAAGTTAAAAAGACGAACAGCCAGCAGACCGATACGCACGCCAAGTACTTGTCGCGGACAAAGATGGCTGTGGCGTGCCGATGAGCCTTCAAGGAAGGGTTGGATATGGATATTCAAGAATGTCTCCTTTCCAAAGTTGGGGGCCTGGGCGTTTCCGCCGCTGACCGGGACCATTAGCATGACTGGCCTGGCTACCGTGAGAAAGGCTTGTAGGCAGACAGACTCGGAAATGTTATTGTAAAGTTCTAATTTGTGTAAAGGATCAATTTTGCATCATCGGTATATTCGATGCGTAATGCAGTCAAAGGTTGCGCTGCCGGACCTTGCTGCAGGCCGCCATCTTTTAGGAAACGGGAGCCATGACATGGGCAAGCAAAGCCATCGTCGTTTACTTCAACCGTGCAGCCAAGGTGAGTACAGATCAGACTCAGTGCGGAAAACCCACTCTCATTATGAGTAATCATAGCTGGAATGTTAGCAAGGACCGTGCGGGAACCAGGTGGATAATTGGTTGCCAGGCCAAGATCGAATTCGACCGTAGGCGCTGGATCAGGCTGAAAATCCAGAAAACGCAGCAAACCACCCAGGGCCAGCGCTCCGCTCAGATAGAGAAGGCCATTACGCGCCAGTTTCAGAAAGTTGCGACGGGAAATTTCAGGCATTGCTTACCTTTCCACCGCATGACATTGGTGACAGTACTGCGAACCTTGCTGATCCGATTTTTGCTTGCAGGTGGTGCCCATTACCGGGCGAAAGTTAAACTTCTGACTGGTGGCCTTGCCAGTTAATTGATACGAACCGCCTGGCAACACACGCGTATTCCAAAGCAGCTCACCCTTTTCTGTGATAAGCACCGCATCACCAATTTTCAATTCAACAACAGGGTTAAGAAATGCCAGCTTTGCAGCAAGTTTATCTTCGCTGGTAATTGTATGGGTTTGCGGCAGTTCGCTCAGTGTCCCATGACAGGTTTTACATTGAATATATTGAATATCCTTTTTGCTGGAATGCAGGTCGCCATCCCCCATCGCTTCAATGCGGGTATGGCAATCGATGCAGTCAAGCGTATATTCGCAGCGGGTAAATTGGGCAATTGGCTGGTAATAATCGTGCAGCCGGTCAGAAGCTCCATCTGTGCGTTCGATAAAAGCCATACTGCGCAGATCGTAATTTCCCCGATTGTGGCAGGTGTTGCACTGGCTGTAAGGAATTGCGGTAGTCAGGCGATGAATCTGAGCATCTGCGATGTCGTTAATATTCGGAGTGTGGCAGGCGGCACAGCCTGTGAAACGGGCAAATTGGGCTCCAGCGCGGGGGGCGGCATTGATGTGGCAGACCAGACACGCCTCTCCAAATTTCTGAAGGAGTGGGTTAGTCTCTTTTAAAGGGTTAAAGACTTCCAGTGTTTGCAGGCCAGTTTTAGTTGTAACCGTATTATCGCTGACAGCCTGAATGCCAAAACGGGCAGTCAGATCGGGTTGTGCGCCAAAAGTAAAGCGAATATTGGCAATTGCCCCTGCGTAAGTGGACTGCACACTGGTTGTCACTCTCTGGATGTGATCCAGATTATCCGCAGCTGTGCCGCTGTGACAGTTGCCGCCACCACAAGATTGCTCCACCGCTGCCAGGTCGGATGGGTTCTTCCCGCCGCGCATGCTGCTATGAGCGAGGCCCGCATCCAGTGCGAGACGTTCGCCCCCGTGGCAGAGCACACATCCAAAAGTTTTTACGGGATGGGATGAACTGATTTCGGGTAAACTGGCATGACAGGTAGTGCAGTATTCCGCCTGTCCAGTGAGTGTAGGGGTCAGCGCCACTGACTGCGGCTGACGGGAATTAGCCCACCAGGCCAGAGCCAGCGCAAGTGTAAGGAAACCTGAAGCGAACACCGACCATCTGCGCATCTTACAAAGCCGCCAGACTGCCGTGAATTGTTAGAGCAATCACTACCAACACCAAAACAGCCACAATGATTTGTGCCAGACGGTTGGACTTGGGAAACCAGCGCCCCAACTCCCCCTGGGCCGGCTGGGGGAAAACATAAGGAATCAGAATAAGCACTAACAGCATAAGCAGCGGAACCAGGATGCCCCAGATAAATGGATCACCCCACTTGAGCATCTGTTGTACCCAAAGGAAGAACCAGGGCGCGCGCGCGTCACCCGAAACGACGGCAATCTCTGTGATTGGAGCAGCCAGGGGCGCAGAGACAAAGGATGAGAGCATAACAAGCGCTGAAGCGCTAAAAAGAATTGCCAGAACTTCACGCTGCACCAGGTCAAAGCGCGTAATCCGTTCCGTCTCAACGCGCATACCGGCAGGTGGAAGGGCGATACCACCATCACGTCGAACACGAAAAGCATGCCAGCCGACCAAAATAACTGCTGGAATCATTAAACCAACCAGATGCCAGGCGTAAAATCGAGTCAGCGTAGCCTGAACCGGCTGCACGCCACCAATCAACAGCACATAAAGCGTCTCGCCAAAAAGTGGTATAGTCTTAAGCAGGTTGGTACCCACCACCAGCGCCCATTGAATACCCTTGTCCCAACGCAGAACGTAGCCGGTGAAATCAAGCAAAATGGCGATTACAAACAAAGCCAGACCAAGTAAATAATTAAAGCGGCGCGGCGGAGCATAAGCGCCAGTAAAAACCACGCGCACAAGATGCACGGCGCTGACGATTAGCAAGAGTTGCGCTGACCAGAAATGTAAATTTCGGACAAGACCACCAAAAGGCACAAGATACGCGATGGTCTGTATTGATGTTGCCGCTTCGCCAGTTGTAGGAATGTAATAAAACATCTCCAGAGTGCCGGTAATGATCAGCATCAATACCAGAAAAATGGCCGTGCCACCTGCGCCCAAGGTATAACGCCAGCGCGATTGTTTGGCCGGAATGCTTGGCGGATGCAAGTGGTAGAAGAAATTAGGGCGCATTATTGAATTATATCGGATAAAAAACCGCCCCGATGTGGAGCGGTTTTGAAATTTCAATTACCTGCTACCACTAAGAGACTTTCATTGACGGGGTCTTGTTCTTCAAATAGTGGCAGGTATTTTGCCGCCAGGCCAAAAGCCAGAATACCTGCCGAGAAAATGGCAACCGAGACCGAAACTTCCATCCAGTTTGGCGCATAAAATACATCATTCAGGCGGCTAATAGCAAACCAACTCACATTGAAGCGGTTGAGGATCATGCCCAGGAGCAGGCTAATCGCGCCGCCCAACAACCCTGCCGGTGATTTGCGCATCTTCGGGAACAGGAACAAAACCGATGGGGCTACACAACCGATCAGGATTTCTGCCCAGAACAAAACACTCATCCTGCCACTGGTAAACAAGTATTTACCGTCACCGGCAATAAAGATTTCTCCAAATTTCAATATGAGGTACAGGCTAAGAACATAAGGAATGGCGCGGGCAAGTTTTTCAAGCAAGTGGATTTCCAAACCACGCCCAAAGGCGCGGGCGCTGAGAGATGATTCGAAAATCACCATTGCCAGGCCTATCGAGACCGCCGAGATAAAGAACATTACTGGCAGGAACGGTGTCCACCAAAGTGGGTGAAGTTTTTGGGGCTGGATGAGCAACAGACTGCCGAGCGATGATTGGTGCAAGGTGGAAAGAACCACTCCCAGGATGATAAAGGGCATGATCCAGCGGTGGATCCATTCGGCCGGCTTGTGCCACTTGATACCCTCAAAGAAAACAGGCGCAAATTCGACCGCAAGCACCGTCGTGTACAGCATTACACAAATGCCGATCTCAAACAAGACAGAGGTGTGGTTCTGGTACACGATCATATGCCAGATGCGTTCCGGGCGGCCGAGATCAACCATCAGGGAGATGATAACCATGATGTAGCCCAGGAAGCCCGTCAGAACAGATGGACGCACCAGGGGCCGAAACTGCTTCAACTCAAAGATATAGACCACGGCTGCCATAGTGAAAGCGCCACTGCCGATAGCAACCCCGGTAAACAAATCGAAGCTTATCCAAAAACCCCAGGGATAGGTATTACTTAGATTACTGATCGGCCCGATGCCCACGGCAAAGCGGATAAGCGCAACCGCCAGCCCGATACCCATCAGAGAAAGCAGCAACCAGACAAACGGGCCAAAGCGCAAGCGAGGGTTGAGCGTAATATGTATTTTCATTTGTTTGCCTCTGTCTGTTCAACGGACTGGGCGGATTCTTTTTTCTTATTGGTGTAATGCACGCCTGCCGCGATGCCACTTAAAACCGCTCCCCAGGCAAACGCAAATGGCAATGTGCCTTCCATGACTTTTTCGCTGACTTCATCAATCGGCTGCGCCCCAAGTTCAGGTAGACCCAGATCGGTGAATGCTACGTTCGACAGGATCGGGTAAGATGTTCCACCGTTTTCGAATTCACCATAAACATGATCGATATAACGCTCTGGGTGGGCGGAAATGCGGTCATGTGCTTCAGCGATCAGATCTGCGCGCTCGCCAAAGACCAGCGCATTGGTAGGGCAGGTCTGGACGCAGGCAGGCACCTGGCCGACTTCAAGCCGCTGCGTGCACATGGTACACTTGTGGAGCAAAGCCCCCTCGATCAACCCCTTATTCCAGTCAAAATGTGGCACGCTGAAAGGGCAGGCATTCATGCAATAGCGGCAGCCGATACATTTTTTATCATCATAAACCACCGGGCCATCCGCGCGCTTTTCCCATGCGCCCACAGGGCAAGCTGAAACGCAATCAGGTTCCAGGCAATGCATGCAGTGATAGGGCATTGTGGCGCGCGTCAGATTAGGATAATCGCCCATCACACCTTTTCCTGCCACCCAAATGCGTGAATCATCCACGGGAACCTTGTTTTCAACGCTGCACGCCACCATACAGGCGCGGCAGTCAATACAACGCGTAACATCCAACAAATAAGCATGTTGTTTGATGGTCATTTTAGGCCTTCTTTACCACTACGAATGTCTGGCTGAGCGCCTGGCCGCCACTGATTGGGTCTGTGTACGAAACATGCAAATCCGAATCGCTCGCGCCGACCCCAAAAGCCGTACGCAAACCCTTGGAAAGATGGCCATTACCCGGGGATAAATAGACACAATCCGGGTGAATGGCGGGCGTCACCTGCAGAGTAACCTTTACTTTGCCAACTTCGCTTTCCACCAGAACCACATCCCAATCAGCGAGACCGTGCGCTTTTGCTGCCAGCGGGTTCATCCAAAGTCGCGGTTCATCCTGATATTTGTGCAGCAGTTGATTATTCTGCGATGCAAACTGGGTTTGCTGGGCAACCTTGCCAGTCAGCAGGTAAAACTGGTTGGTTGCAGGTGCGGGAGGCTGTTCCCACTGTGGAATGGGTGAGAAACCGCCCTTTTCGAGAGTTGTGGAATGAATTTCAATTTTGCTGCTTGGGGTATTCCACTTGAATTCGTCAGAAGCCTCACCGTCTAGCTCAATAAAACCTTTTTTCCGAATCTCTTCCAGCGAAACACCCAGGGGTTTCAATTGCTGGCGGATGTAATCTTCTTCGTCCGTATATTGGAAGTAATCCTGCAAACCCAGCCGCTTGCCTAATTCCTTAAATATCCACAAGGCCGAATGCGTATCGCCGAGCGGCTCAATGACGGGCTGGCGCAAGAAAATCCTGTTTCCCACCGGTACAAGCGGGTCGTAACGCTCCAGATAAGACGATTCGGGCAGAACCACATCTGAAAACCAGGCTGTATCGTTCATGATGATGTCGACCGTGGCAATAAAATCCATTTTTGCAAATAATTGCAGCGTTTTGGCCCGGTCAGGCAGGTCTTGCGCGGGATTCTGGCGGGAAATAAACCAGCCGTGCGGCTCATAAGGGTCGCCCTTGAGGCCTGCGTCGCGCAGTTCCTGAAAAATGCCCAACTTCAACGGTACAAATGGAAACTTCCACGGCACGCCATCCAGGCGTGGCGCAGTGATTCGCGGATAGGGTGGCTGGGATGGTTTGCCCAAGGCGCCGCTTTCTTCACCACCGGCTGGATGCAGTGTTACACCCCAATTGCCCACCAACGTGTTCAAAATGGTGATGGCACGCTGGGTTTGGAAGGAATTGATAAAATTCGAGGTGCGCCAGCCATTGTGCGCCAATGCGTGTGGAGCTGCGGCTGCAAATTCGCGTGCAATACGGCGAATTTGGTCCGCAGCGATGCCTGTAATTGGCGCTGCCCACTCAGGCGTATACGTGCTGACAGATTTTGCCAATTGCTCAAATCCGCTGGTATAAGCCGCCACGAAATCTGCGTTGTATCGTTTTTCACCAATGATCACATTCAAGAAGGCCAGGTGCAACGCCAGGTCTGTTCCGGGTCTGATCGGCAGCCATTCCTGGGCTTTGGCGGCTGTCTTGGTAAAGCGCGGGTCAATATAGACCAATTTCGCGCCCTGATCAAGAGCCCCGATCAAGTCACCGGTTTCGGATGTGGAAATGGCCTCAGCCAGGTTGCGCCCGGTCAGGATGATGTATTTAACGCCTGTGTAATTGCGCGCTGGTTCTTCCATGCCGTATGTCATCATGTTGGCAACGATCATCGCGTTAAAACACAGACTACGTTGGGTACCGTAATTAGGCGAGCCAAACCCATACAGGATGTTTTCAAAGGCCGGCTGAGAAAGATTGTGGGTTGACGAAAAAATCATTGCCTCCGCACCATACTTTTCACGGATTTTGAGCATGTTTTCGGCAACAAGATCGAGCGCCTCACCCCAACCAGCCTGGCGGAACTTGCCCTCGCCCCGCTTACCGACACGCACAAGCGGTGTTAAAACGCGGTCCGGATCATACGTTGTTACTAGACCAGACTGTCCGCGTCCGCACAATTTTCCGCGTGAGTGCGGGTGGTCCGGGTTGCCTTCCAGTTTGACGATAACACCATCTTTGACTTTGGCCAGCACGCCGCAGCGCCATACGCACATTTCGCACATGGTGGGAATAATTCCGTCACCTTTGGCGTTGATCAATCCCATTTGGCGCGCTGAAGCAACTACCCTGGGTGGAACAAAGGAACCAACCGCCAACAGTCCGGCAGCTGCGCTGCCAAGTTTGAGAAAGTCTCGCCGTGATATTTTATTGGTCATCATGCGCTCCATTTAACAAAACAACTAACTTCGCTTCTCATCACCAAAAAGACCATCCAAAGACAAAAGGAATTCGCCTGCACTGGATTTTTTCAATACGCGCTGCAATGATTTTCGAGCATCAGGTTTTAACTGCGCAAGATCAGGCAGCATCTCCACCACATCAGTTGGAAATTCTGCTTGCATTTGTTTGGTTTCTACAAACGAGACCTTGACCCAACCCAGGCGGGAAAGACCATATGCGCCACCAGCCAGGAGCAGCAACCCGGCAAACACTACGAAAAGAATATTGGCCCAATTGGTTTTTTGTCTGGCGGCCAAAGACTGGTTGTACTGTTCGATATAGTCTACTACCGGCTTGGGCTCCACACTCACAGGCGCGTCAATGTTTGTTGTTTGACCGATCTGATTGTTGGACTCATCTGCGCTGGTTTTTGGTGCTGACTGCGTTGGCATGGTTGTGGCAGTAACCGTCGGAGCGACCTCAGCCAGGCTGACCCCCAGTGTAGCTGCATACGTCTGTGCTTTTTCGGTGTAATCTTTAACATGGCAAGACGAGCAGGAACCCTTAATATCCGACATGGGCGCGATCATTCCGGTATGGGAAGCGGCCTTATCGGTCGATTGGCCGTTTCCGGCATGGCACATATAACAGAAATCACCAAATGCGTGCGCTTGATGCCAGTTTGTGCCATCGGTGTTCACGGGGTCTTGGGCCTGGGTCTCATGGCAATCTTTACAAGACGAAGCTTGTGAACCACATTGGGCGGCAACCGGTTGAGCCGTTCCCAACCAGAGCCCGGAGATTATCAGTAACAATACGCCAGCAATACTGGGAAGCAGGAAAAGCCTTTTATTTTGCATGGATCATCCTCCAAAAAGAAATGTTCAGTAAGCGCAAACACAGATGTTTACATATTACCATTGTGATAAACGGCACAATAGTGTCTGGTGTCACAAATACATTTGTTTTCAAGCACGGCACTTATACAAATTACTTATGGTTTAGGATAAAAAAATGAGATACCCTATTGTGATATCTGTCACTTGTTGACTTGTATCCAATCCTTATAATGACGTATAAGCGGTGAACTAGATTTGTACCGCACCAAACTCTTTTTTTGGTTTAGGAGAAGAAAAATGACCAAGAAGTTGTACCTACCTTTTGTATTGCTGACGATTTTCGGCATGCTATTAAGTGCCTGTGGCACCGCAGCCCCCGCCACCGAAGTTGTGCTCATCCCGCCAACCACTGCCCCGGTGACCGAAGTTCCACCCACCCCGGTACCTCCGACCGCTGAGCCCGCTCCAGACGTTGCCGCCCTTTACATGGCGATGGTCGCCAGCTTGCCGCAGGGATTTGCGGGCATAAAGCCTGCCGATGTCAGCGCAGCGATGGTCGAAGCCACCCCTCCCTTCCTGCTGGATGTACGTGATGCAGCCGAACTTGAAAAAGATGGCTATATCAAAGGAACTGTAAACATCCCGGTGCGCAATGTAACCCAGAACCTGGATAAACTACCCGGTCTCGATGCGAAGATCATCATCTACTGCGGCTCCGGACAGCGCGGTGGCATGCTCATGGGCGCGCTGCGCTTGCTGGGCTACACCAATGTTTACAACATGAGCGGTGGTCTGGCAGCCTGGAAGAAAGCCAACCTGCCCGTTGAAACCGGTTCTAAACCCACCGAGGCCACTGCCATCAGTACCCCGATCGTGTCTGATAAAGCCCTATTCGAGATGGTAGACGGCTTTATCTCCACCTTACCGGATGGCTTCCTAGCTGTCAAGACCGATAAAGTTGTGGAAGAAATGGCTGGCGCCACCCCACCGACTCTGATCGACCTGCGCAGCGAAGAAGAACGCACAAATGGTGGCTACATCAAGGATTCGGTGAACATCCCCTTCACAAAACTGTTTAGCAGCCTGGACAAACTCCCCGCAAAAGATACCGCCATCATCCTTTATTGCGGCTCCGGCCTGCGCGGGTCAATTGCTTTGACCGGTCTGCACCTGCTGGGTTACACCAAAGCCATCAATATGAGCGGTGGTTTTGCTGCCTGGAAAACCGCCAGCCTGCCGATGGAAGGTGTTGTTAACTGGCAGGCCGTATGGACAGACTTCTTCACGAATATGCCGGCTGATTACTATACCGTCAAGGCCGATGTTCTAAATGGACAAATCGCTGCTGGCAACGCTCCCTTCCTGGTTGATGTTCGCGAAGCCACCGAAATTGAGGCCGCCGGTTTCATCAAGGGTGCCGTGAATATCCCGGTACGCAGCCTGCTCCAAAACCTGGATAAACTCCCCGCTCAAGATAAACCCATCGTCATCTATTGCGGATCAGGACACCGCGGCGGTATGGCTATGGCAGCCCTGCGCCTGTTGGGTTATACAGATGTGCGCAATATGGGCGGCGGATTTGGCGCCTGGACCAAAGCCAACCTGGCTGTTGAAAAAGGCAAGACTGCAGAATTGGTAGCCGGAACTGCTCCTGCTGTGGATGCCATCCGCCTTGCCAATTTGAATTCCTTCCTCTCGACCCTCCCGGATGGCTTCTTCAGTCTCAAGGCTGCGGATGTCAATACTGCCGTGACCTCTGCCACTGCGCCTGTTGCGATTGACCTGCGCACGACCACTGAGTTTGCATCTGGCTATGTCAAGGGTTCGGTAAACATCCCCATCAATGAGTTCATGACCGACATGACCAAGCTTCCAGCTGATAAAACCACGGCTGTCATCACAATCTGCCAGTCCGGGCATCGCGGTGCGATGGCAATGATGGCCATGCGCATGTTAGGCTACACCAACGTTAATAGTCTCTCCAAAGGTATTAATGGTTGGGGTGCTGAAAATCTGCCTCTCGAAAAATAGTATTCGCTTTACAAAGTAGAACCGCCCCGTGTTGTGATATATTTCACAGCATGGGGCGGTTAATTTTCCAAATTCAGGTATAATCTTCCTGCTTTTGTATTCAGATAAGGTCGATTATGTTAAATTTGGAAGCCATCAAAGTTTTTCTTGCGGTAGCTGAGCACGGCAGTTTTAGCGAAGCTGGGCGGCAGATTCATATTTCCCAACCGGCTGTCAGCCAAATCGTGCAGGGGCTTGAGCGACAACTGGAAGTTCAGTTATTCATACGCCAGAACCGCAACGTCCTGCTCACAGAAGCAGGACAGATGCTTGTTCCGATGGCACGCGAATTATTAACCTCCGTTCAAAGAGTTATACAAACGATGCTCTCACTACAAGGAGAAGTCATCGGCGAAATGACAATTGGGTGCTCAACCGCTTCTGGAAAATATTTACTACCAGGGATGATCGCGCGCTTCAGACGGTTGTTTCCTCAGGTAAGACTGAATGTGATGGTTACCAGCCGAGAATCGGTTATCGACAAACTGATCAATGGCGATGTGCCACTTGGCGTTTCCAGCAAACATATTGAACATGCCGATCTTGAATATCAAGATTTCTTCACGGATACAGTAATTTTGATCGTTCCTGTAGAACATCCCTGGGCAAAGTTTCGCAAGGTTTACCCGGATGACCTACTGGACGAACCGATTATTCTTCGGGAAGAGCTAGCCGGAACGCGTGAAGTCTTGATGGAAGGATTGCACAAACACGATATTTCTCCAGACATGCTTAATGTCGCAATGGTACTGGGCAATGCAGAAGCAATTGAAATGGCAGTGGAAGAAGGTCTGGGTATTGCCTTTGTTTCCCGCCTGGCTGCCTCACGCGGCCTTGAACTGGGACGCATTGTAGAAGTGGAAATAGAAGGAATGCAGCTCTCGCGCAACATCTACATCGTTCGAAATCGAAAGCAGCCACTCACCCGCGCACAAACAGAATTCTGGCAATTTATCAAAGACGGGTTGGCTGCTATTAACCTGAAACCTGGATATCAGCACGAAAAATCAAACGATTAGCACGCTGAGGATGACACAAAATAATCATGAGTAGGCCAATGGGGCTTCAACATCCCGCCCGGTACCGCCATGACAACAAAAAGAGAACTGCGCCAGTTTCCGGCGCAGTTCTCTTTTTGTTCATTGCCTTAAGGTTTTCCGTTCCCCTGCCCCTGTCCACTGCCCTTGTCCTGACCGCCAGCCCACATCGGCCGTCCGGTAGCAGGATCGCGGAAGGCGTAGACTGTGCCGGTTTTATCACTGGTAATGGTGATGGCGCTGTACAGACCCTGATCGCCCGGGAAGCCCAGAATTGTGAGCGTTTCTCCAACCTGCGGCGCAAAGCCGATGCTCTTGACATAGTATGAGTTGCCCAGTTGGACGGCATGGCTGCTGCCATCATCGGCAGCGATAGTGACGGTTGTGAGGCTCACTGCGCTCACCACGCCGTGTACTGTCGTTTGCCCGCTGATGTTGGCCTGCGGATTGGGAACACCACTGCCGGTACCTTTCCCGCCCCCACCCTGCCGACCCTGACCCTGGCCACCCTGGCCAAATCCCAGCGCAGCCAGAGGGGAAGCAGTCGAATTTGCGGAGGCCGCAAAAGCGCTATACGCGCTGGCACCAATGGCGACGATCACAACTGCGGCGAGCACACCGATCAATATTTTCTTAAACATGGGAATCTCCTGTTTCGTTTTAGGGTTCAGAAAGCCGTTTTGCTGCCTGATGTTCAAAGGATACCAGGGGATTGTAAAGGGAGTTTAAAGTTTTATTCCGGGTTGTGTAAATGTTTTTGGCTGGAACCCGTGCGTTTGCACAAATAATCTTTACACAATGTTTAATATTTATTTACACATTCACCGGGTTGGGTTGTTATAAATACGCAAATATCGTTGGAGGTATCCATGCTTGAAAATAAATCCCAATCTGTGATCGAACGCATGCGTGAGCGCCTGACGCCTGATGAAATGCCAAGCGATGACCGCGGTCGCATGCGCATGGTGGTGGACAGCCTGATCCTGCACCTGCACCCCACCAAAGTGGCTGACCGCAGCCTGAACTGGACCTATTCATGGGGACTGGGCGGGCTTTCAGCCGTGTTGATGATGATCCTGGTCGCCACCGGCGTGGTCATGCAAAACAATTACACGCCCGCTGCTCCGCAGGCCTATCTCGGTATCCTTGAGATGAACTCGAGTGTCTGGTTTGGCAAGTTGATCCGCAATATCCATCACTGGAGCGCCAACCTGTTGATCATTGTCGCGGTGCTTCATCTTATTCGTGTCTTTGTGACTGGAGCCTATCGCGCGCCGCGCGAGATGAACTGGCTGATCGGCCTGGCCATGCTGTTGCTGGTGGTCGCTGCCAATTTCACCGGCTATCTGCTGCCCTGGGACCAACTGGCCTACTGGGCGATCACGGTGGGTACAAGCATCATTGGCTACCTGCCGCTCATCGGCCAAGCGCTCACCCGCCTGGTGCTGGGTGGGCCGGAAGTGGGCGCAAAGACCCTCCTGAATTTCTATTCGATGCACATTGCGCTTATCCCGCTGGCGATGTTTGGATTAATGTCTTTTCACTTCTGGCGCGTGCGCAAGGATGGCGGCCTGACCATTCCTAAAAGTGCAGACGAAAACATTGAAACGCCAAAAATTGAGCGTCTGACAACCATCCCACATTTGGTGCGCAAGGAGCTGGTTTTTGCCGTAGTTTGGATCGCCCTGATCCTGGTCTTTTCCATGCTGGTGCCTGCCCCCTTGGAAGGCATCGCCACCCCGGATATCTCCCCGAACCCGGCCAAAGCGCCCTGGTACTTTATGGGCCTGCAGGAACTGCTGCTGCACTTTCACCCGCTGATTGGCGCAATTGTCATCCCTGGTTTGGCACTGGCCGCTCTCGTTCTACTGCCGTTTTTTGATGTGAAATCTGCCAGCGTTGGAATTTACTTTCGTTCCCTGCGCGGGCGCGCCCTCTCGCTTCTGGCGCTCGGTCTCGCAATTATTTTGACACCGGCCTGGATCCTGTTAGATGAATATGTGCTCAATTGGACAGGTTGGTTGTTCACCTGGCCCAGTCTCATCTCAAATGGTTTAATTCCTTTGGCGTTGGTCTTGCTGGGCATGGTCCTGCTCGACGAATGGGTTTCGCGATCATTTAAAGCCAATCTGGAAGAACGCGTGCTGTTTATGGCCGCCTTCTTATTTACTGCTTTTGTGGTGCTGACCATCACCGGCATTTTCTTCCGCGGACCCGGCATGGCATTGTATATGCCCTGGAATATGCCAGTGCCGGTCCATTAGCCTGGAGATCAGAACGTAAACATTAAGGAGTACCCTATGTCTGAAAATATCCCCCAATCCAATATCTCCCGCCGCGACTTTCTAAAAACGGTCTGGGCTGTGCTGGGCGGCGTGGCGCTGGTTGAAACCAGCGGCATCTTCCTGGCTTACCTGCAGCCGCGTCTGGCGGATGGTGAATTCGGCGCACTGATCAATGCCGGAAAGGTGGACAGCTTCCCGCTCAACTCTGTCACCCACCTTACCAATGCGCGCTGTTACATTGTGCGCCTGCCGGATGGCGGCTTTCTCGCCATCTACCACCGCTGTACCCATCTGGGCTGCACCGTCCCCTGGGATGGCAGCGCACAGAAATTCATCTGCCCGTGTCACAGCTCTGAATTCGACATGCAGGGCACGGTTAAGAATCCGCCTGCCCCTCGCCCGTTGGATCTGTTCGCCATCTCCCTCGTGGCAGGCGAAGTCAAAGTGGATACCAGCGCACCCATCCAACGCCAGGGCTATGAAACCGCCCAGGCGGTATACCCAGAATCGGGCACGGTGTACCCAAGTACGGGCACGGTGTACCCATGAACGAGAACCGCTCTCATCGCCTCGAAATTCTGATCGGCACACTCGCCACCGGTCTGATAGTCTTGGCCCTTGGGCTTTACATCCTGCTCGAACCGGGACGCATCCAGGCTGCCGACCAGACCATGCTTACCGCGCAGCTCGACGACTCTATGACCCTGTATGCCGAAAACTGTTCGGTCTGTCACGGTCTGCAGGGCGAGGGCATCGGCTCCACGCTTCCACTGAACAACCCGGCCCTGCGCACAATGGATGCCGATACCCTTTTCAAAACCATCGCGCGCGGCAGATTCAATACCGCCATGCCCGCCTGGAGCAAAGAAGATGGTGGTCCGCTCAGTGATTACCAGATTAATGAACTGGTCTTATTTGTTCAAAATGCAGACTGGAACACGACCAAAGACCGTGTGGTCAACCTGGGGATGGCTCCCTTAATTCCATTCACTACCCAACCGGACCCCGCCATCCTGGCGCAAGTAGGCTTATTATCCGGTGGCGCCACCTTGCAGGCCGCGCTGACGATTTATGCCGATAAGTGTGTGGCCTGTCACGGAGCAGACGGCCTGGGAACGAAAATTGCCCTACCTCTCAATGACCCCAAACCACGTGCAAAAACAAGCGAAGAATTAATCCGCACTATCACGTTCGGCAACGCGGGTACACTCATGGCTGGTTGGGATAAAAAACTTTCCACATCCGAAATTGCTACAATGGTGACTCTCATTCAGCGTTGGGATGAAATTCCTACCGGTGCCATCCCCGCTCCTGATGTGCCCATCCCTACCACCGTCCAGTCCCTGGCGCGCGGTCAGGAAATCTTCACCAGCACCTGCTCGCGCTGCCACGGTCCGAGTGGGCAGGGTACACCCCGCGCCCCGGCGCTCAATGTCAAATCGGTGCTGACCAAAACAACCGATCTGCAATTGGAGCAAATCATCACCGCCGGCGTGCCAGGCACTGCCATGCCGGCCTGGGGCGACCGCTTGCCCGCCAGCGATATTCAGGCTGTGGTTGGGTTTATCCGGCAGTGGGAAGCCACAGCGCCGGAAGTTGCCAGCCCGGTGCGGGGTGGCGGAGGCGGTCCGGCCTGGAGGCAAGCTGCCACCCAGACTACTGCATCCCTGCTCGACTGGCGCGTACTGCTCCTGGTCACACTGGTTCTGGCTGCGGCGTTCAGCTTGATATCAATTGGCTATGAAAAAATCAATAAGCTATCGCCCAAAAAACAAAGCGAATCAATCAAATAATGAAATAGTAAACAGCGCTTTTTATGGCCATAAACAACTATAATAATGGTTGAAAGAATGTTTTATCAGGAGGCAGTCATATGGCAGAAGAAGTTACATCAAAAGTATACAAAAAACCCGGTAAGACCCCAGTCGAGGCTTCTTCCCTTTCGGATAGCACGGGGAGCTTGGAAATAAATGTTGGCGGGCGAGTGCGCGCCATCCGTTCCCAAATGGGGCTGTCCATTCGCGCACTGGCAGATATGAGTGGATTAAACGTTAACACTTTGAGCCTGATCGAAAACGGGCGCACTTCTCCAAGTGTAGGTACTGTGCAGCAACTGGCGCAGAGCCTGCAGGTACCCATGACATCTTTTTTCGAGACCAACCTCAGTGAAAAGGTAGTGGTTTATCAAAAAAATGACGCCCGCCCGAAAGCCGGATTTGCGCATGGGATATTGGAGGATCTGAGCGCCGGCATGTCTCCCTTTGGCGCCGCGCCCATGATCATGGCATTATTTCCTTATGCCGACAGCGGCAAGAATCCGATCGTGCATACCGGGCGCGAGTTTGTATACTGTCTCGAAGGGCGCATCGAATATACCGTGGATAAGGAAGCCTATTTGCTTGAACCTGGCGACAGCCTGCTTTTCGAAGCCTATCTTCCGCATTTTTGGAGAAACCAGGAAGACCAGCCAGCGCGTATCCTTTTGGTGCTCTGCCCACAGGATGACCGCGATAGGCCAGCAGAACGTCATTTTGTGAAGTGAAAACAATAATTTAGCCGCCCAGTTTCCAGAATATTGCCCTCAAAATTCTCCTTGCTGGGTATGCAGCGCTCCTTAGGGCCAGGGAGCGCTGTTCTGTTTTCCGATCCAAGGGATTTGAAACTATTCAGCTACTACATCATCTAAAATACAGATAACACATTCACATTTGATCAAAGACAAAGGGAGCACCGCATGTCCGAATTAGGCTTTCAAAGCAAACTAAACCTGCCCTACGAACAGGCACTCGAAAAAGTTTCCGAAGCGCTCAAAGCCGAAGGCTTCGGTATTTTGACCAGCATCGACGTCAAAGAGACCATGAAGAAGAAACTGGATGTCAATTTTCGCAAATACACGATCCTGGGTGCCTGCAACCCATCGCTGGCGCATAAGGCGCTGAGCGCCCGCCCGGATGTCGGTTTGCTGCTGCCCTGCAACGTGATTGTGTACGATGATGGCGATGGGACCATCGTCAACATTATCGACCCGCTTTCGATGACCAACTTCATCCAGGATCCGGTGCTCGATTCTGTGGCAGACGAAGCCGTAAAGCGCCTCAAGCGCGTCGCCGTAGCCATTCAGAAATAAGAACCCCTTCATCGCACTGAGTTTAAAAAATATGCCCTGACCATCTCCAGGGCATATTTTTTCACCATCTTGGCTATTCGTGTTGAGGCAACCTCGCGCTGAAACCTGTGCGGGTTTCTTTTGTACCTTCTACGCACTACCTTTTTTTACTGGCAAACCGGCCCGCATCCAGGTAACCATACCGCCATTCATATTAATGGCGGTATATCCTGCTTTAATGAGCTGTTTTATTGCAGCACTGTTGCGACTGTCCGATGCGCACACGCGTACAATTTCCTGTTCTTTTGGCTGTTCTTTCAGACACAGGTTTAGTTGGCCGAGTGGAATTAATTTTGCCGAGGTCCTATGCCCCTCACGATATTCTTCGGGTTCGCGAACATCAATCACCAATGGGCGTTTGCCGTTCTTGAGTTTTTCATTTAATTCCTGTGCAGTCACTGCGGGGACAGGCGCCCCAAATAAGTTGGAAAACAAATCCATCGTTGCATCTCCGTGAGAATAGTGTCAAACACTTTGAAGTGCAAAGCCTAATAATGTTATAAAAATTCTCGTTTTGCTCGTGTCTTGCCAGGATCGGATAAGAAATTATCGATTGCTTTGTAACTTTTTTCACACAGCATCATCTAATTTTTTGAACAGTGGAATCTTTATTCGCCAGCAGACAGGATAACAAATCTCAAACCAGGAGGTATGAATACCATCGGATGACACAGCGCGATTTGTCTGGTAACCAAAACTGCCGTACAAATTCTTTTACCAAATCTTCACATTTACTTTACACAACTCATAAATAAACTGGTTATTATCCACTCATCATCTTGAAGTAGAGGAAAACAAAGTATGAAGAATAATATTGGTTTGCTCGATCGTTTCATCCGCGCTGTTCTTGGTCCGATCCTGATTGCCCTGGGTATGTTCTGGGTGGCTGGCGCATTGCAGATATTTTTGATTTTGCTTGGAGTGATTTTATCCGCCACGGCGTTGATGGGTTTCTGCCCGCTTTACCTGCCCTTCAATTTGTCTACGAACAAGCGTGCTGAAAAAATCGACGCAAAAGGTGCCGTTGCCTTGCCTGTTGTTCTGGTGTTAGTGCTTGTCGTTGGCAGTCTGGCCAGTATCTACATCACCCGCAAGCAGTTTCTCGAAAATTACAATGCCATGAATAGCAATTACAAACAGGCGCTGTTCCAGACCGGTCAAAAAAACCGTGAAGAAGCCAATAAATATTACAGCCTGTTGCAAACCAGCTATGCGGAATTTTCCAGCAAGTACGCCACCTGGCGTCCGTATGTGTTTTGGAGTGATACCCAGTTTAGCGCCGATCTCGCGACGGTGAATACCATCATTGCTGGTGATGCCAGTCTGGTTCAGACCGGCGACCTGACTCAGGTACATGTCCAGTTAGAGCAGGTGCGCCCGATTTTCCAGGAAATGTTCAAGCGCAACGGCTTCTCTCTGCTGGCCATGAACCTGGTCGATTTTCATGATGTGATGGAGAAATTGATCACGGATGGCGCGAATAAAGATTCCGTAGCGGTCATCGAGCATTACGCTGAAGCCGATAAGCTACTCAAGGCCGTTGAAGGTGAGCTCAACGACGCTGATGTCAAATCCATTCGCCAGAGTCTGGTCACACTGTTGAAAATGGCTCAGGATGACAAGACGGCGGACCTGGCTGGGCAGGCCGATGCGCTCAAAAAGAATTTTCTCAAGGTTTACCTGGTGCGAGGTTAGCGCCCAAGAGCAATTTGCACATTCTCCTCCGACAGTAAGTAGAGAAACAGGCAAGAATGCCGATTTTTCCCCCGCCTAATTGAACATAAGAGTAAAATAAAATTTTGATTACCGAAAAAAGATCAGGAGGCAGGTTTATGGCGAAGAAATTAGTACTCGTTGCGGTTATTCTGGCGGTCCTGGCTGGTGGAATATTTTTCATCAGTATGCGCCGTTCACACATGATGGGCTCCGGACCTTCTGGTGGTTTGATAGCGGTATCCCCGGATGGCACACAAATGCCAGTACCGGCTGCGGCTGGCAAGCTGCCTGAAAACACTGCCATGCAAGAATCCGGTGGATTGCTGGTTTCCCTGGCGCTGGACCCCTACCCCCCCAGTTCGGCCGGCAACTTTGACGTTACTCTGGCAGATGCAAGCGGGCAGCCGATTTCGGATGCAACCATCAGTCTGGATTTGACCATGCCCGCCATGCCAATGCCAGTCAACAAGTTGAGCATGGATCCGGTTTCGGTGGGCAAATATCAAGCCAGTGGTTACTTTACTATGCGCGGATTGTGGCGCATTGAAGTGATCATCACGCGCGGCGATCAGAAGCAATCCGTATTTTTTGATGTGAATCTATAATGAGCATACTTTTCAGTAACCTGGCACTCGCGTTTGTAACCGGATTGATCAGCAGTTTCGGACACTGCCTGGGAATGTGCGGCGGGATTGTGGGCATTTATTCAGCCCGCCAGGCCGCAATAGTCGCGGCATCTGGCAGCAAGCCCAGTTTGCTATCCCGGATTGCAAGCTTTCTGCCGCTGCACCTGGGGCGCATTACAACCTACACCATCTTTGGCGCGCTGATCGGGCTGGCAGGCTCATTACTTAACCAGGCGAGTGGATTGATGGGCTGGCAGGGCGCTTTTTCCGTGCTGGTCGGTATCGCCATGCTGCTGGTTTCACTAAGCCTGATGGGCGTATTGCCGCCCATTGAAATGGCGCTGGCCTCTGCCATGGGGGGCAATTCGCCGATGAGCCGCATGCGCGGGCTGTTTGGCAAGCGTAGCTTTCTCTCGACCCTTACGTTGGGTATTCTGTGGGGTTTTCTGCCCTGCGGGCTGGTGTTTGCCATGCTGGTAGTGGCCGCCCGCACCCAGACCATCTGGGGCGGAGCGCTGACCATGTTGGCCTTTGGGCTGGGCACTGTGCCCACGCTGCTCGGTTTCGGCCTGGCTGCCAATCTGCTCAGCCCCAAATTACGCGGAGGTTTGACGACTTTTGCAGCCGTTTTGATTATGATCTTCGCTGTTCAAACCATTCTACGCGGGCTGGCTGTTGCCAACCTGATCCCATCAATGATTATAGGACCGGTGATGCTATGGTAGACACGATTAAGTGCGACCACTGCGGTGCAGAAGCAAGGCATGTTGTAACAAAAGAGTTTGACGGCAAGCTGATGAATTTTTGCTGCCGCGGCTGCTTGGGCGTTTACGAGATGCTGCGCGAGGAAGCTCTCGTCAACCCGGTCCAGGTCGAAGAACCGGACCGGAAAAATTTGCCCATAAACAAGGGTTAGCTTTCTGGCACAAAACAGGGTTGCATCTTTTGTACGTATATTCGCTTCTATAAGCAAAGGGATAAACGCCCAGGTTGCGTTTATCCCTTTTTGAACCCAGAGTAAAACCAATATGAATGATCCAATACCTGCACCATCGAAAACAAACCGCTGGGTTTTGATCCTGATCGTGATTGGGCTCATCGTTTCTGCTTTCTTTGGATTGCGCGCTTTCCGCTCGTTTGCCCAGATCCGCATGACAGGGCTGCGCCCAGGTACTACCGACGTGGAAGCCATTCGTGGCTGGATGACTGTGCCATACATCGCCAAAACCTATGCCGTTCCCCAAGATTATCTATACCAGAAAATCAATGTACCCGCTGCCGGTAGTGAGGAAAAAAGCCTGGGCGACCTGAGCAGGGAATACTATTCAGGGCAGCCTGGTTTGATATTGCAGAAGGTGAGAGATGCCATCCGCGCGTACAAACCGACCTGCGAACCACGAAGATCAGATCAATGAGTGCCATCTCCGATTTCTTGCTCACTGGCATTATTACCTACGGCGCGCCATTGTTTGGCCTGGCGCTTTTGTTTGGCGCGATCGGCATACCTTTCCCAACCAGCCTGCTGGTCATCGCTGCTGGCGCTTTCAGCCGTCAAGGAATGATGGATTGGCTGCCTACGGCCGGCCTGGGACTGCTAGGGGCTGTGGCAGGTGATAGCATCAGTTTTGCAATGGGGCGCTGGGGCGGCAGTTGGGTTTCAAAACGTTTTGGTGCTTCGACGATCTGGATAAACGCACAGTCCACCTTCGGTCGCAGCAGCCGCATGGCGGTTTTTTTGACCCGCTTCCTGCTGACTGCTATCGCGATCCCGGTCAACCTGATGGCGGGCAGCAGTTGTGATTACCGCCGTTTTTTGATCTATGACATTGCTGGCGAAACTGTCTGGATCGTAGTTTACGGTGGTCTGGGTTATTTATTTGGCAGCCAGTGGGAACTCATCAGCCAATTCATCAGCGACTTTGGCGGGTTGGCTTTTGGCCTGGCACTCTTCCTTGGCGGGGTCTATTATTTACTGCGCCAGCGTAATCGGACTGTCAAACTTTCGATAGTTGTTGAACAATAATTCGGTTTTGGTAAACTGATCGGCAATAAATTGCCCATTTTTGCATATTTCTTTGCGCTATCTTTATGTTTCTTTCATGCGAACTCTTACATTGGGGACTATACTAGATCAAAACTGATCAGGGATTGAATATTATGACAACAAAAATTCTCATTATCGACGACGAGCCATCAATTGTTAATCTGGTAAGCGCATATCTTAAACCAGAAGGCTATGAAGTTTATACGGCTTTCGATGGGATTGCCGGGCTAAAAGCGGCGAAAGCGTACAAGCCGGACCTGGTTGTCCTGGATGTTATGCTGCCTGGTCTGGATGGGATCGAACTGCTTTCACGCCTGCGACGGGAATCAGGTGTTTATGTGATCATGCTGACGGCTCGAACGGAGGAAACTGATAAGATCGTTGGACTGTCCGTGGGGGCCGATGACTATGTCACAAAACCTTTCAGCCCGCGCGAATTGGTAGCGAGAATCAAGGCCGCATTACGACGATTGCAGGCAGCGATCGGGACCGGGGAATCGACTGTCATGTCGTTTAAACGGGTCACCATTGACAATGGAGCCCGCATTGTGACGGTGGACGACCTACCAATTGAATTAACTGCAGTCGAGTTTAATTTACTGGTTGCGCTTGCCGAAAATCGTGGTCGCGTACTGACCAGGGAGCAATTGTTGGAGAAAGTGTGGGGCGGATCGTATTTTGGCGAGTTACGCGTTGTGGATGTCCATTTGGGTCATGTGCGCCAGAAACTGGGCGGTGATTTTATTACCACTGTGCGTGGGGTGGGCTACCGTTTTGAAGATGAGCCATTATGAAAGCGCTACAAGAGCATATCAGCTTCAAACTTTTACTATCGTATTTTATTGTTCTGCTGATCGGTCAGGGGTGATGTTCCCGGCAGTCTGGTTCACTGCCCCCGGAGCTTACAACTATTACATGCAAATGAACGGCGGCAGCGTCACCATCGATTGAACACCCAGCCCCAATATGATGGGCATGGGGGTGGGACCGAAGTAATTTAGGGGGGACAGGATTTGCCGTGGAATTGAATATTTTGTAGAAAAACTGCTTCTACGCATGTCATTTTAATTCACCATACGTAATTCTACACCTCTGGAAGCTCCTAGAAGCTCCTTTGCAGCGACTTGTGCTACTTTCAATCAAGTATGATCCTGTTGCAATGCGCTTGACCTGGCGTTTGGGTCGATAACGCACAAGATCGTAGTTCATTTGCAGATTGAGCCAGAATTCAGGGCTATTGCCAAATGCTTCTGCGAACAGCCAGACCGATTCTGGGGTAATTCTACGCTTGCCACGCACGATCTCATAGATACGTTGCACGGGTACACCAATATGCCCTGCAAAGGCGATTTGCGAAAGCCTGAGCAGATTCAGGAATTCTTTCCGCAGGATTTCGCCGGGATGAGTGGGGATACGATTTTCTGGAATCATGTTTTGGCTACTCAAATAACTCCGCGTGCGATCCAATACGAACCAAGCGGAGTTCATCGCCAACGATGGCGTAAATTAACAACCAATCTGGATTAATATAGCAGTCACGTGTACCTGTATAGTTTCCTTGCAAAGTATGATCTTTGAACTTCTCGTCGAGTGCTTCACCAGCCACGAGTTTCTCAATTATGGCTTTTAATTTGACAAGGTCTTTGTTTTGTTTCTGGATGAGCTTGAAATCTTTCTTGAACTGATTGGTGTAGATGATCGTCCGCACATGGTGCCTTGTGCATTATGCGCCCAGCTCATTAAATAGCGCATCAACACTTTCTGCTTTGAGCAGGTTTTTTCCAGTTAGCGCATCGTCAATGGCTTGACGCGTTTGAGCGTTCGGGATGACAACCGCAAATGGCAAACCCTGGCGCATTTTAACCTGTTTGAAAAACAATGTAATGGCCTGGGTCATGCTCAAGCCGAGTTCATCGAATACTTTTTCGGTTTCCTGCTTGAGTTCAGGGTCAATTCGGGCAGTGATTAACGTTGACTTGGTCATGTTTCCTCTTTGTGTATAGCATTTGCTATACAAATTATAGCATAATAAATCAAAGCAACAAGTATCTGGGGAACAAATCCGTTCCGGAATCACAGATAAATTGGAGCCGACACTCTGGTTTTAGGCGGCAAGTCTATTCAAAACCTGTTCGATTTCTTTCTTCTGATTGGTAAAGTTGGCGGTCTTGTACGAAAACCAGTGGGCATTACGCTTACTTGATTTGTGAGTAATCACCAGTGACTTAGCGAAAATTAAAGTTTCGATCGGTTGCAATAAATTAGGATTATATTCACAACATCAGATTTATCGCATCCACTTTTCTGAAACAAGCCCAATCCCCCAAGTGGTGGATATAAACATCCCCCGGCTGCATGGTGCAGCCGGGGGATGTTTATTATAGGATTGGCTGTATACAATCATTTGGGCTTATCTTACGAATTGCTTTGAACGACGTAAGGGTCCACAATCGCACATTTGAGTAAAAAAACTAATCTTATCGGAGAAAATATGTATCCAGAACAAATCCTGCAAACCAATCTTGATGAATTTTCCAGGTGCGAAGAGCAAACCTGGCTACTGTCAGATGATCAAAATGATCATGATCCAATCAAAAAAACAGATGCGGCGCTTGAAGAAAAAGTTAACCAGGCCATCTGGAAGAACGAAATTTTGAGGGTTACAGAAAACAACGAAATCGAAATCCATGTTAAAAATGGCGTTGTTTACTCGAGTGGGCATTTGATCAGTTCAACGAACCGCGACCGGGTTATGAAAGCACTTCAAACTGTCGACAACATTCTGGGCTACCATAGCAAGCTGGTATTGGACGATGAACTCATCCTCCAGGTGGCTGCCTCTTTAGGAAAGATTGAACATAGACACCACTGTAAATTTTTCACAGGCGCCTCGCATGGAGTGGTTGTTCTTAATGGTGAAGTGAGCAGTGTCGAGCAGAGCAAGAGCGCAGAACAATGCGCTGCCAGCCATCCCAATGTTCGGGGGGTCATCAATTACATCCGCGTTCTCGGAACAGACACCGGGTTACAGAACCAACGCTTTTTGCAGCCGCCCATTGGAAGGGAAATGAGTTTCCGCGACGGTGTCACTGGAATAGTACAGCAAGTCGTGATTGATCCAGATAACCGCCTGGTGATCGCCATGACGATCAAGGGACACATTTATGATGTACCGCGAAACCTGGACTTAACGAATGACAGTTCAGTTCTACCAGCCGGACAAGTAATGGTGATCCCGATGGATGTCATGGGATATTTGACAAATAGCTCCGGATTCCTAACCATTAAAAGCACGGATAGCACAAGCGTTCAGGAATATGACTCTTCCAACTTTACATCCCCGGATGCGGGTTGGGTGCCTCCTTATCCCTATTGCCCGGAGGATGTTTTGTTTCCAATCGCCTTCCGCCAGGCTGGCAAAATGGCGGGCATCCCCAACCAGGCTCCAGCCATGCGAAAAACAGGAGAAGAGGTGCTTGGTGAACTGCTCCTGGCCAATGATAGCCTTGGCGGATAAGAGAACAAATCATGCTGACACAAATTCCCCGGCCAACCAGGCAACAACTCGAAAGGCAGATCGAAGACAAGACACTCACCTGGATTCAATCCGCCACCGACCTGCTGCTTGAATGCGCGCAAAACCACGCGGATCGAAAAGAAATTGATTCTGAAAACATTCTGCGTTGGGAAGATGATGGAGGCTTTATCATTGAAGTCAATATCTCAAACCCTGGATCTTAACTTCGCACAACTTTACTTGAGAGAAACAAGACATGCTTGAACCCCACAGAATAGAACACGATTCGCTTGGCGAGGTCTTTGTCCCCGCCAACGCCCTCTATGGCGCACAGACCCAGCGCGCGATCGAGAACTTTCCCATATCCGGGCTGAAACCACGTCAGGCTTTCATCTGGCCCATGGGAATGATCAAAAGGGCTGCGGCCGAAGTCAACAGGGATCTCGGGCTGCTGGATGCAACAAAAGGGCAGGCGATTATCCAGGTCGCACAAGAAGTGATCGAAGGCAGGTGGAATGATCAGTTTTTAGTTGATCCATTCCAGGCGGGTGCGGGAACCAGCCATCACATGAACGTGAATGAAGTCATCGCCAACCGCGCCACACAGCTCCTGGGTGGAAATCTGGGAGAGTATCGAGTCCACCCCAACGATGACGTTAATCTGGCCCAATCCACCAACGACGTTATCCCAACCGCCATTCGGCTGGGTTGTTTGTGGCGATTAACGGAGCTATTGACCACACTGAAAAATCTCACGCACGAATTAAACGCCAAAGCCAGCGAATTCAACGAGATTGTCAAATCGGGGCGGACCCATTTGCAGGATGCCGTTCCGATTCGCCTGGGACAGGAATTCGGCGCATATGCCAGAGCCATTGAGCGGGACGCAGAGCGAATTCGGAATGCGGCTGAGGGCTTGAGACGCCTGGGGATTGGCGGCACAGCGGTTGGGTCGGGGCTGAATGCTCACCCTGAGTTTCATGCACGAATGGTTAAAAAGCTTTCTGAATTAACCGGCATCCAACTGTACGAATCCGACAATCTCTTTGAATCAATGCAATCCATGGCCGACGCGGCCGCATTTTCTGCCTCGCTGCGGACACTGGCTCTGACCCTGATCCGAATTGCCAACGATTTTCGGTTGCTGGCTTCGGGGCCAACTAGCGGGTTGGATGAAATCCGCTTACCGGCGGTTCAACCCGGCTCGAGCATTATGCCAGGAAAGGTCAATCCGGTTATGGCAGAGATGCTCGACATGGTTATGTTCCAGGTGATCGGTTGTGATACTACCGTGGCTCTGGCATCCCAGGCTGGGCAGCTTGAACTGAACGTCATGATGCCTGTCATTGCCTATAACCTGTTCGAGATGATGCAGATCACGATCGCTTCGGTACAAGTATTCACTGAACGTGCAGTGCATGGCCTGACTGCAAACCTGGAAAAAGCCGAAGGCTGGCTGGCGCTGAACCCAATCGTAGTGACCGCGCTAAACCCTTTGATCGGTTATCGCCAGGGTGTTGAACTACTCAACGAGGCGGTGGAACGCAGATTGAAAATCCAGGATATTGCCGTAGAAAAAGCAAAAGCTGGCACTCTTAAACATGTTGATGGCAGCCGGCTCGTGACTGTCGAAGAAGTTAAAACCGCATTTATCAAACTGCGCTGATTATCGGGGTAATTCTGGCTGTCGCAATAGAAGCCCAGCCGTGATCGATGTTTCGATCATTGTTTGTTAACAGCTTGCCATCCCCCAAATGGCGGATTCAAACACTCTCCGGTTGATGGATGTGACCGGAGAGTGTATGTTGTAATATCAATGTATGACCCACGCCATTTAGCCGATACCAAACGTCAGGAATGTTTATGTCGAATGTCCTTGGTGGCAAATCAGAGTTTATTCTTCTGGGTGCCACGCTGGATTTGGAATAACTCTAAAAAGCTAAATTTACCGCTCGGGTCATTGTCGTCAATAGCCATCTGAACGCCACGTCTGCAAGTTGCATTCTCTGCTGCGACCGAACTATTTTATCCGTAAGGATGAGATGCCGGGGTATGCGCGCAAATGTCCGATCTTTGTGGTCTCGCACTTTCGCACTTGGAGATGTCACCTGGCCAAACGACAGAATGAAATCCGATGCGTTTCGGTTGTCCTGAGCATCGGCGTAAATTGGGACAGCTTTTCAGCTTTCCAAATGGTCTGGAGGACCAAACTATGAACAAGGATATAGTCGAAGGCAAGTGGAAACAGGTTCGAGGCGAAGCCAAATCGTGGTGGGGCAAACTCACCGATGATGATCTGGATCGGGCTGCCGGCAAGTTCGATATCTTGACCGGTATGCTTCAGGAAAAGTATGGTTACACTCGCGAGCGCGCAGCAGAAGAGATCGACAAGCGTGTGGCGGCGTTTGATGCCAGTCACAAAATGAATGTTTAGCTGCCCGGTATTGTGATCTGAGTTGCTCCATTCCCTTTGTTCGAGTAAACAAGGGGAATGGAGCTTTACCCCTGGCCGCTCAGGAAGAGTGGATCATGATGTACGAACACCGTAACCAGCCACTATTGAGTATCCAGAAATTCTTTGCTCGTGTGTTGAGGCACGGGCTGCTGTCATTTGCGCTTTTGATCATTTCGCTTGGCATCGGCATTCTTGGTTATCATTTCCTTGAAGACCTGTCCTGGATCGATGCGCTGGTCAATGCTTCCATGATCCTGGGTGGCATGGGGCCTGTCAATCAACTCCAGACCACAGCCGGAAAGTTCTTCGCATCTTTTTATGCACTTTACTCGGGCATGATTTTTCTGATCATTGCGGGTGTCATGCTGGCTCCCGTTGTTCACCGTTTTTTGCACCATTTTCATTTGATGGAAGCTGAGACATGATGTGGCCTTATGTTCTACTGGCCGCTTATATCACCCCCACAGCGGGAATATCTCTCTGCTTACTGACGAGTTAAAGCTCAATTTATCCCACCTATGCAGCGAGTGGTGATGCGCGCGGCGGAGCGTCTTACTGATTCAATCGATTGGAAAAAACGATGATACTGTACAACTCAAAAACTAAAACGACAGAAGAATTATCCTTGCGCGATCCTGAAGTAACGTTGTATGTTTGCGGCATTACCCCTTATGACACAACTCACGTTGGGCATGCTTTTACTTATACCGCCTATGACCAGCTCATCCGTTACCTGGAACTGAAAGGTATCCGTGTCCGTTATGCTCAAAATGTGACAGATATTGACGACGATATTTTGAAAAAAGCGAAAGAAACCGGTGAAGACTGGCGCGAGTTGGGCAACCGCTGGACGGATCATTATATCGATGACATGATCGCTCTCAATGTCCGCCCGCCCGATTATTTTCCGCATGCTACGGATGTCATTGCGGAAATCATTCATTCTGTCGAAGAGTTAATTAACGCGGGTGTTGCCTATGTAAAGAATGGGAGTGTGTATTATGAAGTCAGCCGCGATCGGGAGTTCGGACAGCTCAGCCATCTTCCGTACAGTGAGATGCTGCCGGTTGCCAATGAACGCGGCAATCGCCCGGATGATCCAAACAAGCGCGATCCTTTAGATTTCGTGCTATGGCAAGCCCAGGCGCCTGGCGAGCCAGCCTGGGAAAGCTCCTGGGGACCTGGCCGGCCGGGCTGGCATATTGAGTGCTCCACCATGGCAACTAAATACCTGGGAAAAACGGTGGACATCCATGGAGGCGGGCTGGATCTTTGTTTCCCCCATCACGAGTGTGAGATTGCACAGGTAAAACCTGTATCAGGCCAGGACCAGTACGTTCGTACCTGGATGCATACAGCCATGGTAGGCTACCAGGGGGAGAAAATGAGCAAATCCCTGGGGAACCTGGTGATGGTCGACAAACTCCTGGTTACCTATTCGCCCGATGCTCTGCGTCTGTACCTGGGCTCTCATCATTATCGTGAGGCCTGGTCCTATGATGAAAAGGATTTGAAAAAATTCCAGGAGTTGGCGAACATCCTCTGTCAGGCCGTGCGGGTAGAAAACGGAAAGAATACCTCTTTTAGCCCCACGAAATATATAAATGAATTCAGCGAGTCGATGGAAAATGACCTGGGAACCCCAGGAGCGGTTCACGCTTTACAGGAGTTGGCCCACGGAATCCTGGACGCTGGCAAGGGCCAGCGTGATGTAAAGGAAGCACAGGAAATGCTGCGAAAATACAGCCTGGTATTCGGTCTCACCCTCGGATCTGATACTCCAGAGGATCGGGTAGTAAAAGGTTGGAATGCGAAAAAGAGATAAACACCACGGACAGTGCATCTGTAGGCACAGAGCGAGCGGAGAGCAATGAGGCGAAAACGCCGACCCACCGCCGCTAACGCAAACCGTTGATCTGCACTTGCAGCATAAGCAGGATACGCAAATTGCATACACTGCAAAAGGAGCAAATCGAATGACTACGGAAAAACAGAAAGAACTTGCACAAGAAAATCATCAAGAAAGTGGAGCAAAGTCACCTCAGGAACACCCCTCATCCCAGTCGAAAAGAAGAAAACGAGCAAAACCGGGAACGAAAGGCGAAGGCGACTATTTCCGAATTATTGTACGGCCGAAGGAAGAATTCAGCACATTCCGCTACCAGGATGTTGGTGAAAAAGGTCATATTCAACGCCTGGCTGGCAGGAGGAGCAGCGGGGCCTGGGATACCCAAGTGTGGCTGATCAGCAAGGAAGATGCCCATCTGGAAGGCGATACCTTAATCCCCGATACCGAGGATGCCAGAAGCCTCATCGAAGGCCTGGGATCAAAACCCAAACACGTTAAGGAAGACGTGTTTGAGGCGAAAGACAGGCCCAATGTTCCTGAAAGCGAAAAGCCAACCGAGGCACAGCAGAAGGCCAGGCTCGAAAATAAAAAAAAACATAACAATCTCGACGGTAACGCATAGCAAAGGAAGAGTAAGTCACACGTTGGAATGCCTGCGTCACCGTGGCCAACCGGATCTTTCACGGAAAGTGGTCCTGGAAGTGGCATAGTTGCCCTCTTTTTCTGACAGGATGCTGACAAATGGTGATCGGATGATTACATGGGCACAAACGAACAGGACTTGATAGTCATTGGCGCTGGCGGCGCGCGAATGCCGGCGAACTGATCGCACCCGTCGTCTACGCCATGCGCTTTGGCCTGACGATGAAGATGATCGCTGAGCCAATGCTGCCGTATCCCACGATGGCGCAAGCGGTGCGCGGAGCTGCCAGTGAAATTTGAGTGATTGATAGTTCAACAAGAACAGTAGAAAGAGATGATCATGAAAATTCATAATGACATCGAAGATCGTGAATACCTGGAAGCTATCGATCTTCGCAAACGCCCGGTGACAGATGACCAATATCGCAAATTTGAAGGCTATGCCACAGAGATATTCTCGGCATTTGGCCTGGATTTAAATTCGCCGGCCACCCAGGACACACCACGCCGGTTCATCAAAGCTTTATATGATGCTACTGAAGGCTATGATGGCGACCCCAACCTGCTGAAAGTTTTCGATACAGAATGCAGGGGCGAACCTGATTGCCGGATCAGCCAGGTGATTGAAGGCCCAATCCGTTTCTTTGCCCTGTGTGAGCATCATGCTTTGCCCTTCTACGGCACAGCTTATGTCGGTTAAATTGCCCATGAGAATATCATTGGCATCTCCAAGTTGACGCGCCTGGTGCGCCTTTTCTCGCGGCGATTTGCTGTGCAAGAGCGGATTGGGCAGCAAATCGCGGATGCAATGGAAACCATGCTGCACCCGCACGGGGTGGCAGTTTTGCTCGAAGCCCACCACTTATGTGTAGAAATGCGCGGCGTGAGGGAAATGGCACCCACCACCCGCACGACGGTCTGGCGCGGCCATTTTGCTGAGGATGCAACCTTGCGCTCCGAATTTTTTTCAGCCTGCAGGTTTCAGAACGATGATAGGTAAAAGGTGATTTATGAAAGACTACAAATATCTAATAATCGGTGGCGGGATGACGGCAGACGCGGCTGCCAAAGGCATCCGGGCAATTGACCCGGATGGCTCGATTGGGTTGATCAGCATAGAACCAGACCCACCCTATAACCGTCCACCGCTTAGCAAGGGTTTGTGGAAGGGAAAGCCTCTGGACAGCATCTGGCGCAAAACCGAAAACAAGCATGTTGAGCTTCATCTCGGGCGAAAGGTCGTTTCCCTGAATGCAGATGGATATTTTGTCCGGGACGACCAGGGGCAGGAATTTCATGCCGAAAAACTGTTATTGGCCATCGGCGGCACCCCTCACCACTTACCATTTGGTGGAGAAGATATCATCTACTACCGCACATTGGAAGACTATAGGCGTCTGGTCAGTCTGAGCGAAAAAGCCCAGACCTTTGCCATCATCGGGGGTGGATTCATCGGCGCAGAAGTCGCCGCCGCACTAGCCATGAATGGCAAAAAAGTGACGATGCTCTTTCCGGAAGACGGCATCGGTGCTCGCATGTATCCGCACGATATTTCCCAATTTATCACTGAATACTTCCGAGAGAAGGGTGTGCAAGTTCTGGCGGGCGAAGAAGTCGCCTATTTTTCTACTCATCGCGGACAGCACGTGCTGAAGACCCGCAGCAGACGTGAAGTGAGAGCCGAAGGTGTCATCGCCGGTATTGGGATCGCGCCTAATATTGAGCTGGCCAAAGCGGCCGGTCTGAAAGTGGGCAAGGGGATCACCGTTGATAAATACCTGGTTACCAGTCAACCCAATATCTATGCGGCAGGTGATGTGGCCGAATTTTACAATCCAGCACTGCATAAACGTTTGCGCGTTGAGCACGAAGATAACGCCAACCGTATGGGCCGTCAGGCCGGCCGCAACATGGCCGGCGCATCCGAACCTTACCACCATCTGCCATCTTTCTATTCCGACCTGTTTGATTTGAGCTACGAGGCTGTAGGCCAGCTCGATTCACGCCTGACAACCGTTGCAGATTGGGCCGAACCTTTCAAAAAAGGTATTGTTTACTATCTCAATGCAGGCCGGGTTCGTGGGGTGTTGTTGTGGAACGTCCCGGATAAAGTCTCTGATGCCCGCGAGCTGATTGCCCGACCTGGTCCATTCGAAGCTAAAGACCTGAATGCAAAGAAAAGTCCGAATTGGAAGATACCATTTTAGGCAGACAGGAACAATATGTCACTTAACGGAAAGTTGGTTCTCATAACAGGCGCAGCGCGACGGATTGGTCGCTTTCTGGCCCTGACTGCTGTGCAAGCTGGCGCAGATGTGGTTATTCATTACGGCAATTCGCGCAGTGAAGCTGAAAGCGCCCAGGCGGAGATCGAAACCCTGGGACGCAAAGTATATTTATTGCAGGCCGAGCTTACCGATGCGGATCAGGTTGCCAGTTTGATTTCGCGCGCCCGGGAGTTTGGCCCCTTATATGCGCTGGTCAACAGCGCTGCCATTTTTGAGCCGTTGACCTGGGACAATACCAGTTTGGATGATTGGAACCACCATTTGATGGTCAATTTGACAGTCCCTTTCCTGCTCAGTCAGGCCTTTGCCCGGCAACCGGATCCATTAAAGAATAGACGGATCGTTAATTTACTGGACTGGCGCGCCCAGCGTCCTGGCCCTGATCACCTGCCTTACACGATCAGCAAGGCCGCCCTGGTGGCTCTGACCCGTTCTCTTGCAATTGCGCTGGCGCCACAGGTGACTGTAAACGGTCTTTCATTAGGAGCAGTTCTGCCTCCAACCGACGGCGTCACAAACGCGGGAATTTTGGATCAGATCCCTGCTCATCGCTGGGCCGATATGAAAGAAGTCGGCGAGACAATGCTCTTTTTGCTGGATGGTCCAACCTATATTACAGGTGAGATCATCCATGTGGATGGCGGCAGGCACCTGGTTTAAGAAAGGTTTCTCTATGGATCAAATTTTTATCTCGGAACTGGTTGCGCGCGGTATCCTTGGAATTAATGACTGGGAACGCGAAAAACCCCAGGAAATCCTGATTAACATTACCTTGTTCGGCGATCTGAGCAAAGTCGGAGAAAGTGACGACATCCGGGATAGTGTCAACTATCGCACGGTCGCCAAGAAAGTGATGGCGCATGCCGAAACTGCCCAGCGCTTTACTGTCGAAGCGCTGGCAGCCGACCTTGTTCGCCTGTGTTTGGAAGAACCGCGCGTGCGAAAGGCCAGGGTGCGGGTGGAAAAGCCAGGAGCTGTACGCTTTTCCAGGTCTGTGGGAGTTGAGATCGAACGGGAAAAAGAGGCGTTGAAATGACGGAGCAGGAACATCAGGTTTGCTTGTTATTGGGATCGAATATCCAGCCTGAGAAAAATTTGGAACTGGGGGTGGATCTGCTCCGGTCGAAAGTAATGATCACTCGGATCTCGTCTGTCTGGGAAACACCATCCGTGGGAACTGCGGGGCCGGATTTTCTGAATCTGGCTTTGTTGGTGACGAATTTCCTGGATGAAAAACAGTTCAAAGAGCAGGTTATTCTCCCTTTGGAGATGCAGCTCGGTCGGGTACGCAGCGCGGATAAAAACGCTCCACGCACCATCGATATCGACATCATTCTTTTCGACAACCAGCTTTTGGATCCCAATCTGTGGCGCTACGCACACCGGGCCGTCCCAGTAGCAGAGATCATGCCTGACCTTCGATCTGATCGTGGTGATCTCATTAAAGATATTGCATCCAGATTGGCCAAAACGACTTCAATCCGTCTAAAGCCAGATCTTCTGCTTACCCATTAATTAAACGAATCCTGAGTGGCAATCAATAACAACATGGTCCAAAACAAGGAGAATAGAAAATGACAGGTTACGTTGGCTCAATTGAACAGGCTGCCCAAAAGAATGATAACTTTCGGCAGGTTTTATTCACTAGCGAACATATGCAACTCGTATTGATGAGCTTGCTTCCGAAGGAAGAAATCGGCAACGAGATGCATGATAGCGTTGATCAATTCTTCCGCATCGAGGATGGCAATGCCAAATTTGTCTTCAATGGCAAGGAGGAACATTTAGCCGGCGCAGGAGACGCGGTGATTGTGCCGGCCGGTATCCACCACAATGTCATCAATACATCCACGGATAAACCGCTAAAGCTGTATACGATCTATGCGCCGCCGAATCATCGGGACGGCGTCATCCACCCGACCCGCGCTGATGCCGAGTCAGGCAATGAATCCTTCGACGGCAAAACATCAGAATAAAAAGTCAATTTTGCTTCAGCGAAGACTTGTCCCCTTGTCTCCTTTGGATCATGATGATTCAGTAGAGAAACGTCTCGGCGAAAGGGCAAGTACATTCAATAATAGCCAGCAGTCTGGCATTACTCACATGGAGATAAATGATGAGAAAAGATATGACAACGAATTCTCGCAACCAAAATCAAAAAAAGGACTCAAATCCCAACGAAGACTCTCTAGTAGCTGCCGGCGGTGAACTGCACCAGATCGCTGGAGGAAAGCACCCCGCGCTCACCACAAACCAGGGCCTCCCCCTTTCCGACAATCAAAATTCGCTCAAGGCTAATCTGCACGGCCCGACCCTTCTGGAGGATTTCATCCTGCGCGAAAAAATCACCCATTTCGATCATGAGCGCATCCCCGAGCGTATCGTGCACGCGCGAGCCACTGGCGCGCATGGATTCTTCGAGCTGACCGAGTCATTGAAATCATATACCACCGCTAAAATTCTCACCGAGGTTGGTGAGAGAACTCCCGTGTTTACGAGGATATCGACTGTGGCAGGCGGCGCCGGATCCGTGGATACTCCGCGTGACGTGCGTGGATTTGCCATCAAGTTTTATACCAAGGAAGGCAACTGGGATCTGGTCGGCAACAACATCCCGGTCTTCTTCATCCAGGATGCGATCAAATTTCCCGATCTGATCCATGCCGTAAAAATGGAACCCGACCGCGGCTTTCCACAATCGGCCACCGCTCATGACACCTTCTGGGATTTCATTTCTCTCACACCAGAATCCATGCATATGGTGATGTGGATTATGTCAGATCGGACATTACCGCGTTCGCTGCGCATGATCGAAGGCTTTGGGATACATAGTTTCCGGTTAATCAACGAAGCCGGACAATCGACCTTCGTTAAATTCCACTGGCGCCCGAAGCTCGGTTTGCAGTCTACTATTTGGGACGAGACTGTCAAAATTTCCGGCGCAGATCAAGACTACCACCGCCGCGATATGTTCGAAGCCATCTCGGCAGGAAATTTCCCTGAGTGGGAATTTGCGGTTCAGCTTTTCACCCAGGAAGAAGCAGACAAATTTCCGTTCGATCATCTGGACGCGACCAAGCTGATTCCGGAAGAATTGGTGCCCTTGAAAGTGATTGGCCGCATGGTGCTGGATCGTTGGCCAGATAATTTTTTTGCCGAAACAGAGCAGGTGGCTTACTGTCCGGCCAATATTGTGCCAGGTATCGATTTCTCGAATGATCCCCTGCTGCAAGGTCGATTATTCTCCTATCTAGACACTCAACTTTCGCGCCTGGGTTCGGCCAATTTTCATCAAATTCCAATTAACGCTCCCAAGTGCCCATTCTCGAACCAACAGCGCGATGGACATATGCAGATGGAACAGCCGGTAGGCCGGGTTTCCTATGAGCCCAACTCGCTGTCTGAAAACTCCCCGCGTGAAACGCCTGTCAAGGGCTTTCTTAGTGCTGGAGTAATGGAAACAGGTGATAAAAGCCGCATACGGGCTGCATCCTTCGCCGACCACTACAGCCAGGCTCGCCAGTTTTATCGCAGCCAAACCGTGTATGAACAGGCGCACATCGCCTCAGCCTTGGTGTTTGAGCTATCCAAGGTCGATCATGTGCATATTCGTGAGGCTATGGTCGGACATTTGCGCCATATCGACGAAAATCTCGCCAGGCGGGTTGCCGCGGGTTTGGCGTTCGAAATAATTCCTCCTGCGCCTGTAGCGGCTGCGTCAGTGAAGGAGATGAAGCCATCGCCTGCATTACAAATCATCGGCAAGATGAAGGACACACTTAAGGGACGCGCAGTTGGCATTCTGATTGCGAATGGTTCAGACGGCGCTGTGATCGAGAAGGTTAGAAAGGCCGCGATGGATGCGGGCGCCAGCGTAAAGATTGTTGCCCCGAAAATTGGGGGCGTGAAACTTGCCTCCGGCTCTATGTTGTCCGCGGACGGACAATTGGCAGGTACGCCTTCGGTGCTTTTCGACGCCGTGGCTGTGATTCTATCCGACGAAAGCGCCAAGGCACTCTCGATGGAAAGCGCAGCCATCGATTTTGTGCGCGATGCTTTTGGTCATCTCAAAGCCATCGCGGTTGACAAAGGCGGCCAGGCCCTATTGAGAACAGCCAATATTGCACAGGATGCAGGCGTGGTGGATGCCAACGACAAGAATGCATTTATCACTGCGGCAAAAACCCGCCAATGGGAACGTGAAAAGTCCGTTCGAACATTAGCATAATTGCCCGCGGCATAAGGGCTGTCATAAAAGCTCTTCTTGAGCTTCGTTCGGCATGATACTGACGGGTAAAAGCTCAATTTACCCCACCTAAGCGTGGAGCTGGCCTTCTCCAATGGTGGAATTCTGCTTGAGTGTCGGCGCTGATCGCGGTGCGGATTTGGATGCAATCGGCCATGGTATGCTACCAGGGAGAGAAAATGAGCAAATCCCTGGGGAACCTGGTAATGGTAGACGCCCTTCTGAAAATCTATTCGTCAGATGCGCTGCGCCTGTACTTGGGCTTTAAGCATTATCGTGAGGCCTGGTCTTATCGTGAAGAGGATTTGAAAAAATCGCAGGAGCTGTCGGATAGGGTATGGGCGCCGAATTTCTTTAATATAGATGATCGTTAAGTTATATAACCAACTTTAGGAGGCTAGATTATGGAGATGCATAAACAACACTCAGAAATGAAGGTGAATGAGAACCACTATCGCAAGCTTTTGATCATGGCGGTTCTTTCATTTATTTCAATGTACATATTCATGTATGCGATGGTGAATGTGTTTGGTAATGTTTTCAATAGCTTCAATCAGTTTTACATGGCGGGTCTGATGACGGCTCCGATGATTGTAATTGAGCTTCTCTTAATGGGCTCCATGTATAAGGACAAAAGAAAAAATGCTGTAATCATTGCTATCAGCATTATTTTGGGAATACTCTTTTTCACTTTCATTAGGCAGCAAACAGTAATCACAGACAAGCAATTTTTGAGATCCATGATTCCCCATCATGCCGGAGCTATCCTGATGTGTGAACAATCCCCGATATCGGACGCCGAGATTAAAGAACTTTGCCAGTCCATTATTACAAGTCAACAGTCAGAGATTGATCAGATGAAAGCAATACTGGACAGACTCCAGGAGTAACAGAGGAAGACGCATTCTGCAAGAGCTGTAAACAAAGAAAGAGTACACAAGATAATGCAGAACAAATAGATCCACTTGCTCTAAGTGAGTTCGCTTCGCTGCCTGTGCTCATTCCTTGAGATGATTAGGCAACGCAAGGGAGGCACTTTTGGAATCGGTCGGGGTCGTCTCATCGGCGTGGGGGAACTGGTCAAAAAGCAGTCGGTGGGATGGGCATATATCAGGCCATAACATGAGGCAGGTTTAACGTTGGGCCTGCCTAGCAACAGCGGTAGGAAAGGAGAGATACAATGCAACCGTATCAAGATCGCGATGAACTCGCTTCGGTACGGACGCTGCTGGCAGCCAAACGGACATTCTCCGCCTGGATTCGGACTGGTTTAGCGGGAGTAGGCGGCGGCCTAGCGATTGCACGTGCGCTCGTCTTCCAAAGTTTTGCGCACCAGGTAGCGGCGCATGTGGTGGGCGGGTTGCTCGTGATTCGGGGGGCATCCATCTATGTTTACGCGATCGTTAGTTACCGGCGCACATGCGTGAGACTGGCGCATGAAGGCCTCTCGAAAAATTCACTACGTGCCTTGATGCTGATGACGGCGCTGCTATTAATTGTTGCCATGCTGGTATTTTGGATTCTGCTTCAATGAAAAGCAGATACCCACACGAATAACTGCCGAAGGAGATGCTAGATATGAGTCAAAACAAAGCCGAATATGCGATTCATGTTGATATTCCGGTAATGCTGGAAAAGGCAAATGTAGTATTTAACATGGATCATCTGGTATTTGCTGGTGATATGCCCGTGGGTATCAACTGTATGCGCCTCCTGGCAAACCGATTTAGGGAAATGAATACCAAGGGACAGATTGTCGGCGTCTTTCACGGTGATGCAGCTTATATGACGTTGAATGACGATGCTTACAATGCTTATCGCCAAATCAACACTGGCAATCCTTACAAGAATCTTGTTGCCGAACTGATAAAGCAGGGGGTGCAGATAGAAGTGTGTGCGGTTTCCATGGAACATCATCATTGGCTTAACGATGATCTGTTGCCGGGCGTCAAAGTTCACAGCGGCGCAGTTGGGCGCTT
>Ga0105047_10000556_pt1 | contig 63679 bp, 66 predicted proteins | sample MAT04_FD_78384 | JGI IMG/M metagenome (GOLD analysis project Ga0105047, IMG submission 78384) | Freshwater microbial communities from Lake Fryxell liftoff mats and glacier meltwater in Antarctica - MAT-04 (megahit assembly) | ecosystem: Environmental > Aquatic > Freshwater > Ice > Liftoff... | reverse complement strand
TTCGGTCTGCACCGGATCCTTGCCGATCAGGTTGGGGGCCATGCCTTCGATGATCGCCCTGGTGGCGAAATTGGCCTCGGGGAACTGGGTGATGGACTCGCCCCAGCCGACCTGACCGTCATCGGCGGTAATCCTGCACAGGCACAGATGCCGCAAGGCATCAAAGTCGTTCGGTTCGGGATAGCTGACGGGAATGGCCTCGATCCTGGCGATCTTCATGGTGATACCTAACCGATTGCGCCACGGAACAGCGGCATGCCTTCTACCCCCAGATCGACTTCGACCAGCCGGCCCGACATCGCGGCGCCGCTGACATCGAAGGGCCCCATGTCGCAGCAGAACAACTTGCCACCCTTGCCGAAAACGCAATTCAGGATCGTGCCGCCGACTTCGAGAAAATCGATCGGCGCGCCGGTGCGGCTGATGTGATCGACCCCGCCCGAGGCGACAGTGGTGATCCACAGATCGCCCTGCGCGTCCACCTTCAGCCCATCGGGGATGTGGCCTTCGGGCAAGGTATGCAGCAGGGTAACGGTGCCATCCGGACTTCGCCGGAACACTCGCAAGGTATAGCTTTCGACCCAGACAATCGAGCCATCCGCCTCGGCCGCGATGCCGTTGGGATACACGTGGTCCAGTTCCTCGATGATATGAGCGGTGCCGTCGGTCTCGACACAGATGATGCGGCCGGGATGCGGCTTGTCGGCCGGGTTCCAGTCGCCGGAATCGGTGAACCACAGCCGCCCGTCGGGTGCAAATGTCAGGTCATTGGGGCCGTCAAGGGGGACGCCATCCGCCTCGGTCACCAGAATCTCGACCTTGCCGTTCGCATGGGTTTTCTGGATCGAGGACGGGCGCTGCACCGGGGCCATCCAGCTGCCGATCCGGGCGTGTTGCGTCGAATAGACCGCGCCGTCGCTGCCCAGCATGCAGGCATTCGGCCCGCCGCCGACAAAGGCATAGGTGCCTTGGGTCCTGGTCGCCGGGTCCCAGACGCCGATCTCGCTGGCATAGGAATTGGCATAGATGACGCGGCCGTCATCCAGTTCATAAGGCCCTTCGGGATGGCCCAGGCCCGTGGCACGGACGAACATCGGCTTTCTCATCACGTTTCCTTTCATCGGGTTACCAGGTGACGCTTCCACCGGTGTGATTGATCGACTGGCCGGTCATGTAGCCGGCCTCATCGGACAGCAGAAACCAGATCAGGCCGGCGCATTCCCCCGCCGACGCGCCGCGACCCAGCGGGACATTTGCGTTGCGCGCGGCGCTGAACGCCTGAGGCGTTGTGCCCCGCATCGGTGCGACCGCTTCGAGCACGGCCTCTTGCATCGGCGTATCGACGATCCCGGGCAGAATGGCGTTGACCCTGACCGGTCGCGACGCCAGCGCATAGGCGAACGAGCGGGTGATCGACAGGATCGTGGCCTTGGATGCGGCATAAGCCGCCACTTCGACGGTCGTCGCCAGCTTCGCCGAACTTGACGACAGATTGACTATGGCCCCGCCCGGCCGCAACCGTGGCCCGATCTGCTGGCACAGAAAGAAGATCGACTCGGCATTGACAGCCTGCACCCGGCGCCAGTCGTCAAGCGTCACGTCAAAGATCGGACGAATCATGACGATCCCATGCGCATTGACCAGACAGTCGGCCCCGTCAGCCATATCGGCCAGGCTTGACCGCGCGGCGGGGTCCGACAGATCGGCGGCAAATGTCGTGCAGTGGTCCCCCGCAAGCGACGCGAGCGCCTCGGCTTCGATATCGACAGCGACCACATCCAGCCCTTCGCGCAGCAGGCGATCCACCGTGGCCCGCCCGATGCCGCTGGCGGCTCCGGTCACGATCCCCCGGCGTTGCGGCGCTGACCCCACCCTGATTCCCTTCCCGTGATCCGATCGCCGCCTGTTCGCTATGTCAGGGACCTTATTGAAACGTTATCGTTGTTGGCAAGTCCAATGTGATCGCGTCCAAGGCAGAGTCCGCTGGCAACCCAACCTTCGGCAGGGTCTGCCCTTTTCTGCAAAGCCGTCTCGGTTTTCCAGCGATGGCCGCGTCGGACAAAGCCTTCGGATCTGGCCTGGCCCGATGTCGGGCGCCCCTTGCACTGTCGGCATGTGCCGGATACCATTTGAAACGTTATCGAAAATTGCCACCCCTGTTCGACCGGTGAGGAATTGCAGAATGTCCAAGGCAATCATCGCCGTTATCGAAGGCGACGGAATCGGCAAGGAAGTCGTCCCGCAGGGGGTCGCCGTGATCGAGACGGCGGCGCGGCTTTTTGGTCTGGACATCGCCTGGGACCGCCGCGACTGGGGATGCGACCACCATATGCGGTTTGGCCGGATGATGCCTGAAGACGGGCTTAGCCAGATCGCGGGGCACAGCGCGATCTTTCTGGGGGCCGTCGGATGGCCGACGGTCTCGGATGTCTTGTCGCTCTGGACCCTGCTGATGCCGATCCGGCGGAACTTTCAGCAATATGTGAACCTGCGCCCGGTACGCCTGTTCAAGGGTGTACCGTCGCCGTTGGCCAACCCGGGTGAGATCGATTTCTTGATCGTCCGCGAGAACAACGAGGGCGAGTATTCCGACATTGGCGGCCGGATGTTTCCGGACACCGATCAGGAAATGGTCGTGCAGGACACGATCATGACCCGCCACGGCTGCGACCGGGTGATGCGGTTTGCCTTCGATCTGGCCCGCAGCCGCAAGAACAGGCTGACCTCGGCGACAAAATCGAACGGGCTGATCCACACCATGCCGTTCTGGGACGAGCGGTTCCGCGCTGTCGCGGGGCAGTTCCCCGATGTGGCAACCGAACAGTATCACATCGACATCCTGACTGCGCATTTCGTCCGGCGACCGTCCAGTTTTGACGTCGTGGTCGCCAGCAACCTGTTCGGCGACATCCTGTCGGATCTGGGGCCGGCCGTCACCGGCACCATCGGCATCGCGCCTTCGGGCAATCTCAATCCCGAGCGGCGCTTTCCCTCGATGTTCGAACCCGTCCATGGCTCTGCCCCCGACATCGCCGGGCGCAACATCGCCAACCCGATCGGCCAGATCTGGTCGGGGGCGATGATGCTGGAGCATCTGGGCGCGCACGAGGCCGCCGCCGCCATCGTGACCGCGATCGAGCGTGTTCTGGCCTCGGGCGAAAACCTGACGCCAGACATGGGCGGAACCGGCTCGACAACCGCGCTGGGGCAGGCGATTGCCTCTGCCGTTTCCGTTCACCGATCATAGGCAAAGCCATGGCCGAACACGCCTTTGTCGAAACCCACTTTCACCTGCACGACCTGAAGCACCCGGAGTTGCGCTATGGCTGGCTGGAGCCGGATGCGGTTCACGGATTCATTCCCGATACCGACCCCCTCAAATCGCAGCGCTATCGCATCAAGGATTTTCTGGCCGAAATCCGTTTCGCCAATGTCCCCAAGGCGGTGCATGTACAAGCCGCGGTCAACACGCCCGACCCGGTGGTCGAGACGGCCTGGGTGCAGGCCTTTGCCGACCAGACCGGCTATCCGCAGGGCATCGTTGCCGAATGCCATCTGGCGCGACCGGACGCAGGCCAGGTGCTGGACCGGCATATGGCCTACAGAAACCTGCGCGGCATCCGCAATTTCGGTGAGGGCAACTATCTGGTCGATCCCGCCTGGCGGCGCGGCTTTGCCGAGCTTGCCCCGCGGGGCCTCGTGGCCTGCATCGACACCCGGATCGAGCGCGCCGGCGATATCCTCGACCTGGCCCGCGCCTTTCCCGACACCGGACTGTGCATCGACCATTGCGCCATTCCGATGGAGCGCAGCGCAGCCTGCTTTGTCCGCTGGCGCGAGGCGATGGCGGTCATGGCTGCTGCGCCCAACGTCACGATGAAGATCTCGGGGCTCGGGATGTGCGATCCCTTGTGGACCGTCGAGTCGATCCGCCCCTATGTGCTGGGCAGCGTCGAGGCGTTTGGGGTCGACCGCGTGGTTTTCGGCACCAACTGGCCGGTTGACCGGATGTTCAGTTCCTACCCCGACGTGGTCAATGCCTATGCCGGGATCATCGCGGACTTTTCTGCAGCGGATCAGGTCAGAATGTTCTCGGCCAATGCAGAAACACTGTTCCGGATATGATCGAAGCGGTTCACCATATCGGCCTGACAGTGGCCAATCTTGAGACTGCGCTGGCGTTCTGGCAAGGCTTTACCGGGCGGCCGCCGCGCTGGATCACGGTGCTGGACCGGCCCTACCTCGGCAAGGTGGTGCGGTATCCGGGCGTGGCGATCAGGGCGGCCTTTGTCGATCTTCCGGGCGGCGGCGTGATCGAGTTGCTCGACTATCAATTGGCCGGGCGGGTCGCCAACGCCGAAGCGACGGCCAATCCGGGCAACGTCCATTTCTGTCTGAAAGTGACGGACATCGCTGCGATCTGGCGGCAAGCGGTCGCGTGCGGGGCGCGGCCCCTGTCGCCCGACGGTCCGGTGGACATTGATGGCGGGCCCAATCTGGGGGCAAAGGCGGCCTATCTGCGCATTCATGACGGCATCACGATGGAACTGTTCCAGCCACCCAAGGCGCTGAAGGAAGAACCGGATGCCCTTCACCCTTGACGCCGGACTGGCCGGCAAACGTGTTCTTGTCACCGGCGGCACGGGCGGCATTGGCCGCGAGATCTGCCTTGCCTTTGCCGGGGTCGGCGCGCGCGTGGCGGTCGTCGATCTGGATCAGGCGCAGGTCGATGCCGTTGCCGGGCAGTTGGAAGGCGGGCCGCATCTTGGCCTTGCGCAGGATCTGCGGGCCGTGGCCGGGCACGCCGGCCTGATCGGCCAGGCGGTCGCGGGGCTTGGCGGCCTTGACGTGCTGGTGACTGCTGCGGCCGTGCTGATCCGCCGCCCGACGATCTTTGACGTGACCGAGGCGGACTGGGACCTTCAGCACGACGTGAACCTAAAGGCATCGTTCTTCCTTTGCCAGGCGGCGGCACGCGCGATGCGCGATCAGGGCGGTGGCGGCCGGATCATCACCTTTACCTCGCAGGGCTGGCAATCCGGCGGATTTGGCGGGTCGGTCGCCTATGCGGCCAGCAAAGGCGGCGTGGTGTCGATGACACGGGGACTTGCGCGGTCACTGGCCAGGGATCGGATCACCGTCAACGCGGTCTCGCCCGGAGCGGCCGATACCGCGATGCTGCGCCAGGGGCTCGACGAGGCCGCACTGGCCGGGCACATTGCCCAGATTCCGCTTGGCTATCTGGCGGCCCCTTCGGAATTGGCCGGAACCGTGCTGTTCCTGGCTTCGGACCATGCCGGTTACCTGACTGGCGCGACGATCAATGTCAGCGGCGGCTGGCTGATGTACTGAAAAAGGGGGGGGGCGACCGATGGAGCGGGACATGCAAGGCCGCGTGGCCGTCATCACCGGTGCCGCGCGCGGCATCGGCGACGCGATTGCCGAGCGTTTTCTGGCACGCGGTGCACAGGTGTTTTCGTTCGATCTGATGGCGCCCGAAGCGCCGCGCCCCAGCGTAACCTACCTTCAGGCCGACATCACCGATGCGGCCAGCGTGGCGGACGCCTTCGACGCGGTCGATGCCGCCGCCGGGCAGATCGACGCACTGGTCAACAATGCCGGTGTGCAGCGCGTCGCTCTGGCCGAAAACATGACGCCGCAGGACTGGCATCTGGTCGTCGATACCCATCTGACCGGCATGTTCCTGTGCTGCGCGCAGGCGATCGGTCGCATGCGCAAGCGCCGGGCCGGCGGGGCCATCGTCAACATCGCCTCTGCCGCCGGTTTGATCGGCATCCCCGGCCGCGGTCCCTACAGCGCCGCCAAGGCCGGGATCATGGGCCTGACCCGGGTCTATGCGACCGAGACGGCCGCTGCCGGCATTCGTGTCAACGCTGTCGCCCCCGGCTCCACCCGCACCAAGCTGGTCGAACAAGGTCTGCGCAACGGCTCCATCCAGGAGGACTGGCAGGTCGAACGCATCCCGATGGGCCGCCTGGCCGAGCCGCACGAAATCGCCGATCCGGTGGTCTATCTGTGCAGCGACGGTGCCAGCTACATCACCGGGCAGACGCTGGTCGTCGATGGCGGCTGGACCGTGCAGGGCATGGTCCATTACGCCGACTGGCTGCAACCGCCGACCGGTTGACGCCGATGCGTCGTCGCAACCTGACTATGGCCTCGGTCGGCCTGCGATGGTCGGCCCGGACGACACCCGACCCTCGGCGCAGCCGCCGTTGCGCTCAGCCTTCTTTCCTGACCCAGGGCGGATCGCGAAAGGCGTCCCAGGTGGCGCCTACCCCCGCGTCCACCGGCAGCGCGATGCCGGTGATCCCGCTCGCGGCGGGCGAGGCGACGTAGGCGATGGCATGCGCGATGTCGCGCACCGTCAGCACGCGCCCCAGCGGATGACGCGCGGCATAGGCCGCCAGCACCTCGTCGCCATTCGGGATCGTGGCAAGCCGCCCGCGCAGCAGCGGCGTATCGGTGACGCTGGGACACACGGCATTCACCGTCACCCCGTCGCGGGCCAGATCCAGCGCGGCGGCCCGCGCCATGTTCAATAGCGCGCCTTTGGACACGCAATAGCTGAACATCCCCGCCTCGGCCTGCAGCCCGTCGAGCGAGGACAGCAGCACGATGGCGCCCCGCCGCCGCAGCCGCATGGACCGCGCCGCCTCGCGCAGCACCAGGAACGATCCGCGCACATTGACGCCCATCACCGCGTCGAAATCCTCTGCCGTGGTGTCGAACGCCGGACCGCCGGCACCCAGAATGCCCGCGCAGGCCACCGCCACATCGACCTCGCCCAGGGCGGCGCGGGTCTGGGCAAAGGCCGCAACCACGGTGGCCTCGTCGGCGGTATCGCCGGTGATGGCCAGCGCACGCCGCCCCAGTGCCTCGACCTCGCGCGCGACAGTCTGCGCCGCGCCGGGCGTCCAGTCCAGCAGCGCCACATCGGCCCCAAGCTCTGCCAGCACCAGCGCCGTCTCGCGCCCGATCCCCGAGCCGCCGCCGGTCACAAGGGCGACGCGGCCGGAATGGGAAAGCGCCTCGGCTGCGGCGCTCATGCCCGGCCCTCGCTGCGGATCGCGCCGCGATGGACCGGCGCACCGCCCCCCGGGTAGGTCATCTTCCACAATCGCCCGTTATAGCTTGCCTCGGCCGAAGCGGCCAGCACACCGGCATCGGTGATCCACAGCGTCTCGCCGCTGAAGGCAAGGTTGGTGGGTGCACCGCCGGCCGGAATGAAGCCAAGGATGCCGCCGTCTGGCGCAACCAGGTGGATGCCCTTTCCCACCAGATCGGTGACCAAGAGCGTGCCGTCGGCCGCGACTGCCATGCCGTCGAGAATCGGGTTCTCGCCCGGCATCCGCCCGAGGTCCTGGATCGTGCCATCCGGACGCTGGCGCTTGACGTGGCCGGTATAGCTTTCGTCCCAGACGACAGAACCGTCGGCCTCGACCACGATGCCGTTCGGAAAGGTCGGCGTCTCGAAGCGAACCTGCAAACGCGCCACACCGTCGAAGGTCATGCGATAAATGTAGGAGGGGTCGGGGCTCGCGGGGTTGTAGGTGCCCGGATCGGTCCACACCAGGCTGCCGTCCGGCGCAAAGCACAGGTCGTTCGGCCCATTCATGGCGATACCTTCGACATGGGTGACCAGGATCTCGGGCTGACCGCCCTCCCGGATCCGCTGGATCGAGGGATGCGTCATCTCGGCCGCGCGCCAGGGCCCCACGGTTCCGCCGTTCTGGCAGACGTAGAGCGCGCCATCGGCACCATAGACCGACGAGTTCGGCGCCCCTTTGGTGTAGGCAAAGCGCCGCGCCACACCATCGGCCGCCACGCAGGTCAGTTGGCTGCGATAGCTTTCGACGAACACCAGGCTGCCGTCTGGCAGCACCGTCGGCCCTTCGGGCCAACCGAGGTTCTGGGTCACAAGCACGGGCGCGGGCGTTTGGGTCATTTCACGGCTCCGGAGGTTAGACCGCGCACGATGTAGCGCTGCACGAAAAGCGAGAATATCAGGATCGGGATCACTGTCACCACGCCCACCGCCGCGGCAATATTCCAGTCGATCGGCCGTTGCGCCGAGACCAGGGTAGCCGCTCCAAGCGAGATGGTCTGCAGCGACCGCGAGTTCACGATATACAACGACACCAGAAACTCGTTCCAGATGAACAGGGCACCGAACAGCGCCGCCGTCATCACGCCCGGCCAGACGATGGGCAGTTGCACCCGGGTCAGGATCTGCCAGTGCGAGGCCCCGTCGATTTCCGCAGCCTCGTCGATCTCGTGCGGGATCTCGTCGAAGAAGCCGATCATGATCCAGACCACCAGCGGCAGCGAGAAGGCCACATAGGGCAGGATCAGCCCGGCATAGGTATCGGTCAGGCCCACCCAGCGCATCATCAGGAACAGCGGAATAGCGACCGCAATCGGCGGCATGAAGCGCATCGACAGGATGAACGACGCCAGCCCGTCGGACCCGCGAAAGCGGATGCGCGAAAAGGCATAGGCGGCCGGCAGTCCGATCAGCACTGCCAGAAGCGTGGCGATGCTGACGACGATCAGCGAATTCAGGGTAAATTCGGCCATTCCCTGTTCCCACAGCACCTCGCGGTAGTTCCGTGCGGCGACCTGCCAGTCAAAGCTCAGACTGGGCGGCACCTGTGCCACGATCTCGATCCGGCGCTTGGTGGACAGGATTGCCAGATAAAGGAACGGCGCGATGCCGCCGATCCCGATCAGGATCAGCGTGGCATAGGCCAGCATCCGGCCCGGGGTCATGCGAGGGCGCGTCATGTCAGGCCACGTCGCAAAGACAGAAAGCGGAACAGCACCGTGGTTCCCACCGCCAGCACGATCAGCATCGCATAGGCAACGGCGGCGGCGTAACCATAGTTCTGAAACTGGAATCCGTTCTGAAAGGCAAAGAAGGCCAGCGTGGTGGTGCCGCGGGCCGGGCCGCCATAGCTGAGCCCATAGATCAGGTCGAAGGCGCGAAAGGCATCGACGGCGCGGAACACGGCGGCAAAGACGATGGCGGGCATCAGCATCGGCAGGGTGATCCGGCGAAACGTGGTCCACGGGCCCGCGCCGTCCACTTCGGCCGCCTCGAACACGTCCTGCGGCAGCGCCTGCAGGCGGGCAAACACGATCATGAAGACAAAGGGCGTCCACTGCCAACTGTCGACAAGGACCAGGGTGACGATGGCCATGCGGACCGATCCCAGCCAGTCGGGCGGCGAAAGGCCGATCGAGGTGATGGCCCAGTCCACCAGCCCCCAGTCCGGGTTGAGCAGGGCGCGCCACATCACGCCCACGACAATCGGCGTCATCAGCATGGGCAAAATCAGGATGCCGCGCACGATCCAGGCACCGCGCAGATTCAGATTGAAGAACATGGCCAGCGCCACCCCGGCCACAACCTGGATCGTCACCCCCAGCCCGACCATGATCGCGCTGTTCATCGCCGCGTTCCAGAACTGCGGGTCCGAGAACAGGAAGCGGTAGTTTTCCAGCCCGACAAACCGCCCGGTCCCGGCTGCGGCAGTCAGGTCGGTGAACGACAGGCGCAGCGAATGGACCAGCGGGTAGATCGCAAAGATCAGCAAGTACAGCACGCACGGCCCGAGAAACAACACCAGCGTGCGCCGCGTGTTCTCGGGCCGCCCGAAATGCGAGCGGGGTGCGGCAAGCGCCTCGGTCATGATGGCCGCCGCAGCCCGGGTCTCAGGCCAGATGTCCCCCCTTGCGCAGCACGTCCTCCCACTGTGATTGAACCTTGGCGCAGGCGGCGGCTGCATCCTGAGTGCCCAGCAGCGCCGCGTTGAACTCGACATTCATGATGTCGTTCAACTGAAAGAACTCGGGCACGTGCGATGTCGCGATCGCCTCGGCCGTCATCGAGGCCGACAGCGAATCGGGCAGGTAGGGAAGTTTTGCAACCAGATCGGGGTTTTCGTAGGTCGAGATGCGGCTCGCGTCGATCTGATAGGTCTCCATCGCATAGTCGTTGTAGCGCTTCGAGGTGACCCACAACAGCGCAAGCCAGGCCGCGTCCTTCTTGGCCGGATCGGCATTTGCCGGGATGCCCACGCCCCACCCGCCCTGGATGGCACGCGCGACCTGCCCCGGTGCGGCGGGAACCTTGCCGGTCCCGGTCTTGTCGGCGACCAGCGAGTTTTCCTCGTTGAAGATCGGCCCGGCGATCGTCGACCAGAACACCATCTGCGCGATCTTGCCAGTGGAAAAGCCGTCGACGTTTTCAGCAAAACCATAGCGTGTGACGTTTTCTGGCGCATAGGGCAGCAGGTCGATCATCATCTGCAACGCCCCCACCGCCTCGGCCGAGGTGATGCGGGGCATGAAATCCTTTGTCTTGGGCGAGCCGTCCATCAACTTGCCGCCAGTGGTGATGAAGCGGGTAAACCAGTCCACCGCCGCCAGCGAAAAATCGTTCGCGCCGATAAAGGAGCAGCCCGCCACCTCGTCGGAATGCAGCGCCTCGGCGGCCGCGCGGAACTCGTCCCAGGTGGTGGCCGGTTTCAGGCCCTTGGCCTCGAACAGGTCCTTTCGGTAGAAATAGATCACCGAGCCGGAATGCAGGCCGGGGATGCCAAAGACATCGCTGCCCTCGCCGACCGTGCCGCTCGCCATGTCGAAGGTCCCGACATTGGCCATCGCAGGCGGCAGAAAATCGGCGAAATCCCATTCCGCCGGGGTATGCGCCGGATCCTCGATCCATTTGTTCAACTGCTCGAAATAACCCGCGCCGACCTGCTGGGTGGTCAGGAAGCCGAGGTAGTTGATCAACTCGTACGACGACTGTTCGGCCTGCAGGTTCTGCAGCGTCTTTTCGATCAGCGCGCCCAACGCCGGCGAGGTGATTTCCATCTCGATCCCCGTCTGCTCGAAGAACTCGGGCAGCAGGTCTGCCAAGGCGCGGTGGTCGTTCTCGTCACCCGTCATCAGGATGCCGATCTTGGTGCCTGCGTACTTTTTCCAGTCGAAATCCTGAGCGAAAGCCGGGCCGGCACCGAATCCGGCACCCAATCCGGCACCAAAGCCAGCGCCAACTCCAAGCGCGGTCAGTCCGCGCAACAAGTCGCGCCGTGTAGCGTCCAGCCGCATTGCCCGGCCACCAGTCTTGATTCGGTCGTCCATGGTCCCCCCCAAGATCGCGATCTGCTACGGTCAGGGCTTGTGTCCGCCCCCGCACCTCCAAAACCTAACATAGGGTTTCTTGGTAAGTCAAACGATTGCTTATTTCGTTGGGCGTGTTAGTCAAAGCATTGATCGGCAACCGGGCTTCTGTCCGGTCCGGCCGACATCAGGCGCTGTGAGGCGCAGAAAGCGGGGAGAGAATGACACAAGGTTCAGAGGCAGACACCGGCCCGAAAGGCATCAGGAGTGTCGTCGTGACCGGGGCGGGCGACGGAATCGGACGGGCGATTGCCCTGCGGCTGGCGGTGGATGGCTGGCGGGTCGCGGGCGTCGAGATCGATGCGCGGCAGGCCGGATCGCTGCGCGCGGCACTGGGGGCGGGTCATGCCGTCGTCACCGGCGACGCCGCCGACCGGGCGGTTCTGGCGCAGGCCAGGGCGGCGGCGCAGGACCTGGCCCCCCTCGGCGGCTGGGTGAACAATGTCGGGATCGCGCTGATGGGCAACCTGCACGACCCCGACCCGGTAGCCGTGGACCGGGTGATCGCGGTCAACCTGATGTCGCATTTCTGGGGGGCATCCGAGGCGATCCGCACCTGGGTCGCCGCCGGTGCACGCGGGGCCATCGTGAACATCGGCTCGGTTCATGGCCGGGCGGGGTTCAACATGTGGGCGGCCTATGACATGGCCAAGGGCGGGGTGGATGCGCTGACCCGCTATGTGGCGGTCGAGTATGGGCCGGTCGGGATCCGCTGCAACTGCATCGCGCCCGGAGCCATTCGCACCGCCTTGGTAGAAAGGGTGATCCGTGATAGCCCCGACAGCCTGGTTGCAGAGCGTGAGATGTCGATCCAGCACCCCCTTGAACGTATGGGCGAGCCGCATGAAGTGGCTGCGGCTGCGGCGTGGCTGCTGTCAGAGGAATCGAGTTTCGTCACCGGCGAGTCGATTGCTGTCGATGGCGGACTGACCGCGCGTTGCTATCGCTATGCACCGGATGCCGGGCTGCTGGCGCAGTACAGCGGCGCATCCCGTTCGCCCGGGGTCTGACCGATGTCACAGGCCCCCCGGGGGACGTCGCGGCCCGCCACCCTGAAGGACATTGCGACGGCCCTTGGTGTTGATGTGTCGACGGTGTCCAAGGTGCTGTCGGGGGGCGGGATCTCGGTCCGGCCCGAGACGCGGGCGGCGATCCTCGAGACGGCGGCCAGCCTGAACTATCGCCCGAATGCCATGGCCCGCAATCTGCGGACCCAACGCACCGGCGCACTGGGGATCATGCTGCCGAACCTGATGAACCCGGTCTATTCCTCGATCGTGCGCGGCGCGGTGCAGCGGGCCGATGCGGCGGGCTACGTCATGCTGGTGGCCGATGTCGAGGACGAAGCGGCGTCGGCATCGACCTACCTCAAGCTGGTGGCCGAGCGTCGGATCGACGGGCTGATCCTCGCGGTCTCGGCGGCGCCGCAACTGGTGCAGGCACTGCTCGACCATCCGCTGCCCCATGTCTTTGTCAACCGCCGCGGGAAGATCGGGCGTTCGGTCACAGTGAACGATTTCGGCGCGGGGATGCTCGCGGCCAGCACTTTCGTTGGTCTCGGGCACCGGCGGCTGGGATTCATCGGAGCGCCCGACACGCTCGACACCGCGCAACGGCGGCGCGCGGGCTTCACCGCCGGGTGCCGGGCCGAGGGGCTTGCCGGCTTTGCGGATGCGGTGTTTCCCTATTCGCGTCAGGGCGGCTTCGAGGCGATCGTCGCGCTCATGGCCGGGCCCGACCGGCCAACCGCCGTGTTCGCCTCGAATTTGCTCGTGGGCATCGGGGCCGTTGCTGCGGCAAACCGGTTGGGCATTGCCGTGCCGGAGCGGTTGTCGCTGCTGACCATGGAGGCCGAGGACGCCCGGTTCACCACGCCCGCACTTTCGGCAATCGAACTGCCTTTGGGCGAGATGGGCGCCCGTGCGGTCGAGGAAGTGGATGCGATCCTGCACGGACGCGAGCCGCAGGACGTGGTGGTGGACCGCGGGCCCAAACTCGTCAGGCGCGAAAGCCTGGGCCCGCCGCCGCCCGACCTGCGCAAGGGCCTCTGACCGCCCGGGCGCGCGGCGGCCCCATCCCGGCGCTTCTGCCGCGCCCGACCCGGCTCATGGCGTGTCCGCCGGGTCAGGACGATCTGACCAGCCCGGGCCGCCCGTGGCCAGTGCCGCGCGGATCGCCGGGCCGTCGGCATCGACCGGCGGGCCGGCCCGGGTCAGCGCACCCGGCGTCGTCGAGAGCCGCGCCACCAGATCCTGCATGACCACGCCGTCCACCTTTGCGATCATGCCACGGGCCTGGAAATGCGGGTCGGCAAAGATGTCGGCCATGTCGAGCACCCGGGCAATGGCGGCATCGACCCGGCGGAACTCGGCCATCACCTCGACCGAAGGCCGTGCCGCCACCCATGCGTTCAGTGCCTTTTCCAGCGCCTCGCGGTTGCGGCTGCGGTCCTGGAAACTCGCGAATCGCGGATCGTCCGCCAGCCCGACAAGGTCGAGCAGGCGGGCCGCCACCGTGTCGGACGAGGCCGAAATCGCCACCCACACCCCGTCGCTGCAGCGGTAGGTGCCGCGCGGCACGGTGTAGGGCAGCCCTGCGCCCATCCGGGGTTGAAGATAACCGGTGTGGGCATAGGCCGACGGCAACGGCCCCATGATCTGAAACACCGAGGTCAGCAGGTTGACGTCGATTGTCTGCCCCTCGCCGGTGCGCTCGGCATGCCGCAGCGCGGTCAGGGCCGCAAAGGCCCCCGCCAGCGCCGTCACCTCGTCGGTCAGCGCGATGGGCGGCAGCAGCGGGCCGCCGTCGGGCTCGCCCAGAAGGCCGCAGAACCCGCTCAGCGCCTCGGCGATGGTGGCAAAACCCGGATACTGGGCATAGGGTCCGTCCTGACCAAAGCCGCTGATCCGCAGGATGACCAGCTTGGGGTTTCGTGCCAGCAGCGTCTCAGGCCCGAAGCCCAGTGCCTCGAGTTTGCCGGGACGCATGTTTTCGACCAGAATGTCGGCACCCTCGGCAAGCCGGCCAAAGGCCGCCTTGCCCTCGGGCATTTTCAGATCCAGCGTGATCACCCGTTTGTTGCGGTTCACGAACTTCCAGAAGTAGCTGTCGGTCTCGCCCGGCCCGATCCAGCCCATGCGCCGGGTCGGATCGCCCGACGGCGCCTCGACCTTGATCACCTCGGCACCGTAGTCGGCCAGATAGCGCGCCGCTCCGGGGGCGGCGAGCACGGTGGCGAGTTCCAGAACCCTCAGGCCCCCGAGCGGCACAGTCATGGCGCGACCTCGGCACCGGTCCGGCGCGGCAGCAGCACCGCGCGGGTAAAGGTGCAGACATGGCGGCGGTCCTGGTCATAACCGTCGGTGCAGACGGTAAGAATCCCGGTGTCTGGACGTGACGCCGAAGGGCGCGCCGACAAAACCCCGGTCTCTCCATACAACGTGTCGCCATGGTGCAGCGGCGCGAGGTGGCGCAGGTCGGACAGCCCGAGATTGGCAAGCGCCCGGCCCGAGATGTCGGGCACGCTCATGCCCAGAAGCAGCGCATAGACATAGGTACCGACCACGATGTTGCGCCCGCCGGGCATTTCGGCCGCGGCAAAGGCGCGGTCGACGTGCAGCGGGCTTGCGGCAAGGGTCAGCAGGCAGAACAGATGATCTTCGGCCTCGGTCAGCGTCTTGCCGGGCCAGTGGCGAAAGCGATCACCCGGGCGATAGTCCTCGAGATAGCCGCCAAAGCGCCGCTCGCGGGCGTCGAACACCCGCGGGCCGGCGGACTCGGTCAGGATGGCGCCGGGACCCGTCACGATCAGACCTCCAGAACCAGCGTGGGCGCGCCGATCATCAGTTCGTCGCCCACACGCATGAGGATCTCTTGCACCAACCCCGCCGCTGGCGAGGGGACATCTACCGTGGCCTTGTCGGTCTCGACGGTATAAAGTGTGTCGCCCAAAGCCACCCGGACGCCCGATGCGACGGCGATTGACACCACCACTGCCGCATCGGCGGCGTCACCCACCTTTGGCATCTTCAGCGTGCTGCGCATGGTGCAGATCCTTTCCTAGCAGGCCCCAAGTCAAATTACCGCGCCAGTCGCGGGGTCGAAAAGATGCGCGCGCCCGGCTTCGGGAAGGATTGCGATCTCGCCCTGATGTGGCGGCAGCGCGTCGGCCGGGCAGCGCAGCACCAGCGGCGCGGCGCGACCCGTGCGCGGCGCGCCCCCGGCCTCGTCGGGTGCAAGCACCGCAAATCCCTTATCGGCTGGCAACGCCATGACATAGGATTCCGGCTCGAGGTGTTCGATCATTTCCACCTGCGCCATGATCGCCCCGACGGCCCCCGGCGGCACCCAGCGCAGGTGCTCGGGCCGGATGCCCAGAACCACCGGCGCGCCGGGTTTCGGCGCGCGGGCCGGGTCCCTCGGTGCAACGGCAAGTGTCACAGACCCGGCCCGCACCCCCTCGCCGGTCCATTCCGCCGCGATCAGGTTCATCGCCGGGCTGCCGATGAAGCCAGCGACGAACAGGTTGGCGGGCATGTGGTAAAGCGCGCGCGGCGTGTCGTACTGCATCAGCCGCCCGGCCGAGAAGACCGCCACCCGGTTGCCCAGGGTCATTGCCTCGACCTGATCATGGGTAACGTGGATCGTGGTGACGCGCAGCCGGTCGTGCAGCCGCCCCAGTTCGGCGCGCAACCGCACCCGCAGCTTTGCATCCAGGTTCGACAATGGCTCGTCCAGCAGAAACACGCGCGGGTGGCGCACCAGCGCCCGCCCCATCGCCACCCGCTGACGCTGGCCACCCGACAGTTGAGCCGGCTTGCGGTCCAGCAGTGCACCAAGGTCAAGCATCCGAACCGCCTCATCCACGCGCGCGGCAATCTCGGCCGCCGGAAGCTTGCGCAACTCGACGGCGAACGCGATGTTCTGGCGCACCGTCATCTGCGGGTAAAGCGCATAGCTCTGGAACACCATGGCGATGTCGCGGTCCCGCGCCGGGGTTTCGTTCATCCGCCGCCCGCCGATGCGCACTTCGCCCGTGGTGATTGTTTCAAGCCCGGCCACCATCCGCAGCAACGTCGATTTGCCACAGCCCGAAGGCCCGACAAACACGACGAACTCGCCCTCTTCGATCTCGAGGTCGACGTCGCGCACGGCCTCGGTTCCGCCGCCATAGACCTTGCTTACGCCCCTGAGGCTGATCGCCCCCATCCCGCCCCCACCCCTGCCGCGCCGCTGACCGGCCTCATCGTCACCGCCGATCCTAGACACTCGACAAAAGATTGTCAATCGTTTGACCGCGTCTGATCAATCGGTTGACTTGGTTCAGGTTTCCGGCTACGGTCCAAGGCACATCAAGCGCGGATACCGTGCGGAAAGGGGTGTGCATGTCCGATCATTCGACAATCACCCATATCGGCGTTGCCACGATCCGCGGGCAGCTTCCTGCCCCGGTGGTGTTCGGCGACTGGGTCATGCGCGAGCGTGAATTCGTGGTGGTGCGGCTGACCACCGGCTCGGGACATCAGGGCTGGGCCTTCACGCTGACCCGAGACGGCGCGGTGGCCGAGCAGATCCGCAAGACCATCGGGCGCACCTATCTGGGCACACGGCTGGAGGATCGCGCCGTGACCTTCCGGGTGGCCAAGGGGCGCAGTTACGGCAGCCATGCCGGCGGGGTGGGTCTGCGTGCGCTCTCGCTGCTTGACCTTGCCGCCTGGGACGCCGCCGCCAGGCTGGCCGACCGCCCCATCGCCGAGTTTCTGGATGGCCATGCTGCGCCCATGCCCGCAACCGCGATCATCGGCTATCCACCGGCCCTGATGCCGCCCGAGAAGGTGGCCGAGCAGGTGACTGCGCTCTGGGCGCAGGGCTGGCGACGGTTCAAATGCCCGATGGGGCGCTCGCTCGACGACTCCGAGGCTCGGCTGCGCGCCGCGCGAAAGGCAGCGCCCGAGGCCTGGCTGGGCACCGACCTGGTCTGGATGTTCTCGACCGTGGACGAGGCTGCAGGTTATGCGCTGCGCCTGGCCGATCTTGACATGGGCTGCATCGAGGACATCTTTCCGCCCGGCAGCGCGGGCAAGCTGGCCGAGTTGCGCAAGCGGGTGCCGATGCCGGTCTGGCAGGGCGACGAACAGGGCGGCGCATATTATCCCGAAGCGTTGATCATGGCAGGGTCGGTCGACCGGGTGCGGGTTGACCTGACCTGCATGGGCGGCATCACCGGCGGCCGCGCCGTCATCGACGAATGCCTGGCCGCAGGCGTCGATTTCGGTCCGCACATGTTCGCTCATGTTCACAGTCAGGTCTTCGCCGCCTGGGGTTTTGACGACAAACCGGTAGAATGGGGCGTGCCCTGGACCGGGGTTGACCCCTATGCCGACAGTCTGGCGCAGCCCGACCTGCTGCCGGACGGGCGAATGAAGCCGCTGCCTCAGGGTCCGGGCTTCGGGCCGCTCGTCAACCGCGACTGGGCGCTCAGCCAGCCGCACGACGACCCCGAACATATCCTGTCGGAAGAGGGCGCCCGGGCATGACCGAGGCGGCCGGCCCTGTCGACCCTGCTGTTCCGGCAGGGTATGCCGCAAGGCTGTTCGACCTGGCAGGCCGGCGCGCTGTGGTCACCGGGGCGGGCTCGGGGTTGGGCGCTGCCATCGCCACGGGCTACGCGCAATTGGGCGTCAAGGTCGTGCTGGCCGACATCAGCGCGAGCGGTGCCGAGGCCACGCGCGCCACCATCGCGGCGCAGGGTGGCCTTGCCGAGGTCGCGGTCCTCGACGTGACCGATCGCGCCGCCTGCCATGCGCTGGCAGAGCGGCTGGGGCCGGTGGATATTCTGGTCAATTCGGCCGGCACCGCCTTTCGCTGCCCGGCCGAGGACTTTCCCGAGGATCGGCTGAACTTCGTGCTCGACCTGAACCTCAAGGGCACCTATTTCTGCTGCCAGGCCTTTGGTCGCGGGATGCTGTTGCAGGGCAAGGGTGCGATCATCAACCTCGGGTCCATCGGCTCGTTTGTGGCGTATCCCCTGGCCTCGGCCTATCTGGCCTCCAAGGGCGGCGTGCTGGGGATCACCCGGGCCTTTGCGCTTGAATGGCACGACCGGGGGGTTCGGGTGAACGCGATCGGACCGACCCTGATGGAAAGCCCGCTCACCCAGGCCGCCGCCGTCACGACCTCGATCACCGCCGATTTCATCAAGGCGCGGATGCTGCGCCCGCGACTCGGCCTGCCGCGCGAACTTATCGGAGCGGCGGTGTTCCTCGCCTCGGACGCTGCGGCGCTGGTCACCGGGCACACGCTGCTGTGCGACGACGGCTATCTGACGGCGTGAGGGGAAAATGGCACGGATCACCAAGGCGCATCACGCAGGCTTCACGGTCGCCTCGCTCGACCGCTCGATCGCGTTCTATCGCGACCTCTTGGGCTTCGAACTCGCCTTTCGCTGGAATCCGCAGGCACCCTACATCGGGGCGCTGGTCGGCTATCCGGGGGTCGATCTGCACGGGGCCATCCTGCGGCTGCCGGGCACCGATATCTGTCTGGAACTGCTCGAATACCGAAACATCGGAAAGGTGCCGGTGGACATGGCCAACGGCAATACCGGCAACGGCCATATCGCCTTTATCGTGGACGATCTCGATGCGGTCTATGACCGGCTGACGGCGGCAGGCGTCGCCTCGGTCAGCCCGCCGGTAACGCCCACCATCGGCCCGAACAAGGGTGGCCGGGCGGTTTACATGATCGACCCCGACGGATTTCGCGTGGAACTGATCCAGACCGCGCAGGACTTTGGCAGCTATCGGCCCGAATGAGGTGAATGCATGGCATTGATACGGATGCGGCAGGCGGTGCTTCAGGCACTGGACGACGCGATGGCGGACGACCCTGCAGTCTTCTGCATGGGCGAGGACATCGGGGCTGCCGGTGGACCCTTCAAGGTGACCGAGGGGCTGATCGACCGCCACGGCCCCGACCGGGTGATCGACACGCCGATTTCCGAAATGGCCTTTCTGGGTGCCGGCGTGGGGGCGGCCGTCTGCGGCATGAAGCCGGTGGTCGAGATGATGTTCATCGAATTCATCGGTGTGGCGCTCGACCAGCTTCTGACCCAGGCAGCGACCATGCGTTATCTGTCGCGCGGGCGATTCTCGGTGCCGATGGTGGTGCGGGCCTCGGCCGGGGCCGGGCAGGGCTTCGGTTGCCAGCACAGCCAGATGCTCGACCACTGGATGCGCGGCACGCCGGGGCTCAAGCTCGCGGTGGCCAGCGGCGCACGCAGCGCCTACGGCCTGCTGCGCGCGGCAATCGACGACCCGGATCCGGTGGTGGTGCTCGAACCCCGCATCCTCTACGGCGAGCGCGAGGACTGGGAGGTGGACCGCAGCTACCGCCTGACGCTCGGGCGGGGCGAGGTGCGCCGAAAGGGCGGGGCGGTCACGCTGGTTACCTGCGGTGCCATGCTGCGCGTCGCGCTCGAGGCGGCAGAGGCGGTCGATGCCGAGGTGATCGACCTGCTGTCGCTCTGGCCCTGGGATCAGGCGATGGTGCTGGAGTCCGTCGCCCGGACCGGGCGGCTGGTGACCCTGGAAGAAGCGCCGAAGGGAACGGGCTGGGGGGGTGCAGTGGTGGCAGAGGTCGTAGCCGCCGCCTTTGGCCACCTCAAGGCACCGCCGCACCGCATCACCTTGCCCGAGGCTCCGGTGCCCTACAACGGCGCGCTCGAGGCGCGCTATCTGCCGACGGCCGAGTATGTCGCCGCCCAGGTGACCCATCTCGTCGCCACAGGAACTACGCCCCAGCCCTGGTGGACCGAATGATGACCCAGCAAAACACCCCTACCCCGCTTTCGCGTCGCGCAGCTTTGTCGGACCGCCGCGCACAACTGGCCCGGATGATCGAGATCCGCGAGGTAGAGGCGGCGATCCAGGCGCTGTTTTCCGAGGGCCACGTCCGCGGATCGACCCATCTGGCCAACGGACAGGAGGCGGTCGCGGTCGGCATCGCCCGCGCCCTCGACCCCGACGACGTGGTGACCTGCACCTACCGCGGACATGGCCACGCGCTGGCGCTGGGGGTGACCCCGCTTGGCGTGATCGGCGAGATTTGCGGCCGCGTTGTCGGCTGCGCGGGCGGGTTGGGGGGTTCGATGCACCTTGTCGGGCCAGAAGTGGGCCTTCTGCCCACCTTTGCCATCATCGGTGCCGGGCTGCCGGTATCTTGCGGCGCGGCGATGGCCGCGGTTGCGCGGGGCACCGACCGGGTGTCGGTGGCGATCTTTGGCGATGGCACCGCGAACATCGGCGCCTTTCACGAATCGCTCAATTTCGCCGCGATCCGCCGGCTGCCGGTGATCTTTGTCTGCGAGAACAACCTTTACGGCGAATACACGCGGATCAACCTCTCGACCCCGGTCGAGGACATCGCCATCCGCGCGCAAAGCTATGCCATGCCGGGCATCGTGGTGGACGGGCAGGAGGCCGACGCGGTGGCCGAAGCGATGGCCGTCGCGGTCGCCCGCGCGCGGGCCGGCGAGGGTCCGACGCTGGTCGAGGTCAAGACCTACAGATATTCGGGCCACTCGCGATCGGATCCGGCGACCTACCGGCCACCGGGCGAACTTGATGCCTGGCGCGCCCGCGATCCGATCAACCTGTTCGCCGACCGACTGACCGCCGAAAGGCTGCTGACGGGCGATGACCTGGCGGCGATGACGACCGACGTGCGCGCCGAGGTGGCGGCAGCCGTCGCCGAGGCGCTGGCCGCACCGGAGCCCGGCATCGGCGAGATCTTTGCCCATGTCGATGCCGCAAGCGGGGCCGAGGAGGTGCGATGGAATTTCTGGTCGAAATAGAGGTGCTGTGGCCGCCCGATGGCGACCCGGTCGAGAAAGCCCGGCTGGTCGCTGCCGAGGCGGCGCGGGCCGTGGAGCTGGTGGCCGAGGGCCGTATCCGGCGGCTGTGGCGAATTCCGGGGCGCCGGGCGAACGTGGGCCTCTGGACGGCGCCCGATGCCGACACGCTTCACACAGCCATCGCCTCGCTGCCGTTCTTCCCCTGGCTCTCGGTCACGGTGCGGCCCTTGGCGCGCCACCCCTCGGACCCCGGTGCGGGCTGAATTCGCGCCTGCCCCCACTAACCGTTTTGACTGAAGTTGTGATGCTTTCAGCGCCGATTGAGACCATTCAATGCACCGGGGCGATGCGGTTTCGTGAACGAGGTGCAAGGGCGCGAAGGATGCGATGATCAAGGGTCTTGGTTGGGCCGCTGGCGCGTGAAACTGGCGTTCGGCGCGGTTCTGTTGGCAAGACCCCCGCGCGTCATCGGGCCGAAGCGGACGGAATACCACGATCTGTCCACCACCCTGCCGCGAACGACTGGACGCTCCCGAAACAGTTTTGGGTCAATCCGGAAATTGACCTGCCAGCGCCGGAAATCCGGCCTACCAGCGCACCATTCCGGCATCGACGTTGACGGTCTGGCCCGTCATCCATTCTGCATCGTCAGACGCAAGGAAAGACACGACCGAGGCGATATGTACGGGCTGTCCCCTGCCCGGCATCGCCTGCAGCATACCAACGAAATCAAAGGCGCCGTTGTGCGGGCTGGCCTTGACGCCTTCGGATTCAACAAGGCCCGGTGACAGCGCATTGACGGCGATGCCATACTTGCCCACCTCGGTCGCCAAAGCCCGGGTAAAGCCGATGACGCCGCCCTTGGACGCGACATAGGCCGCCATGTTGGGGGTGCCGGCGAAGAAGGTGTTCGAGGCGATGTTGATGATCCGGCCACGGCGACCGGCGGCGCGCATCATGTCGGTGGCCTTGCGGCAGGTCAGGAACACGCTGGTCAGGTTCGTGTCGATGATGCGGCGCCAATGGTCGAGATCCACGTCGTCCCAGGCGATGAAGGGCACGATGGCGGCGTTGTTGACAAGGATGTCGATGGCACCGTCGCGCGCGGCACCGGTCAGCATGGCGTTGACCGAACCCGGGTCTGAAACATCGCACGCCACAGCGACCGCGCCATGGCCGACAGCCGCCGCCGCGGCCTTCACTCCGGCTTCGTTGATGTCGGCCAGAACGACATGCGCGCCGTCCTCGGCCAGTCGTTGCGCGATGGCGCGTCCGATGCCCTGTGCCGCACCGGTGACGACCGCCGTGCGGCCCGCAAGTTTCCCGCTCATGTCTTTGCTCCCCTGTTCCTGAATGGTCCGGTCATGGCCTGATCAGCCCGCGTCGATCCGGGCGAGCGCGGCGGCCATCCCTGCGCCTGCATCCACCTTGGCACCCAAAGCCGCCAGCGTGCCTCCGAGTGCAGCGATGGCCACCAGCGCATACATCGGCTGCGCCGTTGTCCCCATGTGGCCGATGCGGACCAGCTTTCCCAGCGTCTCGCCCCGGCCCGACGACAGGCTGACGCCATACCTTGCCCGCACCTCGGTCAGCACACGGGCGGCATCCACACCGGGCGGCATCCTGACGGCGGTGGTGGTGGGCGAGGCGATCGCCTCCTGTGCCGGCCAGATCTCCAGCCCCATGCCGTGCACCCCGGCGCGTGCCACGGCCGCCGTCAGGGCATGGCGGGCCCAGACAGTCTCGGGTCCTTCGGCGAGATAGAGGTCAAGCGCCGCGTCCAGACCGTTGACCTCGGCCACCGACGGGGTGAAGGGAAACGGCTCGGTCCGTTTCCAGGCGTTGCGCCAGTCCTTGAGGCTGAGCATCGAGGCGAAGGGCGCGTCCGGGTTGGCGTAGATCTTGTTCCACGCAGCTTGCGACACGGCGGCCAGCGTCAGGCCGGGGGGGCAGCCCATGCATTTGTTCGGGCCGGTGATGTAGATGGCGGCCTTGCAGGCATCGGGCGTGGTCGGCATGCCGCCGAACGACGACACCGCATCGACGATCATCAACGCACCCGCATCCGCCACGACGGCACCGATGGCGTCGATGTCGTTGATCGTGCCGGACGGGGTATCGTGATGGCAGATTGACACCACGCGAACCTCCGGGTGCGCCTGAAGGAACGCCTTCACAGCGGCGGGATCAATCGCCTGATCGTAAGGCACCTCGATTTCCAGCACTTTCGCGGCATAGCGCGCGGCCCAATACCCGAACCCCTTGCCATAGACCCCGGAAGCGAGGTTCAGCACCACGTCACCCCTGGCGATCAGCGAGGCTGCTGCCGCCTCCAGCCCCAGAACCGGTTCGCCTTGCAGGATCAGCGGCGGCTCGGATGTGCGCATCGCCTTTTGCGCCTTCAGCGCCACGCCTTCGTAAAAGGCCTGAAACGCCGGATCATAGTCGTACAGCACGGTCGATCCCATGGCGCGCAGAACGGCAGGATAGGCATCGACAGGGCCGGAGGTCAGGGTAAATACTGGCGGTTTTTCAGGGGTATAGCGCATCTTGACACTCCTCAAGAATAGGCGTTAACGCCGGTGCGGTAGGTCTTGAAGCTGTCCATGTCATGGGAATACATCAGTTCCGCCCCGGTTTCCTCGGCGATCCGGCGCAGCTTGGCCATCGAGGCGATGCCCGCAACCGGGTCGATGTGAAAGCCCGCCTGACAGCTCGTTTCCAGGCTTTTCTTCGTATAGGCGGCGTCGATGGTGAACAGGATCGGGGCACGGTTGCCCAGTTCGACCAGCAGGCTGTAGTTGCCGATGGCGTGGCCCGGCGTGAAGATCAGCTTGACGCCCTTCGCAAGCTCGACATCGCCCTCGACCACGTCATAGCGGGTGTTCGCGTCGGTCTGCCCCATGGTCAACTGGTCCGCCTTGCCGCGCGCGACTGCCGCTTCGGCGGAAAAGGCGAGGTCGGAATAGCCAAGCACCTCGAACGGCTGCGGATTGGCGGCCTGTGCGATTTCGGCCTTGTGGCAGATCTTCCTGGCAAGCGGAAAGAACTTGTTGCCGCCGACATGGTCGAAATGGAAATGCGAATTGAACACCACGTCGATATCCTTCGGCTCCAGCCCCAGCAATTTCAGCGCGCCGGGAATGGTCTGGTCTGCCGTCTGCAACGGCTTCTCGAAGGGTAGCACCTTTTGCACATGGTCGTAATCATAGCCGGTGTCGATCAGGAAACGGCCCTCGGCATGGTCGATCAGGATCGAGTACACGGGAAAGCGAACCTCGCCGCCCGGCCCCTTGTTCCACCAGATGTGGAACCCATCCAGCACAAGACTGCCGCCGTCGAGAAGGAAAACCTTGGTGTCCGTCATCGTCGCTCTCCGTTGTTGCGGCCCGCCTAGCGGGCACCGCGTTCGTAGGAAACGCCCAGGGCCGCAGGCAGTCGCGCCTTGCGGCCCCAGATCACCAGCACCAGCATGACCGCCGCGAAGGGCAGCATCTGGATGATATCCGTCGGAATGTTGGACCCCGCGACTTGCAGCGCGGTGGTCAGCGACAAAGCCGCCCCGAAAATCAGCGCGCCGATCAGCACCCAGGCGGGGCGACCCCGCGCCAGCATCGCCAGCACGATCCCGATGAACCCTGCCCCGCCGGTCATGTGCGGAATGAACACCCCCGCGCCGACCGTCGCGAGGAACGCCCCGCCAAGTCCTGCCATCGCCCCGGTAAACAGCACCGCCGCCGACCGCATCGCAACCACATGCCCCCCCGCCACATCCAGTGCGGCAGGCTTTTCCCCGGCCGCACGCAGCGTCAGGCCAAGGTTGGTGCGGCGGTACAGACAGGCCATGACCAGAACCATCGCCAGCGCCACATAGACCACCGGATGCTGCCCGAAGACCGACGGGCCGATCACGGGAATGTCGGTCAGCCCCGGAATGTCGATCCGCATCGGGGCTGGCAAACGCGGATAGGTGCGCGAGAACTGGAAATGGTGCAAGAGCGACGTCAGCCCCTCGGCCCCCAGCGTCAGACCGATGCCGATCACGATCTGGTTCAGGCCCAGCCGCACGCACAGAACCGCCATCAGCCCCGCCACCGCCATGCCGCCCGCAATACCGCCCGCAAAACCCAGCCAAAGCGAATCAAAGGTGAAGGCCGCAAGAAACCCGGTATAGGCCCCGAACAGCATCATGCCTTCGATCCCGATGTTCAGCACACCGGCCTTTTCCGACATCTGCTCTCCCAACCCGGCCAGCAGCAGGGGCACCCCGGCCATGATCGCGCCGGTTAGCAGCGAGGACGCAAAAGCATTGGTCAGAAGGGCGTCCATCCGGGTGCTACCTCTGCCGCCGACGGTGGTCGAGGTATTCGGCCAGCGCAAGAAAGATCAGCAGGTTCGACACCAGCACCAGCGTGAAATCCTGCGGCACGCCCATCTTGCGCGCGGCACTTTCGCTGCCGATCAGGATGGCGGAATAAAAGAAGATCAGCACGATCACCCCGATCCCGTGCAGCCTCGCAAGAAAGACCAGCGGAATCACCATCAGGCCGAAAGCGGGGTTCCAGTCGGCCCGCACGTTGCCTTCGACACCCAGGATCGCGACCGCACCCGCCAGCCCGGCAAACCCCGCCGACAGCCCGAACACCGCCAGCGTCAGGCGCGGCACCGAAAGCCCGGCGTGGGCTGCGGCCAGCGGGCTGGCTCCGACCGTCCGCAGCCGCAGCCCGAACGCCGTGCGGGTCATCATCAGGTGGACGGCAACCACCGCCACCAGCCCCAGGATAAGACCGCTGGAAATGTTCGTCTCGAACAGGCGCGGCAGGCGGTCTTCGACGGGCAGCGTGCGGGTCTGCGGCACAGTGGTGGCCGGGTCGAGGAACACCAGTTTCACCAGCACATGCGAAAACGAGATGCCAAGGAACGTCATCATCAGCGTCGTGATGATCTCGTTCACGCCCTGATACGCCTTCAGCAGCGCGGGCAGCACCGACCAGGCCGCACCAACCGCACCGGCAAGCACAAAGCCTGCGGTCAGGATCAGCCAGTTGGGCCAGATGCCGACCAGCAGCGGCGCAAAGGCAGCTGCCGCAACGGCCCCCAGCAGAAACTGGCCATCGACGCCAAGGTTCCAGATCCCGGCGCGAAACGCCACGATCAGCCCTGCCGCCAGAAACAGCAGCGGCGCCATGCGCGTGGCGGTCTGTTGCAGGCCCAGCGATGAAAACAGCCCGCGCTCAACGATGAAACCGTAATAGGTCAGCGGGTTGACGCCCAGCAACAGCAGGATGACGCCGGAAAAGACCAGAGCGGCCACGATGGGCCCCATTGTCACCATCAGCAGGTTGCGCACAGCGCCGCCTCTTTCAGGCCTTGTGGTCAAACCTGCCGCCCCGGTGTCGGCCGTCGCCTTGGCCGCGTTCATGCGGGCACCGACGCCGGGCCGTCCTCGGCTACCATCAGGCGGCCGATCTGAAGTCGCATCGCTTCGGCCTGCGAGGGGTCGTTGGTGACCGTCCCCGTCAGCCGGCCCCCCTCCATGACCGCGATCCGGTCGGACAGTTCGATCAGCTCGTCCAGATCGGTGGAAATCAGGATGACCGCCACGCCCTGATCGGCAATCTCGCGGATACGGCGGCGAAACGCGGTGATGTTCTGCATGTCCAGCCCATAGGTCGGCTTGTTGAAAACCACGATCCGCGCGGTTCCCGACAATTCGCGGCCAAGGATGACCTTCTGGATATTGCCACCCGAAAGGTGGCCGATCGGCGTCGTCTCGGCGGGCGTGCGGACCGTGTATTCGCGGATCAGGGCGCGTGCATGGTCCCTGATGCGCGACGTCCGCTCCAGCCCGCCACGCCAGAACGGCGGCTTGCCGATTTCCTTCAGAACCGTGTTCAGATAGACCGGAAAGGCACCGATGGACCCTTCGGACAAACGGTCATCGGTCAGATAGCGAAGACCGGCCTTGCGGCGGTCGGCAACAAGACCGCAGGTTGCATCGACGCCTTCGATGCGGATCGACCCGCCGGTCAGCGGGCGCTGGCCTGCAAGCGCCTCGGCCAATTGCTTTTGCCCGTTCCCGTCGATGCCGGCTATCCCGAGAATCTCGCCCGAGGCGACCTCGAATGTGATGCTTTCCAGCCCCGCGAAATCGTCGGTGCGCGCGGTTGCAAGGTCTGTCGCCGACAGGCGCACCGCCCCCCTCGTCTGCCCCGTGCGGGGCGTCACCGGCACGGCGCGGCCACCGCCGCCGAACATCAGGCGAACCATTTCATCAATCGCGCCCGCTTCGTCCAGGGTGCGCAACCGGCCGGGGGCAATTTCGCCCGCCAGGCGGCCCTGCTTCAGCACGGTGATGCGGTCCCCGAACCGGAAAGCCTCGGACAGCTTGTGGGTGATGAAGATGACCGCAAGGCCCCGGTCGGCCAGCATTCGCATCCGCGCGCCAAGTTCGGCGGCCCCGGCAGGCGTCACCATCGACGTCGCCTCATCCAGGATCAGGACCCGCGCGTTGCGCAGCAGCGCGCGGGCAATCTCGATCTGCTGCTGTTCGCCAAGCGACAACTCACCGGTGATCGCATCCAGCGGCAGCGTCAGGCCATAGTCGCGCTGCAACCCGGCCACGCGGGCCGCAACCTCGGCGCGGGGCGGGCGGTGCCACCAGGCATCGCCCAGCACGAGGTTTTCGAAAACGGTCAGGGTCGGCACCAGCATGGCATGCTGAAACACGGTGCTGATGCCGGCGGCAATGCTGGCGGCGGGCGAGGTCAGCCGCATCCGCTGGCCGCCTGCGGTCAGATGGCCGTCGTCGGGTTCCTGAAGGCCTGCGAACATGCCGACGATGGTTGATTTGCCCGCACCGTTCTCGCCAAGCAGAACGTGGATTTCCCCGGCACGGACCGACAGCGACACCGCATCAACAGCAACAACGCCCGGAAATCGCTTGGTCACAGAGACAAGGCCGATGACCTCCGCCCCCGGAAGGGGGCGGAGGTCCTGTGCTTGTCGGGACGAAACCCCCACGCCAGACCTTACTCGGTCACAGACACAAGGGCGCGGACCGCCTCGGCATCAAAGATCGGTTCGACCTTGAGGGTGCCGTCGATGATCTGCTTCTGGACTTCCATCACCGCGTCCCAGGCAGCCGCATCGACCTGCGGCGTCTTGAGCAGCTTGACGCTGCCATCGGCAAGCGAGATCGAATAGCTCTTGGTGCCGAAGGTGTCGGCCTTGAGGTCTTCGATCATCGCCACATAGACCGGGGTCATGTCCCAGACGACCGAGGTCAAGAGGTTGCCCTTGTCGATCGAGGATTTGTCGCCGATCACGTCGATGAACAGCACCTTGCCGCCATCGACAGCCTTGTTCGTCTCGACCGCCTGGATCATCCCGAAGCTCGACCCGTTGCCCTGACCAAAGATGATGTCGGCACCTGCCGCGATGACCGCAGTCGTGACGCGGTTGCCGCCTGCGGCGTCGGCATAGGCGGCGGGGCCAATGACGGCATACAGCACCTTGGCGTCCGGATTGGTGGCCTTCACGCCTTGCGCAAAGCCCGCAGATTGCGAGTTCCACGACGGCGGCTCGCCCGAAACCACAATGCCGAGAGTTCCGGTCTTGGACATCTTCGCCGCCAGAACGCCGGCCAGATAGGCCCCTTGATGGCCGCTGAGGGTATAGTCGGCGACGAGGTTGGGCTTCAACCCGTCGGGCGTATCGACAATCGCCACCGCGACGCCGGTTTCGGCGGCAATCTCGGGTGCTGCGGTGTTGTAACCGCTGGCATGGGCGATCATCAGGTCGGCCCCTTCGGTTGCGAGTTCGCGCAAGGGTGCCCGGACGTCGCCATAGCCCAGCCCTTCGGCCACGACGACCTTGACGCCCGTAATCTCGCCTGCGGCCTTGGCGGCGTCGACGCCCTGCTGGTTCCAGCCAAAGTCGCTGCCCGGTTCCGGTGTCAGGATCGCTATGGTATCGACATCCTTGGCATAGGCCGCCGACGTGGCCAGAAGCAGGGCAAGTGAAGTAGAGCGAAGCAGATGTTTCATGACTTACGTCTCCCGTTGTTGAATGGTCGCAGCCGCAATGCGGCGGTTCTTGCGGTGTTCCGACAGTTCTGTGCTGCCGTTGTGGTAGGCACGGCCGGTCAGGCCGCTGTTGCGGAAAGCGGACCCTATGTGCCGTATTCCGGAATCATCAGGGGCACCGAGGGGGCCGTGGCGGTTCCGCTGAGCCTGCGCAATGGCACCGGTGGCGACATCCGGTGTCAGGCGGCGCTGGCGCACTGGTATTCTGTCGATCTGGGCGGGGTTGCGGCGGGCGGCACGCTTGGCGTCACCCTCTGGCACGATCCCGAAACCGGCCGTCTGAACCTGCTGAACCCGTCGCAGAACCGCATGCCGGTCGAAGCGATCTGGTGCGGAACGCTCGGGCACGTCCATGACACGCGGGGACGCGTGGCGTTGCCGTTTCTCATCGGCACCTCGCCAGCAGCCCTTGACCGCGTCTGTACCGAGGGCGAAGGCGGCCATCTGGCCTGCACCGGCGAAGACTGAAATGGCCCCGCGCGCTGTCATCCCTCGGCCTCCAGCACGCGGCGCACGGCCACGAGTTTGGCGGCACGGGCGCGCGGCAGGTCTCGCAGATCGTCGGGGAGATAGGGGAACAACCCGGCCCCCGTCTTCATGCCCAGATTTCCTGCCGAGGTCTGGTCGGTGATCATCGGCGACACATCGGGCCGGTCGCACAATGCGGCGTTCAGGAACGACGCGACCGACTGGTAGATATCAAGCCCCGCCATATCCAGAAGCCGCATCGGGCCGATCACCGACAGCTTGTAGCCGATCCCCCAGCGCACGCAGGTATCCAGATCTTCGGGGTCGATCACGCCGGTTTCCACCAGATCGACGCATTCCCGCAGCAGGGCATACAGCACCCGGTTTTCCACGAACCCCGGCACATCACGCTTCAGCACGACCGGCAACAGGCCAAGCTGGCGGATCAGCGCGGTGATGGCATCCGCTGTGGCGGGGGCGGTCTGTTCGCCCGCAATCACCTCGATCATCGGAATGATATGGGGCGGGTTCGACCAATGCATGCCGACAAAGCGGGCGGGGTCGGCGACATGCGCCTGCAGGGTAGTGATCGGAATGCCCGAGGTATCGGTGGCAAGAATCGTTTCAGGCCCGATCAGGGGGGCCAGATTGCGATAGAGATCGGCCTTGACCTCGACCTTTTCGGGGACGTTCTCGATCACCAGACCGGCACCGGCAACGGCCGCCGCCAGCGTTTCGGCAAAGGTGATGACGCCACCGGCATCGACCACGCCAAGACCGTCAAGCGCGACCCCGATCATCGGCTGCAAGGCGCGGGCACGCTCCATCGCGGCAGGGGCAATGTCATGCACCGCTACCGCATGGCCGCCCCGTGCAAGGCGGGCCGCCATGCCGGGGCCCATCGACCCCATGCCGATGATCGCGATCCGCATCAGCGCGCCCACCCTGCCGTCATGCCGTGGCCGCCTTGAACGCGGGGCGTTCCTTTATGCCCGCGAACCATGCCTCCAGCGCGGGCATCGCCGGACGGCCCAGCGGAAAGGCCATACAGCGCCCGACGATCGGCGCAAGCGCCACATCGGCCAGCGTCAGCCGCCCGAGTGCCAGAAACGCCTTCCCGGCAAGGTGGCCATCCAGGACCTTCAACTGCGCAATGAGGTCGGCCACCGCTTCGTCATAGCCCGCTGCCCGTTCCGCCGGGGCCAGCTTGGCCCCCTTGAAGGCGGCCATGTAGCCCGGGTTCACCGCAGCCAGCAGGAAATCCATCCAGCATTCGACGTGGGTCTTTTCGGCAGGGGTAGCCCCCGACAGCCCCGGCGCATGCAGCGCCGCCAGATAACGCAGGATGGTGTTCGACTCCCACACCACCAGATCGCCATCCAGCAGTGTCGGCACCTTGGACGTGGGGTTCAGCGCCAGATATTCGGGTGTCACCGTATTCTGAAACTGTCGCCCATAGTCTTCCCGCGCGTAAGGCGCGCCGATTTCTTCCAGCAGGAACAGCACCTTCTGCACGTTCCCGGATGTCTTTCTACCCAGCAGCTTCAGCATGTCGTCACCCCACGTTGTCCAAACATCATCCGCGCGCCAGCGGCTTGTAGACGATGGCCTCCATCTCGATGCGCGTGGTGATCACCGCGCGCGCCTCGACAGTCGTTCGCGCCAGCACGGCACCTTCGAAATACTTCTTGAAAACAGCGTTGTAGCGGCCGAAATCGCGCGGATCCTCCAGATATGTGGTGACCCGCACGACATCCTCCAGCGTGGCACCTTCCTCGGCGATCAGCCGCTGGATCGCCTCGATCGTCCCGGCCGTTTCGGTTTCGATCGAACCGGTCAGCATGTTGCCTTCCGCGTCCTTGGACACCTGCCCCGAGACAAAGATGAAATCCCCGGCCCGCACCGCAGGATAGAACGGCAGGTTCGGGTTCTTCTTGCCGATCGCATAGTGGCTGTCGGATTTCCGGGCCATCTGGACCCCCCTAGAACGCGCTGGTTTCGATGATGTCGACGCCGTTGATCCGGTCGACCAGATAGATGATGCCCCGGCTGTCGATGGTGACATCGTTGGACGACGGTCGGGTGCCGCCTTTGGGCGTGGCCGGGATGTAGTGGCCGACCTCCTTGGGGCGGAACGGATCGGCGATATCGACCAGCCGCATGCCTTGCGCGAACCATGCGAACGGGATGATCGTGCCCGCCACCCTTTCGGACGGCTGATGGCAGCCGGTCATCGGGTCCTGCGGCGCGCCGTCGGTGTCGATGCCTTCGACCTGCCAGGTGGCAATCGGCGTCGGCTGGGTTTCCACGGTAATGTCGTAAATCCAGGTGAAGGCGGGGGGCGACGGGCACAGCTTGGCTACGTCCTCATCCGCCACCACCAGGATATCGCGGCCCTTGATCGGCGCGGCCATCGGCAGACAGGTGTGGGTCGGATGCGGAAAGGCCGGGCTGGTGTTGAAACCCGACACCAGTTTCGGCCGGCTCATGTCCGAGATGTCGAGGATGAACAGGCCATGGTGCCAATAGCTGACATACAGCCGGTCACCGCGCCGCAGCGGGTGGTGGCAGCGCGGGGAGGCATAGTTGTCCCACGGGTAGTCTTCGCCGCCCGCCCGCCACTGGCCGGGGATCCACCAGCGCCCGACTTCGGTCGGGTTTACCGGGTCGATCAGGTCGAGGATCATCACGATGTTGCCGACATACCCCTCGGCGGTGGGCGAGATATAGGCATAGCGCCCGTCGAAATCATAGCGATGCACGCCGCGCCCGCCGGTCCGCCACTTGCTGATCAGCTTCGGCTCGGCGGGGTTCGCCACGTTGTAGATGCCAAGGCCGCCGCCAAATCCTGCATCGCCGTCCGGCCCAAGCTTTTCATGGTTGACCACCATGATGTCGCCCGACACCCGCACCTTGTGCGAATGCCAGCCGTCCGGCACGTCGATCCGCGACAGGATGCGCGGCTGCCGGGGGTCGGACACGTCGACGATGGTCGTGCCGCTGGGGTTGCGCATGTGACCGATATACAGGGTCGTGCCTTCGACCCAGACCTGACCGCCGCCGGGGCAGTCAATATGCGACAACAGCGTGGTGTTCCAGGCTTGCGGCATTCCGGTTCAGCGCCCCCTTCGGTCCCGCATCATGCCGGTCACAACAGCCTCACCACGTCGCCCGACGACGTGTGGCCCCAGGATTTATAAAGGCTCAGCTTTTTCAGCGTCGGCTCGTCACTGGCCACGAACAGATAGACCGGATCGGTGTCCGACCCGTTGTGATGTTCGCACCACGATCCACCCGGCACGGCCAGCGTGTCGAACCGGTTCCAGTCGAACCGCTGGCCGTCGATGATCGAATATCCCTTGCCCTCGAACGGGGCCACCAGAAGGCTGGCGGTCTGGCGCAGCGGCAGGGTCTTCTCGCCGGGGCGCAGCATCTGGGCGAAAAAGGTGATGGTCTTGAACACCGAGCCGCCGCGCGTCGGGTCGGTGTATTCGACCATCAGCGCCTCATGCGGGTCGCCGTCTATATCCTTGAAGCGATGGAAAATCTCCATCATCGCGTCCCACCGGTAGACATACATCGGCGAACTCAGCCCGCCGCCGCGCCGATGGTCGGCCCAGCGGGGCATCATCCCGCCCATGCCGTAAACCGCTGCCGAATAGTCTGACGGATAGCGGGCCGCCTGCACCTTTTTCTTCACCAACACGCCGTTTTCCATCTCGGTGTAATTGTGCTCGAAGTGAATGGCGCTCAGCGTTTCGACCAGCGGCAGGTCGAGGACCGACAGGTTGACCGCCTGTTCGTCGGTGACGGTTCCATGGTTGTGCCATGCGTCGTTCGGGGTCAGCACCATGTCGCCGGGCCCGAACACCACATCCTCGCCCTCGACCCCGGTAAAGTTGCCGCGGCCGGTCAGCCCGAACCGGATCGCACTTGGCGAATGCTTGTGCGGCGGCATGATTTCATTGGGATCGTTCAGGCGATAGGCGGTGTACATCGTGGCCACCGTCGCACGTTTCGGCTTCAGCCCCGGATTGACCAGCACGAGCGAGCGGCGCTCGCTGTCGGCCATCGAGATCAGGTCCGCCGACATCCGCAGCAGCGGGTCGATGTCGTCGGCATAGCTCCAGACATGGGGCACTGCACGCGTCGTCGCCATCAACTGGCGCACCTCGTCATTGGTCACGTCGTTGGTGGTCGCCCAGAACGGAAACATGTTCCGCGCCGAAATGCGGTCATACATGCTGCGCAGCGCCGCTTCCTTGTTCGTGTCGTGCGGGGCAACGTCGGGCAGGGCGGAAGCTGCGGCCATGGTGTGTTCCCTTTGGCTTCGTCGGTCACGTCAGGAAACAGACCACAGGATCAACCGTTGCAAGTCAACGGTTGATTTATTGGTTTGATGCCGCTTCGTCGGATAGGGCCCACACCATTGCCGCAGTACCCCGAAGGTTCGGCCATTTAGGCTTGTTTTTCATGATGTTGCCCGATGAACCGCTTCTGGCGTGGCAGAGAACCGAACCAATGAAAATAAATGGTCGCCCAATCTGGCTGCAGATCGACCAGCTACGCTGCTGCAGAGGAAGCGTCTTCGGTTGCGTTTCGCCCCAGAATCAAGTCTGCAGCGCGTTCGGCGATCATCAGGACAGCAGCGTTGATGTTGCCGTTCGGCAAGTCCGGCATGACCGACGCATCGACGACCCGCAGACCGTCAACGCCATGAACGCGAAGGTCCGGAGACACAACCGTCCGGGGGTCGTCAACCGCGCCCATCCGGCAGGTTCCGGCGGGGTGATGGACGGTGATCGCGCTCTTGCGGATATGCGCGTCGATGTCGTCCTGCGACTGGCAGGCTTGCCCGGGCGAGATCTCGGCCTTGACGAAAGGGCGCATGGATCCGGCGGCGGCAAGGCCGCGGGCGACGGCAAACCCTTCGCGCAAGACCTGCCAATCATGGTCGGTCGACAGGAAGTTCTGCCGGATCGCCGGGGCCGCCGCAGGGTCCGCGGATTTCAGCGTCACATCGCCGCGCGCGGTTGGCCGCGTCAGCACAAGGCGCGTCGCAAACCCGTCCTGAAACGGCGCCTTGAACGGGGCAAGATAGGGCCAGGATGCCAGGGGAGCAGCTGTGAACAGGAACTGGATGTCCGGCACATCGGTGGCCAGCGACGAGCGCAGAAAAGCGGTCACCCCGCCGGGCACATCGCCGGAAAATCCGCTGCCGTTGAAGTAGGTGCGGGCGAGGTCCGGCACGATCCGGTCATACCGCATCATGCGGTGGAACGGCCCCGGTTCGGTGCGGTGATACATGACGATGATCGAGGGGTGATCCTGCAGGTTCTGGCCGACGCCGGGCAGGTCGAGCTGGGTTCTGATGCCGTGGCGGGCCAAGTGCGCGGGCGCGCCGACCCCGGACAGCATCAGAAGCTGCGGAGAGTTTATCACGCCGCCACAAAGGATTACCTCCCTGATGGCACGAACGTTCTTCGCCTCGCCCCGGTGGCGAAAGGCGATCCCGGTCGCCCGGCCCTTCGCCAGTTCGACCCGTTCGGCCAGAACGCCGGTTGCCACCGTCAGGTTTGACCGCCCCATCGCGGGGCGCAGATAGGCGCTGGCGCTACTGGCCCGGCGCCCGTTCCGGATCGACATCTGCAAGCGGCCGAACCCCTCTTGCACGGCCCCGTTGTAATCGTCGGTCCAGCCAAAGCCGCCATCCCGGCCCGCTGCTGCGAAGGCGTCGACAAGCGGGTCGCGGTAGCTGCAGAATTGCGTGCCGACCGGGCCCGCCCCGCCCCGCCAGGCGTCTGCACCACCGGCCCAGCTTTCCTGCCGCTGGAAATACGGCAAGGCGGCGTCGGCACCCCATCCGCTCAGACCGGGTTCGGCCGCCCAACGGGCAAAGTCGCCCCGGTTGCCGCGCACATAGGCCATGGCGTTGGTCGACGAACTGCCCCCGATCACCTTGCCCCGCGCACACTCGACCGCGCGGCCCGCGACTGCCGCTTCCGGTTCGCAGAAATAGCCCCAGTCGTGGCGGCGTTCCTTGAAGATCATGCCCCAGCCCAGCGGAATGTGGATCAGCGGATCGCGGTCCCAACCGCCCGCCTCCAGCACCAGCACGCTGCAACCCGGATCCGCACTCAGCCGGTTGGCGAGGACGCAGCCAGCCGAACCGGCCCCCACGATGACATAGTCGTACTCTGCGTTCATCGCGGCCCTCCGGGGGCGGGGCCGGCGCCTTTACCTGCCGCCCATCGCGGCACATCGGCAGAAACGGACCAGGCATGTAGCTTTGTGGCCACGACCGAACCACTGGTGAACCATAGTTGTCAATGGTCTTGAGCCAAGCGCCTTCAGATCGTATGGTGGCCGTGGAAAGCTGCGAGGTTTGTGGAAGGTCGCCCCATCGAGCGACTTTTTCGGGTCGCTTTGCGGGGTGTAGGATGCAACAGGACGCGATCAAGAATGCGTGAAAAACGCCCGCGCAGTAATTTGGCGGACAGTGAACCGGGTTCCGACACGCTCAGGACGGCCATTCTTGAACTCGCGGCAGAGCAGCGCGAAATTCCCCCTGAACGGCAACTGACGACGCGCCTGAACGTATCGCGATCGCGGCTGCGGCGGGTGCTGGCCGAACTTCGGTCGTCGGGTCAGTTGCCACCGGCCCAGGTCGGCCGGCGCTCGGCCGACGGGCGGCCGGGCCAGATCGACCGGCTGGCGCAATTGTCCAATCCGACCGAAGTGATCGAACTGCGGTTCATGCTGGAACCGAAGCTGGCCCGGCTTGCCGCGATCCGCGCCTCGGCGGTGGAAATTGCCCGGATCGTGCGGGCTGCGACCGGACGACCAAGCGACAGTTACGGCAGCGCCGATCTGGCCTTTCACCTTGAGGTGGCAAGTGCGGCGCGCAATGCACTGGGCCGCGAGTTGTACGCAATCCTGCGGCAGGTCGGCACCGACAAGCGCGTCCACATGCCACCGCGAAAACCCCCGTGTCAGCGACGCAGGGCGGAACGCGACCGCGAGCATATGGACATCGCGCAGGCCATCGCCGCGCGCGACCCCGACCGTGCCGAGGCAATGATGCGTGCGCATCTGCTGATGGTGCAGGACATGATCCATCAACGCATGTCGCCCGAACCTCAGGGTGCCGGGACCGAAGCCGCAGCACCTGCGACGAGGGGTCTTTGACCGGGTGGGCACCGTGAGGGCAGATCACGCTCTTGCAGCGGATGTGGTGATCGTCGGCGCGGGCTCTGCGGGCTGTGTGCTGGCCAATCGGCTGACGCAGGACCCGAAGCTGCAGGTCATCCTGATCGAGGCGGGCGGCGAGCCGGCCGACCCCCGGATCGCGGATCCCGCCGCCTGGCCGCTGTTGCAGGGAACCGAAATCGACTGGGCCTTCACGACAACGCCGCAACCCGGGCTGGCGGGCCGTCGTCATCCCTGGCCACGCGGGCGGGTCGTCGGAGGGTCCAGCGCCCTTCACGCCATGGGTCACATGCGTGGTCACCCTCTGGATTTCGCTGCGTGGGAGGCGGCAGGTGCGACGGGCTGGAACTGGGATGCCCTGCGGCCCTTCTTCCTGCTGTCCGAAACGTCGCCCTTCGCGGGCGAGGAGGGATATGGGGGCTGCGGTCCCATGGCGCTGTGCCAGCCCGCGACGCCGCATCCCCTGACCCTGTGCCACATGGCGGCGGGGGCGGACCTGGGGCTGACGCCGATCCGCGACCACAACGGTCCCCGGATGTCGGGCCCGACGCTGAATACCTTGACGATCCGTGACGGCAAAAGGCTCACCGTGGCCGACGCTTATCTGGACGCCGTCGTGCGCGCCCGCGCCAACCTGCGCATCTTGACCGGCATTCTGGTGGATCGGCTGACGTTCGGGCCGGACGGCCGGGCGGTCGGGGTGTCGGGCCAGGCAGGGGCAGACCGCGTGCTGGTGTCCGCGCGCCGGGCTGTGGTGCTGGCGGCAGGCTCCATCGGCAGTCCATCCATCCTTATGCGGTCGGGCATCGGACCGGCGGGCGATCTTGCCAGCCTCGGCATCCCGGTGCTGCAAGACAGGCCGGGCGTGGGTGCGAACCTGCAGGATCATCTGCTGTCGGCCGGAAATGTCTATCGCGCACGCCGCCCGGTGCCGCCCACGACCACGCAACATTCGGAATCCTTGACCTATATCGGCGCGCGCACTGCCGATCCCGCGCTGCCGCCGGATCTGGTCGTTGGCATCGTCAGCATGCCGGTGCTTTCGGACGGGCTTGCAGGGCTGGTCGGCGCACCTGCTCCGGGCGAGGGCTATACCCTGATGTTCGGCATAACCCATCCCCGCAGCCGGGGCCGGATCATGCTGGCAAGCGCGGATCCGATGGTACATCCGGTGATCGACCCCCGGTATCTGGAGGCCGAAGAGGACCGCGAACACCTCCTTGAGGCGCTTGAATGGGCACGCCGGATCGGAAGCGCACCGGCCTACAAGGCTTGGAACCAGCAAGAGCTGTTCCCCCGACCGCAAGATCTGGAAACCAGGGACAGCCGGCTGTCCTTTGTCCGACGTGCGGCGGTGACGCATCATCATCCCGTCGGCACCTGCCGAATGGGCACCGATCGGACAGCCGTGGTGGATCCGGACCTTTCGGTGCGCGGAGTTCCGGGATTGTACATCGTGGACGCCTCTATCCTGCCCAGCCTGACGACCGGCCCGGTCAATGCCGCAGTTATAGCGGTTGCCGAACGGGCGGCGACGCTGCTGGTGTTCTGAAAACTGACGCTTGCTGTCCGATTTCCGTTGATGTCATCGAGTTGGCCCTGCGCGTGTCGGTCCCGAGCGAAGATCACGATCTTGCGTCGCCCGGTCAGCGCCCCCGTGGGATGATCGAGCAATAGATCTTCTTCACCGGCACCGTGCTGTGCCAATCCACCACGCAGCCCAGCGGCACCAGAAACGTCTCGCCCGCCGTCCACACCCGCGACACCCCATCGACCGTCAGCGTCACCGACCCCTCCAGCAGATGCATCACCTCGTGGCGCGGATACGAGATCGGCTTGCGCATATAGGGCGTCGTGGCCCACACCCCGACCGCGAACTGGCCCGAGGCATCGGCGTAAACCTCGGCTGCCATCTGGTCTGGCGCAGGGCTGGTCAGCACCGCCGCCGCAGGCCCCGGCGACGGCGTCAAGGCCATCCCGATGTCCACCCGCAGCGGCAGGTCGGGGGCGGTGGCCGGCGCGCCGGCTTCAAAAATCACATAGATCTTGCGCACCGGGTCGGGCTGGTCCCACTGACAATCCAGCCCCTTGGGGATGAAGAACGCCTCGCCTTCGCGGATCGTCTCGGCCCGCCCGTCCGGCAGCCGGATGGTGACCGACCCTTCCAGCAGGATCATGAATTCGTCCCACGGATAGGGTCCCGGGGTCGCCACCCACGGCGAGCAGCCCCAAAAGCCGATGCTCAGGCCGGGGCTTTCCAGCATCTGCACCCCGGTCTGGTCGGCCGACCCCGAGGCGATGTCGCCGGCCGGCATCGGCGGCAGAGCGGGCCAGTTTCCGGGTGGCGGGGTCAGGTCGATGATCTGGTTTGCATCTGGGGTCATCAGGCGGGTTCCTTCGTGGTTATGCTCTTTTCAAGGGCTTTCAGCACGGCCCTGTGGATCGGCGGCGATCGCCTGCTCGATCAACAGAACCCGTCGCCCGGCTCCGCCAATCGCCAAGGCCGCAACGGCCCCAGGCAACCCGGCCCCGATGACGATCACGTCGCGCATTCTCCTGAACCGGCGGATTCCGGTCCTGAACGAACCTGTTGTGCAATTTCACGGTCAGAGATCGAACGTCGCAAAGACCGGCGCGTGGTCGGACGGCTGCTCCCATCCCCGCGCCGGACGAAGGATTCGGCTGTCGTGCGCCGCCCCTGCGATATCGGCAGTCGCCCAGATATGATCCAGTCGGCGCCCCTTGTCCGCAAGGTCCCAACCGGGGCTGCGATAGGACCACCACGAGTAAAGCCGCCCCACCGGAAGATCGGCGCGCGTCACATCCCGCCAGCCGCCCGCCTCCATCACCGCCTCCAGATGGGCGACCTCGACCGGGGTGTGGCTCACGATCTTCAGCAAGGCCTTGTGGTCCCACACATCGTCCTCGCGCGGCGCGATGTTCAGATCGCCAACCAGAATGGCGCGGTCGGGGCGCTCCCAATGACACCAGTCGCGCATCTCGGTCAGGAAATCGAGCTTCTGGCCGAACTTCGGGTTGACCTCGCGGTCAGGAACATCGCCGCCGGCCGGGACATAGCAGTTGTGGATCGTCACGCCGTTTTCCAGCCGCGCGGCGACATGCCGGGCGTGACCCAGCTTGGCGAAATCCCGGTCGCCGGCATCCATGATCGGCAGCTTCGACAGAATGGCCACGCCGTTATAGCCCTTCTGCCCCCGTGCCACGATATAACGATAGCCAAGCGCCTGAAACTGCCCGAGGGGAATGCTCTCGACCGGGCTCTTGCATTCCTGCAGACACAGGATGTCGGGCTGCTCGTCGAGCATCAGCCGCGCCACCAGCGCCTCGCGCAAGCGGACCGAATTGATGTTCCATGTGGCAAGCGTGAACGACATCATGGGCTCCGGGTGGACCTGCATCAATGCTAACGTCAACCCGGGCCGCACGCCACCCGCCAAACGCCACCCTTCAAACGCTACCCGCCAAACGCAGGGAACGATACCCGCACCGGCACTGCCAACCCAGAGCGGCACGACAAAAAAAGGCCGGGCACGAGGCCCGGCCAGGTCCAACAGGGAGGTGTCATGTCATAACCCCGACATGACAAGGGGGTTCCATGCAAGAATGATAGCAAGCGATGCGGGCAAGGCTAAGGCCCCGACAGTGAAAATTCGGGGCTATGGCGGGAAAGTCACGCCACCAGCTTGTAGCCGCCGCTTTCGGTCACCAACAGCCGCGCGTTCGAGGGATCGGGTTCGATCTTCTGGCGCAGGCGGTAGATGTGGGTTTCCAGCGTGTGCGTGGTGACACCGGCGTTGTAGCCCCAGACCTCGTGCAACAACACGTCACGAGCCACCACGCTCGACCCGGCACGATAAAGGTACTTGAGGATGTTCGTCTCTTTCTCGGTCAGCCGGATTTTCTTGTCCTTGGCGTCCAGCAACATCTTCTGCGCCGGCTTGAAGGTATAGGGGCCCATCTGGAACACCGCATCCTCGGACTGCTCGTGGGTGCGCAACTGCGACCGGATCCGAGCCAGCAACACCGGAAACTTGAAGGGCTTGGTCACATAGTCATTGGCTCCGGCGTCAAGACCCAGAATGGTGTCGCTGTCGGTCTGGTGCCCGGTCAGCATCATGATCGGGCACTTGACCCCGACCTTGCGCATCCGGCGGCACAATTCCCGGCCATCGGTGTCCGGCAGGCCGACATCGAGGATCACCAGATCAAACACGCCCGCCTTCACCTTCTCCATCCCCTCGGCCCCATTGCGGCCCTCGAACACGTCGAAATCTTCGGTCAGCACCAACTGCTCGCTCAGCGCCTCGCGCAGATCGTCATCGTCATCGACCAGCAGGATTTTCCGCAGCGTTGCCATTCCGGCCTCCGTTTGATGTTCCACACAGATGCGCCGGCTTCACGGAGCAGGCAAGATTTGCTGCAAACTCTTCACGCGGACGTGTCGCCACGCAGCGGAATGTTTCAATTCCACGGGTCAGGGGCTAAATGGGGGGCAGGAGTGTGTGATGCCACTGGCCCCGACAAGGATCGAACTGATTGCCCGCGCGCGCGGCGACCTGCGCATGGGTCTGCCGGTGGTCCTGACGGCCGCCGGGCAGACGGCGCTGGTCGCGGCCATCGAGACGCTGGGGGCAGACCGGCTGGCGGACCTTCGCGCGCTTGGGCCGGCGGCACTGGCCATCACGCAGCGTCGGGCAGAAACGCTGAAAGCGCGGGCGTATGACGGCGACCTTGCACGGGTGCTGGTCCCGGCCGGGGCAGATCTGATCTGGCTGCGCGCGATAGCCGACCCGGTGAACGATCTGGCCACCCCGATGAAGGGCCCGTTCACCGCCCTGCGCGACGGGCCCGCGACGCTGCATCGCACCGGTCTTGCGCTGGTCAAGGCGGCGCATCTGTTGCCCGCCGTTCTGGTCGTGCCGGTCGACCATGCCCTGACGCTGGCGGCGCGCGACGGCCTGACGGTGCTGCACGACGCCGCCGACCTGCTGTCGCACCTGTCGCCGCAGCACGAGATCAGCGCGGCCCGCGTACCGCTGCAGGCAGCGCGGGCTGGCCGTGTTCACGTCTTTCGCCCCGAGGACGGGTCGGAGGAACATTATGCCATCGAGATCGGCCAGCCCGACCGCAGCCTGCCTGTCCTGACGCGGCTGCATTCTGCCTGCTTTACCGGCGACGTCCTGGGCTCGCTGAAATGCGACTGCGGCCCGCAACTGCACGCCGCCCTGCGCCAGATGGGCACCGAAGGGGCGGGCGTGCTGCTTTATCTCAATCAGGAAGGCCGGGGGATCGGTCTGGCCAACAAGATGCGCGCCTATGCCCTGCAGGATCAGGGGTTCGACACGGTCGAGGCCAACCACCGCCTTGGCTTTGAAGACGACGAGCGGGATTTTCGCATCGGGGCCGACATCCTGCGCCGGCTGGGGTTTGCATCGGTCCGACTGATGACCAACAACCCGCGCAAGCTGGCGATGATGGCGGCTTGCGGGCTGGTTGTGACCGAACGGGTGCCGCTGCACGTCGGGCACACGCCCGAAAATGCCGCCTACCTTTCGACCAAGGCCGCGCGGTCGGGGCATCTGGAATGACCCGGTTCGACATCGTGGTGACCCGGCAGGGCGCGCGCTTTCTCAACCGCCGCTTTCCCTGCGCCATCGGACAGGCCGGCATCACCGTCCGGAAACGCGAGGGCGACAGGGCTACCCCCGCAGGCACCCACCGCATCACCGGCATGCTCTACCGCGCCGACCGCCTTGCCCGTCCGGCCGACTGGGCCTTGCCCATCGGGCCGCACGACCTGTGGTCCGACGCCGCTGACGACATCGACTACAATCATCCGGTCCGCATGCCCTATCCGTACAGCGCCGAACGCCTGCACCGCCCCGACCGGCTGTATGACCTTGTGCTGCTGACCGACTGGAACTGGCCGCAGGCGCAACCCGACCACGGCTCGGCGATCTTTGTGCATGCCTGGCGCAGCCCGCGCTTTCCGACCGCCGGCTGCGTGGCCTTTGCCCGCGCCGACCTTGCTTGGATCGCGCCGCGCATCCGCCATCAGACGAGGCTGATCGTCCGCATCTGACCTTCTCCCGGAACACCGCGACATCACGGGCGTGACCGATCTTCGGAGGAAACCATGGCCAGACCAACGGCGGCCGGATCGTTCTGCCCCTTCCGCAACGGTCGGGCTAACCTCGGGTTCGCGCTCCGAAAATCGCCGATCCGACCCGCACATGCGTCGCCCCTGCCGCAATGGCCGCCTCGAAATCGCTGCTCATCCCCATCGACAGGCCGGCCAGCCCGTTGCGCGCCGCCATGCTCGCCAGCGCGGCAAAATGCGGGGCGGCGTCCTCGGCTTCGGGCGGGATGCACATCAACCCGGACAGCGGCAGATCCATCGCCCGGCAGGCGGCCAGGAACCCGTCCAGATCGTCCGGCAGAACCCCGGCCTTCTGCGGCTCGGCCCCGGTGTTGACCTGCACGAACAGGTTCGGGCAGGCCCCCCGCGCCTGAGCCAGCCGCGCCAGCTTGTCGGCCAGCGAGGGGCTGTCGAGCGCGTGGATCGCGTCGAACACCTCGACCGCCACCTTGGCCTTGTTGGTCTGCAAGGGCCCTACCAGATGCACCTCGACCGCGCCGAACCGGGCGCGCCAGCCCGGCCATTTCGCCTGCGCCTCTTGCACATAGTTTTCGCCATAAACCCGGTGGCCCTGGCGCAGCACCGCCTCGACCCGTTCGGCGGGTTGCAGTTTCGACACGGCGATCAGCCGCACCGATCCCGGCTTGCGTCCGGTGGCACCTTCGGCAGTGGCGATCCGGGACAGGATGTCGGTCAGCGGCATGGCACCCTCGTTTCCGGGCGTTGTGACCCCGGCCGGACGGCAAGGCCAAGGGTCGAAACGAAAAGAGCGGGCCTTGGCCCGCTCTCTCCAGACAGATATTCTGTCGTCAGATCAGAAGCTGAAATTTACGCCGGCCTCAGCATAGGTATCGCCGTTGAAGTCGTTCTGGATGCCGGCCGCGAGGGTCGCGCCACCAAGATCGTAATCGACACCAAGACCATAGGCGGTATCTTCGGTCCCGAGGTTGTCGCCGCCAGAGATGAACGCACGGACGGTCACGGCATCAAACTTGTAGTTGCCGTACAGGGTGACTTTGTTCGCATCATCTGCCGCGGTATCGCCACTGACGTCGAAGTACAGCAGGCCGACGTTGGCAACATCATTGAAGGCGTACTCGGCTGCGAGGGCAAAGTTATCGGTCTCTGCGTCCCCGGAACCAAACCCGTTGTTCTTCTCATAGCCACCCGAAACAGTCACAGCGCCGAACTTGTAGTCTGCCGACAGCGAGAAGTTGTCGCCGGCATCGGACGATGTCTGATCCTCGGTATGGTAGGAGATACGCGCGTTCAGGTCACCGACCGAGTAACTCACGAAGACACCGACACGGTCGGATTGATCACTGTAGGGGCCTGAAGAAAACGCGGTGGTGATCCCGATCGGATCGCCTGCACTGAAACCAGTGTAGCCGATTTCCGAGTTGTACACCAGTGCTGCCGAGTCGAGGGCGCCGTTGGCGTTACCGACTTCAACACGGAACCCTTCGAACGACGCGTAGACATAAGCCGCGCTCAGAGTAGCACCGCTCCTCACGACGCCGGCGATCTCGGCGTTGTCAGTTCCGGCAGAGTACTGCAGACGCACACGACCACCAAAGGTCACGCCCGAGTCAGTTTCGACCTTGCCGTTGATTTCCGTCCGGAAGCGAAGCTCGAGCTGGGTTTCGCGGTCCGACCGGGTTTCATCATAGTTCAGACCGAAACGACCCGAACCCGAAAGCGTGATCTCAGCAGCGGCCATGCCAGCGGTGGCACCGATCAGGGCCGTAGAAAGAAGAATCTTTTTCATAGTTTCCCTCGTTGTCTGTGGAAGGTGATGCCCAACTCAGGGGAATCCGAACTGGGTATGCCTCTTTTTCCACTCACCTGACCCCGATTGCAACGTGAAGGCGGGGCAGGTGAGGGAAAGACGCCCGCGATGGTGCAGCTTTGCCACAGTCCAGCCACAGCCCCGCCGCACTGTGACGGCCCGGCCCGGCGCGCCCCCGGGAAAGGCCTTGGCACGCCCCGACCGCTCGGCTAGACAACAGACAAGTGGACCGGGGGACCCTGATGATCTTGCAAAGCCTCGCACGCGCCGCACGCACTGGCGGCCTTGTGACCGGCCTTATCCTGGGGCTGGCGGCCTGCGGTGGTGGAGGCAGCGGTTTTGGCGGCGGCGGATCGGGCCTGTTCGGAGGGGGCAATGGCGCCGGGACGACGACCGATGGCCGCAGCAGGACCGCAAATGCCACCCGCGAATCGCGCGAAGCGGCGGATGCAAGGGGCAACCGCCTGCAGGATATCCTCGCACGCTCGGCCAACCCGAACACCACGGTCGAGGTCAACAGGTATCTCTGGACGGCCTCGCTCGACGTTCTGAACTTTCTGCCGATCGAACAGATCGACCCGTTCACCGGGGTAATCGTGACCGGCTATGGCACGCCGCCCGGTTCTGGCCGAGCCTATCGGGCGACGATCTTTGTGCAGGACCCGGCGCTGGATGCCCGCAGCCTGAAGGTGGCGCTGCAATCGCGGGGCGGCGGCCCGGTCGCCCCCGAAACGGTGCGCGCGGTCGAGGACGCCATCCTGTCACGCGCCCGGCAACTGCGGATTCAGGACTCAGGGCTGTAGCGGCTGGTTGCAGACCGGTTCTGCCGCCAAGAGATGGCGAGGTATGGAGTTGTGCCGTACCCGGCTCTGCGGTAGGCGGAATGACCGACCTTGCAGTTGAGGTGCGCATGTGACCGAAGAAAGGCTTGCACAAGCCGCTATCATCGAGAAATTCGACGCCCAGTTTGAACTTTGGAAAAAAGACCATCCGGGCGGAAGTTTTGCCGTATTCTCGGCCGAAATGATCGTCCGCGCCCTGAACAAAGGCGTCGCACACGACAGTCTTGGGCAGAATCTGAAAGGAGAAAGGGATTTTCGGACAACCGGACTGACGAATTACCAACGCATTTGCCAAATGTACGTCGAAACGGTTGGGGCACCGATATTTCCGCCCGACCTTCGCGTGTGCGACTACGGTTGTGGCACCTTGCGAGCCGGCGTGCACTTCATCCATTCGCAACAAGCGGGATGCTACTTTGGCCTCGACGTTGATCCCGATCTTCTTGAAATTGCTCGGAAAGGCTTCAACGACAGCATCGTCGCCAAGCAAGCGACCCTTGGGCTGGTCACGTCCGGTCTGGCAGCAGCCAAGGCGGCGAAGGTCCAACTGCTGTTCACCGCAAATGTCGTCTGTCACGTCCACCCCGACGACGCGCATGAGTTTTATTACAATATCAGACAGATCGCAAGCGAGGCGGGCTCCGTCGTCATGCTGCACGGCATTATAGCTGATCGCAGCTTTCGCTTTCAGAAGTCAGGTTGGGCGCATTCTCTCGCCTATTACGAGCAGCGGATGATACCATTTTCGCTTGTCGGAACCAAGTTTGTCGCATCTGCAAAAAAGTTTGGCGAAGAGCTCAGCTCCTACTACATGATTTTTCGTCGAGATTGATCTGCACCCTACCGGCTGATCGCCGACCGCAGGCCGACCCGGACATCAATGACTTTGATCGCAGCGGTTCAACAGCGACATGCCGGGGGAAACCGGTAGCGAACTGACTTTCGGAGGCTGGATCCGCCTGCAAAGAACGGGCTGCTACTTCGGTTCTGCAGGTTCGACGCAGCGACCCGATCAAGGGACTGGCATGCATCCTTGCCCCGGTGTATCCGGCGGCGGGGAACCAAGAGGTCTGCATGTCGCGCTATGAACCATCCGTGATCGAGCCCGCCTGGCAGAAGGTCTGGGCCGAGGCCCGCGTGTTCGCCGCCAAGGCCGACCCTTCCCGGCCGAAGTATTATGTCCTCGAGATGTTTCCCTACCCGTCCGGCCGCATCCACATGGGGCATGTGCGCAACTACACGATGGGCGACGTGGTGGCGCGCACCAAGGCGGCCCAGGGGTTTTCGGTGCTGCACCCGATGGGCTGGGATGCCTTCGGGATGCCCGCCGAGAACGCCGCGATGGAGCGGGGGGTGAACCCGGCCACCTGGACCCATGCCAACATCGCCGACATGCGGGCGCAGATGCTGCCCCTGGGGCTGTCGATCGACTGGAGCCGCGAGTTTGCCACCTGCGACCCCGAATACTACGGCCAGCAGCAGGCGCTGTTCATCGACATGATGGCGCAGGGTCTGGTCTACCGCAAGGCGGCCGTGGTCAACTGGGATCCGGTGGACATGACCGTGCTCGCCAATGAACAGGTGATCGACGGGCGCGGCTGGCGGTCGAACGCGCCCGTGGAACGACGGGAGCTGACGCAGTGGTTCTTCCGGATCAGCGATTACTCTGCCGAATTGCTGGCGGCACTGGATGGTCTGAAAGACTGGCCCGAGAAAGTCCGCCTGATGCAGGCCAACTGGATCGGCCAGTCGCGCGGCCTGCAGTTTGCGTTTTCCACTGTCGGCGCACCGGAAGGCTTTGACCGGCTGGAGGTCTATACGACCCGTCCCGACACCCTGCTCGGGGCGAGTTTCGCCGCGATCAGTCCGGATCATCCGCTGGCCAGGCAACTGGAACGGCATGATCCGGCCGTGGCCGCCTTTGTCGCCGAATGTCGGCAGATCGGCACGTCCGCCGAGGCGCTGGAGACGGCCGAGAAAAAGGGCATGGACACCGGGATCAGGGTACGCCATCCCTTTGACGACGCTTGGGAATTGCCGGTATACATCGCCAACTTCATCCTGATGGACTATGGCACCGGCGCGATCTTTGGCTGCCCCGCGCATGACGACCGCGATTTCGAATTCGCCGGCAAATACGGGCTGCCCATCGTCGCCACCTTCTCGGCCGACGGCAGCGATCCGGTGCTGACCGCGGCGTTCGTCCCGCTGAAATCGGAACGGGTCCATTACGTCCGCGGCTTTGCGGGCGAGGCGGTGCAGACCGGCGAGGCTGCCGTCACCGCAGCGATTGCGGCCTGCCAGGAGCGCGGCATCGGGCGCGGCGTCACCAATTACCGGCTGCGCGACTGGGGGGTCAGCCGCCAGCGCTATTGGGGCTGTCCGATCCCGGTGATCCACTGCCCGGCCTGCGGTGTGGTTCCCGAACGGCGCGAAAACCTGCCGGTTCGCCTGCCCGATGACGTGACCTTTGATGTGCCGGGCAACCCGCTGGACCGCCACCCGACCTGGCGGCACTCGACGTGCCCGTACTGCGGAGCCGGGGCGCGGCGCGAGACCGACACGATGGATACCTTTGTCGATTCGAGCTGGTACTACGCCCGCTTCACCGCGCCGCATGCCGCCACGCCGACCGATGCCGGCGAAGTGGACTACTGGATGAACGTCGATCAGTACATCGGCGGGGTGGAACACGCGATCCTGCACCTGCTGTATTCCCGCTTCTTTGCACGCGCCATGCACAAGACCGGGCATCTGCCGCTGAAGGCTATCGAGCCGTTCAAAGCCCTCTTTACCCAAGGCATGGTGACGCACGAGATCTATCAGACCCGCGACCCGGCAGGCCGCCCGATCTATCATCTGCCCGAGGATGTGACGGACGGCTGCCTCGCCGATGGCACTGCGGTCGAGGTCGTTCCCTCGGCCAAGATGTCGAAGTCGAAAAAGAACGTCGTCGACCCGATGAACATCATCGCGGCCTTCGGGGCCGATACCGCGCGCTGGTTCGTGATGTCGGACTCGCCTCCCGAACGCGATGTCGAATGGACGGCCAGCGGGGCCGAAGCCACCTTCAAACACCTGTCACGGGTCTGGGCGCTGTCGGAGCGGATTGCCGAGATGCCCGAGGGCCATCAGGGTGCCGACGACGCCGACCTTGCCCGCGCCACCGCCCGCGCCGTGCAGGAGGTGACGCAAGGCATCAGCGGCTTTGCCTTCAACAAGGCCATCGCCAAGCTCTACGAGTTGACCAACACGTTGGGCCGTGCCAATGGCTCGACCCCTGCCATGCGGGCCGCAATGCGCACGCTTGCGCAACTGATGCAGCCGATGACCCCGCATCTGGCGGAATCCGTCTGGGCCGCTCAGGGTGGGGCGGGTCTTGTGACCCTGGCACCCTGGCCGGTGCCCGACCCGGCCCTTCTGGTGGACGGGACGGTCACCCTGCCCATCCAGATCAACGGCAAACGCCGGGCGGAAATCAGCGTGCCGGTCGAGATGTCCAAGTCCGACATTGAAAAGCTGGCGCTCGCGAACGAGGATGTGATCCGGTTCCTTGCCGGCCAGCCGGTGAAAAAGCTGATCGTGGTTCCGGGGCGCATCATCAATGTGGTTGCCTGACCGCCGCACCTTTCTGACTTTGGCCGCGCTTTCGGGCTGCGGCTTTGCCCCTGCCTATGGGCCGGGCGGGGTGGCGGCCGGACTCCAGGGCACCATCCGCGCCGCCGACCCGAACGACAAGAACGGCTTCGACCTTGTGCAGCGGCTCGAGCAACGTCTGGGCCGCCCGCAAAGCCCGCGCTATGACCTCGGCTACAGCATCGTGACCGAGGAAATCGGCGTGGGGGTCACGCCCGATGGCTCGATCACCCGCTACACCCTGACCGGCCAGATCGACTGGGGTCTGCGCGATGCCGCCGGCGCGCTGGTCGCTAGCGGACGGGTCGACAGCTTTACCGCCTATTCGGCGACCGGCTCTACCGTGGCGGGTCTTGCCGCAGCCGAGGATGCCGCGCGCCGCCTGATGCACATCCTCGCCGATCAGATCGTGATGCGGCTGACCGCGACCGCGGCGGACTGGCGGGCATGATCCTGCGCGGGGCCGAGGCCGTCCGCTATTTCGCCAAGCCCGATCCGGCCCGGGCAGGGCTGTTGATCAGCGGGGCCGATGCGATGCGGGTGGCGCTGCGGCGGGCCGAAGTGGTCGCGGCCCTGATCGGCCCGACCGGCGAGGCCGATCTGCGCCTGACCCGGCTGGCCGCAACCGACCTGCGGCGCGACAAGGCGGCGCTGCACGATGCCATGACCTCGCCGGGGTTCTTTCCCGGTTTGCGGGTGGTGCTGGTCGAGGACGCGACCGACGGGTTGGCCGACCTCATCACCGAGGCGCTGGCAGGCTGGCGGACGGGCGACGCGCAGATCGTGGTGACGGCAGGCAACCTGACCGGCAAATCCCCGCTGAAGGCACTGTTCGACAAACATCCCAATGCCTTTGCCGCCGCTCTGCAGGACGACCCGCCCAGTCGCGAAGAGATTGACCTTGACCTGAAAAAGGCCGGCCTCGCCCGGATCGACCCTGGGGGAATGGCGGATCTGACCGCGCTGGCCCAGACGCTCGACCCCGGCGATTTCCGCCAGACGCTGACCCGCATCGCGCTTTACAAGCTCGGCGATCCCACTTTTCTGACCAGCGCCGAGGTTGCGGCCCTTGCCCCCGCCACGATTGAGACCGGGGTTGACGCGCTGATCCACGCCACGGCCGAGGGCCACGCAGCCGAAATAGGTCCGCTGATCCGGCGGCTTGAAGCGCAGGGCACCAGCCCCGTCACGATTTGCCTGCAGACGCTGCGGCATTTCCGCAGCCTGCACATCGCGGTCTGCGATCCCGGCGGCACCCAGGCGGGTCTCAACAAGGCGCGCCTGTTCGGCCCGCGCCGCGATGCCGCCCAACGGCAGGCGACGCAATGGGGCATGCGGCTGCTGGAGCAGGCCGCCACCCTGCTGGTCGACACCGACCTGACCCTGCGGTCCGCGTCACGCGCGCCCGCCATGGCGGTCATGGAACGCGCGCTGATCCGGCTCGCCATGCTGAGGCGCTGATGCCCGCAGCCCCGACCCCGATCGAGGCTTTTCTGGCCCCGCTGGCCCGCCTCGCGGTCAGGCACGACTGCGAGGGGCAGGTGATCTGGGCGTTGCAGGGCGACTGGCAGGCACAGGACGACGAGGCGTCCATGCTCGACCCCGACGAAATCGCATTCTATGCCGAAGGTCTGCTGCTGGACGGACGCTGTCTGCACTGGCAGCTTCTGGCGGAAAACGGCGTTCCGGTGCTGGCGCGTCTGTTTTTCTGGCAAGACGCTGCCCCGCCGGTTCCGCCCCCAGAACCCGGCCTTGCCATCGCCGCCGAAGGCCGCTGGCCGCCCGGCTGACCGCCCGGCTGATCACCCGGAACGTCGGCCCGGAACGTCGGCCCGGAACGTCGGCCCGGCACGTTGGCCGGGCTGATACCGGTGCCGGGCCCGGCTCGGCCGTTACTCGCGCCCGGTGTTCATCACCCAGTATGTCCGGCCATTGCCCTGCGCGATGCCGAGGCCGATGCTGCGCATTCCGGGGTCGAGGATGTTCGCCCAATGCTCGGAAGAGCCTTGCCACATTTTCGAGGCCACCGCGACCGAGGGCTGCGGAGTGTAGGCGATGTTCTCGTTGGCGGCGCGATAGGTGTAGCCCGCCGCCTTCAACCTGCCGGTGAACGACGGCCCGCCCGGCGCGTCATGCGCAAAAAAGTTGCGCTCGGCCATATCGCAGGCATGCCCTTCGGCGGCCTTCTGCAAGGCTCGCGCCGGACGCAATGCCGGCAATCCCTCGTCGCGCCGCGCCCCGTTGATCCACTCGATCATCCCGTCGCGCAGCCCCGCCGCCCCGTCCGGCGCGTCGCAAGCCATCGCCGGACCCGCCAGCGCCATCGCCAACACCGACGCACGGCCAAAGGCGCGCCATTCCTGCCGTCGCATGCCCGTCTTCCCTCTGCAGCCACCCGCCGAAACCTAGCACCGAATTGCCCCCCGCGAACCCCTCTTGAACGCGCCGCACCTTGTGTTTTCGGTTGCCAAACGCGCACGACTGCCTAACCTGCTGTGAGGGCCGGACGATCGGTCGCCGCACAGACGGCACACAACAAGGGAGCATTCTCATGACATCTTTCAAACGCCTGGCCAGCAGCGGCCTTGTCCTGTGTCTCGGCCTTGCGCCGGTCGCAGCGCAGGTTACCGCCGTGGGCGATGGCGAAGGCGCGCTCAACATCGTGGCGTGGGCGGGCTACATCGAACGCGGGCAGACCGACAAGGCCTTCGACTGGGTCACCAAATTCGAAGCCGACACCGGCTGCATGGTCAACGTCAAGACCGCCGGCACCTCGGACGAGATGGTCGCTTTGATGAACGAAGGCGGCTTTGATCTGGTGACGGCGTCGGGCGACGCATCGCTGCGCCTGATCGCGGGCAAGCGGGTACAGCCGATCAACATCGACCTGATCCCGTCATGGTCGACGGTCGATGAACGCCTCAAGACCGCAGGCTGGCACACGGTCGATGGCGTACATTACGGCGTACCCTACATGTGGGGCCCCAACGTGCTGATGTACAACACCGAGGTGTTTCCCGAACCGCCGACCTCGTGGAACGTGGTCTTTGAAGAGATGACCCTGCCCGACGGAAAGTCGAACAAGGGCCGGGTGCAGGCCTACGACGGCCCGATCCATGTGGCCGATGCCGCGCAATACCTGATGTTCCACAAACCGGAGCTTGGCATCACCTCGCCCTACGAGTTGAACGAGGATCAGTACAAGGCCGCGCTGGATCTGCTGCGCGTGCAGCGGACGCTGGTGGGGCGCTACTGGCATGACGCCTTCATCCAGATGGACGATTTCAAGAACGAGGGCGTTGTCGCCTCTGGAACATGGCCGTTTCAGGTGAACATCCTGAAATCCGGCGGCGCACCGGTGGCCTCGACAATCCCGACCGAAGGCGCGACCGGCTGGGCCGACACCACGATGATGCACACAGAGGCCGCGAACCCGAACTGCGCCTACAAGTGGATGGAGCATTCGCTGGCCTCCAACCTGCAATCCGACCTGTCGGTCTGGTTCGGCGCAAACCCGGCGGTTCTGGCCGCCTGCACCGACGGACGCGGCATGCAGACCGCCGAAGGCTGTACCACCAACGGTCTGGATGATTTCGAAAAGATCAAGTTCTGGACCACTCCGGTTTCGAAATGTGCCCAGGGAGAATGCGTGCCCTATTACCGGTGGGTGTCCGACTATATCGGTGTGATCGGCGGGCGCTGACCGCTGAAAAGCCTGGCCCCTCTCTCTCCCGCTTGTGGGGGGAGGGGCGAGGCCCGCACCACCCGATGAGACCCCGGGACCTGCAGCGCCCTACGGCCGCTCGCGTCGCAAGAAGGGTGGGCAAGAAGGGTGGGCAAGCAAGGGTGGGTTGGAAAGCAGGCCGTCGCCGCCGCTCGTGCCGCGCAGCGCCCCCGCACCCATCCCGCTTGAGCCCCTGCACCGCTTTGCAAGGGCGCGAAGGGTTTGGCTGCGCAGCAGTCGTCATCCCGCTGCCAATTCTGCTGACCTCGCCTCCGGCTATCCGAACCTCGGGTTGCGCCGCCAGCCGCCCGACCCCTCGCGGGCCGGATCACAACTGTGGTACAAACCCACCCGTCCGCCCCGCAACACCAAGGCCGCCATGATCCCTGCCGTCGAATTTCGCGTTGTCTCGCGCCACTTCGGCTCCACCCGCGCCGTGGACGCCGTTGATCTGACTGTGCCCGAAGGCGCGTTCTTTGCCATGCTCGGCCCGTCGGGTTCCGGCAAGACCACCTGCCTGCGACTGATCTCGGGCTTCGAGAAACCCACCTCCGGCAACATTTGCATCTTTGGCGAGGATGTCAGCGCGACGCCCCCCCACCTGCGGGCGGTGAACACGGTGTTTCAGGACTACGCGCTGTTTCCCCACATGACCGTCCGCGACAACGTGGCTTACGGGCTGATGGTCAAGGGCGTGGACCGCCGCACCCGCCATGCGCGGGCCGAGGAATTGCTGGCGCTCGTCCACCTCGCCGACTACGGGCTGCGCAAGCCTGCGCAACTCTCCGGCGGCCAGCGGCAACGGGTGGCGCTGGCCCGCGCCCTGATCAATGAACCCCGGGTGCTGTTGCTGGATGAACCCCTTGGCGCGCTGGACCTCAAACTGCGCGAGGCGATGCAGGACGAGTTGAAAGCCCTGCAAAAGCGGCTTGGCATCACGTTCATCTTCGTGACCCACGACCAGACCGAGGCCTTGTCGATGGCCGACAGCGTCGCGGTGTTCAACAACGGCAAGATCGCCCAGATCGGCACGCCCGCCGATATATATGCCCGCCCCGCCACCCGGTTCGTGGCCGATTTCGTCGGCTCCTCCAACATCCTGCCGCCGCATCTGACCCAGGCCTTGGGCGGCCCCGCGCAATGGTCGTCCCTGCGCCCCGAGGCGATCCGCCGGGTCGACGCCGGCCACAACCCCGACCCTGCCCCGATCACCGGCACCGTCACCAGCCTGCGCTACCTGGGGGCCGCCACCCGGGTTCAGGTCATCACCGCCGATACCGAAATCGGCCTCCTGATCCCGGCCGGCCAGCCCCTCCCCAGCCCCGGTGACAGCATCCGCCTGACCTTTGACCGCGCCGCCCTGCACCTGATGCCCCCGCCATGACCGCCTTTCATTCTGGCCCGCAGACCGTCGCCGCAGGCTCCAGCCGCACTGCGCAAACCGGCCAGCCCTTTGAAAACGGCCGCTTGAGCCCCGGCAATGGCGCCGCTCTGCTGTCCTACGGCCGCCGATGACAGACATCGCGAACCCTGCACCTCGATCCAATCGGCCGGGACATCGCCGCCAATGGCTCTCCCCTCGCCACCAGAGGCACCCATGACCGTCGCGGACCGCCTGACCACTCTGTTCTGGAGACGCCCCACCCTGCTGCTGACGCTGCTGCTCGTGCCGCCGCTTCTTTGGCTCGGCGTGGTCTATGTCGGCTCGCTCGCCACCCTCCTGCTGCAATCCTTCTATTCCATCGACGAGTTTTCCGGCCTCGTCGTCCGCGAATTCACTCTGAAAACCTATGCCGAACTGCTGCGACCGTCGAATTTCGACGTGATCGCACGCACGCTGCTGATGTCGGCCGCCGTCACGGCCGCCTCGGTGATCGTCGCCTTCCCGATCGCCTACATGGCCGCCCGCTATGCCCGCGGTCGCTGGAAGGCGGTGTTCTACCTCGGCATCATGCTGCCCCTGTGGTCGAGCTACCTCGTCAAGGTCTACGCCTGGAAGCTGATCCTGGCCAAAGAGGGCATCCTGACCTGGATCGCCACCCAGACCCACAGCCAGTTCCTGATCGACGCCGCCCTTTCGCTGCCTTACGTTGGCGGCAACTCGCTTTCGACATCGTTTCTGGGCACGTTCCTGGTGTTCACCTATGTGTGGCTGCCCTTCATGATCCTGCCGATGCAGGCCTCGCTGGAACGCGTCCCCGCCTCCCTGATGGAGGCCTCTGCCGATCTCGGGGCCACCCCGGCGCAAACCTTCCGGTCCGTGACGCTGCCCCTTGCCCTGCCCGGCATCATCGCCGGCTCGATCTTCACGTTCTCGCTGACGATGGGCGATTACATCATTCCGCAGATCATCGGCACCTCGGCCAACTTCATCGGGATGGCGGTGTACAAGCTGCAAGGCACTGCCGGAAACATCCCGCTGGCTGCCGCCTTTGCCGTCGTGCCCATCGCGATCATGCTGGTCTACCTCAGCCTTGCCAAACGCGGCGGAGCGTTCGATGCGATCTGAGGCCCCCCTGACCCTGAAACTCGCCGCGTTCGCCGGGCTGTTGTTCCTGCACCTGCCAATTCTGCTGATCTTCCTTTACGCCTTCACGACCGAAGAGCAGACGTTCCAGTTCCCGCCCCCCGGGCTGACCACCCAATGGTTCGGCATTGCATGGAATGACCGCCCCGACATCTGGCCGCCGCTGTACCTGTCGCTCCAGGTCGCCGCAGTCTCGACCGTGATCGCCCTGATCCTCGGCACGCTGACCGCCGCCGCCATGGCCAACACGCGGTTTTTCGGCCGCGAACAGATCACCCTGCTGATCCTGCTGCCCATCGCCCTGCCCGGTGTGATCACCGGCATTTCGCTGCGGTCGGCCTTTTCGATCATGGACATCCCGTTTTCGACGCTGACCATCATCCTCGGTCATGCGACGTTCTGCATCGTCATCGTCTACAACAACGCCGTCGCCCGGTTTCGCCGCCTGTCGGGTGGAATACTCGAGGCATCGGCCGACCTCGGCGCCAATGCGTTCCAGACCTTCTTCTACATCCTGCTGCCCAACCTCGGCACCGCCCTGCTGGCAGGGGGCATGCTGGCCTTCGCGCTGTCGTTCGACGAGGTGATCGTGACCACTTTCACCGCAGGCCAGCAAAGCACCCTGCCGATCTGGATGCTGCAGGAACTGATCCGCCCCAGACAGCGCCCGGTGACCAACGTCGTGGCGATCGTGGTCTTTGCCGCGACAGTGGTGCCGATCCTGCTGGCCTACTGGCTGACCAGGGACGGCGGCGAGACGGCAGGGGGCGGCAAGTAGGCCGGGATTGACCCCGACCTGGCGCCCGACCTAGCGCACCTTGCCGACCAACCCGAACAGCCGTTGAAACAGCGTGCCGCCGATCCGCTTCATGCCCCAGAAATACAGGATGACCAGCCCAAGCAGCAGCAGCGCCGGCCACCCGTTCAACTGAAATCCACCCGAAGTGACCCCCCCGCTCAGAACGGCCACCAGATAGCCGCCAGCAAAGAACACCAAGAGAAAGTCGAGAATTGCGGCCAGAACAACTTTCCACGTCGCAGGTCGGATGTCGTCGCTCATCTGGGCCTCCCGGCGTTCGGTTTTCGCTACAATGGCATAGCCCGCCCTTGCGTCAAGCTGTCCCGAGACCGGTCAGGGGCTTGTCCGCCACCCGGCCAACATCTGCCGCCGCCCGTCCTGCCCAACGCCCCGTCGCCAGACATCCCGTCAGCAGATAGCCGCCGGTCGGCGCCTCCCAGTCGAGCATTTCGCCGCAGACGAACACGCCGGGCACCGCCCGCAACTCCAATCCCGCGGTCACGCTGGCCTCTGTCACCCCGCCCGCCACCGAAATCGCCTCGTCCAGCGGCCTCGGCCCGGCCAAGACCATCGGCAGCCGCTTGACCGCCTCTGCCACGACCAGCCCCCGCCCGAACTCTTGCACCAAAGCGATGCCCACCGCCGAAACCCCCAGCTTGCGCAACCTGTTGGCCCGCGTTTCCCCCGGTTTCATCCGCTCCAGCCGCGCCATAACCTCGGAGGCTGCCACATCCGGCATCAGGTCCAGCGTCAGCGCCGCGCCGCCGCGCAATTCCCGGCTCACGGAATAAATCCCACCGCCCTCCAAACCCTTGGCGGATATGACGAACTCTCCACGCTCGTGCCGCCCTGCCACCAGCAGCGCCGCGCCCTTGACCGGTGTTCCGTGGAACCGGGCCATATGGCCGGACCACATCACCGAGAACCCCATGTTTGCCGGACGGAAACCCTGAACACTCACTCCTTTGTCCCGCAACCACGGCACCCAGGCCCCGTCCGACCCCAGCCGCGCCCAACTCGCCCCGCCCAGCGCCAGCACCGTCACCGCCGGCCGCAGATCGCGCTCGCCATCCGGGGTCTGGAACCGCAACGCCGCACCGGCGAACCCCTGCCACCGCCAGCGCAGCCTGACCTCCACCCGCAGATCCGTCAGCCGCCCCATCCAGGCCCGCAACAGGGGCGAGGCTTTCATCGCCACCGGAAACACCCGCCCCGAAGACCCTGCGAACACCTCGGACCCCAGCCCCCGGCACCAGTCCATCACCTCTGCCGGCCCGAACTCTGCCAGCATCGGCTCCAGCCAAGCGGCCCGATACGCCCCTGAAAACGCGACCGGATCCTCGGACCTGGTGATGTTCAACCCCGATTTCCCCGCCATCAGGAACTTGCGCCCGACCGACGCTTTCGCCTCGCAGACCACCACCCGCCGCCCGGCGCGCGCCAGTTCCCCGGCGGCCATCAGCCCGGAAGGCCCGGCCCCGATCACCAGCGCATCAACCATGTCGCACCTCGAACATGCTGTTCCCGCTCGCAGGGGCCGCGCAACGCGCCGTCATGCCAGTCCGGGGCCGGCGGTCTGGAAGTACAGTGCGCCCTCCACAGCCGACATCCGACACATTCCTGTGGAACCGGGCGTCAGACATCCGTCAGCGCCGGGCCAGCAGTGCCTTGATCGCGTGCAGATGCGCGGGACCTGCGGCGAGGGCATCCGCCGCCAAGGCGCCGGCCGCGGTCATCAGCGCCTCGGGTGGCTCGATCCGGTCGATCAGGCCCCAGGCCAGCGCCTCGGGCGCGTCGATCCGCGCACCCGCCATCAGAAGCATCGCGGCGCGTGCGGGTCCGATCAGGGCGGTCAGCCGTGCCGGGTCGGCGGGTTGCGGGCGAAACCCCAGCCGCATCACCGGGTAGAAGAACCGCGCGCCCGGCACTGCAATGCGCAGGTCGCAGGCCAACGCCAGCCCGAACGCCCCGCCCGCCAGCGTGCCGTTCAGGGCGGCGATGGTCAGCCCGGGAAAGGCCGCTAACCCGGCCGAAACCCGGTCCCAGACCGGATCGGTGCCAAGACCCGCCGCCATGTCTTCCAGATCGGCCCCGGCGGAAAACACCCGGCCCGCGCCGGTCAGCACGATGATCGAGGCATCGGCGGCCCCGGCAACGGCGGCCTCCACCTGTTCCAGCATCGCTTTGGTCAGCGCATTGGCCTTTTCAGGCCGGCTCAGGGTGATCTGCAGCAACCCGCCTTCCCGGGAAAGCGCGATCACGCGATCACCCCGACGGTCCGGCGCATCGCATCCTCGCGTTGACGCACGGTTTCGCCCAGATACCCGTCCGCCCCCGGCCCGCACATCCACAACAGCGCCCGAACGACTTGGGTCAATAGCGCTGCAGCGGCCTTGCCGGCCCGACAGGCCACCGACCCGCCGGCGCGCGCAAGCAGCACGAACCGCGCCCCGGCTTCTGCAAGAACCCGGGCAGCGGTCGCTTTCCCCGTGACCAGAACCATCCTGCCTTGCATTCCCGCCCCCTCTGCTCTGTCCGACAAATCCTGTTACCCGATCCGGGCCATCAACGGAATCCCTTGACCGAGTCCGCCGAGCAAGGGATGTTGGCGCGCATTCCATGACCGGTGAAAGGGACCATTATGGCACAGGGAAAAGAAGCGCGTTGGAAACGGGTGGGTGGTGCAGCCGCCCTTGCCCTGCTCGCAGGCCATCCGGCCCTCGCGCAGGTCACCCCCGAAGAAGTCTGGCAGAACTGGCAGGACGTCACGAAGGGCTATGGCCAGACCATGACCGCGGCCAGCGAAACCCGCGACGGCGACACGCTGACGATCGAGGGCCTGTCGATCAAACAGAACCAGGACGGCGTGGTGGTCGATGCCACGATCGACGAGGTGAACTTTACCGACAACGGCGACGGTACGGTCGAGATCACCATGTCGGACTCCTACCCGGTCAAAATGACCTTGCCCGCCGATACCCAAGGCGAAGGCCCGACCAACCTGACGATCGCGATCTCGCAACCGGGTGTCGTCCTGACCGTCGGCGGTACTCCGACCGATACCTCCTACGAGTTCGAAGCCCCGACGCTCGGCTTCAAGCTCGAGGCGATCAACGGTGTCGATGCGGGCGCGGTTGACGTGACAGCGAACGTGACCCTGACGGCAGTGACCGGCAGCTACGAGGTGACCTCGGTCGAGGGCGGCAAGGCCGTCGACTCAAGCTTTACTTCTCAAAGTCTGGCATTGACCGTCCTTGCCAAGGATCCGGACACCCAGTCGGATGTCCGTGTCGTGGCGACCATTGCCGACATCGAGTCCGCGACGACCGGCACCTTTGTCGGGATCGATCTGATGGCCACCAACATGGCTCAGGCCCTGCGCTCGGGCTTTGCGGTCGACGGCGGCTTTACCCACGGGGCGATGTCGTTCGACCTCGACGTGACGGAGGGCGGCAAGCCGACAAAGGTCACTGCCAGGGCCACCGGCGGCGGGATGACCGTCGCAATGGATGAAAGCGGCTTTGTCTATGGCCTCAACGGCACCGGCACCGCAATCACGGTCAGCGGCCCCGAGATTCCATTCCCCGAGGCCAAGGTAACTTACGGCGAAATCGCCTTCAATCTGGCGATGCCGATGCTGGCCTCTGATACACCGAGCAATTTTTCGGTGCTGACCCGGCTGGTCGATCTGGCGGTGTCCGAAGAGATCTGGGGGATGATCGACCCGACCGGGGCGGTGCCGCACGATCCGGCGACCGTGATCCTCGACACCAAGGGGACTGCGCGCCTGACTGTCGATCTGGTGGACGAGGCGGCGATGGCGACGCTTGGCAACGCACCTCCCGGCGAGTTGAACTCGCTCGACATTACCGAACTCCGGGCGACCGTGGCCGGGGCCGAACTGACCGGCACCGGGGCGCTGACCTTTGACAACACCGACCTTGCGACCTTTGGCGGAATGCCCACCCCCACCGGCAAGGTGGATCTCAAGCTGGTGGGCGGCAACGCCCTGCTGGACAGGCTGGTGGCCATTGGCATGCTCACGGCAGAGGACGTCGGCGGGATGCGGATGATGCTGAGCATGTTCGCAAACGCAGGTGCCGCCCCCGACGAGTTGAACTCGACGCTCGAGTTCAAGGACAAGGGATTCTACGCCAACGGACAGCGCCTGCAGTAACCCTGCCTTACCCTGCCAGGGCCGCCCGGTCCGCCGGGCGGCCTTGCGCATCGCGGCAGCCGTCGGGCCTTGAATTCTGCGGCGAAACCGTGACCTGTGGGGCCAGCCATCCCTCGCATCCCGCTCAGGAGCCTTCATGCCCGCATCCCTCGCCGATCTGACCGACGCCCTGTTGTCCGCCGCCCGCGCCGCGGGGGCAGACACGGCCGATGCGCTGGCGGTGGCGGGGACTTCGGTCAACATCGACCTGCGCGCCGGTGCGCTGGAGCAGGCCGAACGATCCGAGGCAACCGAGGTCGGTCTGCGCGTGATGATCGGACGCCGGCAGGCCTGCGTGTCGGCTTCCGACGTCTCGCAGTCGACCTTTGCCCGGCTGGCCGAACGCGCGGTGGCAATGGCGCGCGAGGCCCCCGAAGACCCTTACGCAGGCCTGGCCGACCCCGACCAACTCGCCCGCAATTGGGACCTTGCCGCGCTGGACCTGACCGACCCGGCAGACGAGCCGTCAGCAGGGGCGCTGGAACAGGACGCCCGCCGGGCCGAAGCCGCCGCACTGGATTACCCCGGGATCAGCCAGGTCGAGGCATCGGCGGGCTATGCGCGGCGCGGCCTGCATCTGGCGACATCACACGGCTTTTCCGGCGGTTACGCCCGCACCTCGCGGTCGATCTCGGCGGTGGCCTTCACCGGAACCGGCACGGCGATGGAGCGGGACTGGGCCGGCGAGGGACGGGTCTGGCAAACGGACATGCCCGATGCCGCCGAGATCGGCGCGCTGGCCGCACGGCGCACGTTGCAGCGCGCCGGGGCCTTGCGCCCGGTGACCGGCAGGTTTGCGGTGCTGTTCGATGAACGGGTGGCCGCCTCGCTGATCGGGCATCTCTTGTCAGCGGTCAACGGGGCGGCGGTTGCGCGCGGCTCGTCTTGGTTGCGCGGGGCTTTGGGCCAGCCGGTGCTGCCCGCCCATCTGTCGGTCACGGAAAACCCTCACCGCCCCCGGGTGTCCGGCAGCCGCCCGTTCGACGGCGAAGGCCTGCCGACCCTACAGCGAACGATCGTTCAGGACGGCGTCCTGATGGGCTGGACGCTGGACCTTGCGACCGGGCGGCAGTTGGGCATGCCCTCCACGGCCAGTGCCTCGCGGTCCACGTCTGCCCCGCCGTCGCCCTCGACCTCGAACATCGACCTGTCGCAAGGGAATGTCAGCCGCGCGGATCTGATCCGCGACATGGGAACCGGGCTGCTGGTGACCTCGATGATCGGCTCGACCATCAATCCGACGACGGGCGACTATTCGCGCGGCGCCTCGGGGTTCTGGGTGCAGAACGGCGAAGTCACCCATCCGGTCAACGAGTGCACCATCGCGGGCAACCTGCGCGACATGCTGCTGCGGATCGTGCCGGCCAACGACGCGCGGGCGCATCTGAGCACCCGGGTTCCGTCGATCCTGATCGAAGGGATGACCCTTGCCGGAACGTGATCTGGCCCTGCTGGTCGAGGCGGCAAGGCTGGCAGGTCGGGTGGCGCTGCAATTCTGGGGGAAATCGCCGCAGGTCTGGGACAAGCCGGATGGTCAGGGTCCGGTGACCGAAGCCGATCTTGCGGTCAACGCGGCGCTCGAAGACCTGCTGCGCACCGCCCGTCCCGACTACGGCTGGCTGTCCGAGGAAAGCCCGGACACCGCAGACCGGCTGTCATGTGACCAGGTGTTCATCATTGATCCGATCGACGGCACCCGCGCCTTCATCGGCCACGATCCGGGGTTCAGTCACTCTCTGGCCATCGCGCGGCAAGGGGTGGTCACGGCCGCTGTCGTCTACCTTCCCGCCCGGAACCGGCTGTATGCAGCCCGGGCCGGGGCCACTGCCACGCGGGATGCAGGGCCCGTGCAGGTGGCCGAGCGCGATCAGGTCGAAGGGGCCACCTTGTTGACGTCAAAGGCCGATCTTGCCGAGGCGCAGTGGATCGGCCGGCCCCCCCAAGTGACGCGGGTTTTCCGTCCATCGTTGGCGCACCGGCTGTGTCTGGTGGCGGACGGCACGTTCGACGGGCTGTTGACCTTGCGACCGACCTGGGAATGGGACATCGCCGCCGGGGCCCTTATCACGGAACGTGCCGGGGCGACCCTGACCGACCGCCGCGGCGCTGCCGTGCAGTTCAACCGTGCCATCCCGATGACGGACGGGCTGCTCGTCGCCTCCCCCGGACTGCACGGCCGGATCGCGCCGCTGCTGAAACGCTAGGGCCGCCAAACGGCGGCCCTTTGTGAACGGTCATTTCTTCTTGGGTGGCACGAAACGCTTCGAGGTGTCGCGGGCATCCACCCGCACCGGTGCCGGCTTGGCCCGCGCCGGTTTGGCAAACGGCTTTCCCTCGCTTGGCTTGGCAAAGCTTCTGCCCTCGGCGGCGTGGGATTTCGACCCTGCCGCCCGCGCCGGTTTGCCGTCGGCGGGACCATGCGACTTGAACCCGGCCGAACGCGGCTTGGCCGGGCCGTCCGACCTGGGGGCCCAGCGGGCACCGGGCGCCGCACCTTCTGCCCGAGGGGCATAGGGTTTGCGCGCGATCTCGGAGGAAACGCGCTTGACGTAGGATTTGCGCGGGGCATCGGCGTCGTCGCGTTTCGGATAAGACTTGTCGGCAGCGGCGGCGTCATCGCGTTTTGCAGAGGGCTTGCGCGGCGGCCCGGCGTCATCGCGCTTTGCATAGGTCTGGCGCGGCGCCTCCGGGTCGGAGCGCTTGCCATAGGCCTTGCGTGGGGCCGCGTCCTCGTCGCGTCTGGCAACGGGCTGGCGCATCGGTTCCGCCGCAGCGTCGCGCCGAACATACGGTTTGCGGGCCGGTGCCGCTGCCGCAGTGCGCGGGACCTCTGCTGCGGGCGGCGGCGCTTCGGGTGCGTCACGGGCCACGGTGGTCTGCGGCGCGGGCGCGACGGCGACGGGGCGGCTTGAGGTGGGGCGCGAAGTGGGGCGCGGGGCGGGCGACGCGGCTTCGGCGCTGTCGTCGATGATTCGCGGGGGCTTGGGCACATAGGCCGGGCGGTCCGCGTCGGCCCGCGGGGCCGGTTTGCGAGGGCTGCGCTCGGGGCGGTCTAGATCGGGCTCGCCGGGCAGACGGTCCATCGTCACGCCGATTTCCAGTTCCAGATGCGCCCCGAACTTGCCAGCACGGTCGGCGGCGATCTGCACAAAGGTGCG
>Ga0105047_10000554_pt1 | contig 63759 bp, 62 predicted proteins | sample MAT04_FD_78384 | JGI IMG/M metagenome (GOLD analysis project Ga0105047, IMG submission 78384) | Freshwater microbial communities from Lake Fryxell liftoff mats and glacier meltwater in Antarctica - MAT-04 (megahit assembly) | ecosystem: Environmental > Aquatic > Freshwater > Ice > Liftoff... | reverse complement strand
TCCACGTGAGATACCGCGCGGGATAGTCGTCGTACACGACAATGTCTGTGACGAGACCGGCGCGCGCGTAATTACCTTCGATAAGATCGTGCGACAGCAGCGTGTTTTCCGGAAACCGTCCGGTGGTGGCCAGTTCAAATGCTTCAACATCGTAAATGCCCTTGCCGGTAAAGCTGCCCTCGTGAAACAGGTCCTGGTACAAGTCGGAAACGGCCGTCGTGTACGGATCCACTCCCGGAACACCCGCCATGATCGAGGCAAACCGCGAGCGATTGGCACTCGGCAACGAGACACCCACCCGGGGCTGCAACACACCATACCCTCGCGACACGCACCCACTACTGGTGTTGAAGATGGGCCGGTTAAGTGGATGCGCCATGGTGCCAACCAGTTCGCGCGCCGTTCCGGGTGGCAACACGGTATCGGCATCCAGCGTGATCACATACCGCACACCTTCCAGCGCGTGTACACGATCGCTTACAAAGGCAAAAGCCGCCGCGCCGCCACCCTGTGCCAGCTTGTTGAACTGTGACAACTTGCCGCGCTTGCGTTCCCATCCCATCCACACACCTTCGGCCGCATTCCACTCGCGCTTGCGGTGCAGCAGGTGAAACACGTCGACCGACGGCGAATGCCGGTCATTCAACTCACGGATTCCCTGCAGCGCCTGCGCGACAATTTGACGGTCCCCCTCCTGTTCTTCCGATTCGGCGTCCGTAAAATCGCTCAGGACGGCGAACTGCAACTCCGAATCCCGGTTAGCGAGATATTGCACCTCCAGATGCGCCAGCGTCTCACGCACGTCCTCGACGCTGTCAAACAAGGTGGGCACCACCACAGCCGTTCGACAATCCTTCGCGATGCCCGCATGTTCGAAATCAAGGCGCGGCAACATTTGCGTTGGGAGAAATGCCGTCACCAACTGATTGACCAGGCTGACGGCAATATCGTTGGCCGGTATGAACGCAAAGGCCACGACCAGCGGCCACGCTCTTCCGGCGGCTTCACCCGCGAGCGCCAGCACCGCCAACAAGGCGCCGATGGTGGCCACGGCCACGCTGACCACGAACACGCGCGTGGGATGACGCCGGATAAAGCGATACAGCCCCTCGAACAATGATTGGTGATACCCGACACGCTGCTCGAGTTGTGCCAGGCCATCATCTTCCAGGTAGTACCCCACGTGGCGACGCGGCTGCGCTTCATGCGTCAGCTCGGCCTGTTCGGCCAGCCGCACCGCCCACTCCGCAACGATCACCTCATCAAAGCCCGATCGCTTGGCCAGGCGTTCGACGACGTGACGGTATCGGTCGCGCGTTTCGAATGTCATGCGCGCATGGACGCCTGCCGGGTCGCGACGCAACACGCGTTCCATGGCACTCTGTCGTTCCACCAATTCGCGCCAGTCCCGACCTCCCAACGCCCGCAAGCTCGTGATGCTATTGGCCATGATCAACTGCGTGATGGCCAATTGCTGCGTGGACGCGACCACCGCCTCTTCCGGATTCACCCCTTCATCGCGCGCCCACTGTTCCAACCACTCCAACGGCGGAAAGGCGCCCGCCGCTTCGCGCGCCTGACGCAAGAACCGACTGACAAAGGTGGGCGAAGGTTGTGGCTTGGTTTCGTGAAACCGGCCCATTTCATCACTCAGCACTTCCCCCCCGGCTTGTCCGGCGCCGTGCATGCGCCTGGCCCATTTGTCGGCTTCTTCAATTTCGTCCAGTCGTCGCGTCACGCGCAGCGCCATGCGACGCACACTTTCAATCAGGCCAAGACGCAACATGGCAGGCACCGCCCACAGTTCGCCCACGGACAATCGCTGCACATTCTGAAACGCTTCGACGAACAACTCAGCGTTTTCGAGATCGACGCGTGCTTCCGTGTGGGAAATCAAGGCAATGGCCAGATCGTACACGCGCGGATATCCCGTCATGGTCCCGTCGGCCAATTCCGGCAATTCGGAGTAGTAGCCGCGTGGCAGGGTGGCGCGAACCTCCTGAATATGCTCCTGCACAACGTGATAATTGTCCAAAAGCCAGATGCCGGCCGCCCCTACGTCCAGTGAGTCCGAATTCGCCTGGGCAATCTGCGCGTGTGCCGTGGCCAGCACGCTGCGCGTATTCTGCAACCGGGCCAACAACCGGGCGCTGAGCCGTGGGCCGCGATCGACCGCCACCACCTGTCCACGCGCAAGCGCGCGTGCGCGTTCTGCCAGATGTTCTTCGCCAAGCAGATCGCCACGAATGGGCCCGGTACTGAAATCATCGGCCTCGACGGAACGACGAAAAAATCGGGCAAAACGGGTCGGAGGCGTCAGGGTATGCAGGAAGTGTGTCCACTGAAATCGGAGGAAGAACGATGTACTTCGATACAATTCTCGTGACGGGTGGTTCCCCGCGAGATTGCGGCGTCCGCCACTCCCCTCCATCTGCGACAGCCTCTAAAGTCCATAACATGACGAAAATCACACTGATGTCGGGGCTGCCCGATCCGGCCATCACCAGCAAGGGTTACGCGCATCCAGAATATCTGGTCTCGACGGAGTGGTTGGCCGCCCATTTGACCGAACCCTCCCTGCGATTGCTTGAATGCAACGAAGACGTGCTGCTTTATGCGGTAGAGCACATTCCCGGTGCGCAAAAGCTCGATTGGCACATCGATCTCAACGACCAGATCGAGCGCGACTACGTGGCCCGCGCGGGCTTTGAGCAGTTGCTGCGCGCACGCGGCGTGGACAACCGCACCACGGTGGTACTGTATGGAGACAAGAACAACTGGTGGGCCACCTACGCGTTCTGGGTGTTCCGTCTCTTCGGATTCACCAACGCACTCATTCTGGACGGCGGTCGCGCAAAGTGGCTGGCGGAAAATCGGCCCACCACGACAGACGTTCCGGCCTTTCCTCCTACGCAATATCTGGCGCCGGAACGCAACGATGCAACTATTCGGGCATTCTTTCAGGATGTGCGCGCGCATCTCGAAGACCGCAAACCCATGATCGATGTGCGATCGCCGCAGGAATACACAGGCGAAAAGTTGCACATGCCGGACTATCCGCAGGAAGGCACGCTGCGCGGTGGGCATATTCCCGGCGCACACAGCGTGCCGTGGGCGCGTGCAGCCGCTGCCGACGGTACCTTCAAGAATGCGGCCGAGCTGCGCGCCATTTACGAAGGCGAGGCGGGTTTGTCCGCCAATGACGACGTAGTCACGTATTGTCGTATCGGAGAACGCTCATCGCACACCTGGTTCGTCCTCACGACCCTCCTCGGCTACAAGTCCGTGCGTAATTACGACGGTTCATGGACAGAGTGGGGCAACAGTGTGCGAGCACCTATTCGTCGTGGAGAAACACCATGAGTAAACGCAATCATGTGGCCGCCGTGTGGACAGGCGGTCACGCCTTTCGTGGCGGTCGTCTCAACGGACCCCAAATCGACATCGATGGTGATGCGGTGAAAGGTCCGGGTCCGGTTGATACGCTGCTGCTGGCACTGGCCAGTTGTACGAGTTACGACATCGTCGATATTCTGGCCAAGCGGCGCACGCCGGCTGAGTCATTGGCCATTGAAGTGGTCGGCGATCGGGCCGATTCCACTCCCGCAAAACTCACGCGCATTCACCTCACGTTTAAGCTGGCCGGTGCCGGGATTGATCGGGAGCATGCCGAGCGCGCCATTGACCTCGCGGTGAACAAGTACTGCTCGGTGAAGGAGTCCCTCGACCCGGCCATCGTGGTGGAGTGGACGTTGGAGCTCGAGCAGCGGAGCTAATGCACGGGTACGGTACGCCGTGAGTTTCCGGCGTGCCGTTTTGTTGCGCAGTGGTGCAATGGGCGATGTCGAGCGTGGGGTCAGTGTTCAGAATTCTCACGGCGAGACACGGAGGACGCGGAGGGATTTTCGCATTTCCAAATGCTTGGTCGGCTTGGCCGAATTTGAATTTTCTTTCCTGATTTGTTTTGGCATGTTGCTTTTTCTCCGCATTCTCCGCGCCTCCGCGTGAGAAATGGATCGGCGATAAACGTCGGCGCCGAATTGACAGCATTCTCCGCGCCTCCGCGTGAGAAATGACGACCGCCGAACTGCACCAGACGTCGCCCTGGCTCCCGACGAACTTCCGGGACTATTGCGAAGTGATTATCATTATCAAATGTCACCGTGGGTCTCGAGCCTCCTCGCCATTACCGTCGTTAGCGGTATCCCGCTTGGGGTGACGTTGCTGCTGGCGCAAAATGACGTAGCCGTCCGCAAAGTGTTGCCCCAACTCACGGCCTTTGGAGCAGGCGCGCTGTTGGGAGCGGCCGCCATTCACCTGATTCCGGAATCGTTGGCGTCGGGCCGAGCGCCGTGGGTGGTTGTTGCGGGCGTCTCGGCCGGGTACGTCGCGTTCGCACTGGTGGAGCGGCTGCTGGCCAGCCATGACCATGCCCATGCGCACGGCATCGAATTAGGCGCACCACCAAGCCATCATAATGCCATTAACGGCGAACTAGCGGCTGTCTCTGCTGGAATTGCTAGTCATGGCTCGCACGGACGTTCCCAGAGTGCCGCGGCGGTCGTCCCGCTGGCCTTTGCTGGCGATGCCATCCACAATCTGGTTGATGGCATGCTGATCGCCGCCGGGTTCCTCACTGACCCGACCTTTGGATTCCTGACCGCCATTGCCATTGGCTTGCACGAACTGCCGCGAGAGCTAGGCACCTATGGGCTGTTCGTGAATGGCGGCGTGCATCCCATGCGTGCGGTGGCCTACAACCTCGTCACCGCCGCTATTTCGTTTGCGGGCGCCGCTGCGACGCTGCTTGTTGGAACGCAGGTTACCAGACTGGGCGAAAACATCCTGCCGTTCGCCGCCGGTTCCTACCTCTACATTGCCGTTGCGGTTGGCATTCCGGCCCTCGCGCCGACACGCGAGGGCAGCTCCAGAGTCTGGCGCGCGCTGTTCCTGTTGGCTGGGTTGGTGCTCATGGGCATTTCCGCGCTCCTTTAGCCGCCCTTCATCGTTATGGAACGCAATACGCGACAGCGCGACGCCATCCGCGAGGTCTTCACCGCTGCGAAGCAACCGCTCAACCCCTTGGAAGTGCTGGTAGCGGGCCGTCAATCGCTGCGTGGATTGGGCATTGCGACGGTCTATCGCACCATTAACGCACTCGTGCAGAGCGGCTGGCTGAACGCGGTCGAGCTGCCCGGCGATGCCCCGCGCTACGAGCGCTCAGGCGGTGGGCATCATCACCATTTCCAGTGCCGCGGATGCTCCGGGGTCTTTGAGATTCGCGGCTGCCCGGGCGACTTGAAGAGCCTGACGCCGGCGGGGTTCCTGTTGGAGGGGCACGAGGTGGTGTTGTACGGACAGTGCGGGCAGTGTGTGGCGGCCGCACCGAGTTTCAGGTAAATCGCGGCCGGGGCCAGCGCGCCGTAGCACTGTGCCCGAGGGCCTTCGGTGTGGCTGATTTCAACCCGGCTCCCAACGCAGCGTTCGGTCAATTTCCAACGCGCGCAGCCCATAAGTGCTCAACGAACTCCGTCCAACTTTAGCGGGCGCTGCCTCACACGGAGTTGAGCCGTCGGCGGAGGTGATTTTTGTTGTCGCGGATCAATTCGAGCCGTCAACAAGCTTGGTAGCTTGCTGTGAGTTCGCATGCCGACAACCTCGAGACGGTTGTCGGCATGCGCCCGCCGCAGCATGTGTTGATTTTCCTGTTTGGGCGAATGCAGGCGAGGGGGAGCAGTACATCGTCATCGGGCAAAAGCAAATCTTCTTCAGGAGTGTTTGTATGCGGCGAAGCGGTTTTTTGACAACTGTCTCGGCTGTACTTGTCGGGGCGGCTGCGGTGCCGAGTGGCTTTGCACAGGCGCCGGCCACCGCTACACGTGTCGCAGTGATCGCGGAAGACCTTACACGCGTGAATTCTGTTCGCGAGCTCAGTGATGGCCGTGTGTTGCTGGTGGACCGAGGCACGTTGTACGTGGTCACTCCGGGGGCCAGGCGTAAGCAGCCGATTGGCCGGTCGGGACAGGGGCCTGGGGAGTACGAAACGTTACGATGGCTGCAACCACTCGGTGTTGACTCCACGCTCGCGTTTGAGACGGCGTACGGCCGTATTCAGCTTCTCGTCAAGGACAGCTTCAGCAAGATTCCGGAATTGCTGCGAGATAGGCGCGCACCAGACCTCAACTTGTTCGCTGGCATGGACAAGGCCGGCAACATTCTGAAGCTGCAAGGCGTCGGCAAAGCGACGGGCGGAGGGCTTTACGACATCTATCCGAATTACGCGCGTGAACTCGGCGCGATTCGCATCGATGCGCGGGGTCAGGTTGATACAGTGGCGCGGTTGAAGGGGCTTTCCACCGGTCATCGCAAAGTGAAGGCGCTGGTAGACGAGGGACGAATGAACTTCGAGGTGATCAATCCGCTCGCGACTCATGAACAGGCCGCGTTATTCACGGATGGTCGCATTTCGTTGGCGCGGCATGAGCCGTATCGTGTGGATTGGATCTTTCCGAATGGATCACGAGTTGCTGGCGCACCACTTGAGCCGGATTCACCCGTAACTTCTGCTATTCGTAAGGAGATGGTCGACAATTTTGTGCGCCGGAAAGATGGAAGCCCAGCATTTCAGGAGAGCGATTTTCCGCCCTTCCCCAAGACTGTTCCCGCATTCAAGAGTAGTGCGTTGCACGCCGGCGCGGACGGCCGCCTGTATATCACCAGAACACAAATTGACCGCGACGGCATCGTGTTGGTCGACGCGGTGTCTCAGGACGGAAAACGCACGCAGTTCCAGCTACCCGCACGCTCGCAGTTGGTCGGCACCGGAACACGCGGACTGTACGTCGCCATCAAGGACGACGACGACGTGCAAACACTTGTGTTATACAAATTTCCGTTGTGACAAGCGCTCCGATTGGTCGCCCCCAGGATCAGACGCCTTCCTCTCATCATTGAAGCCAGCAGGAATACCTGGACGAACTCCATATTTATGCGCTGCAGACGCATAGGGATGCAACCGGTACGGTAGTTGGCGCATGATGCAGCGGGAAGCGGCGCAACACGCGTGCCTTAAACGCCGCACTGTACCGAATCACCCTGGGATACCACCTTCACCCCCAACGATAGAAATCAACTGGCCGACAAATATTCATCGGCCATGCGACAACTATCCTGACACCGGGGGCGGTGAAATGAAGTCGCGATCCGACGCCGAAGGCGGTGTGAATGGCACGATTTCTGAGCCCAATGAAAGGCGGTCGATGCCGAGGACCGCATGAGTAAGCCGCCGGGAAGCACTATGACATTCGCCGATGATCGGGGAATAGCCAGGCCCGTGAGGGTGCCGTTGCTCAACGCGCCGAGTGTGAGACTACCCGAGAAGTCGGGGTCACCACAGCTGCCAAGCATTCCGCCAAGGGTGGAGACACCCCGCAACGTATCGGCGCCGCCGGAACCGGCCTCGAAGCGTTCAAGGAATGCGACGGCGTTGCAACGCGCATCAGCGATGGGTCGCCCGAAAATCAGAATGCCATGATCGGACGGGGTGGCCCGAAGCTGGGCAATCCAATCGCTCGCTCGCCTGAAAATCGCGGTGTCCTGGCGCGTGCTCCCGATGCCATCCGGTGGCAGTGTCGAATTCGTGACGGTGGCCGTGATAGACCCTGATTCATGAGCTCCTCCACTTGCCGGACACCCGCATTGATGCGCGCGCCGTAGTCGCCCTGCACCGAGCCCGCAAACCGAATGCCCTGCACATTGTCCCACTGGTTGGCGAGACTCTGATCGTATCGATGAAATAATGGGGGGCCGCCGCCACCGCGCACCAGGTAGTGGTAATACATCGCGGTGATCCACATCGCGAGCTTTGGCTGATGCAGCGACCGCCGTCGGCCTGTCACCAGACGTCGTGCGTGAAGAGGATGCCGACGATTCGTCGTTTGTTGGCGCATGGGTTGGCACGTACGCAACACGTTTGTGGGTGCCGCAGCGCTGGGTGCGCGAGCTTTCGCCAGCGCAGCTCACAATGGCGCTTGCACGACGCCGCGGCGTGCGGGCGCTCGGCCTCCGGCGTCGCGGCGTGCTCCGCGCGGTGGCGTGGAACACCGTCGGCTTTGCACCGGCGACCGCCGCGCCGCGCGCTGATCTCCTGACCGCGGCAGGTTTCGTCACCGTGATGGCGTGGTTCACGCTCTGGTCGTTTCTCGGTGTGCTGGTGCTGCCGACGCTCTCACGACCGGCCGTGCTCGCGGCTGATCGATGGGCGCGCAGTTCGTACGAGGCTGCACTTGTTCGGACGACGATTGGGCAGGACGACGAAGCCGAGCGCGCCAAAGGCGTAGAAGCGATCTTCCACCCGGTGCCATCGCGCAACGCACGACTCCGCGCTCTGGCAGCCGACGATCGTCCCACTGATGCCGTTGCGGTGGCGTCTGGTGCGTGGCATGCGACGCGCATGATGCTCTACCTGAGCTGGGCCGGTGTAGGCGGACTTTCGCGTGCCGTGCACTGCAATGTCGGGCGCCCATCGTTGTGGGTGATGCTGCCCGGCGACTGAACAGGGAGGTCCTCTGGCGTCGTCGACCACCGTCGTGCCTTCGGCGAACGTGCGGCTAACCGGACGTTCGCACGCCTCTTGCGATGCGGAGCCTTCGGCGGCGGCGGTGCCGCGGGGCCCTCGATCCTGGGCCGCCTTGCTACCTTGACAAAATTCCCTCGCCTTCCTAACTATCAAGGCTAGCTCACTTGCTGGGCACCTCTACGAACGCCCTCCCGTCGGAAATGGGACGGCACCAAGACGCAATTGTTGCGGGAGCAGCCATGAAGGAAAACATTCATCCGCCGTACCATCCGGTGGTGTTCAAGGACGCCTCAAGCGGCCATCTGATCGTTTCGCGGTCCACCATGACCAGCGAACAGACCATCAAGCTCGACGACGGAAAAGAATATCCGCTCATCCTGCTCGAAATCACGGCCGCATCGCACCCGTTCTACACGGGCACGCAGCGCCTCATCGACACACAGGGTCGCGTCGACAAGTTCAAGAAGCGCTACAACCGCTAATTCGAAGCACGAGAAAAACCGCCACGGGCTTCGGCTCGTGGCGGTTTTTTTTGATTTATGGAGGCGTGCCCCGCTTGTTCAGCCCCCAGCGCATAATGGCGTCCCCAATCAGCCACGCGACTACCGCTGCCACCACCACGTCACTGGCATAATGCGCCCCCGCCGCAACCCGCGTATACCCACAGCCGGCAGCCAGGGCATACCACAACCACCTGGATTGCGGAAACAAACGCGCCAGCACCACGGCCGCTCCCATCGCGACCATCATGTGACTGCTGGGTAGCCCCATGCCACGGTTGGACCAGGGGTCCTCCAGAAACGGACGGAACAAATAATCCGGCGACGTTTCCCCCGGCCGAAGGCGACGAAACACCAGCTTGAGCACCTCAGCCGCTCCGCCCGCGGCAGCCGGGACCAACACCAGCAGCCCGCCGCGCCACCGCCACCCGTTGGGACCGTGGGTGCCGCGATCGTGGGCCAGCAGCGCCACCGCCACGATGAGCCAGGTGGGCAGAAAACCCAAAATTCGCAGCAGCCGGCCCCAGTCGCGTTCATAAACACGAGCGTCGCGCACGGTGGCCCAGGCCCAGGGATCGGCCGCATGAGCCAAAACGATGGCCAACACCGCGAACGTGCCCGTAATCAGCCAACGTTTGCGCCTGTCAGAGTCGGCACCGGCCAGCGGCCGCTGATGGAATTCAGGGGTGCTCATGAGTGGGATAATCAAACCAAAATCACCCAGTCTCGCACACCATTCGCCTCGCGACCGCACGCATATTTTACGAATGGAATTCCCGAACGTGTTTCTGCACAACGTCCCGCGCTGGAGTACACGCGCACTCCTCGTGGTGGGTGTCGCGCTCAGTGTGTCCTGCAATCGCCAGCCCGAATGGCGCGGCACACCGGTCACGCCCGCAACGACACTGGCCTCCACCAATTTTTCCGATAGCACCGGAGCAACGGTGCCGTTGGTACCATCCGCCGGCCAGGCGGCGTTGGTGTTTTTCGGCTACACCAACTGCCCGGACGTGTGCCCCACCACGCTGGCCGACTGGGTTCGCGTGAAACAGGCCATGGGTGCCGATGCAGGCCGCGTGCGATTTGTGTTTATCTCCGTCGATCCCGCGCGCGACACACCCGCGGTCGCACAACAATTTGCCGCGAAGTTTGATCCGTCGTTTCTCGGTCTGGCCGCACCGGCCGAACAAATTGCCAACGTGCAAGCCGCGTTTGGTGCGAACGCAGTAGTTTCGGACCCCCACGCCGGCACGGATCACGTGACGGCGCATTCCGCGCAAACATTTCTCGTAGACGATCGCGGGACTATTCTGGTCGCGTACCGATTTGGCGCCGGATGGGATGTGATGAGCGCCGACCTGAAGACGCTGTTGAAACAGTGACCGACCTCGCCTCAGATGTTTCTTCGAACATGGATGCAACCCTGGACGCCGAGTTGTTGGCGTTGCAACACGCGGGACTGAAGCGCGGCCTGCGGGCCGTGAAGCAGCGTCGGTCTGGCACGGTGCAAATTGACGCCGATCGTGTGGCCGATTTTGCGTCCAACGACTATCTCGGGCTCGCCGCCGATCCGCGGGTAGCGCGCGCGGCCATTGCGGTGTTGCAGGCCGAGGGCACGGGCGCCGGTGCCGCGCGCCTCATCTCGGGCCATCACCCCATTCATGAGTCACTGGAAACCGAACTCGCTGCCTTCAAACAGACGGCTCGCGCGCTGCTCTTCCCCGCCGGGTACATGGCGAACGTTGGGACAATCCCCGCGTTGGCGGACGAGCGGGACGTGATCTATTCGGACGCGCACAATCATGCCTCCATCGTAGATGGTTGCCGATTGTCGCACGCGACGAAACGCATTTTCCCGCACGGCGATGTGGACGCGCTACGCGGTTTGCTCGAAGCCGATCGCGGCCAGTTTCGTCGATCACTGATCGTGGTCGAAGGGGTCTTCTCCATGGACGGGGACACCTTTCCGCTGGATGCCCTCGTATCACTGGCGCGCGTGTACAACGCGTGGACGTATGTCGACGACGCCCATGGCGCGGGCGTGCTGGGGCGAACGGGACGAGGCACCGCTGAGCACTTCGGTGTGTCCGGCGACATTAACGTGACAGTCGGGACGCTGGGTAAATCGTTCGGGACAATGGGCGCGTACGTTGCAGGCTCACGTTCCCTGATTGACTTGCTCATTTCCACCGCGCGCGCGTTCATTTTTACCACGGGCACGCCACCCGCGCTCGCGGCCGCCACACTGGAAGCGCTACACATTGCGCGCTCGGAACCCTGGCGACGCGAAGCGGTGCGCGACCGCGCCAAACAACTGCGGGACCGATTGCGCGCCGGCGGCCGCGAAACAACAGGCATGCCCGATGGACACATCATTCCCATCACCGTTGGCGACCCCATGCTGACCATGGCCATTGTGCGCGACATGCGAAAACGCGGGTTTCTGGTTGGTGGCGTGCGTCCGCCAACCGTACCGGTCGGCACGTCGCGCCTGCGTATTTCGGTCAGCGCCATGCATCCACCCGAATTGGTCGACTCGTTCGCGGCGAGTCTGCTGGAAACCATGCGAGGTATCGTTCGATGAACCGCCCCAACGATGGGCTGCACGACGACAATCGCGACGATGGCAAGGACGATGGCGGCGTTGATCTGACGTTGGGCGAAACACAGCGCCTCCTCCTGCAGGACAGCGCGCACCTCTGGCACCCCTACACACAACACATGGGTGCGCCGCTGCCAGTTCCAATCGCGCGAGCCAAGGGCGCGTGGTTATACGACACGAATGGCCACGCCATCCTCGACGCTATTTCGTCGTGGTGGGTGACAACACACGGTCATGCACAACCCGAAATTGCCAACGCAATTGCCGAGCAGGCGCGCACGCTTGATCACGTGATGTTCGCGGGTTTCACACACGCGCCCGCCACCGAACTTGCGGCGGAACTGGTCACCCGCATGCCCCGTGGATTGTCGCGCGTGTTCCTCTCGGATAACGGCTCGACGGCGGTCGAAGTGGCGATCAAGATGTCGATGCAATCGTTCGACAATGCCGGCCGACCCCGCCGGCTGATTGCGGCGCTCGATAACGCGTACCACGGAGACACGTTTGGTGCCATGGCCGCGGGCGCGCGCGGTTTGTTCAGCGCACCGTATGAACCGCTGTTGTTCGAAGTGGCCCGTTTACCCGACCCCACCGAGGGCGACACGATTGCCGCACTGACCGCCCTCATTGCAGAGCGCGGGCACGAACTGGCGGCTGTCATTGTCGAACCGTTGTTGATTGGTGTTGGCGGCATGCACATCTATGACGAACGTGTGTTGCAGGCCATTCGGCACATCACCCGTGAAGCCGGGGTGCATCTCATTGCCGATGAAGTGTTGACGGGCTTCGGTCGCACCGGGCCGCTCTTTGCGTGTGAACGAGCCGACATATCGCCCGATCTGATGTGCCTCTCCAAGGGTCTGACAGGCGGGTCCATGGCGCTCGGCGCTACGGTGGCGACCGAGGAAATCTACGATGCGTTCTTGAGCCCCGACCGGCGTCACACCTTCTTCCACGGCCACTCGTACACCGCGAATCCCATTGCCTGCGCGGCCGCACTGGCCGCCGTGCTGTTGTATAACGAGGAAAGCGAGGACAATCGAATTCGCATCGAGGTGGCGCATGCCCATCAGCTGAATGCGTTCAGGAATCACCCCGGCGTTAAGAATACGCGTCAGATCGGAACGGTGGCTGTTGTCGAACTGGCGACCACCGCAGGTTATCTGAGTGAAGTTGGGCGCGACTTCTCAGCGTTCGCGCTCGAGCAGGGCGTGTTGCTGCGTCCCCTGGGCAACGTGGTGTATTGCCTGCCGCCGTATTGCATCACCGACAGCGAGCTCGATAGCGTGTACGAGGTGATCCGCAAATTTCTCGATGGAGCGCGCGCCACGGGAACGGCGCAGGAGCGGCTACGTGGCTGAGGGTCAACAACGGGCTGCAGCGGGTGCCACTTGCCGCGTTCTGGCAGTCACGGGCACCGATACCGAGATTGGCAAGACGACCATTACCCGGGCGCTCGCGGCGCGAGCCCGAATACTCGGCTTGCGCGTTGCGGCCATGAAGCCCATTGAGAGTGGTATTTCCGCGCGGCTCACGCCCGGGGGAGGCCCGGCCATCTCGGACGCCCAGCATTTGTCAAACGCCACCGGTGGCAATGACGCAATCGACGTGGTGGGGCCGATTACACTAGAGGAGCCGTTGGCCCCTATGATCGCGGCCGACCGGGCGGGGGTGACGATTGACCTCAGCATTCTCGATCGTGCCCGCGACACGTTAAGCGGTGGGCGCGACTTGCTGCTGGTGGAGGGCGCCGGTGGTATTCTTGTGCCAATCACCCGCGATTTCTCGTTTGCTCACCTTTTCAAACGCTGGGATGCAGACGTCGTGGTGGTGGCCGGCAATCGATTGGGCGTGTTGAACCACACCTTGCTCACCGTTCGCGCCGCCGAAAGCGAAGGGCTGCGGGTGCGTGCGGTCATTCTCACGGACATTTCTGACCGAGAACCCACAATTGCCGAAGCAACCAACTACGATGCGCTTGTCGCGTTGCTTCCGCAGTTGCCAATTTACAGGTTTCCGTGGATTGACCAGTTGGACGACGCGTCCGTTCTCGCCGCGGCGGCTGGCGGCGCCGGACTCGATCGACTTCTGCTGAACGACCCACTCGCTTCACCCCGCAGCCAAGCGGCACCTCACGCACAGTTTTCCGTCCCACAATTATCTGACTGATGCCGAACACTGTATCGCCGCAGGTTGACTGGTTTCATCTCGCTGATCGCTCGTTGGCCGGAGAACTCATTTCGCGCGAGGAAGCGCGCGCCGTGCTCCATGCACCCGACGACGCACTGCTGGAGCAACTCGCGGCCGCGTATCGGGTGCGCAAGGCCGCCTGGGGCAATCGGGTTCGGTTGCATTTTCTGCTCAACGCGCAGAGCGGTTTGTGTCCGGAAGATTGCGGCTACTGCTCGCAGTCAAAAATCTCGACGGCGGAAATCGAGAAGTATCCCATGATGGCGCAGGAACGCATCATGGAAGCGGCCGACCGTGCCGCCGAACTCAAGGCGGGTACGCTGTGTATGGTGATCAGCGGCCGGTCTCCCGGCGAAACGGTGTTTGGCAAAGTGTTGGATGCCGTGCGCGCTGTTCGCGCCAAACACGACCTGAAAATTTGTGCGTGCCTGGGGTTGTTGAACGCCGAACAGGTAAATCGTCTCAAGGAAGCGGGCGTCGAGACCATCAATCACAATCTCAATACCTCGGCCAACTTCACGTCGGAGATTGTGTCCACGCACACGTTTGACGATCGCGTCGGGACCGTGCAGGCGGTGAAAGACGCCGGCATGAAAACGTGCAGCGGCGGTATTCTGGGCATGGGCGAGAGTGACGACGATGTCATCGACCTCGCACTGTCACTGCGTGAACTCGAAGTGAAGAGTGTGCCCGTGAATTTTCTCATTCCGGTTCCGGGTACGTCGTTCGCGCAGGTGCGTGAACTGAATCCGCGTCACTGCCTGCGCATTTTGTGCTTGTATCGTTTTCTGCTGCCTACGCAGGAAATTCGCATCAGCGGCGGGCGTGAAGTGCACTTGCGCAGTCTGCAGGCCATGGGGCTGTACCCCGCCAACTCCATCTTCATTGGCGACTACCTCACCACGCAAGGCCAAACCGCGCGCGAAGATCTGCGCATGATTGAAGACGCGGGTTTCGTGCTGGAAACGCCCGACGGTGCCGAGATGGCCGGTGACATGTTTGCGGATGTGCCGGACAACTATCCGCGCGCGGCGCTGCCGTTGGTGGAAGTGTAGTTCAACCTCGACCGCCGAGTTTCGCCGTGTCCATTGCCGACTTGCGTACCGACTACCGCCTCGCGTCGCTGTCCGAAAGCGACGTGGACGGCAATCCGTTCGCACAATTCAATACGTGGTTTGCCGAAGCACAGCGCGCCGAGGTGGCCGAGGCGAATGCCATGTGTCTTGCGACGTCGACGCCTGACGGTGTTCCATCGGCACGCATTGTGTTGCTGAAAGGCGTGAGCGAAAACGGTTTTGCGTTCTACACGGACTACCGCAGCCAGAAGGGTCAGGAACTCGCTGGCAACGCACACGCGGCGTTGTGTTTTTTCTGGCAGGCGCTTGAGCGTCAGGTGCGCATAGCGGGAGTTGTGGAACGTGTTTCGCGCGCGGAAGCCGGGGAATATTTCGCCTCTCGACCGCTTGGCAGCCGGATTGGGGCGACGGCGTCGGTGCAGAGTTCAGTGCTGAAAAGCCGAGGCGAACTTGAATCGCGCGTGTCCGATTTGGAAGCGCGATTTGTAAATGGGGAAGTGCCGTTGCCAGATCACTGGGGCGGATTTCGGGTTATTCCGACCAGCATTGAGTTTTGGCAGGGGCGGTCAAGCCGGTTGCACGATCGGATCAAGTACGTGCGCGCAGGTGTTGAGTGGAGCATGTCGCGGCTGTCGCCGTGAAATAGGACGTGGTGGTATTGCGCGGCCATCTGCCTGTACCGGCTGTTCGGACCGAACTGTCTGTACCGGATGAACTACGGAAAACGGCGGACCAACTGCGGAAAATGCGAACCCGTGCCCAAACCTCAGTCCTCCAGCCGTTCCGCCAATTCGATATTCCGTGGAACGGGCGTGTCTGGCGTATTTGATTTAAACAGCACCGCATCATGCTGCCCATGCAATGCAATGGAAGGCCCGTCCACGCGTAGCCACGTCCCTTCCGGCAGTCCGACAACTTTTGCTGCGCTGTTCGCTGTCACAAACTCCGCCAGTCGTTGGCGCCGAGTTTCCCCTTGAAAGCCGGGCGGATGTGCGTCGGTGAAATGCGCGTTAATCTGAAACCCCACCAACCCAAGCGCCCGGAATGAATCGGGTTCGGTAATGGGCATGTCGTTGGTGGTCTGCATGGTGGGACACGCGATAACAGAACCTGCACTCCAACCGAGGTACGGAGTGCCCGCCAATGCGCGCTCGCGGATGACATTCAACAAGCCGGCTTGCTGCACATGCGCCAGCAGATGAAACGTGTTTCCGCCGCCAACGGCAATGGCCTCGGCGTTGCGTACCAACTCTGCCGCGTTGCTGCTGTTGTGTACCGACTGCACGCCGATGCCGTGTTCCTTCATGGCTTCGGCGACGTGATGCACGTACGCATCCCAGCTGATGGTGACGCCGGCAAACGGCACGAACACGATGTTCTGCACGCCAGCCAGATGACCGTCAAGGTCTTCCTGCGCGTGCTGAAGAAAACGACCCGCTGCGTCCCGCGAATTGGAGAGCAACAGCAACTTTCTGCGAGATGCGTCGAAAGCAGGCATGGTTTCGCCTTGTCCGCTACTGCATCGCTTTGGGAAGTTCTCCAACCAGGAACGGCGTGGTGGTGGGTTGGGGCGATCCTCCGGCTGGTTCGACGGATATCGCCACCGCCGTCACACCAGTGGTGGCGGTGGGCAATTCGATGCCCCACTGCAGGCTTTGGTTGTCAGCGCCGGTGTTGAAGATGCGCAATGGCACGGCTTTGCCATCTTTGATCATCCACAACTGATAGGTCTTTCCGGCGTCAGCCGGCTTGAGCCCCACCGCATGCACCACCCCCCGTCCGGTTTTCACATTCCAGAAGAGCTGCATGGCCGGACCGTTGTCCGGCACCGCGCCCAAATTCACCAACACCAGATTGCGTCCGGCTTCCAGCATCGTGTTGAGCGTCGAATCACGCTGGGCCAATTGCACCATGCGTGCGGCGAGAATGGAATCGCGCTGCCCCAATTGCGCGGTGAGTGCGGTTACCTGGGAATTGCGCTGCACTGCGAACACCAGCGACGCGGCCAATCCCACCGCAATGATTCCTGTCAGCCAGCCGCGTTGGCGTGGTCCCTTTTCGGATGATCCTTGTGCGGCAGGCGCACCACCGGTACTGACCGAAAATGGCCGCTTTGAAGCGTCCAGCGGAGCGGCGACGGTTGCGTCCGCGTTGGTTGAAGCGGAGTCCGATGCACCTGATTCTGATGTGGCCGTGCCTGATGCACGGACTCCAGGTGGTGTGCCAGCGTCAGAGGCTGACCCTTTCGAGGCAATCCTGGCGAGAAAACGCGCACGAAGGGCCGGCGGCGGCGCCAATTCCTGCGCATTGCCAATTTGCGTGACGACCGCGCGGAATGAATGGACGTCCTGCGCCAGTGCCTGCGACGTTTCCAGTGCCCGTTCGAACGCCGCGTGTTCGTCCGGATTGAGCGCACCCAGCACATAGGCCGACGCCATGTCGTGCAGTTCTGTCATGGAAAAGTCGCTCATGAGGGCACCCCTTGCGGTACGCCCAGCAACACGTCCCGCAGCTTTAGCATGCCCAGACGAATTCTCGTTTTGATGGTGCCGAGGGGTTCATCCAGTCGCTCGGCAATTTCGGAGTGTGAGAGTCCTTCAAAAAACGCGAGTTCAATCGCGTTTCGCTGATGTGCGGATAACGCGACCATCGCCGACGTTACCGCCGCAGCGCGTTCGCCGAGTTCGAGTGCCTCGGAAGCACTTACACCCGCGCCCGCGACGGCCACGGGGTCGTCCCCCATTGACTGGCTCGCCGCGTCAACTGCCTTGGTGCGGCGGCCGCGACTGCGCACACAGTCCAGGGCGCGCGTTCGGGTAATCGTGGTCAACCATCCCAGCACCGAGCCGCGATGGGTCGCGTATTTCGCTGCGTTGCTCCACGCCTGCGTGAAGGCGTCGAGCACGACGTCTTCCGCATCGGCCGCTTCGCCGACGATGCGCACGGCCAGCCCAAACATGGCGGCGCTGTATTTGTCGTAGAACCGGGCCGCGGCGCGCTCGTCCTGACGCGCCATCGCGGTAATCAGTTCCGCATCTTCGTTTGTCACCAAGACCGTAACGTTACCAAGGGGAGCCAAAGATCCGCCGCTGCGTCCTGCCGATGGAATGGTGCGCAGTTCCGCATTCCCGCCAACGTAATGAATCCGCCCCGTCGGGAACAGGGCGAACCTGGCAGAAGTGGACCGGGACATCGGCTGGGAAAACAGCAGGGCAGTCATAGGCTCGCTGAAACTACGCCGACGGGGAATGGCCGGATTGCCGCAACCTGCAGATTGCTGCCGCGACTTACCAGCCCGAGCCCTCCACTTGCGCCAGCTCGCCCCGCAACTTGGAGAAACTTTCATACCGCGACTGATTTACCGTGCCAGCACTCACCGCCTCGAGAATGGCGCACCCGGGTTCGACCAGGTGGGTGCAATCGGCAAAGCGACACTGGCCAAGCAGAGGCCGAAACTCGGGAAAACAGTGGTCGACATCGCTGACGCTGATGCCCCACAATCCCACTTCGCGGAGTCCGGGAGTGTCGGCCACAAATCCATCACCGCCGGGCAGCGGGTATAACAGCGCGCCCACGGTCGTGTGCCGTCCCTTGTTTACGCTTTCGCTGATCTCGGCGGTTCGCAAATTCAGTCCCGGGAACAGCGCGTTCATCAAGGATGATTTGCCCACGCCAGAAGGCCCCGTGAGTGCCGACGTCTGGCCGGTTATTTCCGTGCGCAATTCTTCCAGACCAACGCGTTGCTCCACGCTGGTGTAGTGCACGGGGTAACCGGCGCGGGCGTAGACGTCGAACATGGCATGCACGTCGCTGGTGCCCGCGAGATCCATCTTGTTGATGACAATGCGCGCTTTCAGGTCGTTGGCTTCCGCAATCACCAGAAAACGGTCGAGCATTTTGGGATGCGGTTCCGGTCGTGCGGCCGCAAAGACCACTACGACCTGGTCGACGTTGGCGACAATCACGCGTTCGCCACGCGCACCACCCGGCGCACGGCGCGCCAACCGTCCCGAACGTGGTTGGATTAACGTGATTGACCAGCCCTCGTTCTCGCTGTCGCGTTCCAGCGTGACGCGATCGCCCACCGCGAGCTTGAGCGGCCGAGCTTCCCCAGTGCCATCGCTTCGCCCCGATTGTTTAGGCGCGCCGTGTTTGAGTCGGCCGCGCAGCGACGATTCGACGGTGTCGCCATTGGCCACGAGTATCTGATAGGCACCGCCGGTTCCGCTAAGTACAACCCCTTCGGTGGAATTTGCTGAGTGACCGGTCACGCGAACCTCTGGGTTGTCCGGGTTCGCTCGGAAGTCTGTTGCAGGCTCATCGGCGGGCCCGAATGAGACCATCGAGTGTTGCCTTGACCGTGGCGAGCAACATGCGACCAATTTGCTGGCGTACGACTGGCTCGCTCGTTGCGCGCACCAGGAATTCGCTTTCCAGGTGACCCTGCACCTCTGGTTCGCCGTGGCCCCACCGCACAAACAGCAGGTACGCACCCCACGGCGCGCTGGCGTCGCCCGTTTCGTCGGTGAGGATGTCGGCGGAATACGAGTAGCCATCCACTCCTTCAAACGCGGCCGGCCGTTTGTGAACGGCCATGTAGCCACCCAGCGTGCGTTCGTCGCCCGCCGAATGATCGGCGGGGAGATGATGTCCGGTGTGCCCTGCTTCGTGTCGGCTCAGCTTTTCCTCTTGAACGCTTCTTTGACAATGTTGCCCGCCATAAAGGCCATGTTGGCGGGGCGTTCGGCCAGACGGCGCATGAGATACGGGTACCACTGCGTGCCGAACGGTACGTAAACGCGCATACGGTACCCCTCCTTCACCAACTGTTCCTGCAAATCCCGACGGACTCCGTACAACATCTGAAATTCAAAGCGATCGGTGGGAATACCCTTCTCCTTCACCCAGCGTTTCGCCTCATTGATAATCGCTTCGTCATGCGTAGCCAGCCCCGGATACCGCCCGTGCTCGATGAGCCGTTTCATGGCGTCGACGTAGTTGCGATCGACGTCGGCCTTGTCGGGAAACGCGACGGCCGGTGGTTCGAGATAGGCCCCTTTGCAGATGCGCACGCGGCATTGCAGGCGGTTCGCCCGTTCAACGTCCGCCAGCGTGCGACGAAGGGCGCTTTGCAGCACGATGCCCACATTGTCGGGAAATTCGGGATACAGTTCGTGTTCGAACGGGTCAAGTGTGCGATCGGTATACGCACTGGACTCCATATCCAGGCGCACAAACGTGTTGTATTGCTTCGCGCGTTGCAGGACCGAGCGAATCACTTCCATGCCCAGTGTGTCCGAAACGTCCTGGCCAAGAGCGGTAAGTTTCACCGAGACGTTGGCATCGAGCTTGCGCTCGTGAATCTTGTCAAGAATTTCCAGATACTGCCGCCCGGTTGCCCGCGCCTCGGCTTCGGTGCTCGTGCTTTCGCCCAGCAGGTCGAGCGATGCCTTGATGCCTTTCGCGTTCAGGGCCACCACGGCATCCAGCGCCGAATCGATGGTTTCGCCGGCGACAAACCGCGAGGCCATCTTTCGTGCAAATCCATTCTTGCGAATGAACTTGAACACTCCATGTTGGCGGGACAGGTACAACAGCGAAGTACGGAACATGACTTAGCGGGACTCCATGGCCGCAGGCGGCGTGTTCAGGATTTCTTTCATCTGCCTGAGATGTCGTAATTCGTGGTGTGCAATAAGCACCAGCCACTGGTAACCGGTGAGCGGGCCGAAAAACGGGTGCGGGAATGCAGCTTTCGTGAGATCAACGTCGTTGGCCGCCTCCACCGCCGTCATCAGGCGGGCGCGGACGTCCACGAGTTTGGCCAACGCTTGCGGCGCTGACAGCAAACCGGTGGGGCAATAGGGCTCTGGCGAAATCAACCGGCGATGATTGTCCACCGCGCCAAATTCATCAAGCATACCAAGAATTGAGCGCGTGTCGGTGTCGGCAGGATGTCCCTCGGCGCGAATCTGTTTCGTCATGCGGTTGATAAGCCGACCGATGCTATCTTCGATGAGGGCGAGGTGCTCCAGAATGCCAGCGACGGTCCAGCCGTCGGACGTCGAACGCCGTTCACAGTCCGCGTCGGACAACGACTGGGTGAAGTTCAACAACTGTGCGCGAATGGCGTTGGCATAACTGGTCCATTCGGCCAGGTGCGCGTTGAGGGGCGCGTTCACCGGTGTTGTCATTGCTGAGCTAGAGTGATCGGTGCCTGCCGAGCAGACACACGCTGGCGAGTGGCGTTCATGAAGGATTGACCACCTGTTCGTGAAATCTCGCCCCAGTGGCGGCCATTTCCCGAAGGGTACGTGCCGGTTCGTACCGACCGGGAAACTGTGCGTTGAGGGCGTCAAGCACGCGCACCACCTCACCAAGGCCGCGCGCGTCGAGATAACGAAACGGTCCGCCAAGAAACGGGGGAAACCCAATACCAAACACCGCCCCAATGTCCCCGTCGCGTGCAGAAGCAATGATGCCGTCTTCCAGACACCGCACGGCCTCGTTCAACAGCGGCAGAATGGCGCGATCCTGCATGACGTGTTTCTCGAATTCCTTGCGCGACGCGCCCGCAGGAGCGAAGGCATACACCGACGCGTCGGCATGCTCGCGCTTGCCGTCGTTGTCGTAGTTGTAAAACCCCTTGCGCGCTTTTCTGCCCAACCGTCCGCTTTCAATAACACGCTGCAAGGTGACCGACGGTTGCATGCGGGCCCCGAACGCATTGGCCAGAATGGCGCCCGACTTGCCCGCAATATCGAGCCCGACTTCGTCCAACAACGTCAGTGCGCCAACGGGAAATCCGAAATCGCTCATCGCGGCATCCACCGCTTCGATGCTGGCGCCGTCGTCCAGCAATCGTCCGCTTTCGTTCAAATACGGTGCCAGAATGCGATTCACGTAGAACCCGGGACCGTCCCGCACCACAATGACGGTTTTCCCGAGTTTGCGTCCGTATTGCACGGCCGTTACTCTGGCTTCCGCACTGGTGTCGGCAGTGACAATCACCTCCAGCAGCGGCATCTTGTGCACGGGCGAGAAAAAGTGCATGCCCAGCACCCTCTCGGGGTGTCTCGCAACCGATGCGATATCTGCAATGGGAATCGTGCTGGTATTCGACGCAAAAATTGCCCGCGGCGCGACGGCCTCGACCTGGCGCAGCACCTCGTGTTTCACTTGCAGGTCTTCGAACACCGCTTCAATGACGAGGTCGGTGTTGGCGAACCCGCTGTAGTCCACCGTCGGGCCAACCAGCGACAACATGTTGTCACTTTCGGTGCGCGTAATCTGGCGTTTGCGCAAGCGTTCTCGCACCACGTCGCGCACAGCACCAATTCCTTTGGCCAGCCGGTCGTGCGACGCATCTTTCAGACGAACCAGCGTGCCGTGCTGCACGGCCACCGACGCGATGCCAGCACCCATGAATCCCGCGCCAAGGATACCAATTTTTTCAACGGATTTTGCGGCCGCCGTCACACCGGCCGGCAGTCCGTTGTCGCGTTTCAATGCGGTCGTCGCGAAGAACAGATACACCAGTTCGCGCGACACCGCACTGACCGTGAGGTCACCAAATCGACGCGCCTCTTCCGCGTACCCTGCAGTCACGCCGTCTGCATACCCTTTGTGCACGGCCTCAATGACCGCGAGCGGCGCCGGAAAATGTCCCTTGGTTTTCTTAAGCACCATTTCGCGCGCCTGCCGGAACACCACCGCTCGTCCAATCGGATTGTCCTCGAGCAGGAAACTGGCCGCGCCTTGCTCCCGTTCCTTGAGCGGCAATTTTTCACCGCGTGCCAGCTTCAGCACCCGGTCAACCGCGACGCTTCGCAGAATGGCAGGATGCACCATTTCGTGCACGAGCCCCATTTGCAACGCTTTTCTGGCGCGGACGTTCTTGCCCGTAAGCATCATGTCCAACGCAACCTGCAGCCCCACGGTGCGCGGTAGCCGCTGTGTCCCCCCGGCTCCCGGAATGAGTCCCAGTTGCACCTCGGGAAACGCCAGCATCGTTTTCGGATGCTCCGTGACAATGCGATGCCGACAGGCCAGCGCCGTTTCCAATCCCCCGCCCAGCGCGGCGCCGTGAATGGCGGCGACAACTGGCTTGCTCATGCGCTCGACCTGATTCATCACCACGTGTCCGGCTCGCGACAGCGCTTCGCCCTGCATCGCTGTGCTGATACCGGACAGCTCTTCGATATCAGCGCCCGCAATCCACGTATCCTGCTTGCCGCTCATGAGCACGGCGCCGGAATAGGTCGCATTGCGCTCAATAAATTCGAACACCTCGGAAAATGCAGTGCCGACGGCGCTGCTCAGAACATTGACGGGCGAATTCGGCCGATCGTAGGTGACAATGGCCACCGGGCCTTCACTGGCCACCGTGATGCCCAAGCGTTTCCATCTGGTTTCGGGCGCCTGGTCGAGCGCGCTGGTTTCGTCGTGCGTCATGCGCGCTCCAACACCATCGCGTGTCCCATTCCGCCAGCGGCGCAGACGGTCAGCAACGCGAACTGACCGCCACGGCGTTTCAATTCATTCGCCACCGTTGTGACGATGCGTGCCCCCGTCGCCCCAAACGGATGGCCAATGGAAATGGAACCACCCAACACGTTCAAGTTGTCTTCGTTGACGATACCGACGGGTTTGGAAAACCCCGCGCGTTCCGCCCAGTACGGCGACGCCAATCCCTGAATGTTGCTGAGCACCTGCGCGGCGAACGCCTCGTGCATGTCGACAAGATCCATGTCGCCAAGCGTCAGCCCTGCCCGCTTGAGCGCAACCGGCGCTGCAAAGACTGGCGCCTGCAGCAATTGTTCACCCGGATCGATGGCGGCGTAGGCGTACGAACGAATGAAGGCGATTGGCTCGTAGCCCAACGAGCGCGCGCGGTCTTCCGACATGAGCAACACCGCACTGCCACCATCGGTCAGCGGCGATGCATTGCCCGCCGTGACCGTACCATATAACCGGTCAAACACCGGTTTGAGTGCGGCCAACTGTTCGTACGTCGAGTCGCGCCGAACGCCGTTGTCGTTCGTCAGCATCGCTTCGAATTTCGGCGGAATTGGTGCCGCAACAATTTCTGCGGTCAGCCGGCCGTCGTCCGTGCCGTTCGCCGCCAGTTGATGTGACCGCAATGCAAACCGGTCCTGCGCTTCGCGACTGATGCCATTGAGCTTGGCCATTTTGTCCGCCGACTGGCCCATGCTTTCGCCGGTGCTGGGTTCGGCAATGGCAGGCGTAATCGGGATGAGGTCCCGCGGTCGAATGCGCGCGAGCGTCTGCAATCGTGCGGGAAGCGACTTGGCTTTTGACGCCGCCACCAGGATGTCGCTCATGCCGCGCGAGTGCAGAATGGGCACCTGCGACAGCGACTCCGCGCCGCCCGCAATTGCGACGTCGGCATGGCCCAGCACGATCTGATCAGCGGCGTCCGTGATGGCCTGATTGGCCGACGCGCACGCCCGCCCCACCGTGAACGCCTGCACCGGTGTCGGGAAATGCGGCATCAACGAAATTTCCCGGGCAATGTTTGGTGCCACCACCGACTGCACTACCGTGCCAAACACCAACATTTCCACTTCCCGACCGTCCAATCCGGTGCGCTGCATTAACTCGGCCACGGCCATGCGTCCAAGATCGATGGCGGAATAGTCCTTCAGGGCAGTTCCCGATCGGGCAAAGGGCGTACGCACTCCGGCAATGATGGCGACTCGGCGGCTATTTCCGGGGGCGTTTCCGTAGGGGGACATTCCCGAAATTTAGGCAGATGCGGCGCCGGACGGATGGGAAAAATCCGATATTGCCTCTTGGCCGCACACGAGCCCACCTTCACGAATGCCCGAAGCCACCGAACTTCCTGTCGGAACCACCGCCGAGCGGCTGGCCGCGCGCGGTCCCCTGGCGGTTAGCGGACGCCGAGCGGTGCTGGAAGCGTTGGCGAACGAATCGTTTGACCTGCTGATCATAGGCGGCGGCATTACGGGAGCGGGCCTTGCCCGCGAGGCGGCTTTGGCCGGGTTTCGCACGGCGCTGGTGGAACGCGACGATTTTGCCAGTGGCACCAGCAGCCGGTCGTCACGACTCATTCATGGCGGGGTCCGGTACCTCGAGCATGGCCACCTCGGTTTGGTGTTCGAGTCCAGCCGCGAGCGGCGGTTGTTGCTGCATCTTGCTCCGCATTTGGTGCGGCCGCTGGCCTTCACGTGGCCCGTGTATCGCGGCGCGCGCGTGCCGCGGTGGAAACTGCGCGCCGGATTGATGCTGTACGATGCGCTCGCGTTGTTCCGCAATGTGGGGCGGCATCAATCGCTCAGCCGAAGTGGGGTGTCGGCGGCCGAGCCGGCGTTGTCGCGCGATGGACTGGTAGGAGGCGCCCGCTATTGGGATGCCGCGACGGATGATTCGCGCCTGACGCTCGCGAACGCCATCGCGGCCCGCGAAGCCGGTGCGTTTGTGGTGAATCACGTCGCGGTGGTGGGAGGCGTAACCGGTGGCCCAGGGGATGCGGGAAAACTCGTCGGGGCGCAGGTCGAAGACACCCTGACTCGCACGGGCTTCTCCATCAACGCCACGGTGGTGGTGAACGCGACGGGTCCATGGAGTGACGCCACGTCGGCGCTGACGGGTATTCCAACGGGCGCGGCGGTGATGGGTTCGGCGGGCACCCACATTGCGGTGCCACGGCAACGTCTTGGCAATCGTGACGCGATTACGTTGGTGTCGCCGGTGGATGGTCGCGTGATGTTTGTGTTGCCGGCAGGTGCACATTCCATTGTTGGTACGACTGAGCGCGCGGCGCGTGTGGATGCGGACAATATTCGCGCGAACGAGCCCGACATTTCCTATCTGCTGCATAGCGTCAACCAGCTGTTTCCGTATGCACAATTGACGCATGACGATGTGATCACGGCTTGGGCCGGCATTCGCCCGCTTGCGGCACAACGCGCCGGGCATGGCGGCGCCAACTCGGCGTCACGCGAACACGCTATTCACACTCGCGCGGACGGGTTGGTCAGTGTGACCGGAGGCAAACTCACCACGTACCGATCCATGGCGCATGACGTGCTCCAGCACGCCGTGCGCGAACTACGCGACGGTCGTCGCCGCGTGATGTACAACGAGACGCGGGTGCTCACCGAAGCGACCAACTTGCAGCGAAGTGAGGCGCTGAGTCGCACCGAACCGCTTCCCGGTGGTGACATCGAATCACGTCATGGCACTAGCCACGACGCACAGGCGGCCACCAACGATGCCGCCATCGCCGAACGCCTGTCTCTCGCGTACGGCAGTCGCTGGCGCAACGTGTGGAGCTACGCGCAGCGCGACCATTCGCTGGCGAAACGCCTGGTGCCGGACCTGCCGTACTGTGTGGCGGAAGTGGCCCACGCGGTCGAGCGCGAACTGGCGTGCACCATTGCGGACGTGCTGGTGCGACGCACGCATATTGCATTCGAAACGCGCGACAATGGGCGCGGGGTTGCCAAACGCATCGCGCCGCTCATGGCGGCGCTATTGGGGTGGAGTGATGTCGAACAACAACGCGCGCTGGCCAACTACGAAGCCGATGTGAACCGACTGTTTCGAATCGACCCCGTCTGATTTGCAATCAAGCCGCGACGAACGTAGGCGCGATCAGACTTCGTCCTCGGCCATCTCGTGCACGGTTTTGACGCTCACGATTTTGAGCTTGCGCACCTTGGTGGGCAGTTTGAGCAGTGTCATGTCGCCGGCGGCTTTGCCTTGCAGCGCTCGGCCGATCGGTGAACTCATGGTCACCTGCCCGTCGATGAACTCGCCGCCGTCGCCAAACACCAGTTTGTACGTCTCGCGCACCTTCGTGCCTTCATCCTCGACGACGACTTCCGAACCCAGTCCCACTTTGTCCATGGGGATCTGGGCGATGTCGATGTTTGCAAGTTTCGTCACGCGCTGCGTGAGCTGACCAAGCCGGGCCTGCACAAAAGCCTGCCGTTCCAGTGCGGACTTGTACTCGCTGTTCTCCTTGAGATCGCCGAGCTCGACCGCTTTCCGAATTTCATTGGGCAGCACGACGTGAAGCTCATGGGTGAGCTTCTCGACTTCGCGCGCCATCTTTTTGATCAGTTCGTCAAACATGTCAGCGCCCTGCTGCTGAAGGGAGCCCGAAGGGGTCTGGACATCAGACCGCGGGCGTACCGGGAAAAAACGGGCGCCCGGCCGTTTTCGACCGGGCGCCCACCTGACGGATAATAGGGCCAACAGGCGACAAGGTTCAACCCCAAGAGGCTTTTCTGCTAATTTTCGGGGTGATTACGCAGAAGCAGTTTGGCGACGTGGTGGCGGTGCGGCTCTCGTGGCCGCGCAGCCAGTTTGCAGGCTACGGCGTGTTCGTGTTTGTGGTGCGTGGTGCCCTCATCGATTGCGGGTTCCCCGGAATCGCGCGCTCCTTTGGCCACCTGCTGGGCCACTTGCAGCCTCGTGGCGCGTTCATCACGCATCATCACGAGGATCACGCGGGCAATATCGAACTCCTCGCGCAACAAGGCATTCCCATTGCGATGGACGCGGACACCTCGGCGTTGCTGCAGCAGCCGGCGCCCATCGGGATGTATCGCCATCTGATGTGGAAATCCACGCCGCCTCTCACCACGCGCGTCGAGCCGTTCGCCGACCCTTTGCTCTCACTGGTCCCAACACCCGGACATTGCAGCAATCACCAGGCCGTTTGGGATGCCGCCACCGGAACCGTGTTTTCCGGCGATCTCTTTCTCGGAGTGAAAGTGCGCGTGGCGCACGTATCAGAAAATCCGCGACAACATGTGCAGTCACTCCGCGCCATGGCGGCGCGTCATCCAGACCGCTTGTTCTGTGCGCATCGCGGCTTTGTTCCAAACGCTACGCGAGTGTTGTCGGCCAAAGCTGATTGGTTGGAAGACTTCATAGCGCGAGTGGAACAGCTCCTGGATGCCGGACGGAATGATCGCGATATTCGCCGGGAATTAATCGGACCACTGGGCGCTACCCATTACATCTCCGCAGGAGATTATTCTCCAAACAATCTGATCGCCTCTATCAGAAAGACCCGTCCTGCGGCGCCGCCGATGACGGATTCTGGTGCGGCAACTCCGGACGCATTTATCGTGACGCCGCCTGCGCCGCATGCGCATCAATAACCGCTTGCGCGGCTTCGGCCGGGTCGTCGGTGAGCAACAATAGATCGAGATCGGCTGCACCAATTTTCCCCTCGCCAACCAACCGCGATTGTATCCAGCGCAACAGTCCCGCCCAGTAGTGACGGCCAAACAACACAACCGGAAACTGGTAAATTTTGCCGGTTTGAATGAGCGTCAACGCCTCGAACAGTTCATCAAGGGTGCCGAAGCCACCGGGAAAAATGATGAACGCGTTTGAGTATTTGATGAACATGGTCTTGCGCACGAAAAAGTATCGAAAATTCACGAGCGTATCGACGTACGGGTTGGCGCCCTGCTCAAACGGGAGTTCGATGTTGCAGCCCACCGAATGTCCGCCGCCCTCCTTCGCGCCCTTGTTGGCGGCTTCCATGATGCCGGGTCCCGCTCCGGTGATGATGGAAAATCCCGCCTGGCCCAGCAATCGGGCCACTTCCTGCGCCGCTTTGTATTGCGGGTCGTCCGGACCCGTTCGGGCCGAACCAAAAATGGTCACGCCTTTGTCGATGCCGGACAGCGCATCGAATCCTTCAATGAATTCGCTGGTGATACGCATAACGCGCCACGGATCGCTGCGGGTAAACGCGCCCGATTCGGGCTGCGCCTGCAGCAGCTTTTCGTCTTCCGTGAGCATGGGCAAATCACGGATGTCCTGGTCGATGGTGCTGAGCGCGCGCTTTTTGCGCACGTGCACGGCCCCTTTCGAAACCAATCCCGATGCGTCTGGTACGCGGCCCGCTTTGCGGTGGCCTTCCTCCATGCGTTTGCGGGTGGCGTCGACCGACTGGTGTTCCGCAGTGGCACGTGCCATTGGTGACGCCTTTTTGCCAGTCGGTGTGCGGCCTTGTCGCGCCTTGGGAGCGTCGGTTTTGGTTGGCTTCGAGCGCGGAGACTTTACAGTGAGTGGTTTGCGCGCTTTGGCCATGTCCGCAACGGTGAGAGGGAATTTGTGCCTGGGTGAATTGTACGCGCTAACGCAGCGCTCTCGCTACCGGTCCGCCGCGTTCTCCGAGCCGGAAGTCGCGTAACATGAGACCTCCGCTTGTTCACGCAGCGTCGCGCACCTTGCTGTTGATCGTCGCGGACGGCGTGCGGCATGACGTGCTGCACGAGGAAATCCAGCGCGGCAACGTGCCCGCCATCGCCGCACTCTGCGAACGTGGTCATCGGTGCGAAGTTGCCAGTTGCTTTCCGTCTGTCACAGGCCCCGCATACGTTCCGTTCCTGACGGGCCGGTTTCCCGCCGAAGTTGGGGTGCCCGGTTTGCGCTGGTTTGATCGCCAACGGAAGGTCGGGCTGTGGCCCGCGTACTCGCGCAGCTACTCTGGGATTGATATCTGGTGTCTGGATTGGGATCTCGCTCCGGATACGCCGACGCTCTTTGAACTTGCGAAGCCCTCGTTGGCGGCAATGAGCATGCTGGGACGTGGATCACGCATAAACTTCGGACGTTCCGTGGGATTCATGGCCCGTGTCACGCCGTCACACTTTCGCGGCGATCTTGACGGCTGGCGCCGCGCAGAACAGGGGGCGACGCGACAGTTCTTGCGTGAATTCGAAAGAAATCGTCCGCAGTTTGCGACCCTGGCCATCCTGAGCGCGGACAAGCGCGCGCACAAGGAAGGCGGGGAGTCGCTTGGTGTGCGCAACGCTATTCTCGATATCAACGACGCCGTCGCGTCCGCGCGCGCGATCGCGGAGCGTGGTGGCTGGGCCGACCAACTCGATATCTGGATGGTGGGCGATCACGGGCACGCGCCGGTGGCCCACCACGACGACTTGCAAGGTTGGCTGGAGCAACGTGGGCTGCGGGTGCGCGCCCATCCGCAAATACTGCAACGATCGGTTGATGTGGCACTAATGGTGGGTGGCAATGCCATGGCGCATATCTATCTGAACCCGCAGACGCGCACCTGCGAATTCTGGCCGGCCCTGTCCGGGAAGTGGGAATCGCTGCACGACGCCCTGCTGCAGCGCGACTCGGTTGGACTGCTCGCCGTTGCGACATCGGAACACGTGGTGCGCGTTACCAGCAACCTGCACGGCGCGGCCGAAATCAGAAAAGCGGAGACGGCAGGCCAGTCGAGTTGGAGTTATCGCCCGCTCACTGGTGATCCGCTCGAACTTGGTGGCGAACTCAGCGCGCTCGATTCCGCCGCTGCGTTTGATGCGTGTGCTGCAACCCAGTATCCCGATTCCCTTGTACAACTGTCATCGTTGGTGCGGGCACCGCGTAGCGGTGACGTCGTTATTTCCGCTGCGCGCGGCTGGGATTTGCGTTCGCGCTTTGAACCCCTCGTGCACGTGTCGACACATGGGGCGCTCTTGCGAGAGCAGATGACCGTGCCCCTGATTATCGATCGCCCAATCACCCGAACGCCCCGGCGAACCGCCGATGTATTTCCCAGTGCGTTGGAAGCGCTCGGCCTGCCGGTTCCGCCCGGATTGGACGGCCAATCGTTCCTGTAGCAGAACCGGATTAACGTTGCCGCAGCACACATCCGCCCAGCGCATCGAGGTGATGCCACTGGCCTACTCGGTTCTGTTTCGGCTGCGCTCCGTATCGAACCCTTCAGGATACCGCGTGCGGAGTTTGTCGACATTGCGCTGCGCAATGTCGTCAAGTGAGAAGCCGAGTACCGTGCCGAACGCCGCGATGTACCAGAGGCAATCGCCCAGTTCTTTCATGAGCGCGTCCTGGTCGAGCGGCGTTGCATGAAAAAGGTGTTTCTTTATCACGTCGGCCACTTCGCCGGCTTCACCAGTCAGTCCGAGTGCGGCGTTGGCCAGTTGTTGTTCGTGGGTGCGGTCGCGGCCTAGCGTGCGGGCGGCGAGTTGTTGGTATTCGTCGAGGTGCACGGATTTCCTGGCAGAAGTTGGGGCGAAGTATCGGGCTACGGCAACGGCAACGGCAACGGCAACGGCAACGGCAAATACAACGGCAACGGCAACGGCAACGGCAAATACAACGGCAACGGCAACGGCCTGTGAAGGATGAACGGCGGACAAACTGCGGACGGTCCTGCACGCGGGGAAGTTACTGGGTGGCATCCGGGGAGATCCAGAAGTTTTGGGAAACTGCGCCCTTGGGACTCGCCTCACCGTGAGTTCGGGGTTGTGCGCCGCGGCCAGCACTGCATTGGCTTTTTCCAAAAAACAAACACGATCTCGGCCTGTCGCGCCCAAGCCAGTGCGCACGCCCATTCCATCCGCCGTTCGTCGGCCGTTTGTCGGCCGTTTGTCGGCCGTTTGTCCGCCGTTCGTCCTGTACAGGCAGTTCGGAGTTAGTCGTCCGGACGCCGTGTGTCCGCCGTTCGTCCGGTACGGGCAGTTCGTAGTTGGTCGTCCGGATGCAATGTGTCCGCCGTTCGTCCGGTACAGGCAGTTCGCCGTTGATCGCCCGCCCGCAATCCGCGACATTTCATTCATGTCCTGGTCCAGCCTTCTGCTCGCACTCTCGGCCCGCGCGGTCACGAATCCGCGTATCGCCATGGACTTGCTGCGCGTGGCGTGGCGCTTTCGTCATCGACACTGGTATCGGAGATTTCCGTTTTTGCCCTTGCCCGCCATGACGTACCTGCGCTGGCGCCTGTACACGGCTTATGGCGACGAAAACGCGGTACCTCCTGCCACCGATGTCATCACTTTTGCGCGCTGGGTGGGACAGCAGCCCTGACGGTGGAGACCACGGGCCAGTCAATATCCGAACGACTCAAGGCACAAGCGTACGGACTGGGTTTTGACCTGGCTGGTATTGCGACACTTGGCACGCCCGACACGGCCGCGCAGTTTGATGCGTGGCTTGTCGCGGGCAATGCAGGCACCATGCGTTATTTACAGGACGGTGGCGCGGAACTGCGACGCGACACGCGATTGCCGCATCCGGGCGCCACACACGCGTTAGTGGTGGCCATGAACTACGGAGGCCGTGAGCCAGCCGGTCCCGTGGCACGGTATGCGCGCGGCGACGACTACCACGAAGTGCTGCGCGAGCGTCTGCGCGAATTGCATCAATGGCTTGAAGCCGAGACGGGAATGGCGATCAACGCTCGGCCCTATGTGGATTCCGGTCCGATACTCGAACGCGATCTCGCGCAGCGCGCGGGATTGGGCTGGTTTGGCAAGAACACGTGCCTCATCAATCCCAAGGCCGGTTCGTTTGTGTTTCTGGCGTCGCTGTTTGTCGACTATCCGCTGACGCCCGACGCACCGTTCGAGGCCGATCGCTGCGGCTCGTGTACGCGCTGTCTTGATGCGTGCCCCACACACGCGTTGACGGCACCACGCGTGCTCGATGCGAACTTGTGCATCAGTTATTTGACGATTGAATTGCGTGGGGCGATTCCGGAAGTTTTGCGAGAACCGATCGGTGAACTCGTGTATGGATGCGACATTTGCCAGGAGGTGTGTCCGTGGAATGTGTCGTTTGCGACCACGTTGCGCGAATCGGCCCTCCGCGCACGTGACATGTTTGCGGACGGCGATGCACGCTCGCTGGCACGCGAGCTGCTGATGATGGAGTCCGCTGACTACGCCGCGACCTTTCGTGGATCAGCAATCAAGCGCGCGAAACTCTGGATGCTCAAGCGCAATGCGTGCGTGGTACTTGGCAACGTCGGAACCACAGAAGATCTGCCCGCCTTGGAAGCAAGGCTGTCCGACGACAATGTGTTTGTGCGCGAGCATGCCGTGTGGGCGCTTGCACGGCTGCAGGCTCGGGCGCCGACGATTTGACCGAGGGAGCGCACCTGTCGCGGAGAGTCCCGTAACGAGACTGATCCTCGTCTGCAACGCTGCGGCAACCGCGCGTTGCCCCATGGTTGCCCGATTCTTGCCCGATTCTTGCCTCATTTGTGCCCCAGTCGCGCTCACGCAGGCGCGCACATCGGGCAACGACCCCGGCACGCGAGACGAGATTGCGCGCGACGCCGAGGAGGGGGAGGTGGAGTTGGCTGGCAGCGCGCAGGTCGCGTCATTGCGCGACGGGGTCGCCGCGCCCGACCGGCGCGTGGAGCGGCACTCAATGGCGGACGACGGCAGCGTGCTGCCAGTGCAGCGAGGACCGCGACGCAGAGGGCCCGCCGGGACAACGTCTCGGCGGGCGTTCTGCGGTGGTCTCGTCATTATTGCGCGTGAGGGTTACGCGTGCTGACGCGCGTGCGCACCCTCGGAAAATTCCTCAACCATTTTGACGTTGAAATCCGCAAGATCCTTTGGACTGCGGCTTGTCACCAAACCCCGGTCCGTAACCACCGATTCGTCCACCCAGGTTGCCCCGGCGTTCGTCACGTCTGTGCGGATTGAGGGATAGGAGGTCATGCGTCGACCGCCCGCAGCACCCGCCTCAACAACCAGCCACGGCGCGTGGCAGATTGCCGCGACTGGTTTACCGGCGGAGAAAAAGTCACGCACGAAGGACACAGCATCCGTGTTCGTGCGCAGCTTGTCGGGGTTCATCACGCCGCCTGGCAACATCAGCGCGTCGAAGCTGTCAGCTTTCGTGTTCGGTACCGTACCATCTACCTTGACGGTCTTCCCGGACCAATTGCCATCCGACCATCCGCGAATGCTGTCGGCGGATTTTTCAATGGAGACAATGCTGACGTCCGCGCCGGCCGCCTTGAGCGCGGCGAGGGGTGACATCAGCTCTGATTCCTCAAACCCATTGGTCGCGAGGATTGCGACTTTGCATTTGGAGAGATTGAACTGGTGTTGGTTGCGATCGGATACCGCCATGTATTGCCTCCGGTGTGAATTTGCCGAAGGTGTTGTACACGGCGTTACGACATTTGTCCCGTGGCGAAACGCATTGCCTACTTCGGGAGCACCCCCGTGACACACTCGGCCGAACATTGTGATCGTCGGGAAATCCGAGCTCTTCACTGAACACACCACGCTCGCGGTTCTCCCTCTCGTGTCCGGCCGCACCACGGTGTCGCGGGTCGCGCGGTTTTGGTCGCTGGTGTACGTCGGCAACATCACGGGCGCCGCCGGCTTTGCCGCAGTGGATGCGCCGCTCGGCGTCGGTTTGGGGCTCTTCATGCCGGAGGACGTCGCACGCATGAGCCGTCATCTCACCGATTTCAGCGCTGTGGTGATTTTCGGCAGCGCCGTCGCCGCGGGCTGGATGATGGGCCTCGTGTCATGGCTGGTCACGGCCGCACGCGACACGATGGCGCAGATCCTGATCATCCTGCTCGTCGCCGGCTCGATCTACTTCCTGCACCTGCATCACTCCATTGCCGGCAGCGTGGAAGTGCTGATGGGCGTGTTCGTGGCCGGTGTGCCGTTCGCCGAATACCTGCGCTTTCTTGGCCTGGCCACCGTCGGGAACGCCGTCGGCGGCATTGTGTTCGTGGGACTGGTGAAATTCGGCGACATCTCGGCGTCGGGGACGCCGCCGCCCCGGCCTCGCTAAAATTCGCTGCGCCTCGCGTGACCCCGATAGAACTGGTGTGGGGTATGAACACGTTCTCGAATCCAGTAACACCGGCCGAACCGCACGGTCAACGTATTTGTAGCACGGGGTTTCACAATGATTCGAACAAGCAGACGGAACTTTCTCTTTACCGCCGCGCCGCTCGCATTCTTTCCGGGCACCGCACTTGCCACACTGAACGCCTGCTCCGGAGATGCCGCCATGTCCGACGAAACTGAAGGCACGCTGCGGAATGGGCAGGTTGCCGTCCGCAAGCTTGACAAGCCCCACAAGGAGTGGAAGTCGGTGCTCAGCGAAGGGCAGTACGACGTGTTGTTCAACGAAGCGACCGAGCGGGCAGGCAGCAGCCCTCTGGATAACGAAAAGCGGGCGGGCACCTTTGTGTGCGCGGCGTGTTATCTGCCACTGTTCGAGTCGAACGCGAAGTTCGACAGCGGAACAGGATGGCCGAGTTTCCATCAGCCCATGGCCGGGCATGTGGAAACCAAACGGGACTTCAAGCTCATCTGGCCACGCACCGAGTATCACTGCGCGCGCTGTGGCGGACATCAGGGGCACATTTTCAACGACGGCCCGCAGCCCACCGGCAAGCGATACTGCAACAACGGCATTGCCCTGCGATTCGTGCAGGCAAGCGAGAAACTTCCGGACTTGAGAGGCTGACTTATGCGAAGCCTCCTCGCTCCGTTCGCACTGTCGCTCGCGCTGGTCAGCTGCCGCCCGAGCGACGCCAACGCACGTACGGACAGTGCGCCGCCCTCAGTCGACACCGCAATTTTCGCCGGCGGGTGCTTCTGGTGCATGGAACCGCCGTATGACAAACTCGATGGCGTGCTGTCCACCACCAGCGGCTACACTTCAGGTTCGGTGGTGAACCCTACATACGAACAGGTTTCGGCCGGCCGCACAGGACATACCGAAGCACTGCAGGTGGTGTTCGACCCGGCGCGTGTCACCTACGATCGTCTGCTGCACGTGTTCTGGCGCAACATCGATCCTTTCGCGCGCAACCAGCAGTTCTGCGACCGCGGAAACCAATACCGAAGCGGCATTTATCCGCGCAATGCGTCGCAGAAGGCAATGGCCGAAGCCTCGCTACGCACAATGGCTGCGCGTTTCTCGCAGCCAATCGTAACCGAGATAGTCGCGGCGACGCCCTTTTATGCCGCCGAGGAATACCATCAGGGTTATTACACGAAGAATCCGTTGCGATACAAGTACTATCGGTTCAGCTGCGGGCGTGATGGACGGCTCGAGGAGATTTGGGGAGACGAAGCCGGCAAATGACAGCGCAGCGTCACCGTCGGCTTGTTCTGCTCGGCGGAGGCCACTCGCATATCGAGGTGTTGCGGCAGGCTGCACGGCGACGATTTACAGGCGGCGAGATACTGGTGATCTCGCCGTCGGCGCATTCGCACTACACGGGAATGATTCCGGGTTTTGTGCGCGGCTCTTATACGGAATCGGCGCTGGCAATTGATGTCGATTGCGAAACCGATCGATTGATGTCCTCACGAATGCGAAAGCGACATCGGTTACTGCGGATGAGGTGCATCTCGCCGACGGACGCAGAGTGCCGTGGACGGTTGCCGTCTGGCTTGGCGGTGCGGCACCGGTCGCGCTCACACGCAACAGCGGTTTGCCGAAAGATGCACGCCACTTCTGGGAAGTGGATTCGGCATTACGCTCGATTGGCGGCGCTCCCGTGTGGGGAGCCGGCGATTGCGTCGGGCTGCGAGACTGTCCCTGGGTTCCCAAGGCGGGTGTGTACGCAGTTCGCGAAGGGCCTGTACTCGCAGAGAATCTGAGATCGGCCATGGCAGGCCACACACATCGTGCCGCTGCGATTTACCAACCGCAGCAGAGTTACCTGTCCATTCTGGTCACCGCCGATGGTCGCGCGATCATGTGTTCGTAGGGTCGCGCGACCGATGATGTTCTAACGATTGCCCTCGTCGGACTTCTTGCGATTCCTCTCGAGCAGTTCTTCGATTTTCAGTGCCTGCTGGCTATCCTCCGCTCCGCCCTCGATGGCGCCGTTAACGCGCTCCGTTCCGATCCCGTCAGGCGCGTCGGCCTTGATGTCTCGACCTTCGAGCATGGTATCGTCACCTTCGCTGCGCCCCTGGTGCTGCTTCTGTCGTTCGGACATGGATTCTCCTTTTTTCGAGTCGTGAGTGATGATGCGATCCACGCGGGTATGGATAGTTGTACCCCTGAAACCGCTCCCCCGTTCGCATCGCGGAATCAGACCGCCGTATAACCGCCGTCAATGAGGTAGTACCCGCCAGTCATGAACGACGCTTCGTCGGACAGCAGGAACGCGACGAGCGGCGCGACTTCGTCGGGCCGGCCCAGACGTCCGAGCGGATGGCGAGCGATCAGCGCGGCGCGAAACTCCTCCGGCAAGTCTTCCAGCAGCGGCGTATTGATATACGCCGGACCTACGCAGTTGATGCGCAACCCCTGCGCAGCATATTCTGCGGCCGCGTTCTTTGTTAACCCCACAACGCCGTGTTTGGCGGCGGTGTACGCGCCATTGCCGATTGCCGCCACGGTACCGTGAATGGAAGCCATGTTCACAATCGCACAGTTCGCGGCTCCGGCGTCGAGCATTGCGGGAATTTGATATCGCATGCCATAAAGCACGCCATTCAGATTGATGTTGATGACTCGATCCCATTCCGCCAGATCTGTTTCGCCCACTGGTGCCTGTGCGCCGCCAATGCCGGCATTGTTGATGGCGTAGTGCAGCGCGCCGTACGTGGACACGGCGTGTTGCACCACTTTTTCTGACTGTTCCGGTTTGGACACGTCCTGGGCGATAACACTCGCCACACCTCCGGCGTCTGCAATTTCCTTCGCCACGCGCTCGGCGCCTTCGAGGTTGATGTCCGTGAGCACGACCTTTGCGCCCTTGCCCGCCAGCGATTTAGCGATGGCTTCACCGAGTCCCGATCCGCCGCCGGTGACGAGTGCCACTTTGTCATTGAACGAGCCCATGCTCTTGCTCCGCAGAAAGATGTGAGGAAATGCTGAATCGATTACCCCGTCATCGCGTCAGAGTTTGCGGTGCTCGGGGCCGAATCGCTCCGGAGCGCGACGTGCCAAGCCACCATGCGGATCATGGCGTTCATCACGCAGAAGCGGAAACTTTACGGCACCGATCTGCCCGATGCGGTGTTGAAGAAATTGTATTGCGATCGTTGCACTTTTGCCGCCACACACAACCTGGGGACCGAGTAGGACGGCTCGGGCTGGTGAAGTTCATCTTTCCGAACGATTTCGCGATCTACCTGCACGACACGCCGTCACAGGCGCTGTTCTCGGAACGAGTGCGCGCAGCGAGCCACGGCTGCATCCGCGTCGAGCATCCGGACGCGCTCGCGCGCTTCGTGCTGGGCTGGGATCCCGACCGCATTGAGGCGGCCATGCACACAGGCCCCGACAACCAGCGCGTGAATCTCGACGCGAAGCTGCCCGTGTACATCGTGTACTTCACCGCTTATGCGAATGACGGCAAGGTGCAGTTCGCCGACGACATCTACCAGCGCGACGCGGCGGTCATGCGCGCCATCAGCGCCGGTGCGTTCCCCACAGACGACGCTCGACGGGCGTTGTACGCATTGGATCGCGTACGCGTCGCACACCGCGCTGCCGGCGCGGCGCGCTGATGGTTGCCGACATGGTTCAGGTTACCGCGGAGCCGTGCCCAGCGTCGTGCGCGTTTCTTCGACGATGGCAAGCAGGCGAGTGCGGTCGAAGAGCGACGGCACGTGCTGCGCCGCTTCGGTGATCAGCTTGAGTTGATCGCCGAGCAGGTCCCTGCGCTCGTCGTTCATCCGGTAGCTGGCAACGGTGGCGATCGTCGTCAACAGGCGGGTGAGGGCGCTGACGTTGGTGGTCGCGTTCCGACGAATCTCGTCGAATGACAGCGCCAGCAGTGACGCAAAGGTCGGCGTCGGGGCAATGACGCGCACGACGCCGCGCACGACGCGAGCATTCGAGACATCCTCCCGGCCCACGACGCTTACCAGGATGGCGCCGAGGTGGTCAATGCAGGTGATCGCCGTCGTCGTATCGTTGATGCCGGGGGAGAGCGCCTTGAGCGCGATGTCCACGAGTTGCCTGACGCCGAAGGCGGCGTCCTGCTCCACCGTGCGGTAGCTGCTGATCGTCAGCGTACGGGCCACGTCGCGCGCGGCGGTTTTTAGCAGCTGCACACCGTGTCCCGAAACGCGTGATGGCGCCACCCACGCGACAGGATGTCCTTCGATCACGAAATCCCCGACCGCGGGCATGAGCCGCACCACTAGATCCAGCGATTCGGCGATCTCCAGCAGCCCGTCATAGTCGATCGACTGTACGTAGCCCGTGACGCGCGCACCCACCGGCCGCCACGCGCCGTCGTCGTGACAGCTGAATGGTTGGGTCGAGGCGTTTTTGCCAGATGGAAAGCCCTCGCCGTCGGCGTTGCCGCGCGAGCCGCTGCCCGCCGGCTCTCCGAGGCTCGCCGGAAAGGCACGCTTCACGGCCACGAGCGTCTCAGCCGTGATCCGGTGAATGATGGTGGAGGCCTGCAGCGCATTGGCAATGTGGTGCACGAAAAAGAGCAACACGGCAACGCTGCCGATCGCGAGCACAATGCCGAGGACCACTGCAAGCGACGGGAGAAATTGGCCCTCGTCGCCGCTGCGAATAGTCCGCACGACGAGGATGCAATACGCGAACATGCCGACGTAGATGCCCAGAACAATCTGATTGCCGCGGTCGCGCATGAAGTTGCGCAGGATGCGCGACGTGTACTGACTCGACGCCTGCGTCACCGCGACCATGGTGAGCGAGAACGTGAGTCCGGCCACCGTAATCATCGAGCCCGCGATCGCCGACAGCAGTGCGCGGGAACTGTCGGCGCTCGCCCCGAAGACGCGAGGGAATCGCGCCAGCGCCTCCCCATCGACAAGCGATGACACCTCGACCATGACCACGGCAAGCGCAGACATGAACAACGCGATCAGGCTCGGAACGAACCAGAGCGTGTCGGTCAACCGTGTGAAAAAGTTCCGCAGCCTGCTGAGCATGAGCGCCTGTGACTGGAAGTGACACTTACGACATTGGGACGAAACTACCCCGTCCGCCTGCGGGGTTCGTTAACGCTTCAAATAGGCAAGGATCGCCTCGATTGCCTTCGGTTCGGGCCGCTTGACGAGTTGGTGGTTGAACCCGGCTTCGCTCATGCCGTTCTGCATTTCCACGAAGTTCTTCACCAGCGTCAGACCGATGCCCAGCCCGCCCTGGGCCTTCGTGGAACCCAGGCGGTCAATAACTCGCATCTCGCTGACGCTCCGCTCCCTTCTCGAAAGGAACGAGAACACGTCAGCCGTCTCGAGACGATCTTCCAGAAGCTGGGCTACGAACCCGTCGGCCGGAATCCGCCTACTTCACCACCGTTGCCTCGTTCGACGGGGCTAGCAGGTTTTCCGACTCGCCGAGCGGCTTGGCCTGCCGCGCTTGTTCCTGGAGCGTCCCCTTCTCGCTGTCCAGCCCACCCTCTGCTTTCGTCGCCACCGCCGCCGACTCGGCCGGCGGTGACGGTTCGCGCGGCTGGGCGGCGGGAGCGGCCGCACCGGAGATCTCGCGATCCACGTCGGCCGACTCGCCGAGCATCGTCACAGGCACTCCCTGCGGGAAGATCACCTCGCGCGCTTCGTCCGGCATGCTGATCCCGTGTTCCTGGAAGGCGCGCTTCACCAGCCGGATCACGGACGAGCGCACCTTGAGCCAGCTGTGCTGATGACCGTCCAGCCAGAAATAGATCCTGAGGTTGACGGTTGCTTTCCCGAGGTCGTTCGCCAGCACCCACGGCTCGGGATTGTCGAGCACCGCGGGGTGTTTCGCCAGGACCTCGCGCGCCACCTCCTGCGCTTCGTCGATCGAGTCGTCGTAGCCGATGCCCACGACGAATGATTCGCGGCGGTTGGGGTTCGCCGAGAAGTTGACCAGCGTGCTCTTGTAGATCGTCGCGTTCGGGATCTGCACCAGGTTGCCGTCGAGGGTCATCAAAACCGTCGTGCGCACGTTGAGCTGTTGCACGTAGCCGGTCACGCTAGACACCTCCACAAGGTCGCCCGTCTCGAACGGCCGTTGCACGCTGAGGAAGATGCTGGCGAGGAAGTTCTCGGTGATGTCGCGGAAGGCGATGCCGACCGCAAGGCCAAGGAGGCCGGTTCCTCCCACGAGCGTGAGGGCGAGTTGCGTGAGCCCCGCCACACGCAGCACGATGTAGGTGCCTGCAAGGAACACCAGCGCGCCGACCCCCCACGCCAGCACGCCGCGCAGCAGCTTCGCGGGCACGCGGACGTGGAGCAACGCGCTCGTGCGCCGCGCCGCCAGCCAGGCGACTACCGCCGATAGCGTGAGGATCGCAAGACCGAGCAGGAATACCGGAATGGCGCGCACCGTGTCTTGCCAGAGCTTGGCGAGCGCGCTCTGCCCCGACGAGAAATCCCACGCTGACGGCGTCGGGACCTCGATTCGGTTCACGACGGCCACCACCCCCTCGGTCTTGCCGGCGAGGTTTCCCGCCCAGACCCGCAGGTTCTCCGTCTGAGCTTCGCCGGTGAGGAAGACGACGCCTTCCTGCACGCGTACCTGCGGCGCCGTAAACCAGCCCGTGGCCTCGAGCACCCGCTGCAGGCGGGCGCGAATCTCGTCGTCGCGCACGGCGGGCTTCACCTCCACCCCGCCCTGCGCGGCGGTAAGTGTATCCTGAGCGTCCTGTGAGGCCGACGTCTGTGCCACCGCCGGCGCACCGACCCCCATGAGCAGCGCGACGGCGACCGCTGCAACGCCTTGCCGGATAAGGCCGGGCAGGAACGCGAGCGAGGTCGGTCGGACCGGCAGGATCATCGTGCTCGACGAGGGTGCGAACGGAACAGACGGCGCGCGAAGCCTGCGGAGAATCGGGCGCGCGAGGATGCGTTCGTACGGTCGCCCGCGGACCTCCACTTGGGAAGCCGTCGGCGTGTTTGCGGGCCAGGCCGGAGCACCGGCAACACCCTGAACAAGCGCGCGAAGCGCAAAGTCATCGAACCCGGCTGGGCGTGACCAGGTGCTCCTCAGCTCCCTGAATCCAGGAGCAGCCGCGTGACCATGGCACGGAATGCAGCGATGGTGCTGGCGAATATCGGAAATGCCGACGATACATCGGTGCGTTGTGTTGCGCGCCCCCTGCGTCGGCCTCATGTTGCCCGAACCCCTGCCCGCCCGTTCGGGTGACAGGCACTAACATGACCGAGGCAACCGTGCAAGCAGCCGAACCAATCGCTCAATTAGCGACTCGGGAATCCATCCGATTTTTGGTGTTCTCCGGATCGCTGCGCGAGCAGTCACTGAACGCCAAACTCGCGGGTCTTGCCGCCCAATGCATCGCGGCACACGGCGGCCTCGTGGACGCCGCATCGATGGCCGATTTTGATGGCCCCAGCTTCAATCAGGATGTCGAAACAAGCAGCGGTCTGCCTGCAGGACCTGCCGAACTATGCCGCCGGCTCGAGGCGAACGACGCGCTGGTCATTGCCGCTCCTGAGTACAACGGGTCGTTGTGTGGCGTCGTCAAAAACGCAATCGACTGGGCGTCCCGCAAACGCCCGCAGCCATTCAACGCCAAACACGCACTCTTGCTGTCCGCATCGCCCTCAATGGCGGGTGGTAATCGTGGCGTGTGGGCGCTGCGTGTTCCGCTCGAACATCTCGGTGCGCGCGTATATCCCGACATGTTTTCGCTCGCGCAAGCACATCAGGCATTCGACGCAAACGGAGGTCTGATCAATGCGAAGCTGCAGGAACGGCTCGATCAGACCATTGCGCAATTCATGGATCTCGTCGAGGCCGCGAAGCACTATCCATGCGCGAAGAAAGCGTGGATCGAGTTCCTGGGCCAACATCCGGATGCGGTACACGATCGTGTGGAGTGATCGACCACACTGGCAGCCTGGCGACCCTCACAACCTGTGCCTCCGCCATGAAAGTCACACGACGTCAACGGGTGCTGACCTGCGCACTGCCACTGCTGATCCTCGGTGCGTGTCAGTCCTCTCCAGGTGGTGCATCCACAAACGCCGCAGCCGCGACACCGAATGCACCGCCCCTCCGCGTCATGACCTTCAACATCCGCTACAACAACCCGGGTGATGGCGTAAACGCATGGCCCAACCGCAAAGACTGGGTGGCCGGACTCATTCGGTTTCACAACGCAGACGTGGTCGGCGTGCAGGAAGCGCTGGCCGACATGATGTCCGATCTCGATGCGCGACTGCCCGGCTTTGCACGCGTGGGTGTTGGACGTGCAGACGGCAAGCTTGCGGGCGAGTTCAGCGCCATCATGTATCGCACTGACCGGCTCGCACTACTGGACAGTGGTACGTTCTGGCTGTCAACCACGCCCGAAATTGCTGGCAGCAAGGGGTGGGATACCGCCATCGAACGCGTCGCAACATGGGCACGCTTTCGCGACAAGCGCACGGGCTGCAGTCACGTGCATCTCAACACACACTTTGACCACGTTGGCGAAACAGCACGTCAGGAAAGCGCTCGGCTCATTCGCCGCCGTCTTGTAAGTTTGGCCAATGGACTGCCGATAATTGTGACTGGCGATTTCAACACCGATCCCACCAGCGCCGCGTATCGCATTCTCACCCGCGACACCCTTCCTGACGCCGTCACGCCACTGGCCGACGCCATGTTGATCAGCGAGGGCGGACATTACGGACCCACGTCCACGTGGACGGCATTCAAGGCTATCGAACCGGGACGCCGCATTGATTACGTGATGGTCTCGCCGGGCGTGACGGTGCTTTCACACGGCATTCTGCCGGACTACTGGGACGGACGATTTCCCTCTGATCACCTGCCGGTTATCGCGGCAGTTGTTCCAAACTGTCGTTGACACGCGACCCCTCGCGAACCTGGTCGCCGCTGGGCTTATACAAACTCGGCCCCGGCACTTCAGTTTTTTTCGAACCCGCCTTCTTCCACGCCGCGTAACGCAGGCGGAGGGTCTTCACCGGATTCGCGCTCTCGCCTTTTTTGATGTTGTCGTCAGTGACACTGATGAAGTGCGAATACTTGCCATCACTATGCGTCACGCCAGCCTGGTCGGACTTGTCCGCAATGGCGATGTATGCGACATGCGCTGTCTTGTTATCGCATGGCACAAAGTCAAGCGGGTTGTTACCGCAGTTGCAGCGGTGATCCCCACCGTTTTCGTCGGCCGCCACCATCGCCGCCATCACGTGGTCGGCCAGCGTTCCATTGACCCGCGTGAAGGCAAGTGCCGCCTTGTGCACCACGTCATAACCGAGCAGCGTGTTACCCTGCACCTGATAATAAAAATCGCCCACGCGACCACCAAAAAACAGCGACGACTGTGAATTGCCGGCGCCATTGAAGCCGATCATGTTGTTCGTCGGCGTAATGGTGCCGCCGTTTGGAATTGCCAGAATGCCGAACTGCCGACGCTCGATGTTCGGATCCTTTTTGAGCATCTCGAGAATCTGCAGCGGCGATGTGCCCTTCCTGAGTTCAGTGTACACCAACATCTGGTTCTCGCGCGTGTTGTCGGCACCGGCCTGACAGGCCACCACTCCAATACCCGGCACGATGACCGCCTGCAAGTCCATCAAGTCGCGCGCGGCAACGGGCTGTCGCTGCGGAAAGGCCGATTGTCGCACACACGTGGCCGAGGCAATGATGACCTGACCGGTCTTCGCGTTGATGGCAATCACCGACCATGTGGCGAATGCCGCGGAAGGGGCGAGCAGTACCTGGTGACGTACTGCTTTCTGAGTTGCAGCGGCCACCCGCCGTCGCTTCACCCACATAAACCAACGCCCGGCCCGACGCTACAGCAACTTTGGATTTCTACGCCACACCGACACGGTCAGCGCAGTGGCAAAGCTGACCCACATCACATACGGAATAAACAGCGCGCCGGCTACCACATCACGTTGCCAGAAGGCAACCATCGTCGCGATCACCGACGTCAACAGCAGGCTGACTTCAATGGTAGATGCCAGTCCATTCCGTTTGACAAAAAAGAACCAGTTCCATGCCGCATTCAGGACGAGCTGAATTCCGTACAGCGTCAGCTCGCCGCGTGCATCGGTAAAGCCGTACGCATTCCAGATGCGCCACGCGGCTATCGCCATGACGATGTACAGCACCGTCCAGGCTGGTCCGAACAACCGGGCGGGCGGGGCCCAGCGAGGTTTATCGAGGGTTGCGTAGAAGCCCCGCGAGGAGGTTGCGGTCACGGCGCCACTGACCGCGGCAAGACTGGTGCCCAGAATCCACATGGACAGCGAAAAAATAGTGCGTGACATCCCTAATGATGACCAAGCCTGCATACACGTGGCAACGGGCAAATCGCTGATGTTTGGCCCGGCGAGGCATCACCTCAGCGCAAACTCAGGGCCGAGCGGCTAAATCCGTACCACCACCACATGCGTCGCTTCATCCGCAACCAACGGCACCATCAGGCGGCCGTTCTCGACCTCAAGCGCGACTCCATCAACCGTGCCCGATGGCAACTGCGCCGAGCCACTTGACTCTTGCTGCACCGTGATCTCGTAGATGGTGCGCCCATCCGGCAAGCGATAATGCACCGTAAATCCGGGCCAGACGCGAGGAATGCATGGTTTGAGCGACAACGCGCGATTCGCAATGAGCTCAACCCCCAACACCGACTCCAGCGCGACGCGGAAATACCACCCGGCCGAACCGGTGTACCATGTCCAACCGCCGCGGCCGTTGTGCGGCGCCACACCATACACATCCGCCGCAATAACATACGGCTCGGCCTTGTACGTTGCTACGTCGGCTGCAGTCGACGTGTGCGACACAGCACTCAACATCGCGAGCAACGGAGCGGCGCGTTCGGTTCTGCCAGCCTCTGCAAGTGCGCGCACCGCCCATAGTGCGGCGTGGGTGTACTGTCCACCGTTTTCACGCACACCTGGCAAATATCCCTTGATATAACCCGGATCGTGCGGCGTCCGGTCAAACGCGGGCGTCAACAGCCGAATAATCTTGTGTTCGGTATCAACCAGCTGTGCTTCGAGTGCATCCAACGCCTGTTTGGCGCGCGCGGGAGGCGCCACGCCGGAAATCACCGCCCACGCCTGCGCGATGGCGTCGATGCGACATTCGTCGTTTGCGGCCGAGCCAATACTTGCGCCGTTATCGTAGTACGCGCGGCGATACCAGGCCCCGTCCCAACCGGCCGCGTTCAGCGCGGTATCAAGCGCTTGCTGATAGTCGCGATACCGTTGCGCTCGCGCGTGATCGTTGCGGCTATCAACAAATGGCAGGAAGTCGTCAAGAATTGTGTGCAGGAAGAAACCAAGCCACACACTTTCGCCCTTTCCTTCCCGTCCGACGCGATTCATGCCGTCGTTCCAGTCGCCCGTGCCCATCAGCGGCAACCCGTGCACGCCGCGAGTCAACGAACGATCCAGCGCACGACAGCAGTGTTCGTAGACGTGCGCCTTTTCGCCGGAATGGTCCGGGAATAGAAACGCCTCGTCTTCTCCGGGCTCTAACAATCGCGCCGTCACAAACCGCACTTGCTCGTCAAGCACTGACGCGTCACCTGTTGCCCGCACATAAAACGCAGTGATGTACGGCAACCACAGCAAGTCGTCGGAGAAGCGCGTGCGAATGCCTTTGCTCAGCGGAGGATGCCACCAGTGCAACACGTCGCCTTCGACAAATTGATGCGATGCGTTGAGCACAATCTGCCGGCGAGTGATCGATGCATCGAGATACAGCAGCGCAGACGAATCCTGAAGCTGGTCGCGGAAACCGAATGCGCCCCCCGATTGGTAGAACGCAGTGCGCGCCCACATGCGACACACCAGGTTCTGATATCCCAGCCAGCCGTTCACCAGCAGGTCGATGGCCGGCACGGGCGTTTGAATTCGAACCGCACCAAGCAGATGGTGCCAGAAGGCTTTGACCTCATGAAGCGCGTGTGTCACCTCGTGCGGGTTCGCATACCGCGCGACAAGCGCTCGCGCCTGTTCGGCACTCTCAGTTTCGCCAAGCAGGAACACCACCTCGGCCACACCGCCGGCGTCGAGCTGGAATGTGATTTGCACGGCGGCGCACGGATCGAGCCCCGCACCGAAATGCCCTTGCAGCGTGTGCTGTTCCGTCAACATCGCGGGCGCTGCAGTACTCCCGTAGTGTCCAAGCACGCCCGTGCGATCGCCGCCGACAAACGTCGCAGAAACTTTCGGTCCAGCCGCCGCCGCAAACGCAACCCGATGCGAGAACTCACCTCGGTGTGCATTGGTCGCGAACAACGCCCCCGATTGGGTGTCATGGTGCGTGACAACATGTCGGCCACTCAATTCAAGCATGTCACCAAGTACCAGTTCCGCATAGGAGAACACGGAGAGTTCGCGCTTGCGGTCGCTCAGGTTCTTCAACCGAACCCTGATAATCCTGACCGAGTCATGGCGCGGCACAAACTGCACCGTTTCCTGTTCAAGCTCGGCACTGGTGTGCGTGAAACTCGTGTAGCCCCACCCGTGACGCACTTCGTAGTCACCATTGCCGGGAACCGGGCCGGGTGTTGGCGACCAAAACTCGCGCGAGTCCTCATCGCGTATGTACAGCGCTTCCGCGTGTGGGTCGGTAACCGGGTCGTTGTACCACGACGTCAGCCGATTTTCCCGTCCGTTGGCACTCCAGGTGTGTGCGGCACCACTTTCGCTGACCAGGAAGCCGATGGCTTCGTTCGCAATAACGTTCACCCATGGCATTGGCGGACGACCATCACCCGTGGTGCCGGCGGGAATGCGAATCACGTATTCACTGCCGTCCCCGTTGAATCCACCAAACCCGTTGAATTGTTGGAGTTTTTCCGTCGGCGCCTGTGGGGTAGAATGATCACCACTCGTTTGACCAATTCGTGCAGGCGTCGCCACATACTGGGCAGGTCCCGCGTCGTGACGAGCGCTGATCGCTACACCGCGCTGGATACGGCCGTCTCCCACAAACCGTGCATCGATGGCGTCCCGCGCGGCATACCGTTCGGCCACTGCGGTTACGGCACTGCGATTCACTCCGGCACCAAGCACAGCGGTCAAGTGCACGGTTTCACCCGGGCCAACGCGAACCCTACGCCGAAGGCTTACTACGGGATCGAGTACATTGCCGGCCGTGCCACTCAATGGCCCCGTTCCGTCCAGTGCGCGGGGATCGGCCACCGACCTCCCGCGCCCGATAAATCGAGCGCGGTCGGTCTCATATTCCAATCCCTCACTCGATGAACTGGCGCCACCATCGACCAACAAATGCACCAGCCACAACACCTCATCGTCCAGGCTGCGCGCGCGGCGATGCGCCAACAGCGCGCCAAATTCGGCGATGTACTCCGTCTGCACAAACAGTTTCGAAAATGCGGGGTGCGCCGAATCGGCGGCCATGCGATTCAACACCACTTCGGCGAAGGTGGTCAACTCCAGCTCCCGCAGCACAGCGCTGCAGTTGGTCACTGAGTAACGACGAAGCTCCGCGTCCTGCTCGGGCGCCAGTCGAACGCTGGTGGTTATTTCAATGCCGCGATCCAGGCGCGTGATGTCCACCGCATCGGGCGCACGTCGAACGCTGTAGGTCGCCGTCGGAGCTGGCATCGGTTGCAGGCCAGCGGACCACTTCTCCCCCGAATGCACATCGCGGACGTACAGGAAGAAGCCGTCACCATCGCGCGTGCGATCGTCGCGCCACCGCGTGAGTGCGAGTTCGCCAAACGACGAATCGCCCGAACCCGCATCGGTGACCCGCGTTCGGAATGGCCCCGATGTCAGCGGTTCAAGGGCGCCCCCCATCGCTTCTATCGCTTCATGCATGGTCATCGTTTCAGGTATGTCCCGGGTCACGGTCCAACGGTACAATGTCGTCCTTTGCACCAGGAAACGCCCACACCCGCATGTGTCGAAGCGCACAGGCGTCCGAAAGTACTGGGGCGGACTATTTACGAAACGCGCGTGATATCGTCGCCCCGTTCACGCACTCCGTGCCGGAACAGCATCAACGACCAGCGCTCGGCCCGATTTCGATTGAAACATAGACTTGCAAGGGGAGACGTGCCTGGGAAGCCTCAGGCAGCCCCGACGTACGCCGCCCGAATCCATCCCAGTAGCTCGTCGTTTACATCCGTAACGCTTTCCAGCCGCACCCGGTGGGACACCATGGCGTTCCAGGAGCCCGCTGCTTCAAGACGGCCCGCAGCAGCGACACCTTTCAGCTTGATGCCTACATCAAACCGGGTCTTGGTAGACGGATGCAACGTGACGAACTGCGTTTTGCGCCGCAGGCTGAGGTAACCCTTTTTCGGCGATTGTTCGATGTCCGTACCGAAGGAACCGATCCGTGCCATCAGCGCGTCAAAAATCGGGCGCATGGCCGCTTTCTCGCCCGCAAACATCTCAGCCACCAAATCGTCGCCAGCCGCGACTTTCGAGCCAGCATCGCTGCCCAGTGTTTGGTGCGCAATGAGATTGGCGTAGCCGTGCGTGATTTCGTGCGCACTCTTGAGCCATGTCACCAGTTCGCCGTGTTTCGCCTTGCCACTGTTCTTGACGAGTTTGGCCCATTCTGCAAGAGACTTGCCGGTGCTCGTCTTGAGCGCAGCCACCATCTTCTCCGTCTGTTCATCGGGGGAAACGGCCATGGCCTGTCGGGTACGGGGTGAGCAGAATTGTCTGCGCCAAACATCCGATGTTTACCCGTATTAGGCAAATGGTCGCCAATCCGTTAAACCCAGCATGGCGTGGATGGATTGCGGGTTCGACCGCAATCGCTCGGTGCCTGCAACGGCCACTGCGAAAGTCGCTGTATCCTCGTATCGCCCACCAAACCATCCGCAGTTCGTCCGCCGTTCATCCGCACCTGATCCTTCACAGGCAGTTTGTTCTTTGACGGTTTGCGTTTCGCCGAAAGACGGCTTGCGACGCTAGTTCCGCCGCTCCACAAACAGCGCCTTCGGAATCATGACGTGCACGCCCATGGTCCCGTCCACGAGCTGCGTAATGCGCACGTCACACCCCGTACTCACCAACATGTAGGCGTCTTCCCGCGACATTCCCTTCACATCACCCAACAGCACAATCGCCTGACGCACGGCCGTCTTGGTCGCCGTGGTAAGATTGCTGTCCGTGCCCATCGCAATCCAGTGCGTGCGCGTCTCGCCGCGCGGCCAGGTCAGTTTCATGTCCTTGCGCACAATGAATTGAAAGCGTCCACGCAGCGCTGTTTCCAATGCGGTAATATCCACCTCGCCGTCCCCTTGCGCCGCGTGACCGTCGCCAGCCTGAAATAACGCCCCCTGCTTCTTGACGGGGATGTACAGAATGGTACCCGCCACCAATTCCTTGTTGTCCAGATTGCCCGCGTGCGTGCTGGGCGGCGCACTGTTGATGCGACCAGCCGCCGGCGCCACTCCCATGCTTCCGAAAAAGGGACGCAATGGAATTTCGATGCCCGCTGAATCAGAGAAATGTCCGATCATCCGTTCGCGATCGAGCGGCACAATGCGCGTCCTGGAGGTATTGGGAAAATCCTCGGGAATAAAACCGCTGCGCGACGAGAATGAATTACACGCGTACGGAATATCGATCTCGACCGCTTTGATGCGCACTTCCAGCACATCACCGGCGTCCGCGCCCTCGACATAAATCGGACCCGTGAGAATGTGCCCGCCGGGCCCGCGACGCAGCGTGGTGTCCCGATTGGGACCGGCAATCGCGCGAAACGCCGGTTCGATGGTGCCGGTGTCCTTTCCCGGCTGCAACAAGCGCGCGCCGCACGTGGAAACCGCACCCATCGTCACCTCATCGCCCGACGCAATGCGCAGCGCCGGCCTGGCGTCGGCGTCATACCCGCCGTATACCACCGTTCGTGGCGACGGCATCAGCATGTGCGTCGTACCGGCCGGACGCTCCGTCCAGAAATAGCCACGGGAATCAGGCGTCGCCGCCGACCGCGATGGCGACGAGGCCATACAGGCCGCAAGGCAGGCTACTGGAACAACGGCGAGCGGAAGGCGTGACATGGTCGTGATGGGCGGGGGAGATCGTCAGGAGTGGTGCGGGCGTTCTTGATGATCAAAGTTACCGCCTGCTTCTCCATCCTGACGACGGAATTCCGTGCCCTGCACGGCAGTTCTTTGCCTGGACACCTTCTCGAATACCTCGTGCGACGAATCGGTCAGCCGCACCTCCCACACTTCACTCGGCCTGCGGTGATCGTCCGCATCCACGGACACAAACACCTGTCCACGCGCGAAATCTCCAACCGCGACACCTTCCACCTTTGCCCGCAGCACACCGCCCCCGGCGTCCCGAATTTCGGTGAATCGCGCGGTCAGACCGCCAGGTTTGGATGAAATGATTCCGATCACCGACCCTGCGACCGGGCCATCCTTGACGACGTCCTCCGACGCCTCGGCGGTCCCCGTGTACAACAATGTACCCGCCGAGTAGTTGGTGGCCGTCGGTAGTTCAGCGGCATCAGTGAACGTGACTCGCGTACCACCAATTTCGCCCAGTGCAAACTGCACCACGTTGACCGGCAAAGGCGGCGCAATTGTTGAAGGATTGTCCAGATGCCGCAACAGCGCCTCCCATTGCAGGTCGCAGGTGGCGTTCACTCGCACCACGTCGTCAGACATGTCACCATTGCCACGCCCGAACAGGCGCACTGTGTCGCCAGTACGTACCGCTGCCTCAATATTCAGCTCACTTCCGGCAAACGCCTGGCACGAGCGCAGGGCTGCATACAACGGCGGTGTGTGAATGAGTCGCACTGCTGTGCCGTCTCTGAAACGCACGACGGCAATCTGTTCTCGTCGTGGGGTCGAGCCCGATCCGAACGCCAGGAGCACGGGTGTTCCGTCGGGCAGCTCGGTTGACAACACCGATTCGAAGTCGTGCTTGTCGGCCTTGTTGCCCCGCTCGTCATCAAACAGTCGCGTGCCGCCCGCATCTGCCGGGAGCGTCACCGAGGCCGCCATGCCAGAAACCACATCCACTAACGCGATAAAGCTGGCGTCGTCCTGCACAACCGCCAGTTTGTCACCAATCCAGGCCAGTCCGGACGCCGCACGAACGTACGCAGGCCGGTCGAGGCCGGTGTCCGCTCCGGCTGCATACAAGAGCGGCACGCGACGCACCACGTGCGCCGTCATACCGGAATCTCGCACGGCCTTCACAACAGTGGGAGGTGATGGCATAGAACGCATCATACAACATAACGCTCGCCTATCCTCTGGCGCACGGCGATGACCGCGATCTATTCTCCTGCCGTGAATCTCCCTCTGGACGTGGGCACCCTCGCAGCGCTGCTGATCGGCGCAGGAATCGCAGCGCTGGCCGCATCGCGATACGCGCGCCGCTGGGGTCGACGTACGCTCCTGCACAATCGCGCGCGGGTTCACCGATTCAAACTCACGCGCAAGCAATACGTCATTGAACAGATGCTGGCACTCCCGGCAGTAAAAGAGGCGGTGCGTCTGCACAGCGAACAGAGCGGTGAGACCGAAGCGCAAGCCTGGAAGAAGGTGAATGGCTATCTGCGCGAGATTGTCCCGTTCTTCAACATTCTCGCGTACTATCGGCTGGGATACTGGGTCAGCCGCGCGCTGTTGGGACTTTTCTACAAAGTGTCTGTTGAATACGAACGTCCCGATCCCTTTCGCGGGCTGCCGCGCGACTCCATGGTCATCTACCTGATGAACCATCGCTCCAACGCCGACTACGTCCTCGTGGCGTACGTCATGATGGGTGACGTGTCCATCTCGTATGCGGTGGGCGAATGGGCTCGCGCCTTTCCGCTCGAATACCTCTTCAAGACGTTTGGTTCGTATTTCATTCGGCGCCGATATCGCGAGACGCTGTACCACTCGGTGCTCGAGTCGTACGTGCAACTCATTACGCGCAACCGCGTCACGCAGGGCGTGTTTCCCGAAGGCGGGCTGACGCGAGACGGTGCACTTCGGCCCGGAAAAATTGGGTTGCTCGACTATGCCCTGGGGGTGGCGCGCGACAAAACAAGCCGAGCGCGCATGTACATCGTCCCGGTCGGCATCAACTACGACCGCGTGCTGGAAGACCGCACGCTGCTTCGTGAACTCGAAACGCGGGCCGAGCGGCCGGTGGCGTCCCGCGGCACGCAAATTCGCGAGGTGGGCCGCTACTTGCTGTCGAACATCGGACGGCTCGTCACCGGTCGCTGGAAACGTTACGGACGGGCCGCCGTGGCTATCGGTACGCCGGTGTCCATCGACGCGTGGCTCACGAGTCTCGAAACGCAGGGTGTCGCGCTGTTCGAGCTGCCGCGCGCCGAACGGTTGCCGTTCGTCCAGCAGTTTTGCGATAACGCGCTGGTACGCATTGGCAACATTATACCGGTCACGTCTGTGCCCTTGGCGTGTGCGGCCATTCAGAGCTTCGATGCGGAATTTATTCCACGCGACAAGCTGCTGGCCCGCATGGCCGCCATGCGGGACGTGTTGCTTGAACTGAACAGCCGCGTCATTCGCGCCGACCGCAATATTGAAGAAACATTTGACCGTGCGTATCGCATGTTGCGCCTTCGCAAAATTGTGGCGCGCGTCGGTGACGGATTCGTGGTGCTTCCGCGCGGCCGACCACTGATCACGTACTACGCCAACAGCATTGTCCATCTGCTGGGCCCGTTCGCTGAGGGCGTACGTGCGCGCGACGCGCTTCCGGTCGAGGAGTGGGACCGCGCCCCGAAGTGACCCCGCGGCCGGTGCCTCACCATGCCGAAAACCCGACGCGGGCCCGCACGAGCCGTTCCCGCGTTACGGGGAGAGTCGCAGCAAGTCCGCACGCGGCGGCGTCCACCCTGGCACCCATCGCGGACAGGTGGCCGGACGCGCCGAAGCGGTAAATGCCGCAAACCCGGTCGACATATTGCCAAATCGAATATCGCCAAGTTCGACATCCCCATTCGGCATTGCACGCCACGCTGGCGCGCGAATGAATTGCATGGCCGCGGCCACTTCACAGTTGTCGCGCATCAAACGAGCCAGATCGGCCACCGGCGCACTCCACATCGTGCCCCAATGGACGGTCGACGTTGCCGGACGCGGGGACATCATGTTTCCAGGAACACCACCACGCGAGGTGCTCGTACAGGTGCTGGCCGGGTGAAGGGCGCTGATGGTTGCGACCACCGCCTCGGTAACCCGATACAGGGTGCCGTCGTGCTCCATCACCAGCGCGTTGTAACACAACGGATTTCCCACAAACGGCGAGAGCGCGACGTCGCGATACGTCCTCACCCCAACGGCCGTGCGCACCAGACGTCGCGCGTGCCAGCTACCAGTAAAAAACACGGCTTCGACAATCAGCCACGCAGCCACCGCACCAAGGAGTTGCCGCTGAACAGAAAGCCTGCGCAACACGACACACCACACGACGACGGCCAATGTCCATGCAAGCGCAACCTCACGGGCAACCAGGCCAAACCTCCACGCCGCGAGTAGAATCGCCGTCAGCAACAGCGCGAGCAGCACGCGCGGCGCGCGGCGGCGATACCACAAAAAAAGCGCCGGAATGGTAAACACCCACAACCATGGCTCGACAATGAACACGGCATCGCCGTAGTACCAGCCCTTCGAGAGGGGCCAGAACGGATGAATGCCGTAATTGTTGGTGAAGTCCAGGGCCAGATGCGACAACGTGCCTGATAGTGCGAGCACGAGCAACGAAGACTTCCAGGGCGTGTCGCGCCACTGCTTTCGCAGCGCCAGCGCCGCCAACCACACCAGCAGCGCGGCGGCGACCGCAAACACGACGGTATGCGTGTGCCCACGGTGATGTAACAGATACCCCAGTTTCCCCATGCCAAGCGCTGGTCCGGAGTACAGGAGATCGGCATCGGGCAACTCGGCCGTGACAATACCGACCGTGACGGTTGCCTTGCGAAAACCGTCGGGGACCGCAACACCACGCCGCTCAAGCACGGCAACAGTGCCTGCGGCCAGCAAACACCCGGCAAGGGCGTGGGTAATGTTATCCATCTATGCGCCCGTCGGGTCTCGCCTGTGGCAGTGGTGCCAGGTGTTCGCCTTGCGATCTCACGGAATGCCGAGCAAGTGAATCAGCGCGAGGCTCAGACCGATCAACATGACCAGCGAACCTACCACAGTGCCGACAATGGCGCCGCCGGCGCGAACAATCGCACGGAGATCGCACCCGAGTCCGAGCGCTGCCATCGCGATGAGGGTTAGCCCGGACGACGCGGTCTGCGCAACGGACACCGCGCCCTCGGAGACCCAGCCTACCGATCGAACGGCGGCGAGGGCCAGAAATCCAAGGATGAACCACGGGACAAATTGCGTGAGCAGGCCTAATGTCGGTGTGCGCGTCGGTCCATCTATCAGCATAACGCGCGCGCGCGCGCCCGCACGCCGCCTCAGCGCAAAAAACAACACGACCGGTCCGAGCATCAACACCCGCACGAGCTTCACGAGGGTGCCAACCTGTCCGGACAACACGCTGACCGGAAATGCAGCGGCCAGAACCTGCGGCACGGCATACACGGTGAGTCCTGCCAGCACCCCGTATTGATAGTACGAAAGGCTCAGGGGCTTGAGCAGGAGCGGCAATCCCAGGACTACGGCCACGCCGAGAATTGCGGTGAAGGCGACGGCCGACCCGACGTCTTCGGCGTCGGCTTCAATCACCGGCGCCACGGCGACAATGGCGGAATTGCCGCAAATGGCGTTTCCGCAGGCGACCAGCACCGCGAGTTTGTGTGAAAGTCCCAGCACGCGCCCCAAACCATAGCTCAGGGCAAGGCCCATACTGACCAGCAGCACCACACCAATTGCCAGCGCAGGCCCGGCAGCCAGCAGGAACGGCAAATTGACGGAGAGACCCATGAGGCACACCGCAACCTCAAGGAGCTCCTTGGACGCGAAGCGTACGCCTGAGTCGGCTTGGATGCCGGGTGTCCAGAACGTGCGGACCACCACGCCAATTAACATCGCCACCACCAGTCCTTCTATTATGGGATGACCCAACCAGCGTGTCTCTACAGCAGCGACCACCCAGGCGAGCCCGGCAATAAAAGCAGCCAAGCTCACGCCAGGAAACAAGCCAGGGATGGGAGGCAATGTCCGTTCGTCCGCCGAGCCGGTAGAGATGGGTGTCAAGGAAACTGTCTGGCGGATGACTCTCACCCGGCGTTGGGTTTGGGCCCAAGTGTTACGGCACGGGCCCGATGAATTGAGGCCGCGCCTATTCGAGGTCAGGTCCAGTACGCAAATGTAGTGAGCGGCTGTGCCCACGTTTGCCAATGAAATTCACTCTGCAGTTACCAAACTGTTGCATAAAAACAACAGTGCCACCATAGTGACTCTTGACGCGCAGCCGCCACAACGACATAGTTCTCGGCGTAGGTCAAGGAATGCCTGGACTGCGACTCAACACGCAGCGGTGCCCGCCCGTGCCACCCTGGAATTCCCTCGCGTTGTTTCGTCGTACCTTTGCTTGGAGGACAAATCAGTGTCAGTCGCAACAGCAGTTCGCAAGATGGCAACGTCAGCCATCATCACCGGTGCGCTTCTGGCTTCGTCAGCGGTCGCGGCAAACGCACAGCCAACCAATGTCGGATTTTTCGGCAACGGCGGCAATGTGTCGGTGAAGTACGTGTTTTCAGACGCTGGCAACAACAGCCAGCTACGTTACAAGGTGGGTCCGTTCACCAATGTCTTGAGCGATTACACGCTCATGTTCACGAACAACTCACCGGCCTCAGTTATCAACTCCGAGTTTGATATCGGATCGGTTGGCGCCGGCGTTGAAGTGATTTTCATGTTGAACAACCTGACATCGGGTCAGCAGTACTACACAGGCTCCGAAACGCGCAACCCGCTCAACGAGCTCCATGTTGCGCTGTTGCCGCCCGCGTCTGGAACGGCCTCGTCGTTCGGTGGTACGTACGACATCAAGTTCGGATTCGAAGACATCACACCGCTGTCAGCGTCCGACCGCGATTACAACGACATTCAGTTCGAAATTGCCAACCTGACGCAGTCAGTGATTCCAGAGCCGTCAACCTACGCCCTCATGGCGACTGGTTTGCTGGCCTTGGGCGTCGCCGCTCGTCGTCGTCGCAAGGTCTGAATCTGAATTTTGCTGTAACAGCAAGGCCGCCAGCAATGGCGGCCTTGTTTGCGTTCAGGAGTCCCGCAGCTATGTAAACAGCGCCATGCCGAATGCCGCATTGAACAACGGTCGTCAGCTGCCGGTCGCAATGCGCACCGCAATGCCCCACGGATCGGTGGCAATGATGGCGTCAGACTCGCCCTGCGCGGCAATCCCCCCTTCGCGGAGTGACTGCGCAACATCCTGCACGTCGGCCGCCGTCGGCAGCACGATGCTAAACTCCAGCAGGCGCGCGTCCTCGCTGGTGGCAACCGGTGCCCTGGCTGCCCAGATATTGGTGCCCAGATGATGATGATATCCACCGGCTGACATGAACAACGCGCCAGGGAACTGCAGATTGATTGTGTCGAAACCAATACCTTCGTGGTAGAAACGCGCCGCCTCCTCGAGCGCACCGACGTACAGGTGCACATGTCCAATTCGCGTTCCCTCGGGCGCACCGTTCCACGCCGCTGCCGCCCCCGCCGCCACAAGACTCCGCACATCCAACGGATCGGTCGCCATGGCGATGGCCGACCCATTCAACTTCCAGGTGTCGCGTGGACGGTCTGCGTACACCTCAATGCCCAGTCCGTCCGGGTCGGTGAGATACACGGCTTCACTCACGAGATGGTCCGACATGCCCGCCCGCTCGTTCAGACGATCCAGATGTGCGAGGAACTGACCCAGCGCGACGCGCGATGGCAACAAAATCGCAAAGTGGTATAAACCGAGCAGTCCCCGCGGTGGCACCGGACGGACTCCACGCTTTTCTACGAGGTGCACCAGGGTGCCCCCCTGCACCGCACCAAGTGCGGCGCGCCCATCCCCCTGCGTGAGGATGCGCAAACCGACAACACGCTGATAGTACTCCAGTGAACGAGCGAGATTGGCAACCTGCAGCGTGACCGCACCAAGTGCTACCGCAATCGGCAACTGGTACCTCGGTGGGGCCATGGTGAAGGGCGCGCGATTCGTATGCATGATGGCACCTCAAAGGGAGATCAATGCCTGCAATGCGCGGCGAACAAAACCGGTCAGCCAACGAGCGACCGACGATTCTCGCAATGTTGGCCCGCCCGTGCAGACATCAGCAATTGAATAAGGGTGGTGCGCTGTGAAGTGTGGAAGGTGCAAACATCACATTGAGGCAGAACATTGGTGAACCGGTGGCCAACAGCTGGGGTACCGTAGCGTGCACGTGGAAGCGGCCATCACAATTGAGGTGACACATGGACGACATGCATGACAAGGGGACAGCGAATCGCGCAAAAGGAATCGCTGAAGAAGCCAAAGGCCGCGTGCGCGGCGCGGCCGCCGAGCTGACTGGCGACACGAGCCAGCAGCTCAAAGGCAAAGGCGAACAGCTGAAGGGCAAGGCCCAGCAAGCGTTGGGCAAGGCACAACACAAGTTGGCGGATGCGGTTGACGACGACACGACACCCTGACCCGCGCACGCACAGCGCCGACACGCCAGACACGATGCAACCGGGCCAGCAGAAATGCTGGCCCGGTTGTTTACCATACTGGTGAACACGCGACGTGCGGCGTAACGTGGAGCCATGACTCCAGACATGGCTCCACTCACGACTGCGGCCACGACTTCGGCCACGACTTCGGCCACACGTGCGGCCACACGTGCGGCCACAACCGCGAGCGCCGCGAACACACCCGTGCGGTGGGGCGTGCTGGGGGCTGCGAACATCGCGCTTCAACAGGTCATTCCGGCCATGCAGCAGAGCAACGCGTGCGCCATGATGGCCGTCGCGTCACGGGACCTGCAAAAGGCACGGGACGCCGCGCAACAACTGGGACTGCCGCGCGCGTACGGCTCATACGAAGAGCTGGTGGCCGATCCCGACATTGAGGCCATTTACAATCCGCTACCGAACCATTTGCACGTTCCGTGGACCATTCGTGCGGCGGAGCACGGAAAACACGTGCTCTGCGAAAAACCCATTGCACTCAATGCCCGAGAGGCCGAGCAACTCCTCGCGGTACAACAGCGCACGGGGGTGCAGATTGCCGAAGCGTTCATGGTGCGGACACATCCGCAGTGGGTGGCCGCACGTGATCTGATCACTGGCGGACGTATTGGTGCGTTGCGGTTGATCAACGGACACTTCACCTACTTTCGCAGAGACCCGAACGACGTGCGCAGCATTCCGGAATGGGGCGGAGGCGCACTCATGGACATTGGATGTTATCCAATCACCATGTCACGCTGGCTATTCGGCGAAGAACCGACCGACGTGGTCGGGCAACTTGAGTTCGACCCCGACATGGGCATCGACCGCGTTGGTTCAGCCCTCCTGCGGTTTCCGTCAGGCCAGGCAGCCTTCACCTTTGGCGGGCAAGTCGCGCTCCACCAGCAGATGAAGTTGTTTGGCACGCGCGGTCACATCACCATTGAAGTTCCGTTTAATCCGCCGGCCGACCGTCCTGCGCGTATTGTGGTCGATGATGGGCGCGATCTGGTGCAAGGAGGCGCTGAAGCGCTCACGTTTGCGCCAACGAACCAGTACACCATTCAGGGCGAACGATTCTCTGCCGCCGTGCGTGGCACGACCACGGTGGCCGTGAGCCTGCAGGACGCCATTGCCAACATGCGCGTCATTGATGCGATCGTTCGCTCCGCAGCATCCCGCACGTGGCAATCACCGACCGGAGCATCGTGACCGCAATTAATTCCGCCACTGGGCTGACCGGCAGTCTGTTCATCGGCGGTCGTCCCGAACGCGGGGAAAGCACGTCGTTTCAGGCGGTCGATCCAACAACCAATGCCGCACTGGAAACCGCGTTTCATGAAGCAAGCACACACCAGGTATCCCAGGCCGTCAGTGCTGCCGAGGGGGCGTTCCCTGAATACAGTGGGCTGCCTGCAACAAGACGCGCAGAGTTCTTGCGGGCCATTGCGGCGGAGTTGATAAACGCCGGCGCACCGTTGCTCGAGCGTGCGCGCGCCGAAACCGGGTTGCCGCTCGCGCGCCTCGAAGGGGAACGCGGGCGCACCGTGCATCAGTTACAACTGCTGGCCAATGTGTTGGACGAAGGGTCGTGGGTGGAGGCACGTATCGACACAGGAAATGCGTCGCGCGCGCCCATTCCGAAACCCGATCTGCGCCGATTGCTGGTGCCCCTGGGTCCAGTTGCGGTGTTTGCCGCGAGCAACTTTCCGTTTGCCTACAGTATTGCTGGTGGCGACACGGCGTCTGCGTTTGCCGCCGGATGTACCGTTGTGTGCAAGGCGCACCCCGCACATCCCGGCACCTCCGAACTGACGGCCGTTGCATTGGTGCGCGCGGTCCAGCGGTGCGGCTTGCCACCAGGTGTGTTTTCGATGGTGCACGGCTGGTCGCATGAGGTTGGCATCGCGCTGGTGCAACATCCGCGCATTCAAGCCGTCGGATTCACTGGTTCACTGCGTGGGGGGCGCGCCATTTTCGACACGGCTGCTGCGCGTCCCGAACCAATTCCGGTGTATGCCGAAATGGGCAGTGTGAACCCGGTGTTCTTGTTGCCCTCCGCGGTTCGCGAACGCTCGGCGCACATTGTAGACGGCCTTGCCAATTCCATGACGCAAGGTGTCGGACAGTTCTGTACCAACCCGGGCGTGGTGGTCGGCGTTCGCGATGAGGCATTTACCAGACTCACGCACGCACTGGCCGAGCGCATTGCCAGCACCGAAAATGGCGTGATGTTGTACGACGGGCTGTTCCGGAATTTTGCGAAGGCGGTTCGAAGCGCAGAAGATCACGGCGCATCGCGACTGGCCCAGGCTCTGCCAACAGACCAGCCCACTCGCGCGCAGCCAACGCTGCTGGCGGTTGATGCGGCGCAATTCATTGAGCGCGTCGAACTTCGGCAGGAAATGTTCGGGCCGGCGTCCATCGTGGTGACCGCAGAACACACGGACGACCTCGAGCGAATTGCCGAATCGATGGAAGGCCAGCTCACCGCCAGTATACACGGCACGGACGAAGAGTTGGGGCAGAACGCGCGCCTCGTGCAGCTGTTGCAGCGAAAAGTTGGGCGCCTCGTGTTTAACGGGTACCCGACCGGCGTCGAGGTGGGGCACGCCATCGTACACGGCGGGCCCTACCCTGCGTCGACTGATGGCCGAACCACGGCGGTCGGGTCGGCGGCCATCACCCGATTTGCGCGACCTGTGTGTTTTCAGAATTTTCCGGAAGCAGCACTGCCAGAAGAACTGCATAACCACAATGGGCGCAATATCTGGCGTATGGTCAACGGCACCTTTACCAAGGATGACGTTCAGTGACGCGGTGTGCGCACCTTGTGCTGGCAAGTGGTTTTTGTGTTGGGGTGGCCAGCTGCGGGACGCAGGATGCCGTCATGCGCAAGATGAATGGACTGTCCGGGATCGCCACTGCCGATTCGATGGGAGTGCAACCGGCGAGTGTGTTGGTCATTGCGACCCAAGAACCCGAAGATCTGGTGGAGAGTTCGGCGCTTGTAATGTCCGCCTCTCAGCCAGATATCGTCTTTACCATCAATGACTCGGGCAACGACGCGATGCTGTTTGCGTTGGACACGACCGGTGCGACACGGGGCCGCTGGCGCGTGGGTGAAGCCTCGAACCGAGACTGGGAGGCGGCGTCGCGGGGGCCGTGTACGCGCACCGTGGCCTCGTGCCTGTTTATCGGCGACGTTGGTGACAATAACGCGCGCCGATCGAGCGTCGCGCTCTATCAACTGGAGGAACCTGTGCTTTCAGCAACGCTCGGCGCGGGAACACTCAGCGCCACGATTTTGCATTTTCGGTATCCCGACCGCGCACACGATGTGGAAGCGATGTACGTCGGCCCCGATGGCACGGTTTATCTCATTACCAAACGCGCACTGAAGGACGGCAGCGGCCGCTTGAGACCTGCGCTTGTGTTTGCGGTGCCACCCGCGGCATGGGGAACGCGCGATAGCGTTGTTGCCACACTCGTGGACAGCCTGCCCATTGTGCCAGGTTCGGCCGACACACGGCAAATCACGGACGCAGCACTCTCCAACGACTCGCGGTATCTCGCGGTGCGCACGTACGGTCAGGTGTTCACGTTCGCAACCGATTCCGCGACGGGTCGTGTGCGAAAGGACGTAGCGCCGACGCGTTGTAACATCGTGCAGACCGAGGCCAAACACGGCGAAGGGCTGACGTGGTTTGCCGGCGGTCGAGAGTTGCTGTTAAGTAACGAGGGGCGCAATGCGCCGTTGCATCGCATCACGTGTCCACTTCCACCGCGCTGAACTCATGACAGCCATACAAACCATCTCCACCGTGCCATTTGGCGACCAGATACCCGGCACCTCGGGGTTGCGCAAGCGCACGGCGGTGTTTCGCACGCCGCACTACCTGGAGAATTTTGTGCAGGCCGTGCTTGATGTCGCGGCGCTCAAGCCCCACGAAACACTGGTGGTTGGGGGTGACGGTCGATTTTTCAACCGGGAAGCCATTCAGACCATCCTGCGCATCGCGGCCGCCAATGACGTGTCGCGCGTGATGGTCGGTCGCGATGGGTTGTTATCGACACCCGCCGCCTCGCACCTCATTCGCATGCGCGCGTCGGGTGGAATCATTCTGTCCGCCAGCCATAACCCCGGCGGACCCGATGGCGACTTTGGCATCAAGTACAACATCGCCAATGGCGGGCCGGCGCCCGAGCAGTTTACCAATGCCGTCGCCGCGCGCGCCGCTGAAATGACGAGTTATCGAATTGCTGATTTCGCGGACGTTTCACTGGGCACGGTTGGCGTGCAGCAGGTGGGGGATTTTGTTGTAGAGACGGTCGATCCCGTCACCGAATACGCGCGTCTCATGGAAACGCTGTTTGATTTCACCGCCATTCGGACCATGTTGGCCGGTGGGTTTCGGTTGCGATTTGATGCGATGCACGCCATTACGGGCCCGTATGCCCACGAAATTCTCGAGCGCGTGCTTGGCGCGCCCAACGGCAGCGTAATGCATGGAACGCCGTTACCCGATTTTGGTGGCGGTCATCCCGATCCCAATCTCACGTACGCACACATCCTGGTCGAAGAAATGTTTGGCCAGCATGCGCCGGATTTTGGTGCGGCGTCCGACGGCGATGGCGATCGCAACATGGTGTTGGGGCGCAACTTTTTTGTCACGCCGTCCGACAGCCTGGCGGTTCTCGCGGCCAACGCCACGCTGGTCCCAGGTTATACGAAAGGACTGTCTGGTGTCGCGCGGTCCATGCCCACCAGTGCGGCGGTCGATCGTGTTGCGGCCGCGTTGGGCATTCCCTGCTTCGAAACTCCAACTGGCTGGAAATTTTTCGGCAATTTGCTGGACGCCGGCCGTATCACGCTCTGCGGCGAAGAAAGTTTCGGCACGGGCTCCGACCACGTGCGAGAGAAGGACGGCCTATGGGCCGTGCTGTTCTGGCTGAACATTCTGGCAGTGCGCAAACAATCGGTGGAGCACATGGTGCGCGAACATTGGGCAAAGTTTGGTCGCCATTTCTACACGCGTTACGACTACGAGGAAATTCCTGTTGCCGCGGCCAACAGCGTGATGCAACACCTGCGAACGCAGCTCGCCACGCTGCCTGGCACCTCAATGGCCAATCGCACGGTATCGGTCGCCGACGATTTTTCGTACACCGACCCGGTCGATGGCAGCATCAGCAAGAAGCAGGGATTACGCGTATTGTTCACCGATGGCGCGCGCATTGTATTCCGTCTGTCCGGCACCGGCACTGAAGGCGCAACACTGCGCGTGTACATCGAGGCCTACGAACCCGACGCGACACGACACCATGTGGACGTGCAGGAAGCGCTGGCACCGCTCGTGCAGGCCGCCTTGGCGGTGTCCGAACTGACCGAACGCACGGCCCGCGACAAGCCCACTGTCATAACCTGACCGACTCTGTACTCTGCGCCAGCGTGCGCCCAGTACTCGCCCACTCGCCCACTC
>Ga0105047_10000552_pt1 | contig 63796 bp, 63 predicted proteins | sample MAT04_FD_78384 | JGI IMG/M metagenome (GOLD analysis project Ga0105047, IMG submission 78384) | Freshwater microbial communities from Lake Fryxell liftoff mats and glacier meltwater in Antarctica - MAT-04 (megahit assembly) | ecosystem: Environmental > Aquatic > Freshwater > Ice > Liftoff... | reverse complement strand
TCGCAGCCTGATTCACATCAAGCGAGTGCCGGAGAACCTGACTGATGCCACCATCCAGCCAATCATGTTCACCTTGTTGTTCGCCTTCGTGTTCGGTGGCGCCATTGCCGTGGGCGCCAATGGCGATGGCTACAAGGAATTCATCATCGGCGGCATCTTCGCCCAGACGATCGCCTTCGCGTGCTTCGGTGTCGCCGTGACGATTGCCAACGATCGAACGAATGGTGGTGTCGACCGTTTCCGGTCGTTGCCGATGGCGCCGGGTTCCTACCTCGGTGGTGTCGCGCTGGCGAACCTGATCCGCACACTCATCCCGCTGACATTCATGTCACTTGCGGGCCTTGTCGTCGGCTGGCGGATTCGCAACGGCTTCCTCGATGCACTCGGCGGGTACGCCCTGATGCTGATCTTCGCTTTCGCAATGATCTGGATCGGTATGCTCCTCGGCGCTGCGCTACCGAGCGCTCAAGCTGTGCAGGGAGTCGCTTTCGTCGTCATTTTCCCCATCACCTTCATCGCCAGCACCTTCGTGCCGGCCGATACGCTGCCACCAGTGCTGCGGACGATCGCCGAATGGAACCCGATCACGACGTTGGCCGAAAGCGTGCGGATTCAGTTCGGAAACCCGGTGACCCCAGTCGGGCCGGATGCTCCATGGTCGCTGCAGAACCCCGCGCTCTACACGATCATCTGGGCAGTGGCAATCACAGTCATCGTGGCACCGATTGCCGTTCGAGTCTTCAAACGCTCAATCCAGGACTAACCAATCAGGGACTAACCAGAACAATTTCGCTAGTCTTACGCTCGCTTGAATGTCGCCACGCACTCAACGTGCTTGGTCATGGGGAAGATGTCGAAAGCTCGGATGTTGGTTAGTTGGTAACCCAGGCCAGCCAAAGTCTTCGTGTCGCGGGCCAGGGCAACCGGGTCGCAAGCCACGTACACGATCGTCCGTGGACACAGTGCTGCGATGTTGTCGACCACGTCTGCACCGGCCCCAGAACGCGGGGGATCTAGCACGACAACGTCGGGGTGCCGGTCTGCGTTAGTACGCAGCCACGTCTCGACGGAGGCCTCGTGATGGATGACCTGCGGTAGATCTGCGAGGTTCTCGATAGCGGCTGCGACGGCGTCGCTGGAACCCTCGACAGCGTCAACGTGACCGGTGATGCCGACAGCTTCACCGAGGAATGCAGCGAAGAGACCGGCGCCGCTGTAGAGGTCCGCTACTCTCTCACCTGGCACGATCTGCGCGGCTGCCAGGACAGCTTCGACAAGGAGTTCGGGTGCCTTGGGGTGGACCTGCCAAAAGACTGTGGGCGGCACCTCCCACTCGCGGTCGTGAACTGACTCGCAGATGAGGCTAGGCTCGATCAGTCCGCCGATCGCGAGATCACCAGAGGTGGTGCTTACGGCAACGATTTCCTGATCTGGCGGCCATGACTCCACGGCTTGAACAGCCTCCCGGATCTGCGGGGAGGCGATCGGGCAATGTGCGGCAGGGATGATGTTGTGTGAGTTGTGGGCGCGCAAGCCGAGCGTGCCGTACGGGTCGGTCGCAAAGCGCATCCGTGATCGCCAGCTGAGGCCGTCGCCGTCGTCGGGGGCTTGCACGACGATCGCCGCGGCGACTGGAACACCCGCGACTTCCTCGACACCGCCGGTGCGCTTCAAAGCATCGACGATGACTTGGGCTTTGAGGGTTCGTTGGTAGCTCAGCTCAGCATGCTGCCAATCGCAACCGCCGCACTCACCGGCGACGGGACACGGCGGCTCAACGCGTGATGGGGATGCGCTGAGCACCTTAGTAACATCAGCACGAACGAACCCGCCGCCACGACCGGACCCTGTCACGCGAGCTTGCACGACTTCACCCGGTAGGCCACCGCGCACGAACACCACTCGCCCGTCGGCTCGGGCAATGCACTGACCCCCAGCAACGGGGTTGGCAACAGTAACGGTGATGACCGAGTCGATCGGTGGTGGCGGGGTCTTCTTGCCCATGGTGTCCTATCTGACGGTTCGCTCCCGCAAGTGCCGCAGGAGGGCTTCCATTATCGGGGTTGGTAGCGCAGGTGGGAGCAGCGGTCCGCCGGGTGGGGTGCTCACCGCTTCGACCCGTAGGCTGCGTTTCCTATGAACATCAGTCTGATTGGGATGCGCGGTGCCGGGAAGTCCAACGTGGCGCGACGGCTCTCAGTTGTCACCAAGCGCCCTGTCTTGTCTACGGATCTTTTGATCGAATACGACCAAGATGGCAAGTCCATCACCGAGATCCTCGCCTCGTTCGACGGTGATTGGCGACGGTTCCGAGACCTAGAGCACCGGGTCGTCGCGCGGGTGATGAAGCTCGACGATGTGATCGTTGACTGTGGCGGTGGAGTCATAGTGGACCTCGACTCCGATGGCGTCGAGGTCTTCAGCGAGCGCAAGGTGTCGCTGCTCCAAGAGGGCGGACCTGTCGTTTGGTTGCGCGGCGATATCGATGCCCTTGTTGACCGGATTCGGTTGAAGGAGTTGCGGGCCGTTCAGGGTCGCAACCAAGCCAATCGGCCGCCACTTACCAGTGGCAAGTCAGCTAGTGACGCCCAGTCGCTCGCGCGAATCATGCGCAACCGGTTGCCGTTCTACGAGCATGCGGCGACGGTCACAGTAGATATCGATGGCAAGGAACGCTTTGAGATCGCTGATGAAATCCTGGCGGTGTTCTCCGCAGACCTCGGTGTGACGCTGCCGACCCTTCCGTAACGCTCGGCACTTTTCGCCGCCTACGAGCTTGAAGACCCCTTGCCAAAGAAGCCGCGTGCTGAGCTCCACCCTCCGCGACTCATCGCAACCACCACAGCCGGAATGATGATTAATAGAATCAGAGCTAGGGCGACCCACGAGGGGGCACCGCCGGTTCCAGCCTTGACCGTCAGCGCGGTTGGTTCCAGCGCCGCGTAATTGCCGCTTCCGCCATCGGCAGCTGAACCATCGGCGAGTACTGCGGTACCGGGCGCACCGCTAAGAGCCTTGGCCCTTTTCCCGCCGACCACGGTCGAACCGGAGGTCCCGCCTGTCACCGAACCGGTACCGGACCCTCCCGCAGACCCCGGACCGCTAGAGCCGCCGGAGTTTGCAGCGCTTGCGCTAGATGCACTCGGCGACGAGCCAGCGGGTGTGCTGTCAGCTCCTGCTCCCAGGGATCCCGACAGCGTGGGGTTGGCACACTCTCGCGAGTTCAAACCGGGAACTGCGGGTGCACCTGGGAGTTGCTTCACAGCTGCGAAGACGACCTTGACGAGGTTAGCTGGCAACGGTGAATACCCGAGGACCGCAGCCTTCTGCTGGCCGGCACAAGCAAAATAGATCATGAACTTAGCGAGCACTGCGCCTTTGGCTGGGCTGAGTCCCGTAGTCGGGGTGATCATGTACGAGTACGACGAGATTGGATACGCATTACTCGATGCATTGCGGTAGACCCCGGACAGGTCTTGGGTGCGGTCTGGATTGAGACGAGCCTTGGTTAGAGCAGTTGCGACGTTGGCTGCAGACGGCAAGACGTAGCGTCCGCTGACGTTCTTGACAGCAGCTACCGGGAAGTTGCGCTGCACCGCATAGCCAGTCTCGACGTAGCCGATCGACCCTACCCCGGTGGTACCGCCAGCGATGAAGTTGGCGACGCCGTCGGATCCCTTCTGGGCGACTGAGTTGCCAAATTGTGGGTAGTTGGAGGTTGCCGTATTGGCGATGTTCTGTTCCCCGGCGAAACGGGACCAGTCACTTGGGCTGACGTTGGCGAGGAACGCTGACATCTGAGCTGAGGTTCCCGAGCCGTCCGAACGAACGACTGGAACAATGGGCTTGGCCGGTAGCGCTCGACCGTAGTCCGCAGTGATCGCCTTATCGTTCCACGTGGAGATGCGGCCCGTGAAGATCCCGGCGAGAGTCTGTGGAGACAGCCGCAGATCCCGAACCTGTCGCCCTGCTGTGTCTTTGAGGTTGTACATCAGCGCTGTGCCACCAGCCACGATTGGTAGGTACTGCCAGCTGCGCCCGGAAGCTCGGAGTTTGGCAGCTTCATCAGGCAAGAACGGAATCTCCGAGACGGCGAAGTCCACCTGAGAGATCAAGTAGAACTGCCGGCCAGCAGAGGACCCCACGCCAGAGAAGTTAATTTTCAGCCCCTGCTGGGTCGCGACGTCTGCGCGCCATTGGTCGACGGCGATCTGGGACCAGGTAGAGCCGGCACCAGTGACGGTAGGGCCGTCGGCGTGGGCAGGACCCGCCCAAGCAAAAGGCAGGACCAGCGCTGAGGCAAGAGCAGCCGCAGCGGTTCGAAACTTGAGACAGTTCATCCGAATCTCCCGTTGACGTAGTCGGCTGTGCGTGGATCTTGCGGATTGTTGAATACTTCCTCGGTGCTGCCCGACTCGACGATGCGACCGGGCTCGTTCTCCGCGGCTAAGAAGAACGCGCAGGTATCGGAGACGCGTTGGGCCTGTTGCATGTTGTGAGTGACGACCACGACTGTTACTCGTGAAGCGATCTCTTTGATGGTTTCTTCGACGCGGCGAGTCGAGGTGGGGTCCAGCGCAGAGCAGGGCTCGTCCATCAACAGCACTTCAGGATTGACGGCCAAAGAACGGGCAATGCACAGGCGCTGTTGTTGTCCGCCGGATAGAGCCCCACCGGCAGCATCGAGACGATCGGACACTTCGCGCCACAGTCCTGCAGCGATAAGCGCATCCTGGACAACTTGGTCTGGTGAGTTGGTCTTGATACCGGCCAACTTCAGTCCTGACAGCACGTTCTCGCGGATGGTCATAGACGGAAAGGGGTTCGGCTTCTGGAACACCATCCCGACACGCTTGCGGGTGTCGGAAGCCTTGATCCTCGCTTCATAGACGTCGTCGCCATCGAGGAGTACCTCACCAGCTAGGGCTGCCCCGGGTATCAACTCGTGCATGCGGTTGAGGATGCGCAGGAAGGTTGACTTGCCACAGCCAGAAGGGCCGATGAGCGCCGTCACGGTGTTGGCAGGCATCTCCAACGACACGCGCTCAAGCACTTTGCGCTCGCCAAACCAGGCACTGATGTTATGGGCACTCAGTCCGCCGCGATGTGGGCTACTGCCGTCGAATCTTTGGTGGGTGAGGTCGAGAACGCTGGTCACGAGGTACTCCCGGTCGAGGTTGGGTTGGGGCTAGAATTCGTTTTGGGCGTGCGTGGCGAGGGCAGGCGCAGTCGTCGCTTCTTGCGGCCAGGCCGGGGCCTGCTCAGTAGGCGTGCAGTGACGAACAGGGCAAGCACCACGAAGATCAGAACCAAAGCTCCGGCGTATGCGCGGTCTTGTTGAGAGGCGAACGGATTGCTGATCAACTGGTAGACCGACAACGGCAGGCTGGCTTGCGCTCCTGAGAACGGATCGGCATTCATCACTGTCGCGCCGAAGGAGGTCATGATCAGCGGCGCTGTCTCACCGACTGCGCGGGCAACGCCGAGGACGACCGCAGTCACCAGACCGGTCCTCGCGGTGGGCAGGACCACGCTCCAGGTCGTGCGCCATTCCGGGGCGCCAAGAGCTAGAGCTGCCTCTCGTAGTCCGGCGGGCACAAGTCGCAGGACTTCTTCGGCCGTACGTGTGATGGTCGGGAGCATCAGGACGGCTAGTGCCATCGCGGCTGCGAAACCGCTGAAGCCCTTGCCGAATTGAACGATCCAGACGGCGTAGATGAACAGTCCCGCGACGATCGAGGGAACGCCGCTCATTGCATCGACGAACATGCGCACAGGTCGGCGGATTGGGCCCTTGACTTCGTTGAGGAATACGGCGGTGAGCACGCCGAGCGGCACACTAAGGATCACAGCAAGGCACACCTGTTGAATTGTTCCCATTAGTGCGTGAGCCAGCCCGCCGCCGCTGTCAAGGGTGCCGGTTGTCGATAGGTCGCTGGTGAAGAATTCAGCGCTCAACCCCTTGAGGCCACGAACCAGAATGAACCCGACGATCAGCACGAGCGGAACCATTAGCGCCGCGGCGCCGGTGAGAACGACGACAGTCACTAGCTTGTCTGTCGCTATCAGTCGGCCGTCGTTGACAGCACATACAGCGAAGTGAATTGCCAGGAAAGCGGCGTACCAAAGGACCAGGAACACAGCAGTCCCAGACACAGCGAACAACTGGGTGAGCAATAGCCAGGTCAGGGCTAAAGACGACAGCCCACTTCCCCATAGCAAAGTCTTGTCGATCGGCGTCGACCCCCCGGTGACCCGCGGAACATCCGCTAACTCCTGCGCCCCCTCATCCGCCAACCGCCCCGTGGACTGGTGAGTTGTTGAGGGGGTTTCAAGATCAAAAGCGTCAACAACTTCACAGTCAACTTCACAGTCAACTGAAGCTGAAGGGGAAGCCGCACTGCTGGACTCAGCGATGGGCAGATCGTCGATGCTCACAGGTCTACTCCGGCTCCGCTGCGCGAGCGGGACACTACTCGCGAGGCGATCATGTTGACGACCAGCGTTACAACGAACAGGGCCAGTCCGGCTGCCATCAGTGCCGACAGCGCATCAGCATTGGCCTCGCCGAAGCGCAACGCGATCAGGGCGGCCACTGAGTTGGCGCCGGTCTGCAGCCAATTGGGTGTAATAACGAAGATCGGCGAGATTATCAGCGCGACGGCGATGGTCTCGCCCAGCGCGCGACCGAGGCCGAGCATCGATCCGCCGATGATTCCGCCGCGGCCAAACGGCAGCACGACGGTGCGGATCATTCCCCAACGGGTCGAGCCGAGCGCCAGTGCGGCTTCCTTCTCACCGGGGGGCGCTTGAGTGAAGACTTCGCGGATCACCGACGTAGTAATCGGCAGAACCATCAACGAGACGACGACTCCGGCAATGAATGCGGACTGGGTGAATTGCGGCTTGTCGACCTGAAAGAACGGGACCCAGTTGAACGCACCGGACAACCAGGCCGAGAACGGTGCGAGCTTGTCCTGCAGGAAGAACAGCCCCCATAAGCCGTAGATCAGACTCGGAATCGCGGCGAGTAGGTCCACAAGCGATGTGAGCACTCCCCGGATTCGCAAAGGCGCATACTCGGTCAATGCCAGCGCGGCCATGATGCTCACTGGCACCGCAATGGCCATCGCGATTAGAGCAATGACTCCTGTCCAATACAAGACCGCAGCGATGCCGAATATGGGCGGATCTTGCTCAGGCTGCCAGGCGCTTTGAGTCAAGAAACCGATGCCTTGGCTCGACAGGGCTGGCAGCGCTCTGATGAGCAGGAAGGCGCCGATCAACACCAGCAATGCCAGGGTTACGACCCCGGCTCCGGTCGCGCTAAATCGAAATACCCGATCAGCTTTGGTCCGACCAGACACGACGACGCGTGGCTGGTCGAGCTGGTCGGGTTGCTCTAGCGCCGTATGCACGCTTGCTGCTCCCTTGATCAAATTGGTCAACTATTCGACCTGGCGATTGGTTTGGTATCGGCGAATTGCTTGCCGAGGACTGCGTCGGGAGCAGCATCACCTCTCAACAGGAACGGTTTGGCGAGCAGCAAACGAACTTAGCCGCACCGTTAGGTGAACAGTCGGATTCGTTAGCGCGCACGCCTTGACCTGACTTGACAACACGAGCCACCGTCAGGGTGCACATGTGTTCAAAAAGGCGATAAGCGCCTGATCACAACGACTTTGGGGGTTGGCTCAGCGATGACGTTTGGTGGTCGACGTACCGCAGGGAAGCTGGCGATCGCGATTGCAGTGATTGCTTGCCTGCTAGCCGTGTGGACTGTTGCCGCGGCAGGCGGTGCCTCCGCGCAGCAGACCTCGGCGGTCACGGTTGACCCGCCAACGGGTCTAGCTGACGGTCAAGTATTGACAGTCAGCTGGTCGGGCTACCCGGCTTCGACGAGCGTTGTTGTTCGACAGTGTGCTGGGTCGCCGACGAGAGCTACTGACTGTTCGACGCTGCTGCAAAGCGAACCCACGGACGCTCTCGGTTCAGGCAGCGGAACCTTTCCTGTCGTTCTGACTGCCAGCGATCGTCCACTTCGCGGCGCCACAAATGTCAAATGCGATGACCTCCACGCATGTACGATCGGGGTGTTCCTTGAAGAGGATCCCAGCAACTTCAGTACGGCCTCGTTCGCGCCGATCAGCTTCGCCAAACCGTCATCGGGCTGCCCGAACCCAGGCGCTCGCTCCATCTCGGCAGAGGGCTCCGATGCTGTATCTCAGGCTTTGAAGATCTGGCAGGCGTCGCTTTGCGAGAAGCCCGACCTGACGAGCGTTGACTACGTTCCAAAGAACGATCCGAGCGGCCGACAAGACTTCCTGTGCGCACTGCGGGACTTAGCTGTTACCCAGCGCGGCCCAGTAGCTAACGAAAAGTGCAATGGCAGTGGGAAGGGGCGGGCAGTACCAAAGATCGCTCCACTGAGTGCTTCGGCCCTTGGTTTCGGATACAACCTGCGCGACCAGAAGACCGGCAAGCGCATCTTGGACCTGAAGCTGTCCCCCAAGCTTCTGGCCATGGTCTTTACTGGCCAGATCCTACGCTGGAATGACCCCCGAATTACCGCTCTTAATCCGGGTTACAACTTGCCGACAAAGATGCGAGTCGTCGGTCGCGCAGATGCCAGCGACCTCAATCGGCAGTTGACTGAGTTCTTTGTTTCAACCGCGAAGGATGCTTACGAAGCTGGCGGTGCCGCGTTCAAAGATGGCGTCACTGACACCTATCCGTCGATCCCTGGGGTTGACCTGCGGACAGGCGGTCCAGCAGTTGGCCAGGCCATGTCGTTCCCCAGCGAAAATGACCCGCGTGATGATCCGTCCTATGGCTACATCGGGGTCTTGGATTCTAGTGCTGCCTCGTTCTGGGGTCTGCCAATGGCAGCGATCGAGAACGCCGACGGCACGGGATTCGTGGCCCCGACCGGTGATGCAATCAGCCGAGGGGTTGCGGCGATGACCCTAGATAGCTCGGGGATCCTGGTGCCGAATCCAAAGCCTATTGACCAAGGCGCGTATCGACTGCCGGTGCTGACCTACGCGCTACTGCCCACTGACAAGATCACTGCGGATCAACGGGATGCGATCAATCGATTCGTGGGCTACGCAACCGGGCTCGGCCAAAGCATTGGCATACTGCCCCGCGGTTATGTGACCCTGCCAGAGCCGCTGCGCGCCCAAGCCGTTAGCGCGGCAATGGCGATACCGATACCAGCCCGTCCGAAACCCACTGCGACCCCGACACCCACGCCAACGGCATCTGCTAGTGCATCGACCCCAGCTACGACTGGCGCAGGAACGGTCGGTGACTCGACTGGCAGTCTGGGCGGCGGGTCAGGAGTTTCCGGGGATGGCGGGCTTGGGTCCAGCGACTCTTCGGCTGCTGGCGCCAATAGCTCGGATGTTCCGGCTGGGACCGCTGCCGTGGCGGCCGGCGTACCGGCGACTGTCACGAGCGTTTTCGCTCGAACGGGTCAGGACAAACCCGGGCCGTCTCCCTATGTCTTGCCATTGCTCATCGCGATCGCGGCTGGTGGATTCCTCACCGGCCAACAGCTCTTGTCGCCCAAGAAGTCATGCAATGACGCGAAGGGACTCTCCGCATGAGCGCGCCAACGATCGATCCGCCTCATGCGTCGGCCGGAGCAACTGACACCGAGGACTTCGGGCCTGACACGATCACGTTGACTGCCGAGCCCGCCCGTGCCTACGTTGCGCCGCAACTGAGCCCAGTTGAACGAATGTGGCGCTCAGTGGTGACCCTCATTCCCCGCACGCGCGCAGGTATCAAGGCCGCTAGTCCGCGCGACCGTCGACGGATCCTCATTGCGATCGGGTCTGCCTTTTCGGTTGCTTTGTTGATCTTGGGTCTCACGATAGCGGGAGCTGTGTTGCAGATTCGCTCGCAGGCAGCGCTGGGCAATCAGCTATCGGCGACTCTGGCGACCGCCGCGGGTGCCGCTGGATCTGCAGACCTATCGCCGCTACCTGTCGATCCACCAACCTACGGGTCTGCAGTTGGGATCGTGACCATCCCCGCACTCGGCCTCCAACAGGTTATTGCCGAAGGGCAGGACTCGGCGACGTCGCAAGCTGGCCCCGGACATGCCCCGGGAACTTCCATGCCGGGCCAACCTGGAAATGCAGTGGTGATCGGTCGACGAACCAGCTTTGGCGCACCGTTTCGTGACCTTGATCAACTGAAGGCCGGCGATGAGATCAAGGTAACCACGTTGGAGGGTTCGGCGCTCTACAAGGTCACCGAGACCCCAGCACCTGAAGATCCATTCGCGGCGACCTCAGATGCGCGTCTGACCTTGATCACATCCAATCCGCCGGTGATAGCCAGCAGTGACCTCGTGGTCGTGGCAGCACTGCAGGGTCGCCCACTACCGCCGACGCCACAGAATCCGCGGGACTACAGCAGCGCGCGCGCTGGTATGACCAGCGGTTGGTCTCAGCTCCTGGTCGCGACGATGGCCTTTGGCTTACTCGCCGGCGCAGTGTGGGTTGGCGCGCGCAAATTGCATATCGACAGAGTAGTGATTTGGATTCTCGCTGTTCCGATCACGGCCGCACTGGCAGTGATCATTCTCCGCCTTGCATCGACGTTTTTGCCCGCGACCCTCTAGTCGCTCGTGGCCCATCAAGCGTCGGCGAACACTGCTGAGAAGTCTCGTTGCCAAGCGTTCACCTACGGTTCGCGCCATTCACCCATTCGGCCTACCAGTTAGTCGTTTTGCGGTGATTACTTGGCGGCATCGGCAAGAGAGCCGACAACGAAATTGTTGCTAACGGAACACCGTTGCTAGTAGAGGAGAAATTGTGCGAAGAACAGCACTTGGGGGGGCGCGCTTCGTCGCAGCCGCCGCAGTACTGGCCACCGCAGTAGCCGGGTTGGCAAATGCGCCAGCTCACGCGTCGGCCAGCGTTGACGGAAAGCCGACCACTGTGGTCGGAACTGGATCAGATACGACTCACGGCGTCATGCAGAAACTCGGCGCTATCTACGCAGGAGCACCCGGATGTGTCGTGGTGGCACCAACGGGAACGCCACAACCGCTGGACGGCAATTGCTTCGCGGATACTCCCGCTGGCACGGTGGCGGTCAACCCTGACCACGACACGGCGGATCAGCGTTACCCGATCGGTTCGGGCAACGGCATCAACCAGTTGTGTCAACAGGGACTCGCGGGGGTCGCGAATGCCGATTTCGCTCGGTCATCTCGTGGACCAAGCGCAGCAGACTGTGAAGGCCTGGAATTCGTCAACTTCGCGCGTGATGGACTTTCCTGGTTCCACTTCACCAAGTCCGCCGGGGTCAACACCCCATCGACTGGCGTTGGCAACCTGACACAAGATCAGCTTCGCAAGATCTTCGTGACTGGCGAGATCAATAACTGGTCACAGGTCGGTGGCGCGTCGGCGCCTATCGTGGTCTACACGGCTCAAAAGGGCTCGGGAACTAGATCAGCTTTCGACAGCCTGGTCGGTGGCGACTCGTCGTCGCAGATCCCTGCTGCCAAGAAGATCGAACGGATCATCACCGAGAACAACGCCGCTCCAATTCTTGCCAACGGTGATGCTGCGAATGCAATCTTCGGCTTCTCTTTTGGTCGCTACCAGAACTCCTCACCGGGCAACACAACGGAGACGCCAAACACGACTGACGCACTTGGTCAGATCGATGGCATCACCCCGACTGCGGGCACGATTGGCGATTCGACCTTCCCCTTCGGTCGCAGTCTCTACAACGTGCTTCGCTACCCGAGCCAGGCAACACGTCGCCTCCTGGATCCGGTGAATGGCTTCATGTGCCGCACCGACATTGGTGATGTGTCCAACTCGATCAACGGCAAGAAGCTGCGCACACAGATCAACGATGCCATCGCCAGCGAGGGCTTCGTTCCGCTACCGCAGGGCACCGTTGGTGGCGGTCGCACAGGGCAGAGCTTCTGCCGTCTCTCGGTCCCGAAGCCGGATATCAACTCAGCAACAGCAGGCTTCACGCCATCTGCGACCAAGTCGTTGTTCGGTGTCACCAAGGTCGAATTCTCAGAGCCTGTCCTCGGTGTGAGCTCGTCCACGGTCAAGTTGATCGGCGACACAAACACAGTGACGCCAGCGAAGATCAGCTGCTCGGATGCTGCAGGTTCTGTCACTGACTGCACCTCCGCTGTGCTGTCGCTCAAGGTCACTCCCGGGGCTGCCCTGATTCCAGGTCAGTCCTACCGGGTTGAGACAACTTCGGGAATTCTAGATCGCGCAGCCAACCCGTCCAACCCAGCCGCGTCGTCATCATGGCGCGCAGCGACGGTGCTCGAGGAGAACAGCCAGGCTGTCAAGCTTGCTGGTCTGGGGTGGCGCACGCTGGGCAGCTCAAAGGCTGTCGCAGGTCGTTACGCCGGATCATCGGCGAAGGGTGCTAGCGCCTCGGTCACGTTCCGAGGCAAGAGTGCCAACGTCGCCTACCTGACGCAGAAGACCGGTGGCAAGATCGCGGTCTACGTCGATGGCAAGCTAAAGGTGACTGTGGCTCAGTACAGCAAGTCCGTAGCGCGCAGGAGTGTCACTGTTGGTGGCCTGACTGATTCGCTGCACATGGTTAAGGTCGTCGTGCTTGGTCAGAAGGGCGCGAAGAAGGCCAAGGGAACAGTCGGCTCGATCGACACAATCTCGATCGGATAGACCGTTGGCTGGCGTCTAAGCGAGCTAGCCAACGATCAGTCTCACCTGGGCTGATCACCAACACAACCGGACCCCGAACCGGATGTGCGCGAGCCCTCGGCGGCGCTGCCCTCCTGCAGCGTCTCCGGGGGCTCGCCCCTTTTCGGCTGGTCAAATCCATCCGCGAGTGCGGGATTGTGGTCGTAATTTCGGCAGTGCAGAGCCATTTTCTTAGCCACAATCCCGCAGTCGGCAGTGTTTAGGGGAGAACGATGTCTAGGCGGGGGATTGTTGGTGAGGTGTCTAGAGTCGCGGTCCAGCCGGTGTCTGGGCATAGCTCGTCGCGGCAAAGTTCTTCGAGTTGGGCTGCGCTGCGGGGAGCGTTGGCTTGAGTCACCAGGAACCTCGCTAGTTCGCCCTTGCTCTCCTTGTTGAAATGGCTCACGGCAGTTCGAGCGCCGTCAGGACCTTCTTGCCACATCTTGACCGTGACCGCTTGGCGGGCCAAGTCCTTCGGAATTGGCCACAGCGATACGTATGCACCCGAGCGCATGTCGACGAGTAGACCTTTGCCCAGCCGCTCCCGCACGGCTTCCTCAATCGGACCCCTCCAAAAAGCCGACAGCTTGCCAACTCCAGGCAGGCTCGCCCCGCCCGATAGTCGGTACGACGCAATCCGGTCAGCCGGACGCACTAGGCCGAACAAGGCCGACGCGATCACAAGTCGCTGGTTGGCGCGCCGTTTGTCTGCGCCGCTCAATGACGGCAAGTCCATGGCTGCATACAGAACGCCCGTATAGATCGACGAAGCAGGCGCCGTCGCTGTATCGCGCAGTTCGGCATTGCGCTCGAGGAGGTCGATTGCTGACGGCGGCAGGTCGAGGATCTTCAGGGCGAATCCGGGATCGCCTGCACATAGCTCGATCAAGGCCTCGAGAACTCGCTCACGGGTTGGATTCAGCGTCGGACTCGACAGCTCGTTGAGCCGCAAAGACCGCCCGCGCCGAGGTTGGGCTTTGCCCTCGCTAGGCGGAAGAAGAACCAACATGCGGCGCGCCTCCCAGACCAAGCAGGCAGCCAGGATTGGCAATTCTTGTCACCAGTGTCGTCAATTGCCCAAAGTAAGTGAGGGGTTCCATTGCTCGATGTTCACCTGTCTGTGCTCTGCTGAGGTGGCGTGGTGGGGTTCCAGGGTGAAGGCTATGCCGTCGTGGGGAAGACACCGGGAATTAGGACGCCGTGGGGTTTCGTAGCGTTCGGTCGGGACTTCGCGGCTGACCCTTACGGCAGCCTGGAACGACTCCAAGAGAAGTTCGGTGACGTTGTCGAGATCAGCAGTGGGGTCGGTACCCGCATCGTTATGCTGCTCGGACCTGAAGCCAATCAATTCGTGCTCTCAGAAGGTAAGCAACTCTTCCGCTTCCATGAGGCCTACCGTTCCCTGATCCCCGTGGACGGCCAGACGGCGCTGATCGTTAGTGACGGCCAAGAGCATGCTCGACGTCGACGCCTCGTTCAACCAGCTTTCAGACCCCGCAGCATTGATGGGTACCTCGAGATCATGCTCGCAGAGGCCAACCAAGCAATCGACGGCATGCCCCATGGGGTCAAGTTCGATGCCCACGAAAACCTGCGCTCAGCGATACGCCGGACTGTGATTCGTTCGCTGTTTGGGGAGAAGTTGGCCGATCGCGCGGACGAGGTTGGCATGATCCTTGAGCCCGCATTGGAATTCGTAAACCTCCCACCACAGCGCCAGATTCGCGTCAATGTCTCGGGCGGCAAATACCACGCTGCGATCAGGGCGCGCGCTCTGACTGACCAGTTGATCGATGCCGAGATTGATCGACGCGCGAACATGCCGGCTAGTTCGCGGCCCTGCAATGACGTCCTGTCGATGCTCCTGCCCTCGAGTGGTGTTCAGTCCCATAGTGGGAGCATCCGAGGACGCTCGACAACGTCAGGAGTCACCGCGCTCGGGCCAGCGACCGGGTACCTGACCCGGCCCGAGATCCGCGATCAGATCGTCAGCTTGATCGCTGCGGGCTACGACACCACCAGCGCTGCTTTGTCGTGGGCGGTCGTGGAGTTGCTCGCCGATGATCAGCACACCAAAGCGCTGAGGGCGGAAATTGACGGCGTTCTGGGCGACCGCGACCTTGAGGTCCAGGACCTTCCGAGACTGGTTTACCTCGACGGGTTCATTCTTGAGGTCCTGCGATTGCATCCACCCGGTGTCGTAATCCCGCGCTACGCCATTGAGAACTTCGAGTTCGACGGGTACACGATCAAACAAGGTTCGCTGGTCATGTACAGCCCGTACCTATCCCAACGGGATCCACGAACCTGGGCTGATCCCGATCAGTTGCTCCCGCTTCGATGGGACTCGGGCAGACCTGACTTCGTCAGGCCGTCTGCGCACGATTTCGTCACCTTTGGTGGTGGTGCTCGACGGTGCATCGGCTTCGGCTTCGCGATGATGGAACTCAAGGCATTTCTGGTGCAGATTGTTCGACGGCTGGATGTTTCAGCCGATGCAGTCGTCGGGTCAAGGGCGACAGGAATCGCAACTGTCAAGCCTGTCGGTGGTGTCCAGGTGAAGGTGCGTCCCAGGCGCACCTAGCGATTGTTGGACTAGATCTGGATCAGACAAAGGTGCGTCCCAGTCCCAACTTGGGCATGCTTAAGCGATGGCATCGATTTGGAAAGGCGCCCTTTCCTTTGGGCTGGTCAACGTGGTCGTGAAGGTACATGCGGCGACGGAGAACAACGATGTCTCCTTCCACCAAGTCCACGCCGAAGATGGTGGGCGCATCCGCTACAAGCGCGTGTGCGAAAAGTGCGGCGAGGTCGTCGAATTCACTCACATCGCGAAGGCCTACGAGTCTGATTCCGGCCAGACCGTCATGCTCAACGAGGACGACCTAGCAACCCTGCCGGCGGGGCGCTCCCGCGAGATCGATGTGCTCGAATTTGTCCCTGCCCAAGACGTTGATCCGATCATGTTCGACCGCAGTTACTACCTTGAGCCCGAGGCTACTGCGCTACGGCCCTATGCGCTCTTGCGCGAAGCATTGAAGCGCACCGATCGCATGGCGATCGCCAAGGTTGCCCTGCGCAACAAGACTCGACTCGCAGCACTTCGCGTGTCCGGCAACGTGATCGTTTTGCAGACGTTGCTCTGGCCTGACGAGGTCCGGGCTCCTGCCTTTGCCATTCTGGATGAGGAAGCTCCCGAGCCGCGCAAGAACGAGTTGCAGATGGCCGAGATGTTGATTGCGACGATGGAATCTGAGTTCGAACCCGACGAGTACTCAGATGAATACCGCGAGCAGGTGCTAGCCCTCATCGAACGCAAATTGACTGCCGGGGAAGACATCATCACCCCTGTCGGCGCCGACGGTGAACCAGCTCCGGACTCGACGAATGTCGTTGACCTCATGTCGGCATTGCAAGCCAGCATCGATAGGCGCGCTGCGAAGAAGGCCGAAGCTGCTGAGCACGGTGGGCCGCCGCAAGAAGGTGCTGATGCCGAGGCTGAAGAAGAATCCAAGGGCAAGCCGAAGGCGACCCGAAAGACTGCCAAGCGGGCCTAGCCAGGCCTTGTCGGCAGCGCCCCCAGCTTGATTGGCGCGGTGCTTGTCGAGGCCCTTCTTGACCAGAATCAGCGGCAGGACCAGCACCGCGATCAGGGATGCGACCCAGATGATCGCAGTCGAGGTCGCGACCAGCGTCAGTCGAGGAGGCCACTTAGCGGGTCGCCGAGTTGGTCGATTCGTCCCAACACTTCGTCGAATCGCAATTGACTCAACCCGCCGGCTTCGACCTCTTCCCAAGTCCTTGGTGCAGCGGCATTCGGTTGGGCTCGGCCACGTAGCGAGTAGGGCGCAATCGTGGTCTTAGCAGGATTGTTCTGGCTCCAGTCCACAAAAACCTTGCCCTCGCGGTCAGCCCGAGTCATGTGCCCCAGAACCAAATCCGGCAACGCGAGGGTCAACTCAGCTGCCATGTGTTTGGCGTAGGCGGTGGTGTCAGTCCGCGCATCGTGATCCACGACATTGGCGTAAAGCTGCATGCCCTTGCTGCCACTAGTGACCGGATAGCTGGCCAGACCGTCGGCGCCCAACCAGTCGCGCGCGGCCAATGCCACCTCGCAACACTCATCGAGTCCGGCGGGGTCACCAGGGTCGAGGTCGATGACTAGCCTGTCCGGAGCTTGGGGCGTTCCCGCAGAATCAAACTGCCACTGCGGAACATGTAGTTCCAATGCCGCAGACTGAGCTAACGCCAACAGCGTGGAGGTGTCGTTGATTAACGGATACGACGCCACTCGATCGCTGTGCTGCAGCGAGGCCCGGGCAATCCAGATGGGCGCATGCTCACGCAAGTTCTTCTCGAAGAAGGACTCGCTCTGCACACCGTCGGGCCAGCGTTTGCGGGTCGCCGGTCGGTCATGGGCATATCGGATCAGATACTCAGCCACTCCGACGTAGTAGTGGATCACGTCGGCCTTTGTGGTTCCGGTCGTCGGGTAAAGGATCTTGTCCAGGTTGGTCAGACGGACATCTCGATCATCCACACGCAGTGTCGGCACCAAGTCACACCCTCGCCGCAACGAAGATCTTGCAGACGTATGGCACGTCGATCAGGTCACGGCCGGCAGTTTGCGGATGAGAATCAACTAGCCCGGCGATCTCCGCCAGAATCTCCTCAGCGTCAGCCGCCAGGCCGATAGCGGAGAACGTTCGGAATAGCCCGAGTACACCCGCCCGATCCACTGTATGGACGTTGTCGACTTCGGTGTGGTTGATCGACCCAAACGAATCATCGAAGCTTGGGTTCTCCTGCTCTTTGAACCACTGGTAGGCATCGGCGAGGGCGACCTGCTTGCCAATCTCGGCGATCCAGTCCACTCGGTCGTCGCGAAGATTCCACAAGATCGCGAGCAGTCCGCCAGGTCGCAGCACGCGTGCTATCTCAGGCAGCGCTGCGTTCGGATCGACCCAGTGCCACATTTGCGCGCCGAGCACAGCGTCCACGCTCCCGTCGGCGACCGGCAAGTCCTCCGCGCTCCCAGCAACAGCGATCTGCGTTCCGACGCTTTCGATCAACACGGCACGCATCCGGTCATCTGGCTCGACAGCCGTGACTTCGCAACCCAGTTCCAGCAGGGTCCTAGTTAGCTGACCAGTTCCTGCGCCAATGTCGACAACGCGCAACGGCCGTGCCCCGAAGTCTGGGTGCTGGGCAAGTACCGCTGTGACGAGCTCTGGGGGATAGCCAGGACGGAATTTCTGGTAATCCTGCGCCCAAGCGCCAAATGACTGCCGTCTTACAGCTGCTGAAGGGGTGCGATGGCCAGGGAGAATTTCCTGGTCAGCGAACGCGTCCGCCTCGGATGTGGACTCGCTTGTCACGTGCTCATTCTTGCGCTTACGCGGCGGTGATGCGGCTGCGGACGCGCGAACAAGCCGGTGAGATCGCTAGGGCAGTTCACCCATTCGCTGGGACGCCGATTGCTGGCGAAGGTGCGACAATGACGCATGCGTAGTTGGTGGCCGACGTCTGTGATCCTCAGCACCGCTGGTGTGGTGCTCGCTCTAAGTGGCTGCGGCCAAGACTCCACGAGTCCATCCGAGGTTGCCTCGCAGTTACCCAGCCAAGCGTCGGCACCTGCTCCAGCAACCACTGCCCAGGTCGGCATGGCACTTCGCAGTGGCGAGCGTTTCGTCAATGTCCCGCTTCCCGGCGATGGCACCTTTCAACCGAAAGCACCAAACGGCGGTACTGATGACTACCACTGCTTCTTAGTCGATCCCAAACTCACCGAACCGGCGGCGCTAACTGGGGTCCAGGTCCTGCCCGGTAACTCGGCACTCGTGCACCACGCGATCTTGTACAAGGTTGACCCCGAGCAGGTTGCCGCTGCCAAGAAGCTCGACGCCGCTGATGCGAGTCCTGGTTGGTCCTGTTTCGGGGGCACATTGATCCCCAACCCGAGTGGTAAGGGTGCCCTTGATGAACTCAATGACGCGCCATGGCTAGCGGCGTGGGCACCTGGAGCAAAAGAGTCGCTCTTCGCGAAGGGCAGTGGCGTACGGCTAACATCTGGTACCCAGGTTGTCCTGCAGATGCATTACAACTTGCGTAAAGGTAGCGGGACCGATGACACCCAAGTCCAGATGCGGCTGACAAAGGATTCCAGCGACCTCACATCAGTCCACACGATGTTGTTGCCCGGACCTGTGGAATTGCCGTGCGCCGCTGGTGAGTCAGGCGCGTTGTGTAATCGAGACAACGCCGTCGCTGACGTGGGTTCGCGGTTCGGAAGTGAGGCGAGCCAAACGGTTGCTGGACTGCACCTTTTGTGCGGTGGGGACATGTTCAATCCATCTGCCTCGCCGACGCAGTCGTGCATTCGCCAGATCGACAAGCCGACCGAGATTTGGGCTGCCGCCGGACATATGCACTTGCTCGGCAAGTCAATCTCCATCGATGTCAATCCTGGAACACCAAGAGAAAAGACCATCCTCGATATTCCGGTCTGGGACTTCGACGACCAGGCTTCCCGACCGCTGAGCAAGCCAGTCCAACTCCAGGCCGGGGACTCCGTTCGAGTGACCTGTACCCATGACGCATCCTTGCGGTCCAAACTGCCCGCATTGCAAGGAACGCCTCCGCGCTACGTCGTTTGGGGCGAAGGGACGACTGACGAGATGTGCCTAGGTATCCTCATCGTCACCCATCCCAAGAGCGTCGGTTAGGTCAATTCCCGCTCTTGACCCATGCCCTCGGTGGTATGAACTTGACTTATGGGCTGGAAAGAATCTGATATCGGCGATCACAGCGGCAAAGTCATCGTTATTACTGGTGCCAATTCAGGTATCGGTTTTGAGGCGGCCAAGGCCATGGTCAATGCTGGTGCCCACGTGGTCCTAGCGTGCCGGGATGAGAATCGGGCAGCCGATGCAGTGGCGAAGATTGAGAAGTCGACGCCGGCGGGAACTACAGAGGTTCTCCAACTAGATGTGTCCGATCTCGATTCTGTGCGAGCCGGGGCCGAATCGTTGCTGGCGAAGTTCGATACGATCGATGCCCTGGTCAATAACGCAGGCATCATGGCAACCCCACGACGCGCGAGCGCTCAGGGATTCGAACTGCAGATGGCGACAAACCATCTCGGCCACTTTGTTTTGACAGCGAAGCTGTGGCCGGCGTTGCTCAATGCGGATCAAGCTCGAGTGGTGTCATTGTCCAGCCTCGCTGCACGCGGGGGCTACCTGAACGCCCAGATGAACGAGCGACTGCTGGTCGACCCTGATCCATACTCGGCGTTCCCCGTGTACTCCAACACCAAGCAAGCGACGTTGCTGTTTGCCCAGGAGCTCGATCGTCGGATCGCTGCGTCAAATGCTGAGAAACCAGGTGTGATCAGCGTTGCCGTGCACCCCGGTGTCAGTTCGACCAATCTGTTCAACAGACAACTGCGAGACCGGCACTTGACTGTGGCGATACCGCTGGTGGCCGGAGTCGGGCGAGTGATCTTCCCGTCGCCCAAAGATGCAGCCCATCCCACTGAGCGTGCTTTAAGCGACCCAGACCTCGTCGGCGGCGAGTTCATCGGCCCCAGCTCTCTGGGGCAGTCACGCGGGGCTCCGATCGTGATGCCGGTCTATTCCACCGGCAGCGATCCGGCCACAGCGCAACGACTCTGGGAGTTGTCAGAGGTCGTGTCCGAGACGTCATTTCGGGTGTAACCGCGGGTATCGACCGGACTAACTGCCGGTGCTAACGCCAGTTTTATTGGCTACCCTCGCTCGTATGCAAACTCGCCTGCTCACCCGCACAGTCGTCGGTTCAGTAGTCTTGGTTCTCGGAGTTGGAGGTTTGGCCGCGTGCTCGTCGGACACCTCGAGCTCATCATCGAACGCCAACCAGAACTTCGCGACCAACGGTGATCCCGCCTCGATCTTCATCTCCCAATACGGAGCCGGTGAGCCGGGTGAGGACTCGAAGGTCTACACCCCGTTTTTCGTGACGGGAACGAAGTACAGCCCGAATGTTGCGGTCGCTGTGGCGATCTTTGGCAAGGGTGGCTCGGCGTCCCAGTCGGCTGTGTATTCCACAACAACGACCAGCAGCGCGACTGGCACCATTTCGGTGCAGATACCTGGTCCGCTGGCGGCGGGCTCCTACGAGGCGACCACAACTGTGAACAAGGTTCAGGTCGCCGCGAAGAAGTTCCAGTCAATGGGCGCGAATCCACGCAAACCCGGGACCATTCACATCGCGGGCAAGGGTGTGCCCGGTTCGCTGTCCTACCCGGTGATCAACAATGGGAACCTCTACATCTCGCAGTCTGCCAATGCCGGCGGCATTTATCGTTGGCCGCTGACTAGCCTGCCGACAGCGCCGGGGGCAGCGACCGCGCTCGCTCCGGCTGGGAGCTGGCAACCAACGGTGCCGGACTCGGTGAAGATGGAGCAGATCAACTTTGACAATGCCGGGAAGAATCTGCTTATTGCCAAGAAGGCGATCAGCGCCAACGTCACTGGCGGCAACTCGGTCTGGAGCTACCCATGGACCGGAACTCAGACCACGGGGTCTGGCACCCAGTTGATCGGTAATCAGGAACCTGCGGGAAATGGCTTCAACACGTGGGGACCAGGCAGTGGGTTAAACCCGAATAGCACAGCAGCAGTCGCTAACGAATACACATCGAAGAACTTCCCGACGACGACCCCCACGAAGGTCAGCATCGGTGACGGCGGCGGTGTGGTCCAGGCTGCTAACGGCTACTACTACTTCGGCTCGCTTCAGTCCGGGTGTGTCTACAAGGAGACCGCGGACTTGAAGTCAGCAAGTGCCGTCTACTGCATCCCATCTTGGGGCGCCGGTGGGCAGAATGCTGCAACCTACACGTTGACCGAGGATGCGAACGGCAACGTTTACGCGATGTATCAAGGTGCCAGTGACAACAACACAATCATCCTGAAAATCACACCAGGTGGTACCGGGAACGACAAGGTAGAAGCTTTACAGTTGACCGGTTTCGCGCGCTCTGTCGGGCTTGCGGTAAGCCCAGATGGGTCGAAGTTGTGGGCCGATGGTGTTGGCATGGATCAGTACCAAACCAACAATACGAACACGATTCTGACAGTGACCAAGCCTGTCTGGGGAACGCCCGACAAGCCCACTGCAACAAAGGCGGCACCGACTGTCTTGCCCGGATCGGCAACTGAGACTTGGCTCACCGGCATGACTTACGACCAGGCCAACAACCGGCTGATCATCGCCGACTATGCGGGCGGGTTCTACATAAACTTCTTGTAGGCGCTTTCTAACTGCCAGCATGAACGACTGGCAAGGCGACTGCGGGGGGCAACGAAATGGCGCCCGACTTGTGGTGAACACGCTTCCATCGGTATTTGCCATGGGACTTCTTGCACTTGAACTTGCCCGCGCGCGTGACAACCGTCTTGCCAGGATGCTTGCACTTCTTGCCGGCCTTGACTGACTTCGCTGTGATGTGGCTGGTTGCCGCATCAGCCGACGTCGCGTAGACAGCGCCCGTGCCGGCCATCAGCAGCGTGGTGACGCTCACCGCTAAGATCTTTTTCATTCGTTTCCCCCGAGGATATTCGTCAACCGTCTCCAGAAACGAAGACTGCGATCGGTCGACCATACCTTTCGCGACCGGTTTGGTCAATCATCGGCCCAGTCGAACAAGTGATCGACAACATTCGTTACTCGTGCGACTCAAAACGCCCACACAAGGCAAGTCCAGACAAGGCAAGATGAGTGGCATGCGCGTTCTTGTTACTGGCGGTACTGGCCGGCTCGGCGCTACTGTCGTGGCGGAGTTGCAACAACGCGGGCATGACCCTGTCACCCTGTCGCGGAAGAGTCGTCCGGGGGTATTTGTTGGCGACCTCGCCACTGGCATCGGACTGCCAGCAGCCCTCGAAGGCGTTGACGCGATCGTCCACGCTGCTAGTGATCCGCGCGGTGACGCGGCCGCGACCGATATCGTGGGAACTCAGCGACTCGCAGCCGCAGGTGTTCCGGTCCTCTACGTCTCGATCGTTGGCGTCGATGTCCATCCCTATTCCTACTACCGCACCAAATACCTCGGGGAACAAGCACTCGCCGAAGCGGCGGCAGAGTGGACAGTGCTGCGCGCGACCCAATTCCATGCGTTCGTCGATGACCTACTGACAATGAGCAAGCAGTCAATTGGCGCGCGGATTCCCGGCCTGAAGCACAGCGAGTCCGTGCCAGTGTTGGTGCCCAAGGGATTGCGTACTCAGCCTGTTGCGCATCAAGAAGTCGCGTTTCGGATCGCTGAACTGATCACTTCCGGACCGACCGGAGGAGTCGAACAGTTCGCCGGACCCGAACAACTCACCTCCCATGACCTCGCCCGAGCGTGGGCACAGAGCAGGGGCGGACGGGTCGTCGCATTGCCGACAATGGGCAAGGTCGCTCGCGCTTTCCGAGACGGGGCCTCATTGCCTGCGGTGACAGTGGAAAGAGGCAGCCAGACTTGGCTCAAGTACCTCAACAACAACCAGGACCCAGCTACCCCGCTATGAAGCTGAAGCGCACCTGACGATCAGGGTTGTCGCGGTTGGAATCCACCAGCGCAACGCTTTGCCACGTGCCAAGAGCAAGCCGACCTGCGAGCACAGGAATCGACACCGACGGGCTGATGATTGCTGGCAAGACGTGGTCGCGACCGTGCCCGAAACTGCCGTGACGGTGGCGGTAGATGTCTTCCAGCGGGAGCAACTGCTCGAGCGTCTGGGCGAGGTCGCTCTCGGTCCCGGACCCGAGTTCGATCAGCGCGACTCCGGCTGTCGCGTGCGGAACAAACACGTTCACCAAACCATCGCCACGACCAGAGCAGAACTCTTGCAGCGACCGGGTCAGATCAGTGATCAATTCCGATCCGGTTCGGACCTTCTGTACCTGAGTCTCCACTGATTCTCCTGGCGTTCGTGTCGCTCGAGTAGGCACGAAGCCACTGAGCTTCGGTAGTTTCATTGTGTGCGACTACCAGGATGGCTCATCCCTGGGCGTCGTTATGTCGCATCCCCTGCGGCGCGCGCCGGGATCATCGCCGCATCAGCCAATGTTGCCGCCACGTTTGCTCGTGGATTACTGCCCCGTAGCGCTGCTGAGCAGGCGATTGCCACGGGTGTCTGCACTGTTGCCATGTACCAGGCGGCAACTACTGCCCACGCTACGGCAGAGACCGTTGCCCTTTTCACCACCGACGGCGGGGGAATGCGCGGGCGCACTGCCGATCCGACCCGCACGATGATTGTCGACCTTGCATTTGTGGGGCTAGGAGCGGCGGCAGGCCAACTACTGCATGAGAACTCCAATGAAGCGCTGCCGATCGCGCTCTTCCGGTTTGGTGCTGAGACGCTCATGGTGGGCGGTGGTGCTGGAGCTGTCGTCTCCGTAATTGACGTGACACTAAAGACCATCTTCCCTGGCGAAAGGATGCAGACTCGACCTCTACTGGCCGACGTGTGTGTCGGCGGAGCCATCGCCGGGATCACGGTCTTTGCCCGCCATCGCAATGCCCGCAAATTCGGACTTGTCGATCCCGAGCGGCGTGCGGTGAAGCGATCAAATGCAATCGCGACGGCAAAGGCCATCGGGACAGGTGTGGTGGCCGCAGGTGCGCTCATGGCTGTGGTGTCTGGCGAGGAACTGATAGCTGAATCGGTGACTGGCCTGCTCGACAAGCGATTGCCGGGGTTCGATATCGGTAGTCCGTTGGTCGGTCACAGCGTCGCTTTAGGGGCATTCGGTGTGATGGGGGTCGCTGCGTTTTCCATCGTCAAACGTCGGGTGGAAGTTGACGGCGACGTTGTCGAGGCCGCATATCCCGAGCCACCGAGCAGTGCGTTTGTCAGCGCGGGACCGGCTTCGCTTATCGAATTTGACGACATCGGAAAGGAGGGTCGCCGATTCGTCCTCATGGCGCTGACTGCAGCCGAGATCGAAGGCGTTATGCAGGAGCCAGCTATCGACCCGATCCGTATCGTCGCGGGTTTTGACTCTGCACCCAACTCGATGGAACGGGCCGAGTTGTGCTTCGAGGAGATGAAGGCACTAGGAGTCTTCGACCGGTCATTGATCTGCATCGCCTCCCCGACTGGGGTGGGTTACGTGTCCTACACGTTCGCTGAATCGTTGGAATACCTCACGCGCGGGGACTGCGCGATCGTATTGCCGCAGTACGCATTAGTGCCCAGTGCGTTGGCACTTTTCGACACTCACGACGGTGTCAATTTGCAGCGCCGCGTCATCGAGCTCACTGCTCGTCACATCGCACAGATGCCTCCGGACAAGCAGCCTCGCCTAGTGCAATTTGGCGAGAGCCTCGGTGCCCAGGTTGCTCTTGATGTGGCTTACCCGCATGGATCTGCATCACTAACTGATGCGGGTCTTGATTCCGGGTTGTACTTCGGAGTGCCATTCCGGTCGACGGCCTGGATGTCGTGGCGCAGTTCAGCTGAACTGTTTGATCCAGCGAGGCTGATGACAAATGTCGCGCAGCCCTCGGAGATCCTCGACCTGCCCGAGCGCAACGGCCACCCGGCCAAGCACGTCATGGTGATCCATGACGACGACCCAGTCAACAAGTTCACCTATCGCCTCGTGGTCACACCTCCCTGGTGGATGGGACCGCCAACCACCCGGCCACCGCAGGTTCCGCGCGAAACGATCTGGCGTCCCGTGACGACATTCGTACTTACCCTCGTTGACCTCATGAACGGTATGGATTTCACACCCGGGGAATTCTTGCGGCGCGGTCACGACTACCGCATCGATGCCCGCGAGGCCGTAGCGCACGTATTCGAGTTACCCAACACCGACGAACAGGCAGCCGCGATCGAAATCGCGTTGCGCACTCGCGAGCAAGAGTGGGCGACCCGTAGGCTCGTCGCGCGCAAGTTCGCCAACGCGCGCGACTCAGTGACGCGGACCTTGAGTTCCTGGGGGGTAGCAGTCCCCAGCCTGCCGGGAATTGCAGAGATGGGCATTCCTACCGTCGCCGATGTGGATCCAGAGGCCAACAAGTTGGCGACGTTCAATACCAGATTCGGGTCGTCGGGTTTAGGCTAGCGGGTTTGAGCTAGACCGGATTCGAGCTTGCCCGAACTAGCCGGTCGCGAACGGCGACGCCGATTCCCTTCGCCTCGGGCAGTACGGCGACCACGACGGGCAACCCTTGGGTATCAGCAGCCCGCAGTGCCGAGTAGAGACCGTGCGCATAGTCCTCGACGTTCCGCGCAGCCAATACTCGGGTCCATGCCGGCGGCGTACCGACTCCAGCAAGCCCGATCAGGGCCGCGCTGGGAAAGCGAGAAACGAGGCCGTCGGAAATTTGCTCGACAACGATCACGTGAGCGTCGGGGGCATAGTGACTGGCAAGAGCGCCTGGGACCCTGGGCACATCCGATGTCGAATCCGTGACCTCAACGACTTCCCGCAACTGCTCGATGGAGATTCCACCTGCGCGCGCGACAGATACGACGTCGCCATCGCAAAGCACAATTGTTGACTCCACACCAATGTCACAGGAGGGGCCTGCTTCAAGAATTCGATCCTGCTCCCCAAGGTAGGCGCCAAGGCTGTCGGCCACGTGCGCAGCAGTCGTCGGACTGACCTGACCAAATCGGTTGGCGCTAGGTGCGGCTATGCCCGGAGCCACGATCTCGTGGTCCTCGCGAAGCGCGGTTAACACGGCATGAAACGCCGGATGATTAGGCGAGCGCAATGCGATGGTGTCCTGCCCTCCAGTGATCGAATCGGGCACCCAGCTCGCGCGCTCCACTACGATCGTCAGCGGTCCTGGCCAGAAGGTCTCCGCCAGTTTAATAGCGCTTGGTGGTACTTCATCCGCCCACTGGGCAGCATCAGCAAGACCAGCCACATGAACAATAACGGGGTGATCCGAGGGCCGACCCTTAACGCTGAAGATCCGGGCTAGGGCTGATTCATTCGTTGCCAAAGCACCAAGTCCGTAGACGGTCTCAGTCGGAAGCGCGACGAGGCCTCCGAAGGCCAGGCAGGACGCAGCCACCCGGGCGTCGGTCAGTGATAGACCTTCACGGGTGTTCCAACCGGGATCTGGCGGTAGAGCCAATTCACACCCTTCCAGTCTCGAAGATTGACGCACCCATGCGAGGCGCCGTTGTAGCCGTCAGCCTTGAAGTACTTAGAGAAGTGAACCGCTTGGCCGCCGCTGAAGTACATCGCCCGTGGCATCGGAGTTCCGTACAGCGATGAGATGCCATCATAGATCTTGTGGGTCACATGGAAATTGCCCTCGCGGGTTCCCACCCCCGGAGCACCGAATCGGGCATCGAGGACCCTGACTAACTTGCCCTTCTTGAAGTACCGAAGAACCTTCTGCGACTTGTCGGCACACATGATCTTCTTTTGGTGCAAGCAGTAGTTTGGGATGTGCGCACCGTGTTTGGTCAGGTCCTTGAGTCGGGCTAGCGTGTGGCGGTTAACCTCCCCGCTCTCGTCGAGGAAGAACTTCCACTGAAAGTGCTCGACAGACCGCGACGTCGCGGCCGAGTAGGTTCCCGTCACCGGAGTAGCAATGCCGACATTGTTGAGGCGCCGCTGGACCGAGCCGATGGCGCCTCCGGAGTCACCGACCTTAAGCCGTGCCTTCCCGGCTTCGACCATCGCGATTGTCTTGTGTGTCTTGGCTTTGGCCGGTGACGTGGAGGCAGGCGTCGCGTGGGCAGTGCCAACACCCCCGAGCGCCAGGGCAGTAGCGATCGCTACGAGACCGCCGGAAATCCGAATTGTCTGGCGCATGACGAAAACCTCCTAACTCTGCTTCGGCACAAATCGGTCCAGACCTAAATTGAAAGTACCCCCAGAATCCCGAGGTCGCCGGGGTGGTACTCCGCTAGCGCACGTCAACTTTTAGTTGACAGATGCGAAATGTCAATGCAGAATTGACACATGGTTACGAATCGCATTTACGACCTTCAGCAACAAGTCATCCCGCTAACGCTGTTTGGCATCAACGAGCCCCAACCGGGAGCTAGGTGGCAGGCGTTGTTTCAAGCGACCTGGCCCGCGTACCGACGCTGGTACTTCAGTGCCGGTGAACGCCCGGACCGGCAAAGCGCGCAGGCCGAGCTGGCGAAGCACATGCCTGAGCTCATGTCGACTTATCACCGCCTCGTCGCGTTGACCGGCGACGATCCAGCAGCTGCGCGAATGCTCACTCTGTGGGATCCGCCTCGATTCCTGCCTGGCTGCTCGCAGGTCGCGCTGACCCTGCCCGAGCCCATCTTGTGTCGCAACTACGACTACGCCCCCGAGCTACTCGAAAGCGTCGTTTACTCCAGCCAGTTCACCAAGCGCAAAGTCATTGGCATGGGCGACTGCTTGTGGGGTTTGCTCGATGGAATGAACGATTCAGGCCTGGCAGTGTCGCTGGCCTACGGCGGGCTACCAGGTTCAAAGCCAGGATTCGCTATTCCCATTGTCGTCCGCTACTTACTCGAAGTGGCTGACGATGTTGAACAAGCTTGCGAGATTCTCAAACGGCTCCCGATCTCGATGTCGTACAACTTGACAATGGTGGACACTCACGGTGCTGCTGTGACTGCGTTTGTTGCCCCAGATCGAGACCCCGAATTTCGGTCAGACTCTTTTGCTACCAACCAAAGATGCGCAGTACCGGACTACCCAAAGCACGCTGCTCGATTCCGTAGTAGCGAGCGCCGCGAATTTCTCGCGGACCTGTCGCTCTCAAGTCCTGACCCCAATGTTGTCGCCAAGGCCTTCTTAGCTGACCCGCTCTACAGTCGTGACTACAAGCGCGCTTTCGGCACGCTCTACACAGCGCTCTACCGACCCGCAGATGGTCGCGTCGACTACATCTGGCCGGATCGCGTTTGGTCGCGCTCCTTCGACGATCCCGACGAGATCGTCAGCGTGGATCTGCGAGGTGGGTAGATTTGGCCCATGGACGGTCACGAGGCGAGAGAAGACCTCACAGCATTGTCGATCGATCAACTGACTCGACGAGCAGAACTTGCGCTCGATGAGTTGGCACAGCGAGCTAATCCAGAAGCCTTCGAAGCATTGCTGGGAATGACAACTTATGTGGGTTCCTGCATCAGCGTGAGCGCCCAGTTGCTGTCATCGACAGTGTCGTGGGCACGCATCGGCGAGCTAGCTGGCACTTCGCGACAAAACGCCTGGGCGCGCTGGAGTCACTGACGAATCAAGCAGGACTCGTCTACTTGATCCAGCGTTGCCGTTCCAGCCATCGCCATCGTTACGTCGAATTCGCCGAGCAAAGTCCTGATCACATGGCGCACTCCAGCCTGCCCACCAAGGCCAAGTCCATACACAAACGGGCGGCCAAGCAATACAGCTGAGGCCCCAAGGGCTAACGCCTTGAACATGTCAGCGCCGCCGCGAATACCCGAGTCGAACAGCACCGGCATCGCACCGTCAACGGCCTCGACTACAGCGGGCAAAGCCGATAGCGCGCCGATACTGCCGTCGAGTTGGCGACCCCCGTGGTTGGAGCAGATGATCGCGTCGACCCCCGCCTCAACTGCAAGTCCAGCGTCATCGGGGGAGACGATTCCCTTCAAGACGATCGGCAGCGCGGTCTGTTCGCGCAGCCATTCGAGGTCCTTCCAGACGAGTCCCGGATTGCCGAACATTAACGCCCAGCGGAAGATCGCGGCCGATTCATCCGAGCCACCAGGCACCCCCGCCATGAACGCTGGATCACTGAGGTAGTTAGCAATACCGATGCCCTTAAGGAACGGCAGATACGCGGTATCTAGATCGGTAGGGCGCCAACCCATCATGAAGGTATCGAGCGTGACGACGATCGCTGTATAGCCGGCGGCCTCGGCTCTGGCCACTAAGGAAGCCGCAACCTCGCGCTCGCGTGGCCAGTAGAGCTGGTACCAACGGGCGCCGTCGCCAGCGGCGTCAGCGACTTCTTCGATCGAGTAGGACGATGCTGTAGACAAGACAAACGGGATTCCAGATTCCGCTGCAGCGCGAGCAGTCGCAAGCTCACCGTCTGGGTGGACGATTGTCTGGACACCCACTGGGCCCAATAAGAGCGGTGCAGGCAGGTCTGCGCCGAGCAGTGATGTTGACTGCGAACGTTTGTCGACATCGCGCAAGATCCGCGGAATGATGCGCCAGTCGCTCATTGCGTCTCTGTTGGCAGCAGCTGTTGAGCCAGTACCGGCAGATCCAGCCACGTAGCCAAAGGCGTCGGGGGCCAAGACCTGCTTCGCCTTGGTTTCCAACTCGACCAGACTCGTCGGGTAGTCGGGCACAACGCCGTTCATCCCTTGCAGATAGATCTCGTTCTGGAAGAACGCGAAGGGCATCTGCTCACTCATGGTGGTTAGCCTTTTCTTCCGATGATGAGGTCGGCGACCAGACCAGTCCAGCCCGTCTGATGCGAAGCACCAATCCCTGCCCCGTCGTCACCGTTGAAGTACTCGTGGAATAGCACCAACTCGCTCCACTTGGGGTCATCGGTGAATTTCGGCGTCTCGCCGAAGATTGGACGGCGCCCGTTCTTATCGGGAAGGAACAACTTGATCAGGCGCTCCCGGATTTCGTGCGCGACCTCATTGAGGTTCATCATCACTCCAGATCCAGTTGGGCATTCGACCCTAAAGTCGTCTCCTAGGTACATGTAGTACCGCTCCAACGCCTCGATCACGAGGTGATTGATGGGGAACCACACCGGCCCGCGCCAGTTGGAGTTGCCGCCATACATAGCAGTACCGGATTCGGCTGGCTCATAGTCAACGCGGAACTCCTGCCCTTCCACCTCTACTGCGAATGGCGAGGCCTTATGCCGCAGTGAAAGCGAACGAATTCCGTACGGCGATAGCAGTGAGTCTTCGCTGAGGACCTCTATCAGTACCCTGCGCAGTCGCTCGGGATCCACCACAGTCAAGAGCAACTTTGAGCCCTCTAGCGTGTCGTTTCGATAGACGAAGCCAGCGTGATCGACTTCGTTGGACTCCAAACCTCGCCGGCGCAGGAACTGGCTGAATCGGCGTTCGATTCGTGCCGCGTTGCTTGCGTAGTCCTGGTTGCTTGCTGTTTCGATATATGCGGCGGCGAAGACAGGAATCACGCCAACCACGCTCTTGACTCGAAGCGGAATCTTCTCGCCGTCGGGCTTGACGAGTTGGTCGTAGAAGAAACCGTCCTCTGGATCCCACATGTCGGCTTCGGTCATGCCATCGGTGATGCCGGCGAAGTGCTCGAGGAACTTGAGCATCATAGGTCGATAGGCGTCGTCGTACTGCGCCAAGCGCATTGCGATCCGCAACATCATCAGGCAGTAGAAGGCCATCCAGGAGGTGCCGTCGGCTTGCTCGATCCGGCAACCATGTGGGACGTGTGTGCGATCGATCGGACCGATGTTGTCTAGGCCGAGGAATCCGCCCTCGAATACATTATTGCCCTCCGAGTCCACCCGGTTGACCCACCAAGTGAAGTTGAGCAGCAGCTTCTGGAACACCGATCCGAGGAATTCATGATCACGCCCGCCATCAATTTCAAAGACTCGCAATGCGGCCCAGGCATGCACAGGCGGGTTGCGATCCTCGAAAGACCACTCATACGCAGGGATCGCACCATTGGGATGCATGTACCACTCGCGAAGAAATAGGCCGAGCTGGTACTTGGCGTACTCCGGGTCGATGTGAGCGAACACGACAGCGTGGAAGGCGCTATCCCAAGCCGCGAACCATGGGTACTCCCAAGCATCAGGCATGCTCAGGACGTCGTAGGCGTCTAGGTGGCGCCACGACGTGTTGCGTACCTTCATGTGGCCATCGGGTGGCGGAGCATTGTTGTAGTCCCCGTCGAGCCAGAGCTTGACGTCGTAGCGATAGAACTGCTTGGTCCAGATCATTCCGGCGAACGCTTGGCGCATCACAGCAACCTCGTCGGGGGTCCGGTTGTCAGGGGCGAGAGCCTCGTAGAATTCGTCAGCTTCCTTTTCGCGCTCGGCCATCACGTGTTCGAACGGCTCGGTCGGCCAGCCGGGCTCGGCCTGGTCACCTTCAGTCGGGGACCACAGCCGTAGGCGAATTTCGATAGTCTCGCCGGGGTCGGCTTCACACTCGTACCACCAGGAGGCCTTCGTGCCGCTGAGGTTCGGGTTGACGGTCTCAGCGCCATGGACCACGTGATCGTTGATGCCGTCCTTGGGGTACTTCGTCGTGTTCGGAACTTCCTCGCCGAAGATTAGTGAATTGTTTGTTGCGTTGTCGCAAAACAACGGAGTTGGGTACTTCCCATCCGGTCCCGATGCTGCATCGAGGTGGTAAATACCTGCGCGCCAATGCTCAGCCACGATGCTGCCCGAGCCGTCGGGTCGCGAAACGTGGCGCAGGTCAGGTCGCCGGTGCTTGCGACCCCACGACCAGGTGTCGCGGAACCACATTGTGGGCAGTAGGTGGATCTGGTCGCGCTTAGGGCCGTTGTTGGTGGCTCGAATACGAATGTAGATATCAGATGGATCCTCCTTGGCGTAGTCAACGTCGAGAGTCCAGAACTCGTCATTGTCGAATACCCCGGTGTCGATCAGCTCGAACTCGGGCTCCGTTCGGTTTCGTTCACGGTTCTTGTCGATCAGTTCCTGGTAGGGAAACTCGGCCTGCGGGTAGTGGTAGCGCCAGCTCAACCACGAGTGTGACGGGGTCGCATCGCGATACCAGTAATACTCCTTGACGTCCTCTGCGTGATTGCCGTGATTGCCGTCGAGGCCATACATGCGCTCCTTGAGATGAGAGTCTCGACCGTTCCACACGGCGAGGTTGAAGCACATGTCTTGCCACAGATTGCTGATTCCGGCCATCCCGTCTTCGTTCCAACGATAGGCACGCGAGATCGCATGTTCGTATGGAAAGAAAGACCAGGCATCACCGTTGTCGGAATAGTCCTCGCGCACGGTGCCCCAGGCGCGCTCGGACAAGTAAGGCCCCCACTCGTACCAGGGACCAGCTTCCTCAGGGCCATACGTCATGCCTCCGGCTTCAGCCATCCGCTTGCCTTCGGCTGTGTCCGCTTCGGGACCGACCAGACCTGCCTTGCGACCCTCACTAGTTTCCGCCACGTCAGATACCTTGCCTCACAAGGAGGGCAGGTAGCCTGCCATGTGTGACCCCCTCGCTTGCAGCAAGCACCGATTTGACTCACCCCTTCGTTATTGCTCTTGGCGCGGCGGCGCAAGCGGTAGCCGCCCGCGTCGAGGCGCATCACCCGATCGAGCGGGCGCTTGCGCCGGTGAACGGTGAGGCCAGCGGCGCTAAAGTGCTGGCTTGGCTAGCCGCGCGCGACGACCAAGATCCGGCTGGAGTCTCGATTCCCGCCGTGGTCGTAATCGCTGAAGTAGCAGAGGCTGACAGAGTCGCTGACTTGCTCGCGCAATTGCGCCGAGCCCCGTTGTCCTTCCGTCCTCGGATTTGGCCGGCCTTCATCGGTGGGGACATCAGCGCTCTCGACAAGTTCGATGCGGCCATCGACGCGATTGGTCCGGGAGCTTGCGACGTCGTGCTGCTGCTCACTGGAGCCCCGGGCCCAACCGAGCAGGCAGACGCCCTTGCTGCGTGGCTCCACGTGAAGATGCCCGCCCCAGCAAGCGTGCTCGGGGAGCTGCCTGCAGCTGATGGGCAGATCTGCCGCTACGTGGCTTTGGGTGCGCAGGCACTGAGTTCGGAGTCCGAAGGTGATTCGACACCTCAAGATTCGCAACTGCCACTCGAGATGAGCGACGAGGCCATCACTACTGTCACTGAACAACTTCGCGCTCGCGTCACCAACGCCGTGAAGCAACACGAACTCGTGACCAAGGCGCGCGAGCAAGTCAGCGCCTTAAGCGCTGCGGCTACGAAGGCAGATACTGCCGAGGTGCTAAGTGCCGAAGCCACTCTGACTGAGCAGCTTGCAGCCATGGGCCACAAGTTGCCGATCGCGGCCATGGTTGAGACAGAGGCTGCCCTTGAGGAACTGCCTGACCCCGCCGACTTCGGCCGCGGAGCCGACACTGTCTCTGACGAAGCTGCACCTGTAGAGCAGGCGTCGACCGACACCACGATCAGTCGAAGCGAGGCAGTCAGTGCCTTAGTGATGCTGACAAGCAAGGGCGGGCTATCGCGGATGTTTACGCGTAGCAGGATCGCTGGGGCGGCCGAAGTTGTCGCCACAGCGGCCTCGCGCGATCTCGATGCGCTTGTCCAAGGTGCGTTGGCCAACGCCGCGGAAGACCTCGACTCTGAGGTCCGTGTTGTCTACGCGACCAAGCAGGCGAAGGAGGCGACCAAGCGGGTCGAGGAGCGACAGTCTCGCAGGGATGAACAGTCGGCAGGTCGCGATCAACGGCTACGCAGTGCCGTTGCCCGCGTCGCTGTGTGGCCATCAATTGATGCCACCAAAGTCCGTCGATCTTGGGGTGGCGGGGTACCCGCTGCTCGCCGCTACGTGGTCGCGTCCCCGGCACTCGTTCCGGCCGATGAGACTGACGACTTCCTATTCATCCCCGATGTACGCGTCCCCGATGGCGTCATTGATCTCACCGATAGTGCGCAAGTTCGTCGTCCATCCAGCGAATCCCCCAGCGATGCGCTGGTACTCGTCGCCCAGTACGGTCTGCCCCTTTCTGCCCTCTGATCCTCACTCTGCATTAGAGTTTGACCAGTCATGGATACGAAGTTGTTGAAAGCGCGCGCCGTCGCAGCAGAGGCGCTTGCCTTGCTATTGGTCGCGAGAACGATCCGGGCGACCATCCCCATGCGACGCTGGCAGCGTTTAGTCGGTCAGAAGTCAGCAGCCTCGGGGCGGGTGGAACAAGCGATTCCACCTACCGATCCGATCGATCTACGGGTAGCGCGTGCCATTCAGATCGCCACCAACCACAGCCCCGTGGCCATGGTCTGCCTAGATCAAGCGGTCGCTGGCAGTTGGATGCTCAGGCTCCGCGGTGAGCGCCCGACCATGGTGATCGGGCTCAAAGCTGACGATCTCGCAGCTACTCCCCATGCGTGGCTGATTGCTGATTCCGGAGCAACCATCACCGGTGGCGGTGCGCGTCCGGGCTTCGCATCGGTGACTGCATTCCAGTCAACCGCACGCAGCTGACCTTTCAGCTACTGACCTGTCTAGCTAGTGAACCTGCCCAGCTACTGACCTACAGCTGCGGCAATCGCCTCGACAACTCCCGCGTACGAGTCCTGCTGGACCGGCCGGCTGACTTCAGATACCGGAACGGTCTTGGCTATGCCGGTGGTCCATTCGAAGAACTTCGGTCGAGTCTGCGGGAGTTGGCATAGCCCTCTGCATTCGGAATGACCGCCGATGATCGAGATCGCTTCTGCTCGACCGACCTCCCGCGACAGGACGTCATCGCCGCGGTGCTTGATGAGCCGAACGATGTGGTCGAGGTTGCCGGGACGCAGGTCGGCCTCGAGGCTGACGACTCGTTTTTGGCGGCCGGGTAATTCTCGGCCGATCTGTGGATCAGCGCCGATTAGTCGAAGCGCCGCGTCGGATAGGTGGACTGGGCGTTCATGAGGGACCAACGTTGCTCGGCCATTGGAAACTTCGACTTCGGCGACGTCATCGCATACAAAACTCCATCCGCGAAGCAGCAGTCCGATGGTTGCAGTTGACTTGCCGGCCATGCTCTCGCCAGTGATCGCAACGGTCTGGCCGTTCGGTGAACGCACAACCGAAGCGTGCATGCAGAACTGGTCACGCTGAATCAGAGCTAATCGCAGGGCTTGCGCGTAGATCAGGTAGTCAATTGTCGAGCGCTGCTGTGGATCAGGGCAGTCAATGACAACTGTGTCCCCATTGGCGACGTACACGCTGCTGCCTTCCAACGTCACCAGAGCTCGATCCACCTCACCGCAAAACCACGGCTTGGTGATGCTCGCTTCCCATCGTGGCGGGACAGGCCCCTGCTCCACCGCAATATTGAGGACTCGCGACGTAGCCAACGGCGCTGGCTGTACCCCAATCACACGCGTATCTCAGCGTCGTTCAGGAGCCGAGCAGCTTGGTCTTGGCAGCGTCGAACTCTTCGTTCGACAGCACCCCTGAGTCTCGCAGGGACGCGAGTTGCTGGATCTGCGAAACGATGTCACCGCCGCCGGCTGCCGGGGCAGCTGCGGCCGGCGCAGCAGCTACGGGAGCCTGCACCGCCGGTGCCTGTCCGGTCTGGGCCGCCTCAAGCTGATCGATCTGTTGTTGTTGCTGGGCAATCTGCTGCTGCTGCGTTTGCTCGTCAGCTGCCGCCTGCTGCTTTTTAGCGGACCTATTGTCCACAGCGTTGACAGTCGCTGAAGCGGTTCCGGCGATGACAGCAGTCCGCGCTATGGTTCCGAGTAGTCCTGGACGGCCTCCGCGACCCATTGGACGACGACGCATCATGATGATCTCCTTATGGTTACGGATCGGGGCGAGTTGATGGTGGCTAGTTCTCGAGTTGTTCGGCGTCGGCGGCAGCCAGGGCAACCTCAACGACATCGCGAGGGATCCGCTCAGTGAGTATGACCTGGCCGTCGGCTCCTCGGACTGCTGCGCTCAATGCGCGGGCCCACGTATGTTCGAACACGATCGCGGCGGCTGATGAGCCTGGTTCAAGCGATTCGGCGATTCCTAAGAGGTCATCCTCGTTAAGCAGTCCCAGGACATCCTCGAGTGCGGAGTCCAGGAGAGCAAGTTGGTCATCTTGCGCATCAGACAGTTCCATGATGGCGACCGAACCATCTTCGTTCTTTGCTACAAACGCGAGGTCCACGATGCTGATATCGCCTTTGGCGACGACAGCCTGCAGGGCCGGGGCGATGGCACCGGTGAACTTACTTCCGGGGAATCCGACTACGAAAACTTCTACGGGCCCGTAATGCGTCATATGTGCGCTCCTAGTCAATGGTCGGCACCGTAACTGCGACTCTTACTGAGCACAGTCTTACCCATTCGGTCATTCAGTGTGTGCATTTGGTGTGGTTATAGCGCTCGTACTGCACACGCTGGCGCTGTTACTCGGCTACTTGGCGCCAGCCAACTTGTAGATCTCAACCGTTTGCTTGGCGATGGCTTCCCAGCCAAACGACTCGACAGCGCGAGCGCGACCACGCTTGCCCATTTCCTTCGCCTTCGCTGGGTCAGCGGCCACCTCGTTCACTGCATCCGCGAACGCCTTCTCAAATACTTTGGGCTCCTTCTCGTCATAGGTAACTAGGACACCAGTCTGCCCATCTACCACGACCTCAGGAATCCCGCCGACAGCACTAGCAACCACCGGAACTTCGCAGCCCATCGCTTCAAGGTTGACGATGCCCAGCGGTTCGTAAACCGACGGACAGGCAAACAGCAGCGCGTGGGACAAGAACTGGACAATGTCCTCACGGGACAGCTGAGCATCGATCAGATGCACGTTGGACCGGGTGGATTTGAGTTCGGCAATCGCTTCGTCGACCTCGGCACCCAACTCAGGGGTATCCGGGGACGCTGCGCACAGTACTAGTGGGATGTCCTCGTTGAACATCCGTGCCGACTTGAGGAGGTGAGAGATGCCCTTCTGGCGAGTGATCCGACCGACGAACAACACGTAGGGCTTGGCCGGGTCAACACCGTGGCGCTCAAGGGCATCGGTCCCGGTGACTTTGCGATACATAGCTGTGTCGATGCCGTTGTAGACCACGTGCACCTTGTCGGGATCGACGAATGGGTAACAGTCCAGGACGTCATCGCGCATCCCACCGCTGACAGCGATGATCGCCTCGGCATTCGCATATGCGGTCTGTTCAACCCAGGATGAGATGCGGTAGCCACCGCCGAGTTGCTCTTCCTTCCAAGGCCGTCGTGGTTCAAGGCTATGGGCTGTGATCACGTGCGGAATGCCGTGCAGCTTGCCTGACAGGTGTCCGGCCATGTTGGCGTACCAGGTGTGCGAGTGAGCGACAGTCGCTTCGCCAGTGGCCGCGGCGATCTCAAGGTCCACGCCGAGAGTCTGCAAAGCCGCGTTGGCCTGCGCGAGTTCGACGGGAGTCTCGTAGGCTGCCGCATCAGTTCGGGGCTCACCGAAGCAATGAACATCCACGTCGATGAATCGGCGCAATTGCGGCACCAGGTGTTCCACGTGTACTCCGGCTCCGCCGTAAACAGTGGGTGGCCATTCCTTTGTCAAAATCGCTGCTCGCACATTCGCACCCTAAAGCCGTGGCGAGGCTGAGGCGAGGCGAAGCTAGCCTGGCCGTGTGAACGTCATGAGGCGATCCGCTGCTTCAACAGCGTAGGTTGGCTCCGTGCGCAATGACCCTCATGTACTCGGAATCGTCCTCGCTGGTGGCGAGGGCAAACGCCTTATGCCTCTCACAGCGGATCGTGCGAAGCCGGCTGTCCCCTTCGGTGGGGCCTACCGGCTGATCGACTTTGTGCTGTCCAACATGGTCAACGCTGGCTACCAGCGGATCTGTGTTCTCACGCAGTACAAGTCGCATTCCCTCGATAGGCACATCACCACGACGTGGCGGATGTCCTCCGTTGTTGGTGACTACATCACAGCCGTTCCTGCCCAGCAGCGGCTCGGCCCACGGTGGTTCACCGGCAGTGCTGACGCAATCTTCCAAAGCCTCAACCTCGTTTACGATGAACGTCCCGACATCGTGCTGGTATTCGGTGCCGACAACGTCTATCGCATGGACCCGCGCCAGATGGTCCGCCAGCACGTAGAAAGCGGCGCGGGAGTGACAGTTGCCGGCATTCGCATGCCGCGCAGCGAAGCCAGCGCGTTCGGGATCATTGAGACCGCCGACGACGGTCGCAAGATCAACGCATTCCTGGAGAAGCCAGAGGATCCGCCCGGCATTCCTGGTTCACCTGACGAGTCCTATGTGTCGATGGGCAACTACTGCTTCTCCACCGATGTGCTCATCGATGCACTCAAGCAGGACGCTGCTGATGAGGACTCAGTCCACGATATGGGTGGCAACATCATCCCGATGATGACCGAGCAGGGCCTCGCGCAGGTCTACGACTTCGCCGACAACGAGGTCCCCGGCGCCAACGACCGCGATCGCGGCTACTGGCGCGATGTCGGAACCATCGACGCCTACCACGACGCGCACATGGATTTGGTCAACGTTGAGCCCGTATTCAACCTCTACAACCGCCAGTGGCCGATTCTTGGTCACCTTCCACCGCTGCCACCAGCGAAGTTCGTGCTCAGCGGGAATGCGCACGATTCGATGGTGGGCGCTGGATCGATCATTGCGGGTGCCCATGTTCGCGACTCGGTGCTGAGCTTCGATGTGCGTATCGATGAGGGCACCTACATCGAGGGTTCGGTCGTCATGCCCGGCACCCGAATCGGTAAGGGCGCTGTCATTCGACGCGCAGTGATCGACAAGTACTGCATCGTCCCCGATGGTGCGCAGATAGGTGTTGATCTCGAAGAGGACCGCAAGCGCTTCACGATCAGCGACAACGGGATCGTCGTCATCGGCAAGGGCATCACGATCTAACGACTCGGTCTTCAGTACTGTCGCGGGTGATGACAGCTATGTGGTTCGCCCAGGGTGTCCCCACTCCCGAGCCGTCGCACTCGTCAGCGAAGGCGCAGGCAGAGCGACTTGTGAACGACGCTGCGGCGCAGAAAGGCGTCGACGGCCCCGACTGGGTGATGCAGCTAATAGTCGCGGCGACCGTGCTTGCGGTGCTGTGGTTCATCGTCAAGGCATTGGCTGGTAAGGGGTTCGGCCCGGCGGTCTGGCTCCGGATACGGCTGACACCTCAAATCGGTGCGCTCGTGGCATGGGGTCGCTCGGCACCGGCGACTGTCATTTACGTGTCGATGTGGACCGCAACGACGATCATCGTGGAGGGGTCTCCAGACAGTCTGGTTAACGCACTCACTCGCTTCAACAGCACCAACGCGTTCGGTCTAATAACCGATCCTGTGCGTGCACTGGTCGCCTCGGCTTTGCTGGTCGCTAACCAGGGCACGGGCTTCATCCTCTACGTGATCATCTTTACCATGATTGTGGTGCGCCTCGAGCAAAAGATCGGGACTGCCCGCCTCATCGCTGTGTGGATTGCCTCCCATGCCCTGGCGTCTTTGATCATTGTCTTTGTCGAAGTACACGGGATCCGATTCGGATTTGCACCCAAACAGCTGGTGCTGGCCGCCGATGTTGGGGTCAGCTACGTCATGGTCGGTTCGATGGGTGCCTACATGCTCTTCGTCTCCAAGCAGTGGCGTATCTGGTATCTGCTGGTGATGTTCGTCGGCATCATCGTTCCCATGCTCTTCGACTTCCGCATTTGGGATCTCGGCCACTTCCTAGCGACCTTGATCGGATTCCTTACCTGTCTTATGGTGCGGCGATTCGGTCCCGTTGGTCCAGGCTTGAAGTGGCGCGAACTCGCGTCGTCAGCCGAACGATACGAGCCAACTCGCGTCAGAATTACGTCTCCTTAATTGCCGCGCGGGCCAGTGCCGTAACGAATCCTTCGAGCATATTCGCGCAGTCCTCAATCGCATCTTGAATCTTGATCAGTTTCATCGCTGTGAGCGGGTCGTGCCTTCCACTGAGTACATCAGCGAGCACCTCGTTGTTGCGCATGTCCATTCGGTCCTCGATCGCATCTACCTCACCCCACAGCGGGCGGAACTTCTTGGGCTTCTTGATTACTTCGACTGCCGAAGCAGCGATGTTGGCCATGGCGTCTAGGTCATCGGCCCCATCCAAGAAGGCCTGCGGCAGCTCTTTGAACTCGAAGCGGACCAAGAGATCCACGGCATGATCGAGGTGATCGACGAATGCATCGAGGGTCTCGGCCATGTCGAGCAGGTCTTCTCGATCAAACGGGGTGATGAAAGTGGCCGCGACCTTCGTGAGAAACGCCTCGTGGCGATCGTCGGACTCTAGTTCGGCTTTATGCATCTGTTTGGCAACTGCTGGAAGGTCAACCTGTGAGCTCTTGAGCGCCTTGCGAAAGATCGAAGTTGCTTCCGGAAGGACGGCTACTAGACCAGTCATCAGCTTCGCGATGGCGTCGGGTTGAGTCTTGATTTTCACGGTGTGAGTCTGCTCTTACAGACCGTCTGTGTCGACCACAGCGCGCCCATCTAGGCGTGGACCTGCCCAAGCGACAAATTCCACGTGCGCGGGATGAACCTGATAGGCCTCGAGTGCATCGGCATCCTTGTGTTCAGTTATGAGCACGAGGTCGGCATTTCCTCGATTGCTAACAGTATTGGGGGCGACTTGTAGTGAGGCAAGAGACTCGATCTCGCCATCGAGCCCACGCAGTCGAGCGACAGCCTCATCACAATCAGCGGAATCTTTTAGAGTGAGCAGGACGACATGGGTGATCATCGCACCAGCCTAGTCTCAGATAGTCGAAGCTCAGCCGCATGGGCGCATTGAATCCTGCGGGGTGCATGATTTGTACATGTCGAAGACCACTGACCGAGATGTCCAGATCGTCGAAGTCTCGCCGCGTGATGGGCTCCAAAATGACCCAGCAACGTTGAGCACCGATCAGAAGATCGGTCTGATCACTCGTTGTATCGATGCTGGCATCCCCCGGATCGAGGTCGCCTCATTCGTCAACCCCAAGCGCGTTCCGCAAATGGCCGATGCTGAGGCCGTCCTTGCCGGTCTTCCGCCAGCCAATGACCCAGCTCGCCACGGTGCCTCGCTCATCGGGTTGGTTCTCAACGAGCGCGGCTTCACCCGTGCTGCGCTGACCCAAGTCGACGAGGTCAACCTGGTGGTGATGGTCACCGACACCTTCTCTGAGAAGAATCAAGGCATGTCCACGGAGGAATCCATTGCTGCGGTGGAAGCTGTCATCCCACTAGCGAAGTCCGCTGGGATCGCTACGAGCGTCACGATGTCGGCCTCGTTTGGATGCCCTTACGAGGGTGAAGTCTCGGTATCGCGCGTGGTCGATGTGGCGGCCCGCTTGGCTGCCACGGGAGTGGATGAGATCGCCATCGCCGACACCATCGGGGTTGCAGTTCCGCGCGACATGCTGCGCCGAGTGGGAGCAGTCGCCGACGTTGTAGGTGATCGCGCGATATTGCGGGTCCACGTGCACAACACCCGCAATACCGGTTACGCGTCGGCTCTGGCTGCGTATGAGGCCGGGGTCAGAGTCTTGGATGCGAGCCTGGGAGGCATCGGCGGGTGTCCGTTTGCACCGCGGGCGACCGGCAACATAGCCACCGAGGATCTGGTCTTTGCCCTGGAACGGTCTGGGGTTGACACCGGTTTGGACCTCGACGCCCTGATTCGGGCCAGCGACTGGCTAGGTGAACAACTCGGACGGCCAACTCCGGCATTAGTGTCTAAATCGGGCGGATTCCCGACCCATATCGGCTAACTGCGGCGCTGAGACACCAGATCGTCGGCATCGGTTCACTCTGCGTTCATTCCAGGCGGGCTTGCCCGTAACCACAAACTCCTACTTTGGGTACACGAAGCCAGACCAGTACTTATCGGAGGAGAATTTTGAAGATCTCGAAGAGCGTCAAGATCGCGGGACTTGCTTTGGCAAGCACCACCGCGTTGGCAGCTTGCGGAAGTAGCGATAGCTCCTCCGGGAAGAGCGGCGACATCAACTGTGCCACCGGATCAATCAAGGCTTCCGGGTCCACCGCGCAGAAGAACGCGATCTCCGAGTGGGTCAACGCGTACCAGGCTGCTTGCACCGGCGCGACCATTGATTACCAGGCCAACGGATCCGGTGCCGGTATCCAGGACTTCATTAACGCTCAGACTTCGTTCGCTGGCTCTGACTCGGCCATCAAGGATGCTGACCTGACAAAGGCCAATGCTCGCTGCGCAACCGGTGACGCGATCAACCTGCCGATGGTCGGTGGGGCAATCACGGCCTCGTACAACGTGGCTGGTCTAGACAAGTTGACGTTGACCCCGAGTGTGATGGCTGGAATCTTTGACAGCAAGATCACCAAGTGGAACGATCCGGCTATCGCCAAGATCAATGCCGGCGTCACCCTGCCAGATGCCTCGATCGTGCAGTTCCACCGCAGCGATTCCTCGGGTACCACTGACAACTTCACCAAGTACCTCGGCGCGACTGCTGCGCCCGACTGGAAGCAGCCTGGCGGTAAGGACTGGACAGCCGCCGGTGGCCAGGGTGCCAAGGGCAACGATGGTGTAGCAGCGGCTATCAAGTCGACGCCCAACTCCATCGGTTATGTCGAGTTGTCATTCGCACAGGATCAGAAGCTGAGCATGGCCAGCATCGATAACGGTGGTGGCGCAGTTGCTCCATCGGCCGAGTCTGGCTCCGCAGCTCTGGCACTTGCCACAGTGACCGGAACCGCCAACAACCTGGCTTTGAGCATCGACTACAAGACCCAGAATCCAGCGGCATACCCCTTGATTCTGGTTACCTACGAGATCACTTGTGAGAAAGGCCTCCCGACTGATCAGCTCACGCTGACCAAGTCATTCCTAACCTACGCAGGTGGTTCGGCAGCGCAGGGAAAGCTTGCTGAGGCTGGCTACGTCCCGATGCCAAGTGAGCTGTTGGGCAAGGTCAACACGGCGATCGGCTCGCTGAGCTAGCAGAAGTAGCAACGGTGGGCTGCGTGGCCGGATTACTTTTGGGCCACGCAGCCAACTACCGTTTGGAGTTAACTCTCGATCCAGGTGCGAAGATTCAGCGAGGTAGGCCATGAAGCAGCAGACGCTGCCGACCAACGATGACCCCGTGGGCATCCGCGGGGCTTCTGTGCGCCGTGGAGATCGGGTATTCATTGGCCTGGCACGTGGTGCCGGCATCTTCGTGCTGTGCCTCATGGGCGCGATTGGCGCATTCCTGACCTGGCAGGCAATACCCGCCCTGCAAGCCAATAGCGCCAACTTCTTCACGACCGAAACCTGGTTCCCTGACGCAAGCCCACCGGTCTTCGGAATCGCAGCCATTGCGTTTGGCACGATCGTGACGGCTACTTTGGCGATGTGTCTGGCGGTACCGATCGGTATCGGCATCGCATTGTTCATTGCCCACTACGCCTCACGGCGGATCGCCTCAGGCCTGGCATTCATCGTCGACCTGCTTGCTGCTGTGCCCTCGATCATCTTCGGCTTGTGGGGCCTGCAGTCCCTCATGCCACGTATGGGGGGTATTGGTCGCTGGCTCAACGACTACTTCGGCTGGATTCCATTGTTCGCCAATCCCCAGCAGGTCTACACCAAAAGCATCTTGGTGGCTGGGGTCGTTCTCGCAATCATGATCATTCCGACGATTTCGGCAGTCTCACGGGAAGTATTCCTTCAGGTCCCTGCAGGCCATGTGGAGGCTGCCCTGGCACTGGGCGCGACGCGTTGGGAGATGGTTAGAACTGCAGTCTTCCCGTTCGGGAGAGCGGGCATGATCTCGGCCGCAATGCTTGGTCTGGGTCGTGCCCTCGGTGAGACGATCGCCGTTGCCTTGGTTCTCTCGGCTGTCTTCGACATCAACTGGCACATCACTGAACCTGGCGGAAGCACATTCGCAGCCAACATCGCTTTGAAATGGAATGAGGCTGGCACCGTTGGTCTGTCGGCGCTGGTGGCTTCCGGTCTGGTGCTATTCGTCATCACGCTGGTCGTCAATATGATTGCGCGCCTGATCGTCGCACGCCGTAAGGAATATTCGGGTGCCAACTCATGAGCCTGGCGCCTCCACCGATTCACAATCAAACGATCGATATCCACGAAGTGTTGGCGGGCCGCCGCTTGCCCCGGTGGGGTGTTCCTAGTGCTGCGGCTGCGGCAGTGGTCGTGGCTGTCCTGCTCAATGCGCTAGGCATTTATGGCGGGGTCGCGCAGACAACCATCGCTACGATCCTGCTGTTCGTCGTGGGTCAGACGATCTGGAGTTTCGTGATCGAAGGTCGTCGTCACGCAATGGATCGCTTGGCAACCACGACTATTTACGCGACTTTCCTCCTTGCGCTCGTCCCGCTGTTGTGGATTTTGTTTACAGTCGTCCAGCGCGGAATCAGCGTGCTCAGCGCAGATTTCTTCAGCTCTTCTATGCGCAACGTCAGTCCCCGCCGCCCGGGTGGCGGAATTTGGCACGCACTTATCGGCACCATCGAACAAGTGCTCATGGCGACCCTCATCGCTGTGCCGATCGGGCTACTGGTGGCGATCTATCTTGTGGAGTTTGGGCGGGGTCGACTTGCGACCTTCGTTTCGTTCTTTGTTGATGTCATGACAGGGGTCCCGTCCATCGTGGCTGGCCTGTTCATCTACACGGGGTTGATTCTGGCGCTGGGGATGGAACGCTCCGGTTTTGCTGCATCGTTAGCGTTGGTGCTGCTGATGTTGCCCGTTGTGGTGCGAACCGCCGAAGAGATGCTCAAACTCGTACCCACGGATCTGCGGGAGGCTGCCTACGCTCTCGGCGTTCCGAAATGGATCACGATTCTGCGAATTGTCGTTCCGACTGCCCTGTCTGGGATCATCACTGGAGTCATGCTGGCTGTGGCCCGGGTCGCGGGAGAGACGGCGCCACTGCTGCTCACGACATTCTTGACCCAGGGCGTCAACTGGGACTTGTTCAACGGCCCCCAGGCAGCCTTGCCGACGTTCATCTGGGATCAGATTTCTAGTGGAACGACCGCGTCAGTGGATCGTGCTTGGGGTGGGGCGTTTGTGCTCATTTTGTTCGTTGCACTGCTCTACATCGGAGCGCGACTGTTGGCTCGAGTGTTCGCCCCGAAGGCGAGATGACAGATGGCACCTTGCACACTGATTCGAAGCGACTCAGCTAGACCGACTTTTAGAAACGACAGGACAGAGCAGCAGCATGGCTAAGCGGATCGACATCACTGACCTCGACGTCTACTACGGTGCATTCAAGGCCGTGGAGGGCGTTAACTTGGCGGTCGAACCACAGTCGGTGACTGCGTTGATCGGGCCATCAGGTTGTGGGAAGTCAACCGTCTTGCGCACGATCAACCGCATGCACGAGGTCTTGCCGGGAGCGCGCGTTGAGGGCAAAGTCCTGCTCGACGGCGAAGACATCTATGGCGTTGACATTGATCCCGTTAACGTGCGCCGTGTGATCGGAATGGTGTTCCAGCGACCCAATCCGTTCCCCACCATGTCGATCTATGGCAACGTCGTGGCTGGTATAAAACTTGAGAAGGGGCGACGCTCGAAGAAGGCCGACACCGACGAGCTTGTGGAGAAGTCGTTGCGAGGAGCGAATCTTTGGGAAGAGGTCAAGGACCGCCTAGACCGTCCGGGGGCTGGCCTGTCTGGTGGTCAGCAACAGCGTTTGTGTATTGCACGCGCCATCGCAGTTGAACCCCAAGTCCTGCTGATGGATGAGCCGTGTTCGGCTCTCGACCCGATCTCAACGTTGGCAATCGAGGACCTGATTAGTCAACTTCGCGAGCGCTTCACCATCGTGATCGTCACCCATAATATGCAGCAGGCAGCCCGAATTTCTGAGACGACAGCTTTCTTCAACCTTCCGGGACCAGGTAAACCAGGCAAGCTCGTCGAGATCGGGCCAACGCAGCGGATGTTCTCGAACCCCACCCAGAAGGCGACTGAGGACTACATCTCCGGTCGATTCGGGTAGCTACTGCGAAGCTAGGGGTTATGCCGCTCGACGGCAACGATCCGCATTCCACGCTTCTTGTCAGGTACCCGGTGCAAAACAATCATTCCGCCAGGAACTAGTGCAGCGTCAAGATGTCGATCGCGAGTCAGCCCGACCTTGCGCGCGATGGCGTTGACGAGGTCGGGGAGCACCGGTCGATGCGTGGACAACAGCGACGGGACCGGGTTTTCAAGAAGTTGATTGATGCGCTTAGTCGTGGCGTTCTTGGCAAGATCAAACCCATCCTCGCTGAAGACGCTCTCTAGGCTGATTGGAGTCTTGGTCGCTGTGGAGTACGGCTTGATCGTGTCGATACAGCGAACAGCATCCGAGGAGTACAACTCCTCGACCCCGTAGGCAGCAAGGACCGCAGCGAGCTTGCGTGCGTGGGCCCGCCCGGTGCCAGTCAGGGGTCGCTTCTCGTCAGGCTTCTTGGAGTCCCAGGAAGTCCTGCGCATCGCTTGCGTGTGTCGAACGATGATGAGGGGAATGGTTCGATCTGCACTGACTGCAGCTCGCATCAGCGGAACGTCGCGGGGGTAGCTCAGCCTCTTGGCGGCCTTATCCGGTGAAAGCCAGTCGACCTCATCGATCTCTTTGTTGCGCTTGAAACCTGGGCCACCGGGCTTGACCCAGCCGACCCAATAACGGACCGACTTCGGCCGGCCATCTACGCGGTACCGCTGGGTGATGAGCGGGACGCCCAGGATGACATCCTCGCCGCTTTCTTCGATCGTCTCCCGTCGCGCCGCAGTAACTACGTGTTCACCCGGATCGATCTTTCCTTTGGGTAAAGACCAGTCTTTCTGACCGGGCCTGTGCAGTATGCAAACCTCTACCTTGCCGCGCTGCTTACGTAAAAGGACCACCCCAGAAGCCTTCACTTCGGGAAGATCATTTTTAGCCATTGCGGTTCGCCTCAGACCAGTTTGGTTCGTTTATGGCAGCGGCGGACGTCGGGCCATACGCGCTCGAACTCCAAGCGCAGGTGGAGTTCATCTTCGAACTCATGCTCATGGAGCAAGCCAAGGGCAAAGCCCGTCGCGCCATCGATGCCTTCTCCTGCTGCGAGGTCACGAAGGACATCTTGGGCCACACAGGCATCTTGATGGTCCCCCAGAATCTCGGTAATCTCACTAATGGCCGAAGATAACCGCTTCGCTGGGGCCCCGAACACCCCAGAAACCGCTTCTGCGGAGTAGCGGGCGCGCTTGGCTGAGATCCGCGCCTCGTGCCAACTGTCGGCCGGGCCTTCTAAGCGCAGCCCCTTCACCTGGCGCTGGAGCTGGCGAAAAGTGCGATCCACCAGTTCAGGAAACACGTGGCGACATTGGTCGTCTGCCAGGGCAGTGAGTTGTGGGTTGGCGGCTGCATAAACGAGGGCATCAAGCAGGGCTAGGTGGCGCGGGCTCATCAACGACACGAGTGCCCGATCACGCGCCGTGTCGAGTCGGTCATTGAGTTGTGGGTCGATGATTGCCCGGACCAGTGCCGCGTCGCGGTGGCCGAGGTCCTCAGCCCCTTTGTCGAGGCGCTCGAGTAGGACTTCAGTGTCTCGGGCGACCCCGAGCTCTCCGGCTGCCCAGCCAAGCTCTGTGCGCAGATGTTTAGCCCAGTCCTTGTCCACCAGTGGACCGAATGCCTTCAACCCACTGCGCAGGCGGCGGGCAGCAACTCGCATTTGGTGAACAGCGTCGGGCATGTCGCGACGTACCCGAACGTCCTGTTGTACGAATGCCCGCGCGTACTTGCGAAGGAACGCTGTGATGGCCTCACCAGCAGAGTCTTCTGGATCGACTTCGTCGGGCAACAGGATGTCCGGTGGGTTGAGGCTCGCTGGGCCAAGCGCGCTGCCGGCCTTGCTCATCACGCTGGGAGTCGCTCCCGAGGCAACAAGTGCATCGACGATGGGACCAAGGTCGGCATCCTCGACCAGCGCCTCTACTTCGAGCTCTCGGAAACGCTCGACAATCTGTCCTTCGTCGAAGATCGACACTGCATCGTCTACGAGCTCAGCGAACGCCTCACCGTCGGCCCCGTACAGCAGGTAGGGCGTGCGCTCAGTCTTGAGTTCGGCAATCTGGCGCAGTGCAGCGCCGCGGGTGAAGGGAGCGATGATTTGAAGAAACCCGTCTGGAACATTTCCCGGGTCACCGGCGTCAAGTGGTAAGTGCAACTCGTCGCGAGCGGAGCCGTCGGCGCCGTCCACAGGTAGTTTCATGTGCCAACCGGCATCCGGACCGCCCTCACGGCGACGCAACGTCACGCCCCAGCGAAACAGTCGCAGGTCGGAGGTATCGTGATAGATCGCGTGGAGGTTTCGCGTCACCTGCTGTTTTGCCCGACCCACGCCTGTTTCTGGTGCCACGAGATTGGGTAAGCGATACATGCCGTGGACGCGCAGTTTCTTCTCGACCTCACGGTTGGTCGTGGGTGCTTCAGTCATCGATTCCCGCCCGGTCGACGCTGGCGCAACTGGATCAGCGTGGTTTGCAGATCGCGCAACGGTTTGCCTTCGGAGTCATTGTGTACGCCGTGCCACATGCCTTCGCTGTCGAGGTGCCAGCTTGAAGTCCCGGGGTCGAAGCTGAGGTCGAGCAGGTCACTGATGTCGGTGACGTGCTCGGGTGTCGTGATGCGAACCAGAGTCTCGACGCGTCGGTCGAGGTTGCGGTGCATCAGGTCAGCAGAACCGATGAAGATTTCGGTATCGCCGTCGTTGGTGAACTCATACACACGGGAGTGCTCCAGGAAGCGACCCAGGATGCTGCGAATGCGAATGGTCTCGCTCAGACCCGCCACGCCCGGTCGCACAGCGCAGATCCCGCGAACCATGATATCCACTTGAACCCCGGCCTGCGATGCCCGATACAGCGCATCGATGGTGGTCTCATCCACGATCGCGTTGCACTTAAAGCGGATTCGGGCAGGTAGGCCGGCGAGGTGATTGGCGATCTCGCGATCGATGCGTTCGATCAAACCTGAACGCACAGAATGCGGTGCCACGAGTAGTCGGTTGTACTGCGCGTTCATGGAGTAGCCCGATAGCCGGTTGAACAGATTCGCGACGTCTTCACCGACCTCAGGATCGCTTGTCAGCAGACCGAGGTCTTCGTAAAGGCGAGCAGTCTTGGGGTGGTAGTTACCTGTTCCGATATGGCAATAACGCACCAGTCCATCGCCCTCCTCACGCACGACCATTGACAGCTTGCAGTGCGTCTTGAGTCCCACTAGGCCATAGACGACGTGCACGCCCGCGCGCTCAAGTTTGCGCGCCCAAGAGATGTTGGCTTCCTCGTCGAATCTGGCTTTGATCTCGACAAGGACAAGCACCTGCTTGCCGGCGTGGGCAGCGTCGATCAAAGCGTCGATGATCGGAGAGTCACCCGATGTGCGATACAGCGTTTGCTTGATCGCAAGGACTTTGGTGTCGGTCGCCGCCTGCTCGAGGAACCGCTGCACGCTGGTGGAGAACGAGTCATATGGGTGATGCAGCAGGATATCGCCACGTTTCATCGCATCGAGAACGTCAGGTGCCGAAGCTGTCTCCACCTCGGCGAGATCCTGGTTGGTCTTGGGCACGAATGCTGGATCTTTGAGGTCATCACGATCTAACCCAACGAGGGTCCACAAACCCGTGAGATCTAGGGGGCCAGGCAGGTGGAAGACCTCAGCATCGATGACACCAAGTTCACGGACTAGCAAGTCGAGTACGTGCTCGTCGATCGACTCCTCGACTTCTAGGCGGACCGGCGGACCGAAGCGCCGTCGCATCAGCTCACGCTCGAGGGCTTTCAGGAGGTTCTCAGCATCGTCCTCTTCGACTTCGACATCTTCGTTGCGGGTGACCCGGAACGTATGAGTTTGCTGGACCTCCAAGCCGGGGAAGAGCCGGTCGAGGTGGGCTGCGATGACGTCTTCTAGCGGAACAAATCGTTGTGGTCCGACGTGGACGAGGCGTTGGAGCATCTCGGGGACCTTGACCCGCGCGAACAGTTCCTGACCGGTGTCTGGATTGCGAACGATCACGGCCAAGCTAAGCGAGAGCCCCGATATATAGGGAAACGGGTGCGCCGGATCAACTGCCAGCGGGGTCAATACTGGAAAGACCTTCTCGTCGAAGAGCTTTGCCATGGCAGCGCGTTCGCCGTCGTCGAGTTCCTCCCAGCGCACGATTTCGATTCCCTCGTCGCGCAGTTCGGGGACGATCGTGTCGCGAAAACAGCGGGCCTGGCGTAGTTGAAGTTCCCGACTGGCATCGAGCACGACCTCGTGAACCTCGCGTGGCTGCAACCCACTAGCTGCTTTGACAGCGATGCCAGTGGCGATCCGACGCTTGAGGCCAGCGACCCTGACCATGAAGAACTCATCGAGATTACTCGCGAAGATAGCCAAGAATTTCGTGCGCTCAAGGAGGTTCTTGGACGGGTTCTCGGCAAGCTCAAGTACGCGCTGGTTGAACGCGAGCCACGACAGCTCGCGGTCGATAAAGCGGTTCTGCGGCAGGGGTGATTGGGTCGCGTCTGCTAGATCCACGACGGCCGATAGTTCTTTGTCGCTATTTGCTGCCGTCTCGATGGTCATGGTGATGAGCCTGCCACATCAAAGTGGTTCCGGCTCGGCGTACATCACGTCCCGGTCGGCCTCGACGAATCCAGCCTTCTCATACATCGCTACGGCTCGAGTGTTAATCGCGTCTACGAACAAGATCACCTCTCGCGCACCACTGTCGGCGAGGTAGTTCAATCCCCGGTTCAGCAGGGCTCGACCGAGTCCGCGAACCTCGATCCCGGGATCGACAGCGATGACGTAAACCTCCCCCAGGTAACTCGCAGCACGATGCATTTTGGTCCAGTGAAATCCGACTAATTGACTCCCCGATTCAGCTGGTGTCTCCGGGACGACAACAAAGAAGCCGTCTGCGTCGAACCAGTCGGCACTCAGCCGAGCAGCCAAGTCGTCCTGGGTCCAGCTGCCTTGATCGGGCAGAGCCACGAACGCTCGTGCGTTGACGTCGAGCAGCGCCGCTTTGTCGGATTCAGGGTCGAACTTGCGAATGGTGTACCCCTCGGGAACTGCCGCAGCAGTGAGGTCCGCTAGCGTCCGGCGCATCCTCAACAGGGTCCGGGCAGCGACGAAGCCGAGCTCAGCAGCCGCAGCCGCAACTGGTGACGCGCCGCCGTGGCTCCAAACGTTTATCGGGGTTGGTGCGAAATCGCGGGCGACCTGGATCAGTTCGGAGGCGATCTCGATGCGGCTTGGATTTTCATCGACTGCAATTTCGACACCGGTAAAGCTAGGTGAGGTGATCGGATCGAGGTGGGCGTAACCGACCACGCGGTTTGTTTGGTCTTCTCGAGCGAACACGTGCTGCGTCGGATTCAGTGATACCTGGTCAAGGAGGTCAGCCATGACCTGCTCAGATAGAGGTCGGGCGCCGTCGACCTCGACGACTCGCTCGACGATCTGGGCAATCGCGGCTAGTTCGGCGTCGCTGATTGCGCCCGCGACCTCGGTGTGAATATGGGTCATCGATACCTGCTCCCGTCCTTACTCTGGCCGCACAGAGCCGATGTCGGTATCCTTACCGTGCACAGCGACACATCCGGTGGTGAAAGGAGCAACTGTGAGTTCACTGTTGCTCCTCACTGATGCCCTCGCCCCAAGCGCTGAAGTTCTTCCCGCGCTTGGGCTGCTGCAGCACCAGGTTCGAATCTTGCCAGCAGATGGGGCTGCGCTGCTAGATAGCCAAACAAGTGATGCGATTTTGGTCGACGGTCGACGTGACTTGCCACGTGTGCGCAGTCTTTGCCGGGTCATCCGCACCACCGGTGTCGATGTTCCAGTCATCCTCATCCTCACCGAAGGCGGACTCACAGCGCTAAGCGCCGACTGGGGCGTCAATGACGTGCTCCTTGACACGGCGGGTCCGGCTGAGGTCGAGGCTCGCTTGCGACTGGCGATCGGCAAAGTGGCCGAGGCTGCTGCCGGCGGTGTCATCGACGAGATCCGCTCCGGTGAGTTGGTCATTGAAGAGGCGACCTACACAGCTCGGCTACGCAAGCGGGTTTTGGATCTGACCTTCAAGGAGTTCGAGCTACTCAAATACCTTGCGCAGCATCCGGGTCGGGTATTCACTCGTGCTCAGTTGTTGCAAGAGGTTTGGGGCTATGACTACTTCGGCGGAACCCGCACCGTTGATGTGCATGTACGCCGGTTGCGCGCCAAACTCGGCCCAGAACATGAGGGATTGATCGGCACCGTGCGGAATGTTGGCTATCGTTTCGTGGTTCCACCCAGGGAAGAGACGCTTTTGGCGTCCGCTGAGGTGAGTGGCTAATGGGTACAGGTTTGATGGTGCTAGTGGGTGTTTTGGTGCTCGCAAGCGCATACGGCGTGTGGAACAAGGCGACCTCCGGTTCGTTCAAAGCGGCAAAGGATTCCGCAGTAGCCGATACGGATGCTGACACTTTGAGCGCAGTCGCGATCGGTTCGCCCCTGGGCGAGTCAGCAACGCTCGTTCAGTTCTCCTCGTCGTTTTGCCAACCGTGCCGGGCGACTCGCACCATTTTGGATCGAGTCAGCGAGTCAGTTGATGGTGTGGCTTACGTCGAGGTCGATGCCGAAGAGAATCTCGATCTCACTCGTGAACTCAATATCCTGCGTACTCCGACTGTTCTCGTCCTGGATTCTGGTGGTGTCATTCGCCATCGCGCGTCGGGTCAGCCTCGGTACGCCGACGTAGTCGCGGCACTGGGCAAAGTCATCCCTGGGTCTGGGTCTGGGTCTGCTGGGCTTGCCCACCCCGCAGGTGAGTCCGCTGCGTAGGCGAACTACGCTGGGGTCCATGTACGTACAGGTGCCTTTGGTCAAGCGACGCACGGTGGACTTCTGCCGCGCGACCACCTGTAGCTGTACCGCCTAGTTCCATCGACCCGCGGCTTCTCGCGCCATCGATGTTGAGCTCAAACGTATTTTCGCCCATTCCACACTGGAGAATCCAATGTCCAATATCAGACCAGAACTTCGCCCGATCGATCCGCGAGGCCCGCGGTTCGGTGCTGGCGTCACCACAGTGGTGCTAGCCGCGATCTTGGTGCTGGGCCCACACTCACCGATGGCTCGGGTTCTACTCACCATTCAACTGCTGGCATTCGCCGCTGGCGCTGTGTTGGGGCTGCAGGCCCAGCCCTATGGCTGGCTCTTTCGCAAGGCCATTCGTCCCCGGCTGAGCCCGCCCGCAGAGCTCGAAGCACCCGAGCCACCTCGATTCGCTCAAGCCGTGGGCCTGATATTCGCCCTCGTGGCCACCGTTGGCTTGATCATTGGTGCACCGGTGGTCTTCTACCTAGCCATTGGAGCTGCGCTGGGAGCCGCATTCCTCAACGCAGTCTTCAATTACTGCCTGGGTTGCGAGATGTACCTCCTGCTACGTCGCGTGACTGGCGCGAACAAGTCCGAACCACGCACCATTAAAGTCGACAAAGCCCCGTCCAGAACTGCCTAGACCCACTTCCACACAACACATCAAGGAGAACTAAGCAATGAGCCGTGAAACCGCACTAGTAACAGCAGATTGGGTCGAGGAGCACATCGACGACGACAACGTCGTCATCGTTGAGGTTGACGAAGACACAGCTGCCTACGACAAGAACCACATCCGCAATGCGATTCGCATCGACTGGCGCGATGACCTTCAAGACACAGTCCGTCGGGACTTCGTCACCAAGGCTGGGTTCGAGGAGTTGTTGTCGAGCAAGGGCATCGGCAACGATGACACAGTTGTCCTTTACGGCGGCAACAACAACTGGTTCGCCTCCTACGCGTACTGGTACTTCAAGCTGTACGGTCACCAAGACGTTCGCCTTCTTGATGGTGGTCGCAAGAAGTGGGAGCTCGATTCCCGCGAATTGGTCACCGACTTCCCCGAGCGTGAGCGCACCACCTACACAGCGACCGAGCAGGACAAGTCGATCCGCGCCTTCCGTGACGATATTCAGCCAGCTCTGGGTAGCCAGAACATTGTCGATGTCCGCAGCCCAGATGAGTACTCAGGCAAGTTGCTTGCCCCAGCTCACCTCCCGCAGGAACAGTCACAACGCGCTGGCCATATCCCGACCGCGAAGAGCATTCCGTGGAGCAAGGCAGCCAACGATGACGGCACTTTCCGCTCTGATGAGGAGCTAACGGAACTTTACGAAGCCCAGGGTGTGGATCTGTCAAACGACACCATCGCCTACTGCCGCATCGGCGAGCGCTCGGCTCACACATGGTTCGTCCTACACGAGCTGCTTGGTGTTTCCAACGTTCGCAACTACGATGGTTCTTGGACTGAGTATGGGTCGCTTGTTGCGGTACCCGTCCAGCTCGGCTCAGAGCCTGGTAGCCCGGAAGGTGGCGAAGCCTGATGTGCGGAGTAACTGCTGGTGGGGTCTCGACCGACGGTCTTGATCTCAGCAAGGAAACTGTGATTCAGGGAGTTGTGTCCCGGGGTGGCCAGCCAGTCGGCGGTGCCTATGTGCGCCTGCTCGATGATTCCGGCGAGTTCACAGCCGAGGTGCCGACAAGCGCAACGGGCCAGTTCCGTTTCTTCGCCGCACCTGGCACCTGGACGCTGCGCACGCTGGCACCAGGGGCGACCCTAGACCGCGCAGTTCGCGCAACTCAGGGATCAGTAGTCGAGATCCAAGTCGAACTGCCCCACGAGTAAGTAACTCTCTTCCACTTTGCCACCGTACGGGCGGCTAATTCGGGCTATTTTGCGCGAATTGACCGCCCTAGCGGTGGCAAAGTGGAAGAAGAGATCAGTAGACCAGCGCTTGGGTGTCCTCGGTGAGGATCTGCTCGACGAAGCTCGCTGCACCAGCAACAAGCACTCCCAGCATCAAGTCCTCTGGAGAGATGTCTCGCCTTGCCAGGCACTGAGTGCAGGCTGTCAGGGTCCCGCCCGACAAAATCGCATCCCGCAATCCTGCTAGCGGTGCTCCGTGCGGAAGGTCAAAGGCCTCAGCGGCACCGGGCAGCGCAAAGAACACGGCATCGCCTGTTAACCACATCGAAACCTCGACACCGGAGGCAACGGCGGTCGAGGCGATAGTGAATGCCTGCGAGGCTCGCTCGGGTTCCTCTTCTCCAGCAGTGAGCTTGACGACCAGTGCGCGCATGTGACCATCCTGTCACTGCGCCTTTGGGTAATTCAGTTAGGCTGCCAGCATGCTTGATGTTGTGTTTCTCATTCTGCTGCTCGGAGCCGTCGCGGCCAGTGTTTGGTTCAGCGGATCAGTCGCCTTTCGGATGTTCAACGAGCGAAACGACTAGGTCGCACTCCCTACGCTGGACCTATCTGCCAGACCCAAACCCCGAGATGAGTGTGTGACATGGCATCGACCCCGCTGCCCAGTGAAATTCCCGACGAGCTCGCGCCCCTGTCTTGGCTGATTGGCAAGTGGGTCGGTGTCGGCCTAGGAACCTACCCAACGATCAAGGAAGATTTCAGGTATGGCCAGGAGGCGACGTTCACTTTTGATGGCCGGCCCTTCCTGAGCTACACCAGCTACAGCTGGATTATCGATGACGAGGGCAATCGAATTCGTCCCTCCGCCACCGAATTCGGGTTCTGGCGACCTCGCCCAGATAGCCGCGTCGAGGTACTGCTGAGCCACTCGACAGGCCACCTTGAGACTTACCACGGGACCGTCGAGATCACAGGCATCGAGAATGCGAAGATCATTGGTGCACGTATTCAAATGCAGACCGACATGGTCGCTCGGAGCGAAACTGCCAAGGAGTACGACGGTGGGGTGCGCCTCTACGGCCTGATCGAGGGAGATCTCGGTTACGCGTTCGACATGGCAGCAATGGGCCAAGAACTGACTAACCATCTGTCAGCTCGCTTGGTTCACCTCGACGAGTCCTGAGAAACCGTTGGCCGCCAGTGATGTCGAAGTGCGCATGCGCGAGCGAGGGCTTCGCGTAACGAGCCAGCGCTTGGTGATTGCCGATGCGATTGCGTCGTTGCGCCACGCGACGCCCGAGCAGATCCGCGCTCACGTCCGAGAACACGGCGAAACGATCGATCTGTCGACGATCTACCGGACTCTGGAGACCTTTGAGGGTGTCGGCATGCTCACGCACGCGCACATCGGACATGGCGCACCGACGTACCACGTGGTTGATGAGCATCCCCACATCCACTTGGTCTGCCACCGATGTGAGAAGTCCGAAGCGATGAAAATTGCGTTCCTTGAGCCAGTCATTGCCCAGATTGCCCAGGATCACGGCTTCATAGTGGATCCCGGGCACTTGGCCTTACATGGCCTGTGCGCAGACTGTTCCCAGCAAACCAAGCCCGATCGGGGGAAGTGAAACGCTCATGAGGACGTTGAACCGCATATGACCAACCGTGGCGTTCCTGCCCCCGAGGGATCACCTGATTCCGGCGTGCCCTGGCACTACGGCGATCCCCATGCTGAGCAGCGCGCCCTGGGCGAGGGCGTAGGTATTGTCGACCTCTCCAACCGCGATGTGATCACTGTCGCTGGCTCTGATCGACTGACTTGGCTCAATGACTTGACTACCCAGCTGACAAGCAACTTGCAACCGGGCGCGAGCACTACCGCGCTGATTTTGGATCCGCATGGTCATGTCGAGCATGAGCTACATCTAGTCGACGACGGCACGCAGACCTGGATCATTACAGAGCCTGGTGCTGGTGGGAAGGTGTTGACCTATTTGGACTCTATGCGGTTCATGTTGCGCGTCGAGGTCGATGATCGGTCAGCGGAATTCGCAGTCGTGTGGCTCCCGAGGAGGGTAAGGGACCCGAGTCATCCGACTTGGCTGATTGCCGATGAATTTGCCGGAACCGGTGCTTCCGATGCGGGGTCCGATCGAGGTGGTGATGCCACCAAGTACGTCGGCGCGCGTCCCGGTGCGCTCATAGGCGCAGAAGTGATCATTCCGATTGAGCAGGCTGAGGCGCTCTTGTCCGAGGCCGACGATGCCGATGAGATCGCTGGCACGTGGGCACTTGAGGCGCTGCGAGTTGGGGCGGGTGTGCCGCGGGTGGGGCAAGACACTGACCACAAGACCCTGCCCCATGAGGTTGGCTGGATCGGACCGGCCGTTCACCTGAATAAGGGCTGCTACCGCGGCCAGGAAACCGTCGCTCGAGTTCACAACCTTGGTCGCCCTCCACGTCGCCTGACCTTGTTGCACCTCGACGGTTCGGCTAACCTCGTCCCCGCCCACGGCGACGAAGTCCTGTTTGGGGACCGAGTGGTGGGAACCGTTGGATCTGTTGCTAGGCACTTTGAACTCGGACCAATTGCCTCAGCAATCATCAAGCGATCGGTGCCGATCGATGCGCAATTGCGGGTCAAAACGGCTGACGGAGAAGTGGCTGCAACCCAAGAAACAGTAGTTCTCGCTAGTTGATCGACAACGAAGGCAAGAAATTAGCAGCGCATTGCCCGCATCGTGGTGATTGAGGGTTAGGCTCAGGTTTCAACAGCCATCAAATTGTGATCGAGATACGAGTCGGTCGAAGCACAGTAGGGGAGGACTGAGGTGTCGAAGAATTCTGCGGCCGGGCCGCACGATAGCGACACTGTCGATCTCGCATCGATGGAACTTGAAGCCCTGCGCGCCGCGCGGCGCGCGGCTGAGAAGGAAGAACAGGAACTTTCCTACGTTCGTCGCCTACTGCACGGACGAATCGACATCCTCAAAGCTGAGGCGTCGCGTCGTAAGGGTGAAGGCCAAGACATCATTGCCGACTTGCCGAACATCCTTGCCGATGAGCCTCGGGGCGCCAGTAGGAATAGCAGTATCGGCGGACGTTTCGTCGCGATCGACAACCCTTCAAACCCAAATCCGGCGACTGTAGAAGCGCAGTCTGCGCTAACCGAGTCAACAGGCGTCGATATCGCTGATGCCAGCGATACTGAAATCGATGAGATTCTCACTGCTTTGCGTGCCCATGAGCGCACAGTTTCTGACGCCCGCTTTGCTATCCATCGTCATATCGATGATCTCAGCGCCGAGCTGACTAGTCGCTATCGCGATGGTACAGCCCAGGTCGATGACCTCCTCGCTGCCGCGCGTCGCAACTAAGAGAAGATCAACAGCACGCTGCGTCTTAGCTCTTTGCACCCTGCGTAGACTTTCATGATCTCTTGTGCTTGACGTCACAGGGGGAAGTGCTCGCAGGGTGTTTGCAATTGCAAGCACCCGGGGAACAATGAGTATGTGACGCGAATCGATGTGGGCAGCCTCGGGGAGTACATCCGCGAGCAACGCAAGCTAGCGCAGCTCTCGCTGCGTCAACTTGCGGCAAATGCGGGGGTATCCAACCCGTACTTGAGCCAGATTGAACGCGGAGCCCGCAACCCCAGCGCTGAGATTCTCGGCCAGCTCGCCAAGGCGCTAAGTATTTCTGCGGAGACGCTCTACATCCGGGCTGGGATTTTGGAAGACCGCGGCGGCGACGTCTTGGTGACAACGGCGATCATGGCCGACGTCACGATTACGGATCGCCAAAGGCGGGTATTACTAGAGGTATACGGAGCTTTCCAGTCGGAGAACGTCGTATCTGCTTCTTGGAAGCAAGCAGAGCAACTCCAAGATGCAGAACAACACCAAACAACAAACGAAACGGCATACGCAGATACGTCTGCGGCCCGTGGTCAGAGTGAAGCTGTGGACCTCACGGTTGACAGCGCACCCTCTCCTCGGGTCGTGAGCACCCAGGAACCTGTCCACGCAGCGACCTGAACCGGATGCCACCAACCTGACAATCGCCTGCCGGCGACCAAACGAAAATCCAAAAGGGGATGATTTCCATGGCGACCACCGCCAAGAAGGCCGCACCGGCCAAGAAGACCACCGCAGCCAAGAAGACCACGGCTGCCAAGAAGACAGTCACGACCAACGCAGCGGCTGCCAAGAAGGCCACAGCGAAGAGAGCAACCACGGCAAAGAAGACCGTTACAGCCAAGACCTCTACGGCGAAGACAGCTGCATCGAAGGCCACCAAGGTCCACGGTCGCACAGTCGAACTGCCCACGGTTGACTTCCCGACCTTCGAGCAACTCCGCCACGGTGAACTGCCCACGGTTGAAACTCGCAAGGTCGAGCTTCCTGTCGTTGAGCTTCCCACCGCTGATGAGGTTCGTGCAGAGATCGCCGAGCGCCTCGAGACGGTTCAAGAAGCTGTCGTAGCTGCACCAGTGCGCGCACAGGAGGTCGTTGTTGACCTTCGTGAGCGTTACACGGTGCGTGCGCTTGACCTGCGCGAGCGCGTCGCTGCCCGCCGCGTTGAGCTGCGCAAAAACGTCGAAGACGCAGTTGCCACCGTGCGTGAGCGCGTCGGCCGCTAGTCACCAAGCGCCCACCCGGCGCCAGCAGTTCACCCCGCCTAGTATTTGCGCTAGGCGGGGTGAACTATGTGCCGTCGCAGAGGGCTTTGTACGATGAGACGGTGCCTCCGATCCTGTATCTGATCGTTCAACTCATTGGCCTAGGCTTAGCTGCCTGGGCATTCATCGATTGCCTCGTACGCCCGGCCCAGGCGTTCCCTGCCGTGGATAGGCAAACCAAGTACGCGTGGTTGATCTTCACTGGTCTGGTGGCGGTCATCGTTTTGTTCTTCGGTGCGTTCTCACTACTCGGTGTTCCGGCGATCGTGGTCGCCGTGTACTACCTCGTTGATGTGCGTGCGAAGGTCACTGAGCTCACGCGCCGCTAGCTGCGTTGCTCAGTGCCGGTCCTAGGTGCGAAGACGCCAATCCTTACCGAGATTGTGACGGCCTCGGACAGTGTGGCTGCCCAAACGTCGGCCCGGATTTGCGCCAGCGATCGGCGCGCGCCTGTCGGGCCCATCGCGATGAGATCCACGACAGCGTCAGCTGTGACTGGTTGGGTGCATCGCAGAGATTCAGAATCCACTTGATCGAAATCGCCACCGAGCTGATCGGCTAATCGTCGATCTTTCTCCGAATCGACTGTGATCAAGTCCAGCGTTGTGACCAATTCAAGCAGGTGGTCGGTGTTGGGAGTGACTACGACCAGGCGCCCGTCGGGGCGAAGAACGCGCTTCATTTCCGCCGCATTTCTAGGGGCGAAGACATTGAGAACAACGTCGACCGCTCCGCTTGCGATCGGCAGTCGCGACCACGTGTCAGCCACTACCGCGACAGCGCAGGGGTGCGCCCGAGCCGCAGCTTTGGCTGCCGGAACCGAGAGGTCCAAGCCAATTCCGATCGATCCGGGCACGGCGCGAAGGGCTGCCCCTAGGTAGTAGCCGGTGCCTGCCCCGACATCAAGAATGGTAGAAACGTCAGCGGTTTGAGCTACAGCTCGGCTAGTGCCAGCAGCCACGTCGGCGAGCAGTCCAGTTTCCAGCAGCCTCATTCGCGACGCGACCATATCGGTGGAGTCACCGGTATTTGGCGACCGAGGCCCCAGCAGGTTGACGTAGCCCTGTTTAGCGATGTCGAAACTGTGGCCGCTTTGGCACTTCAGCGCCGGCCCTTGTTGCGCCAGAGCGATGTGGCAGACCGGACACGCCAGCTTCTCAACTGCCGCAGGCAACACGGGTGTGGGCTAGCGTCCCTGATTGGCAACAGCTGCGGCGGCGGTCGCCGCAGCTTCAGGATCCAAGTAGCGCCCACCAATGAGCTTGGGGCGCAACGATGAGTCAAGGTCGTAGACGAGCGGGATACCCGTGGGGATATTCAACTCGGCGATGTCTTCCTCAGTGATGCCGTCGAGGTGCTTGACCAGGCCACGCAAGGAGTTACCGTGCGCAGTCACCAGGACGGTCTTGCCGGCAAGCAGGTCGGGAACAATTGCGTCGTAGTAATACGGCAGCATCCGATTGATGACGTCTGAAAGGCACTCAGTGCCTGGCAGGAGTTCGGGGGCGAGCAGGGCGTAGCGCGCGTCGTAGGTCTGGGCGAACTCATCGTCGGCATCGATCGACGGGGGTGGTGTGTCGAAGGATCGACGCCACAGCATGAACTGGTTCTCGCCGAACTCGTCAAGGGTTTGCTTCTTGTTCTTACCCTGCAATGCGCCGTAGTGGCGCTCGTTGAGGCGCCACGAGCGACTCACCGGAATCCAGGATCGCCCGCAGGCCTCCAACGCAAGGTTGGATGTCTTGATTGCTCGCTGGAGTAGCGAGGTGTGCAAGACGTCGGGCAGCAGACCGGCTTCGGCAAGCAGCTCGCCGCCAGCGATTGCTTCCGCTGTGCCCTTGTCGGTCAGCTCGACATCCACCCAGCCGGTGAAAGTGTTGGACTGATTCCAGGTGCTTTGCCCGTGGCGAAGCAGAATCAGGGTTCCGGGCAAGGTCGCGGCATTCTGGTCAGCTGACATACCTTCTAGTCTGCCGCATCGCTAGCGGCTAGATCCGCTGGCTCTGCGAGATGTCGGAAGGCAGCAAGATTTCGCGTCGATTCACCGCGCGAGAGTCGCCACTTCCACTCACGACGGATCGCCGTTTCGAAACCGAGTTCGAGCAAGTGATCGAAGGCGCCATCGGAGTTCTCCAGAATCGAACCCATGATCCGATCGAGTTCAGGGGCATCGATGGACTTCAGCGGGAGCTTCGCGACGAGGTAGATATCGCCGAGTTGGTCAATCGAGTAGGCGACGCCATAGATCCGGCGATTGCGCTCAAGTAACCAGCGGTGCACTGCGGCATGATTCTCGTCCGGGTTGCGGACAACGAATGCATTGACTGAGACCGAATGCGTGCCGACCACTATCGACACAGTCGTCTTCAAGCGGTGGTCGCCCGGGAGTTGGGCTGCGAAGGTGCCGGGCACCGGCTCTTCGAACTCAATGTCATTTGACTCCAGGAACTCCTCGATGGTCGCCGTCGCCGTCGCACTCGCACTCACGCCGAACTCCGTTTCCATCGATCGTCAGCTTGGACATTCTGGCGGTCTTGAATGGCACCACGGTAGGCGTCGATCGTCCCTGCAGTGGTGGCAGCCCAGCCGAAGTTCGTCGCGTGATTTCGCGCGCCGATGGCCAGCCGCTCCCGCTCACGAGGGCGCTTGAGTAGATCGGCGAGGACAGTCGCCCAATCAGCTGGTAGGTGCCCATCGACAAGCCTGCCCGATACCCCGTCGGCCACGGCGGTGCGTAGCCCGCCAACCGCCGCAGCCACGACCGGGGTTCCGCTTGCCTGTGCTTCAACAGCGACTAGTCCGAAGGACTCTGAGTACGAAGGAACACAGACCAAGTCGGCGGCTCGAAGCCACTCAACCAGTTTTTCCCTGGTTGCTGGAGGTTCGAACCTGACTAGGTCGGCCACCCCAAGAGACTCAGCGAGGCCCCTCAGCTCATCGAGTCGTTCCGGTCCAGCCCCACTCGGTCCGCCGCAGATCACAGTGATCAGGGATTCGCGCAGTGCGGGTTTTCTCTGCACCATTTTGGCTGTTGCTCGGATGAGGACATCCGGACCCTTCAGAGGTTGGATACGACCCACAAACAGCAGTACTTGCGCGTCCTTTGCAACGCCGCTCTGCATGCGCGCCTCAGACTTCGATCCCGGCGAGAAGAGATCGAGGTCGACACCTGGATGGACGATATTCACACGGCGGGGCTCAGCCGAATACAACGAGACAAGGTCATGCTTCTCGTCATCGGTATTTGCAATTAAGCGGTCAGCCACGTCAACAACCAGCTGTTCACCCATCACCCGCATTTGAGGTTCAGGCGTATCACCGATTGCCAACGACGCATTCTTGACCTTGGCCAACGTGTGCATTGAGTGAATCAGTGGAACGTTCCAGCGCTCGCTGGCAACGGAGCCAACCTGCCCGGACAGCCAGTAGTGCGAATGAATGATGTCGTACCAACCAGGGGGGCGATCAGCCTCGGCCCGCAAGACCCCAGAGGACAATGAGCACAACTGCGCCGGCAGATCCTGCTTGCGCATTCCCTCGAGAGCACCGGACTCAAGATGTCGAACGAGTACTCCGTCGGCCAGTTCTACGCTGGGTTCAAGACGGGGACGGGTGGCGCGAGTGAAGATCTCAACATCGATTCCAGTTGCGGCTAGCCGCTTGGAAAGTTCGACGACATAGACATTGAGGCCCCCAGCATCGCCGGTTCCGGGTTGGTCTAGTGGGGATGTATGAATCGACAGCAACGCGACGCGGTGCGGGAGTCCCGCTCCAGAAAGCAATCGCATTTCGCCATCCCAGGTATATAGCCGACGAGAGAGAATTCTGCCTCTAAGCCAACAACGGTGAGGTAGCGGGTATTCCGCATGGGGCGGCTGCGCTGGGTCTGTGGTTCGCGCAGTCGTGTCCGGGAGGTCGACTCGTGCACTGGCGCTTCGCGCCTTTGACGTTTACTCGCCGACCTCCCGGACACGGCTGCGCGCATCCCCGCTTGCT